>Ga0208899_1000323_pt1 | contig 34296 bp, 50 predicted proteins | sample VirMetDEL_Nov_24_FD_184518 | JGI IMG/M metagenome (GOLD analysis project Ga0208899, IMG submission 184518) | Aqueous microbial communities from the Delaware River and Bay under freshwater to marine salinity gradient to study organic matter... | ecosystem: Environmental > Aquatic > Marine >... | reverse complement strand
CGATATTATTCCAAACAACAAGAATATCTGTTTCAGCAGATATGTCATGTGTAAGAGTTACTGTGTTAGTAGTTAAACCAGTAAAACGATCTTGAATACCACTATCAAAAGTAGTGCTAGGTTGTTGTCCAATGTAAGTCAATTTACCCTCTAAGTTATTTCCATGATTGATAATGCACCAGATACTTTATCTGCTACACTACAATCTATTTTAAGTACGTCTGTTGTTTCCATTACAATCTTAGATCCAGCCAAAATTTCCAAACTAGATTTTGCTGGGATCACAACATCCTTTGCAAGAAACGCAGTACCATTAGCAACATTGTTTGCTCCATTACGATTTGCTGTATCACTAACAAGCTCTACCTCAACTGAAACAGAAGTAGTATGGATATTAGTTAAACGCAAACCGAGAACAACAGTAGTCGTACTACCAGCTACTGTGTACATTGTATAAGGTGTTCCAGCACTTGCTGGTTCAGCTGCAAAAGTTACAGTTTTAAATGTGTTAGCCATATTCTCCTTTCTATCCTAACGCAATCGCAAGAGCTGTCGGATCAGTTGCATTTATTGTTAGTGTTTCGTTACTGCCATCATTAGCTTCGGCAAAAGTAATCGCTGTACCAGCAACTAATTTACCATTCAAAAAACCAGCAGTTGAGTCATTTGAACTTACAAGAACTTTAACATCGGTATCAGCAACAATAGCCGACCAAGCAGATCCATTGTAAAAATTTAAAGTGTTAGCAGATGTATCGTAATATAAATCTCCTTCGTCTAAAGAAGAACTAGGAGCAGATGATGCTATTCTATATCTATCAGCAAAACTATTTACTCCACTTATATTTGATGAAACAGTATTAACATTTGATATTGATCCAGCTACAGTTGCAATATTTCCAACTACACCACTTGCTCCAAGAGTTGCCATGTTTGTTACATTGGAACTTGTCGCTAATAAATTCATATCAGTTACAATATCTGATGTCGCAAGTTGATTAAGATCACTTACTATATCTGATGTTGCTAAAGTATTCATATCAGCAATAACATCACTATCAGCAAGTAGAGCCATATCAGCAATTACATCACTTGTTGCAAGTAAACCCATGTCAGTTACCACAGCACTTGCAGATAGAGTATTAATATTTGTTTGATCCGAAGATGATGGTGTTGTTCTTACCCAGGCAGATCCTGTGTAAACCATCATTACATTGTTTGATGTATTAAAATATAAAGCACCAGTAATTAAACTATCTCCATCATTATCAGCAGATGGATCAGAAGATTTTGCTCCTAAAAATCTATCATCAAAAGTATCGTAACTTGCAGCAGCAGACGTAGCGGATGATGCCGCAGCTGTAGCGGATGATGCAGCTTCACTTGCTTTTGTCGTTGCAGTATCTTTATGACCAGATGCTGTTGATGCGGATGATGCAGCAGCAGTAGCGGAACTTGCAGCAGCAGTAGCACTTGTAGCGGCAGCAGTTTGACTTGTCGTTGCCGATGCAGCATCTACTAATAAACTCCATTTAGCACTATCAGTATTCGTTGTAAGTGGCTGTGAGCCAGAAGATGTATGAGCTGTTAAGGCAATAAAAATATTATTGGTAGAAGTATCTTTTACTATATCTCTTTGTTGATAAGCTGTACTTGCACCCCAGTTACCTTTAACTGTACCTAATTCTTGTGTAACAGATATTTCTCCAGAACTATCAAAAGCTAAAATTTTTGATGCACGATCAGTAGCACTTGTTGTAAAGTCGGTACTGGTCATTGTATTCGTTCTTGATAATTTTATAGAACGATCAACTTGTTCTTGTAAATCTTGACCAATAATTGTTAGTTTATCTAATGCACTTTCATGTGTTTCTGCTGGGAAAGGATCATTAGCAACATAATCAGTTGCTTGTGTCTTTGCTGTATTTCTACGAAGTACAACAGTTTCCCCTGATGCTGGTGCAGTTACAAATACAATATTTCCACCATTGGCGTTGCCAACATTTGTAATAGCATAGTTAGTTGATCCAGTACCTTCAGCTTTTACTGTTTCCGTTCCATTTGCAGATCGTACAATTACTTGTATATCTGTTGATGCTGGAATAAAAAAACCATAAGCAAAGGTTGTAGTAGATCCATTTCCACTATACGAATTTTTCGTAGTCGTGCTAGAAATCGTCATGTCGTCCTCTGATGTTTTGGAAAATAAAAAAAACTAGACAGAAATATCTAGTTTATTGTTATTTCTTAAATTAAATGTCAATAATGTTCAACTAAATTATTGTTTAAATTTAGGTAATCTTTCAGGTAATAATTCATCTGGTTTCCACCAATAATCACTTCCTTTGTCATAAACACCACTCATGTGCCTATTCATGTTCTCATAATGATTTTCATTCATTAGTTTATCTAATTGGTCAAAAATATAACGTTGTAATATTAATTTTAAATAAAAAGGTTTTGGCGACCAACTTCTAATAAATTTTGACATACGACCACCATAGTTAACATTTTCATCCCCTAAAGTAGCTTGGTATAAAGCACCACCAGTAACACCCCAAAAATCGCCAAAGAAAGATGCAATTGGACCAGTTAATAAAAAACCAAATTGTCGTGCATCAGGATCGCCAACAAGAGCATCGCCATATGGACCTAAAGCACCCCCTTTTAAAATTGCTTGTGTCCAAAAATCAAAACTTAATATTCTTCTAGGATCACGACCATTTAAAATATCATTTGATAACATCATTACGCCACCAGTAAATGTCATACCTGAAACTAACATCGCTGTATATTTTGCTTTATTGATTGCTCCAGGAGGTGCAGACATAGCTCGTCTAATGTTATGAATAATAATATTAATAGGAAAACTTTTAAACATAAAAGCAGATAATCCTAATTCTCCACCAAATGTACCTCTTTTTAACCATGACGCTGATGCTTGTTGTCTTACAGAATTAACAACAACCATATGATCTTGTTCTGTCATTACTAAATCTTTTAATTTTAAAGCAACATTTGTAGCAAGCTCTTTATTTATATCAGTTCGTGATGCGATTGCACCTGGATCAATAAATTTTAAATTACCTTTAGGATTCCACATTTCTGTGGTTCGTATAATTTCCCAATCAGTTTTTGTTATATTATATTGATCTAATAATTTTAAAGTTTTTCCCTCATTATTAAATTTACCTTTAGACAATCTAACTAAATCATCAAAAGAATATTTTGTATAATAACCTAAACCTTGTCCTGATAAAATAAATTTACCTCCAGCATTTCTTGCTTGTTGGGTAAATCGTGAAACTGCACCTAATCGAAGTAATGCGGTAGAATATACTTTTGCTAATCCTCCACTATCAACATCATCCATAAATCTCGACATTGCCATATTATTTTGAATTAAATCATCTAAAATTAATTCTAAATATGCTGCAAATTGCCTACCCTCTTTACCTTTAAACTGTTCTCCTAAACTATTAACAACAGCTCTCCATGGCGACCATCCACGCATTGACGCATTAGTAAATGTTGTAGCCATATCTCCAATAAGCACAACTGGTCCTGATCCTGACAATAATGTACCAGTACCAAAATTTCGAAAACCACTACCTATTTTAGCGTATCTGTTATCAACGGATAAATGACCTCGACCAACAAATAAATCATATTCTAAATCAGCTTTTTTAATTAATGTATTGGCACGATTTGTTTCATCTTGTGCTAACATTTTTCTTTTTGTAAATGCTCGTCTAAAAGATTTTTCTTGAACGTGTTTTTTTAATGCAGCTCTTACTGTTTGTGGTTTTGGTCCAAATATTTGTGTTTCAGCAATAGCTCTCGCCATAACATCTAAATGTTCATACATCATTTGTACTGGATCACTTCCAAATTTAGTATTGTATTCTCCCCACCCTTTTGCATCTTTAAATTTTAAAAATCGAGATTCACTAAATTTTTTTAAACCAGTTTTTTTACCAACACCTAAACCATCGGTAATAATATTCATTAATGCTGCATCTAATGCTTTATCAAATTCTGCATCTGGTAAAACATCAAATGTTAACCCAGTTTTATCATCAACCATTTTTGATTTATTTAATAATGGCTTTATAATATTTACCCATTCTTTTTTTGCCGCAATATTTGCATCTGCGTCATTCATGGTTTTTATAAATTTTTTATAAGATTTTTTTAAATGTTTTTTTATTGTTGTTGTGTTGTGTACTTGGGGAAATTTCCAATCAGGATCATCAGCAATCATTACACCATTTTTGGCTAACATTGCTTTTCCTTTTTTTAATGTTTCTTTTAATGACTTACCCCAAATTTCTGCACCTTTATTTCCACTACTTCCTGGTTCGAACATTTCTTCAACAAGTGATTGTGGATTTGCTCTTTTCCATTTACGCACTAAACGATTTGCATATGCTTCCATCACATCGCTTAATTCAGATGTAAGTGTACCAAAAATAGATTTATGGCGTATCTCTAAATTAGTTACAATGCGTGGACCTTCTGCTTTACCATGCAAGGAACGAAAACCCATAGCAACATCTTCCTCGCCAACATTGTTTTTATAATTATCAATTATTTTTTTTAATTCGTTTTGTTTAAAAACAGCGATTGTATTTTCAACAGCTTTTTTCTTAACTTGTTGTTTGACAATTTTAAACACAGCATCACTTGCCGCTTGCTCTGCTTCTAACTTACTCATGGATTTAGAAAACAATTCTAGTTTATCATCAAACATGGCAAGCATTTCTTTTTCTCTATTTTTATCTTGTATTAATCCTTTTTTAGCAGCAGCAATAATACATTCTCTAAAACTAGGCACTTAATCCCTCACAGTTAGTTAATTCATCCAACATTTTTTGCTCGTTTTGTAATTCATTTTTTATTTGTCTGACAGTTTTTTCAGCCGTTGGTGTGCCATCTGCATCTACATCAACAACAATTCTTTCATTATCAGGTATTCTACCCTCCTCAACATACGCCAAAAAATCCTCCATTGAATCATCAGCAAAATCATTGATAAAATCTTCGTTATCATATTTCTTTACATCAAAATCATCAACTCTATTTGATATGTTCATTAGAGCTATATCCACATCATCATTAGACATTCCAACTGGATCAATACCTTCTTCTTCTAAAGCTCGTATTGTTTGATCTATTCCAGCAACTTCATCCTCAAATGCTTTTAATTTTGGTGCATCATCAGGTCTTACGGAATTTTCACTTATTAAATCTAAAACATCATTTATTGATAAATCATCTGGTTGACCTGGTTTAGCTGGTGGCAACCAACCATCTTCTCTAGCTCTTATTAAAAGTTCATCTAATGAATAACCACCTTTTTTTGTATAACCAAAAGTTTCTTTATCTAATATAGATCCTACATCAGCAATATTTGCTTCTTCACTATCTATTTTATTTCTTTTTAACCATTGTAAAAATGTTTCAACCTTTGGCTCTTTTGGTGGTTGTAAGCTACTTGGTAATTCTGGTACTACAATTTGTTTTTTTAATGTTTGTAATTCTTTTTCTAATGTAATTAATTTTTTTTGTGCTTCTGTTTTTTTACCAGATTGTTGATTTTTTAAAAAAGTAGGTATATCTAAAAGTTCCTCGTTCTCTACCAATGTTTTAGCGGCTGCAATTTCTGTTTCTTTTAATTCTATTTGTTTTCCTAATTCTGTTTGATCGGTTTGTTTTAATTCTACATCAGGATTTTCAGTAACAGTAATAGGTTCATCAACCTCTACTTGTTTCATTGTTTCTTTTACATTTTTTGAATGTTGTCTTTTACCAGCAATAGTATCAGTATAAGGATTTTGATTTCTTTCAATTAATGCTTGATTAAGTTGATACGCAGCTTCTTTATATTTTGGTTTATTTTTTATATTGTCAGGAAGTTCATTAAATACTTTTTGCAATTCTGCATCATCCATTAAATGGATAACATCATTTAAAGGTTTTGATTTATATGTAGGATTGTTATCTAAAATTTTATTTAATGTACGACCTAAATATCTTTGGGGAAATAAATTTTTACTAACCATTTCATCAAATGATAAAAAAGCAGCTTTAGTACCTTTGTATGTTTGTTTACCACCATAACCAATACCTTTAAAAGCAAATAAACCTATTGGTGCTAATACAAAAGCACTAGCTGTATTTGTTAAAATAGCACTTAACGCTCTATCCATTCCGTAGTCTAAACCTAAACTTTTTCGACTAGATTGTTTTGCACCTTCAATTAAAGTAGTACGACTAAATTCTAATGCACTTTCCATAACAGCCGTTTTTAAACCAGCTACCGCAACATTTTTTGGAATTGAATAAGCCATAGTTAAAGGTAATGTTTGTAGCGTTATTGGATCTAACATATAACTACCAAAACCAGCAGCAAACGATGAGCCGTATTTTTCCATAAATCCACGACTTGATCTATTCATTTCACTAATTAAAAAATCTTGGGTAACGGCTTTTTCTTTTAATTCGTTAGTAAAATCTTCTACTGTTCTAAAATTAACATTAGGATTTTTTTCTACAATTTTTGCAACTTCGTTATTCCACCAATCTAATTGATCTTTATAATTAGCAACACTTGTTTGTCCGCCTTTTTTTTTTGACGGATCTTGCAAATTATACATAAATTGATTCCAAAAACCACCACCTGTCATTTCATCTTGCATATCATCAATATAAGGATTGGGTAATTGAACACCAAAAGCTCGTTCGATTTCTTTATTGGCTTTATCGTAAGTATCTATTGCATTATAATATTGAGAACTTGACATTTCAAATTCTAAAGAATGATTAAATTGTGCTTTAGTTTTTTCTGAAAAACCCCAACCGCCATCATCATTAGGTAATAAACTTGGTCGTTTGAAATCAGTATTAATACGCTTTTTATTTAAAGCATTATCTTGATCGTAAAATTCCATTACTTAATTAAATCCTCTGTAATTTTTCCTAGATCAAAAACAAAAGGCTCATTAGAACCTTCGTACATTAAATATTCGTGATCAGGATTGCCGTCTTGCTGGTCAAAAATAGCAAAGACATATTTGCCAGGTGCAATTTGTTCTAAATAATATGGATCAGAATTTTTACCAAAAAGTTTATCAGGGGTAACAGACATTTCTTGTCTATTTTCTGTATCAACATAAGGTGTAGTTGTTGGCAAAGAAATACCGCCACCAGCTTTAATAATTAATTGAGTAGCAATCTCTTGTTGGTTAACATCATCAGATAAAAAAGTATCTTCAATTAAATTTTTAAAATCTTTTTCAGTTTCTATTTCTGTTCTAGGAAAGTTTGTTGGTAAGGCAATTTGTTTTCCATTAAAGGTAATCATTCCTCCATAAATTAATTTATCGCCATTATAAGTTGCACCAATAGATTCATTTATAATTTGATTAATTTTATTTTTAAAATCTGTTTTTCGCAGCATAGATTTAACATCCATTTGGGTGTCATACCAACCCTCTGCTATACCTCTTGATATAATTACATTTTCAATAGCTGTTTGTTTTGTTAATAATGTTTGCGTATTATCATTTAAACTATCTCCTATTACATCTATAAAAATTTTACCAAAATCTTGATTATTTACAAGATTTGGCATTAATTTTTGATCTTTTTTTAACATCATTCCATTAGCGATGTGCATAGCAAATTCACTGTTACCATTACTTACATGACCGCCAATTTCTGCTAGGATAGGTGCTTTGTCATGTATTTGTTTAAAGGCACTTAAAGAATGAGTGTCAAAGGTACTATGAATAGCAGATGCAAATTCAACTATTTCATCAGGACCTTGTGCATTTGTAACAATTTGATTGAAATTACTTATTTGTTCTTTTGTAAAAAATTGTATTGGTTCATCATAATATTCTGCAACAAATTCCGCTTGTTTAATTAAAGCGTTTACTTGTTCTTTAAATACTTCTGGTTCACTTGATGCAAGATTAAAATCTATTTGTGGAATATTATCAATAACACCATAGTCTAAAGCTACTCGTAACATATCATTAGGAATTCGAGTATTTTTATCTGTTTGAATTTTTTCAAAAATTTCTAATTGTAATTGTTCAATAGGTGCTATTCCAGTTGTATTATCATCATCATCTAATTTTTCATTTAAACTTTGCTTTAATAAACTAATAGCTTCTGCACCCTCCTCTTTGTTGTATGATCTAAAAGTATCAACAACATCAACAAGAGAAATCATGTTTTCAATATCCTGTACTAAAGTTGGATCAAAATAATCTTCTGTGCCAGGAATAGTTAAACCTTTTGCTTCTTCTAATAATTGATTAAGTTGTGGAAGATTGGCTCTTGATAAATTTTTTAATAATTTTTCTTCATCATTTAAAAATCCTCGTATTGCAGTTGAGCTAGCTTTTAATGATGTATTTGTTGCTCTTATTTCTTTATCTATTTTAAGTTTTGCTTTTTGTCTAAAATCAAGAACTTGATCTGTTGTTAATATTTCTGCATATTGATCTGATTCTAATTCACTTAATAATAATTGTGGATTGTCTTGTAATTTTTTTTCTGCATCATAAAATCCTATTTTATTACGGATAGCAGCAATTTGAATTTCTTTATTAAGAACAAGACCGCTTTTGTCCATTTCTAAAATAATACCATCTTCTGATAATAAATAATTTAACGCATCTTCTTTCTCTTTAGTTGTGCTACCAAAAATAGCTTTGTACGCAAATTTATCAATTTCATTTTGATACGTTACTTTTGATACTTCTAATAAATTTGTTCGTATAGATTTTTTAATTTTTAAACTTTCATTGGTTATGTAATTATTCCAATTTTCTTCAAAAATATCTCTTTCTACTTTTGTCTGTAAAGTATTTTTATGTTTATCTTTTAATTTTGTTTGTTCTTCTAACCATTTAGGTATGTCAGATAAAGTGGATGATGTTGAATATGAAATAGTAATATCATTACTTTCTAATTCTAAATTATTAGATGCAAGCGTAATATTATTTTTACGTTCTAATCTTGTTGCAGCTTCGTAAAATTTAATTTCTGAATCAGTTTCTATTTGTTTTACTTGCGTTGCAAATGCTTCATTAGCTCTATACACATCTGCTTTATTTTTATTTTTAATTTCATCAAGTTTATTTGATTTATTTAATTTTACTTTTAATTCTTGATTTTCAAAATTTAATTTGTCTTGTAATTGTTGATTTTCAAAATTTTTCTTATTGCTATATGCTTTTGTTGCAAGACCAGTTAAATTACTTGCTTGGCGTGAAAGCTCATTTAATGGACCAACCGCTGCTGCTGTTGGATTGTTAACACGAGATACTAAACCAGGTATTTTTTTTTCGGATAGTTTTTTTTCAAAAATAGGAATTTGTACCATTAAAACCTCTGTGTTCCAAATTTATTTATAAATGATAATGAGTTTTCTTTATTAATATTAATAAGAGCTTTTTGATTCTTATTAATTAAATCAATCATGTCCATTTGGTTATTAAATATTGCATCATTAATAATGCCGTTATTAATTGATTGTTGTCTGATAATTTCTGCTGCATTTTGATTTTGATTTTTAATAATTTCTGCTTGATTTGCTGCTTGTGTATCTAAAATAGATTTTTGTGCAAAAGCACCAACCATTGTACCAGCTGCACTAATGTACGATGCAGCTCTTTGGCTTCTTGCTTGATACATTGCATACTCCCCAGAACTTCTTTCTATTGCTGATTGTTCTAAGAAATCATAACTATTAACAGCCGCATCATATTCTAAACTTAATCGTTGTATTTCTGCTTCGCCAAGTTGGTATTCTAATACTTCAAGGGGTGTACCTTCCATACGAACACCAGATTTCATGTAAGCTAATTCGGTAGAAGATTGGTGTCTATCAAATGCTTGATTAAATACATCAATATTGTCTTTACCTTTTTGTAAAGCAATATCAGATTTGTTTTCTAATATTGTTGCATTACGTTCATGCATTGCTTGTTGGTAACGACCAGCTTTCATTGCTGCATTACCAGCCATAATTTGACTACCAGCATTAACGCCAGCACCTATTAACATTGCTGTGCCAGGATCGTAATTTATATTTGTAAAAGCAAAACTATCATCAGGAGCGCCAGGTGTTTTAATCATTTACCCTCGCATATCTGTAATAATCTTCATTGTTTTGATATTTCTTCATTAATCCCTCGTTACTCATTCCAAGCCAAGCACCAAAGCGTTGTCCTAAAATAAAATCTTTTTTTATTGCTGTTTGTAGTCGTATAATTTTGTATTCTGTAATTAAAACTTCCATGCCTTTTTTAATTACTTTAGCACCACCTAATTTATTATCCCAAATTAAATTAGATGCCATAACCCATCCCTCATACACACCATCCCAAATAGGAACGATGCCACCTGAACAAATAATCTCATTATTTTTAACAGCTGTAAAAGACATACTTTCAATTTCTAAGCCGTTTAAATATTCATGCCAGGAACTATCTATTTCTGTTAACGGATCATTCATCATGGATGTAACCATGTGATGTGCGTGTTCTTTTTTAAATTCTATTAATTCTAAATTAGCCGTCATTAACAGTTATACGAGGATAAGCTGATAAGAGAGTTAATGGTAATGGTTGTGTTTGACGAACAAAAACAAATCCATCCGTATTAAAATCATCCCTAAATTCAACTTCTTTATCTCCTGTAAAAAGAGGAACGGCTTGATCCATCGCTGCTGCACTAGAACGAAAAGGTATTCTTTCCATGTTATCTAAGTTTGGTCCAACCTCAACACCCACAGTTTCGTGTAAACGTAATGTTACTTCGTGTATGCGTTTGTCTTTTGATTGTGATGTGCCACCCTCTCCTTGTAATTCTACTCGCATGGTTTGTAGTAAAGATGTATAATTTAATCCTACATGAACTTTTGTTGATGATCTATCTAAAGTTATAGATCCACCACTTACAGTTTTATTTGGATGCGTAGCTCCATTAGCTAGTATCGTTACTGATTGACCTTCTAAATGATCTAGTCCTGATAATGTTGTTGTTGCACCACCACTATATGTTAATCCACTATCAACAAAAAAAGCATCATTTTGATCTGTACCATAATCAAACAAACTTAAATATTCTACATAGCGTCTTGTAGCTCCATTAATAGTACGTTTAACAATAACATAAAATTCATCTTCGTTATTATCAGTTGGCACACTAGCCACACTTTCAACAACAGCTTGACCTGAACCAAAAACACCACCTAAAATATGACGATGCCATCCAATAACACTTTCTGCTCTTGCATAAGTAAAACCAAGTAATGTACCATCGCCACGAACACACCATAAAATACTATCTGGCTCTTGTTGGTATGCCATTTCTGTAACGCCATTTTCTGTAATGTGTTCAGATAACAATGTCATATCAGTTGCTTGATATTGGTCGATGTTTAAATTGTATGTTAGCTCTCGTATTTTTCTTTTTGCTCGTTGAACAAACATAGTAACATTTTCAATTTGTACCGCATCAATATTAGCTGCACCATAACTTGATTGTTTTTGTATTTGCACATTACTAGGCGTTAAAGGTTGTGTTGTGCCAGATGCACTAACAACAAATTCGCCACCTACTGTACCAACAATCAATGATCGTTGTGCTGACATATATTTTATTGCATTAACTTTATTAGACGCAATAGTGTAAACCATTGCATCATTATCTGTTGTACCAGTTGTAAAATTTTCTAATGATCCACCTTTACTAAACCACAATGTTTGTGGATTTTTATTTGAACCACCAAAAACTAATCGTTGTTCAAAAAATGTAACTGTACTAGGAAAATAATCTGTTGCTACATTAAGAATTGGATTTGTTAATTTAGTTACAACATCAGAACCACCAGCAGAAAATGTACCATAGCTGCTAGTGTCTAAATTTGTACCATCAGAATCTTGTAATTCAAATCGTGTATCAGGTCCAGTTACAGTACCAGCAGAACTATACGCTGTATAACCAGATGTATTTAAACTAGAACCAACAGCGTCAGCTAATTGAAACGTTGTTGACGAAGGAACAGATTTAACTGTGTAAGTATTGCCATTTAACTGTGTCATTCCTTTGACATTAGTTATTTGAACATCATCCCCAACAGCCAAGTTATGTGCAGCCGATGTTGTTACAACACCAGGGGTTGCTTGTGTAATACCAGTTATTGTAGATGTATTTAAAATTTCTCCAACAGTATAAACATTTCCGTTTAATTGTGTCATACCACCAATGCTACTAAAAGTAACAAAGTCACCTACAAGTAAACCATGATTAGTTGATGTCGTTACCACACCTGGATTTGCTTTTGTAACAGCACTTACTGTTAAATCAGTTGCCGTTGTTAATGCTGGCGATGTTAAAGACCACGATGTATGTCCTGATCGTGATAATTTTCTTATCGCATAACTTGGATGAACCAAATACATAATATCCGCACTTTGAGCAAATTTAATTGTTGGTACATCTGCCGTTGTGTATGGCGATGCAATTTCATAAATTTTATTGACTACACCACCAGAAGAATATGCTGTGAAAGACGATGAATTAATATCTGTGCCATCAACAGTTTGTAATTCAAAAGTATTTGTTGTTTTATCGGCAACCTTAAATGTTTTACCATTTAATTCTGTCATTCCTACTACGCTAGAAATAATAACATGATCGCCATTAGAATACCCATGACTATTTGATGTTATTACTACTGGGTTAGCTTGTGTTGCTCCACTAATAGTTTTATCGCCTTCTGTTATAATACCATTGTCTTTAAAAAATCGAATATAAGAATTACCAAATTCTAAAATATATGTTTGTGTCGTAGAAAATTCAAAAGGTATTAATCGTGTTTGTGCTGAACTTGTTTTTACTTCATGCACAAATTTTGTACCTGGTCGTCTTGATGCTGCACCATGAGGATGCACAACCATATTTTCTAATGTTTTACATCCATTAAAATATTTACCTAAATCTGTACGACCATCTAATCGTGGCGATAATTCGCCAGCTGTAAAATTAGTAAAGGCGACAGTTGTTTTAGCCATTAGTACCTCGAGTTAATAAATGTGCTTGCATCTAAACTATCTGCTGTACCTTCGGTTGCATCAACAAAACGAGCTTCTCGTAATTTTTCATTATACATGTCGTTAAGTTGTCCAGCTAAAGATGTTGAAGATGTAATTGCATAACATAGTTCTGCTGCTAATTTAGATGCGATTGTTTCAATTAATAACGTATCGTATTCATTTGGATCTGTTACTTTAGAAATATAAATTAAATAAATTGTTGCTTCGTCTGTTAATAATTTTCTTTGTTCAATTTTAAATTTTATTCCAGCATCTAAGTCAGATGATGTGCCGTCATTATATCCGCCTACTTTTAAAACACGCAAACAATCAGATGGTAAGGTATATTGATTTGTATATTCATGTGTTGGCGTATTTGTATCTTGTGCTAATTCAACACGCTTAATTAAACAATTCCATGTATGTGATCTAAATATTCCATCACGCACAGATTCATAACGTTGGTTTAACAACCTTGCGTTTTTACTATCCTCGGTCAAGGATGTAATATTACTTCCCCCCAACATATTTAATGCGGAGTTACAAATTTCTACTTCTGATGCCATTTACTTTTTCTTTTTTGGAAATCCAGCTTTCATATTTGCATATGCTTTTGGACTTACTGTTGATTTAGATTTTGGTCTCGATGTACCAGCTTTTTTTCTTGCGTTCATGTTTGCGTATAAACCTTTTTTAGCCATTGTTTCTCCTATGAAAAAAAAGGGGGGAATAATCCCCCCATAATATTTATTGAGTATAGTAAACCCAGAAATAAATTGTACCTGTGATGGAAGCACCACCAGTAGTAATTTTTAAATCTGTAGAATCTGATACTTTATATCCTAAACCAGCAACAGCCGTGTTAGCAGCTGTTGAGCCAGCTAACATTGATTGTGCTTGTCCAGCAGCGTTCCATGTGCCTACTGCAGCAAGGTATCTGTCATCATCATCAGCATCCCCAACTTTTAAAGTTGAAGAACCACCAAGAGCATCACATTTCAAGACTACATCATGAATTGTTGCACCAGCTGGTATTCTGCCGATAGTAATGTCTGAACCACTTGCTAAAGAAGATGCTTCATAGGTATCGTGCCAAACCATCATAGGCGATAGGTTACCCCCACCACTCATAACGCTAGGATCAGCATCAAGATTTGTTATTGCAACACTTTTTACACTAGCCATATCTCAACCCTCCTATTCGTTACAAGCGATTTCAACAACTTTTTCTTCTTCCATACGAGTTGCACCTAAGTCCATGCAATAATATACTTGTGTAGAATAAGATTTGTCGTCTCTTTCACTTATTTTAGCGGTTACATCTTTACCAATACCCAACTTGATACCATCAGCTGCAAAAGCAATAACTTGTCTGCTTGGAGTTGCATCTGCTGTAAGTAAGTTAGATGTGATAAATTCAAATCCTAAGAACGAATTAATATCTCCCTGAGCTAAAGCTTTAACTGTATTAAAGTCAGAACTTTTTACTTCTGTGAGATTTAATAAATCTTCAATCTGTTCAGGAGATACAACACAGTATCTTTTTACAGATGGATCTACATCATTTTCGTCTAAGATTTTTTTTGCGGATAGTAATTTAGCAACAGTTAAACCTGCACTACCATGTACTATTTTTTGAGTAGATGGTAAAGCGGTTGACGTTCCCCCAGATACACCTGTTTTAGCTGTACCTAAAGCTGCCGCAATAATTACTGAATCCATTGCTCTCCCCATTGCTGCCGCTGCTGCTTTAGCATAAGAAGAAGTTGGATCGATTAACATACGGATTTTATCCGCATCGTCAATCAAGTCTGCCCACTCATAAGTCGCAGTAGTTAAAGCTCTACGACTATGCGGCATATCGATTTGTGGAGTTGATCCGTGTCTTGATGTTCTTAGTTGAGCTGTAGTTTTGCCGATTTGCTCAAAAAAAGATTGTTTACCTCTAATTGATTCGACATCTACTGCTGCTCTAAGTTTTGATCCCATTTGTTGGGATAACATCTGAACATTAGCGGAATATTGCTCCACAAAAGAAGTTGTTACATTTACTGACATAACAATATTTCCTTTCATAGTTTTGGTTAAATTTTGATAAATTATCTACCAAGTAGGTTTATCTACATTTTACAACTGTTAGTTGCTCTACTGTTCAGATGGTCAATAAGGATGCTTACGCACTACCCTTATAAATCAGGATGTATCATGTTATGCAAATCTGCCATTTCTTTAACGGCTGCACTATGTCCTGGATGATCTTTCAACCAGTACGGATGCTTTGTATCTGCCATGATTTTTGTCACTTCTCTTTCAGCTTCTTGTGGTGTTAATCCACCACTCTCTGTTTGTCCTGTACCTAAATTATCTTCTGAAAAATTTTCAGATAATTTACTAAGAGCTTTAATAAAGCCAGGATGATTTAATATATCACTACCATCTTGTAGTTTTACATCTTTTAAATCATTAACAAAAAATTTACCAAACACATTATTTGCTTGATTAACTTTTTTATCATACGCTAGACCAAATTCTTTGCGTAGCTCTTGTTCAGAATTAAGTTTATTTAATTCTGCTTGTTTTTGTATTTCTTCATTTCCTTGGCTTTCTAAATTACCATAGTAATCTAGTATTCCTTGTACTTGTTGAGGTAACATTCCCAACTTATGTGCATGAGAAACAAAATTTTTTACTGGTTGCGGATCTGCTCCTTCTTGTAAAGTATAATTAACATTATAATCATCAGGTGTTTCTGGCACACCTAACTTAGAAAATGTTTGCTTCCAATCATCTTCTGTAAAATTTTTATTTGGTACTGGCATTTTATCTGCACCTACCATTCGCTGTGCATGAACATAACTTTTTGCTAGTTGACCAGCGTCTTTAAAATTTTGTAACGATGCATCTGCTCGTATATCTTCTGGCAACGTATCAATAAACGATGCTTCTTGTGGTTGTTCAGTTGTTGTTTCAGATTGCACTTCTGGTGCAGTTGTCTGTTCTTCCATTTATTTTTTCTCCGTTGGTTGTGGTTTTAACATTGTTTTAATCCACAAAGTAACTGCTCGCATCCCCTCTAAGTTTGCCGATTTATACGGATCAACGTCAAAGGTAGAATTATGTATTCCAGTTCTGCTTTCTAAATCAGCTAAAACTAATGCACCCTCTTTGGTGTTAAAAGTCATTTGATATGCTTGTCGTAATTCTTTTAAAAATTTTTCTTGTTTATCCGGCATTAAGTTCCTTTAATAGCGGTGCTGCCTTTCCTCCAGCTTCCGCCATCTGTGATGCTTGATCCATTTGTGCTTGTTGCTGTTGAGCTTCCGCTTGTTGTTGTCTTATGCTCGCAACTTCTTGGTCAGATCGTAAAATTTTTCTAGGAACACCTAATACATCTGTAATATGTTTAACAAGTTTATCAGAATCTAGGTAATCCATAACTGGCATCATTTGTGCCAATGGAGAAATAATTTCTAGTGAACGTAGTATTGCTTGAACATCGCCAGTTTTTTGTGATCTTGCTAATGGCGATACATACTCAATATCAACAGCTTGACCTTGTAAAGATTCTGGTGGTTCAGGTAATAAATTTTTACGAAGAAGAATATTAAAGCATCGTGTAATTAAAGGTTGTAACATTTCTGCTTGTAGTCTGCCTAATACTGGCGACAACAACCTCATTTTTTCCTCATTACGCTGCATTACTTCTGTAGCTGTCATTCGTACATCTTGCGACATCAATAATTGGTCCACAAAGTATGCTTGGCGTATTGCTGTTCTTCGTTGTTCTTCTAAATTTAACCCAACTGGTGTGTTTGCACCTATATTTAATGGCTCAATCCTATCTCTTGTGCCAGATCGGTAATAATTTAACCCTCCTGGTTGTGTTCTAACTGGTAAAACAAAACTATCATCAGGTACTAATAATGGTGGATCAACCATCTTTTGAGCAGCTTTTATCGTTGTTTCTGACATTTTATTTAACATTTTAATGTCAGGTAACGCTGTCATGCTAGGAGAACGACCATATACTTCGCTTGATGACTTTAACCATCTAGGAATAACAAAAGGAAATTCGTTAAAACCAGATATAGTAATTATTTTTTGATCTTCGTTGTCATAATAAATCGATACATACTGCATTGATTTATTATCCATCTTATATGGATTAGATTGATCGTTAGGTTTAACACATTGGTTAATGGTTACTTCATCATACGGAGTTTTTTCGTATATTTTTAAAATTCTTTTAGATAATTTTTCGCCAAATCGTAAATACGCAGCTCTTGCTGTCATTTTAAATTCACGATGAATACTATCTACATATCCTTTATCATTTTCTGAAATATAAATTTCTTTTATGTGTCTTGTAGAAAAACGAATAAATTTTTCATCATCTTCTTCAATCATCATGCACGCAGTACCAAACGTACAAAGATCAACATACAATTCATGTATTTCTTGTTGAAAATTTGACCTATCAAGAGCAATATACATTGTTTGGGTACTAGCTTCTAACCATTCCTGACTTTCCTCATCCATGGCAAGACTTTCGTTTTTAAAACGCATACTGAACCAAGGTGTTGCAGCATTTGTTAACATTCCATGCAAGGAAGAAGATAATAGTTCCGCAGCGTGCAGAGCTGTACCATCAAAAATAAATTCTGTACGTTTATCGCCAGCTGTTCGTTGTATATTTACATCAGCTCTACGAGGTAAAACATAATCAGCGATTTCTTGCCAATGACTTTCCCAGTTTAATCGTTTACCTTTTAACTGTGCAAATTGACTACTTAATGCTTTTATATCCATATTAATTACCTATTATTTCTCCTAGTTTGTCTTTTCCTTTAGATAAACCTAGTTTTAATATTCCTAATTCGTTTCTTGTTGATGTAAATTTTTTACCTTGTTGTTTTGCATCAAAACCTAATTTGTAATCTTTGTATGCTGCATTAGGATTACTTGCGTTTACTAAATTTTTTGTAGCACTAGCTCGCATTACAGTTCCTATAGGGGATGGCATTGCTAAAGATAATACAGCTGTTGTAATTCCTTTTATTTTATTTTGTTGTTCTAACATTTTGCTAGAAATAGGTACTGATGTCATTGCACCAGTTGGATCGCCACTACCCATTGCACTATTTGTAGAGCCATATTTTATTGTATTAGCATTAGAGTTTCCAATTACGGATCTACTTACACTTGGATCGCTAGCAGCATACAGTTTTTCTCCTTCTGATCTACTTATACGAATAAAACTACCACCTTGTTTTTTAAAATAATTACCAACCTTTACTATATTTTTATTAACCATAGCATCATCAGTAAATTTTGATGTTTCTGATCCATACATATCTTTATCTTTACCAGTTAAATTTGTCGCTTTACCATCAACAAGACCTAATCTATTTTTAACAATTTTTACAATTTCATTAGATTGTTGTTTATTAGAATTATCTCTTCTTTCTTGTCTATCTTTACTGCGTGTACTTGTTGCTGCTCCCATACTATCCGCCTAATAATGTTTTCTTTTGTATTTCAGCTTCGCTTGTATCGCCTTGATTTCCAGTTAAAATTGTTTCGGTGTACCCTTCTTTTTTAACTTTCATCATTTCACGAATTTTATTTTTTTGTGTTTGATCTAGGTTTTGTTTAATTACTGGTGGCAATTCTGGTGGATCTGGTATTGGCGGTGGAGCTGGTGGTTTTGGTGCTAAAAATCCCATTGTCTTAATTCCTTATATCTAGGGGGTTGTAGTTTGTGCCTTGTGCAAATTTTTCTAATCGTCTGTTTTCGTTTAAATCTAATTCTTGTATTGCAACTGCACACGTTCGCCACGCATCTGCATAATGCGAGGAATGATCGTGTACTGGTTTTGAAAATATACGCTGTTTATCTATCCACTTTCTGTGATACCATTTCATTGCATCCAAGAAAGGTTTGCAATTAGACCTATCAATGTAGGTTTTTGCTAATAAAATCTGACCAGCGTGAATACCATCTTCTATCGATATTTTTGGACACACCTTAATTGGTCGCATCCCCATCGAGTAGGCATATTCTTTTCTTGTATGTCCAGTTGATAGTTCTCGCTGCTCTATATCATGCGGAAAAACATAATTACGGATATTGTATTCTGTTTTCTTAATATAGTCGGCATAAAAGTCCAGACTTTTATTGCTATCAGCATAACAATCAACAATGAACAATGCTCGACCAATTTGTTGTACAAATAAAATTACAGTTTGATCACTTATTCCTAAATCAAAATAACAATCTACTGGGTAACCAGGATCATATGGATAATGAGAAATTTTTTTATCATCTTCCATTTTAGAAATTATTTTTCCGTAAATTGACCCTGATATATTTGCTGTCCAAGAACATTCAAATTCTTGTTGGTATTGATCCTCCGTCATCAGCTTTCTTGCCGATTCTAATTCTTCTTTTGGTACTAAGTCAGTTTCACTAGCTTTGAATATACAAGTGTACCAATCAGGTAATGATTTTGCTTCTTCAAACAAATCATAAAACAAGTTCATACCTTGTGGCGTTCCTATAAAACAACATTTTCCAAGACGATCAGAAATAGCTGGTCTAATTACTTCCGCAAACATTCTGCTATCCATCTGTGCATATTCATCACAAACAACAAAATCAAAAAATTGTCCACGACTAGCATCAGGATTTTCTGCTCCAAACAATGTTATTCTAGCACCATTAGGAAAATCGGCACGCAGCTCTGTTTCATTAAACTTCATTCCAGGAATAACCCTAGAAAATTCTTTTAAATAATCCCAAGCGATTAGTTTTGCTTGCACCCTTGTTGGAGAAAAGAACGCACCACGAAAATTCTTTTGTTTTGATGTTAATGCTTCTTTAATTAAATGGTTTATTGCAAAAACTGTTTTACCTCCTCGCCTGTGCATGACGCACACGGCAAACCTGTATTGCTTTAGTTTTTCGTGCAGCTCTAATTGTTGAGGTCTTGGCTTGTACGCAATTTTAATTATTTTCATACTTCATTTCCCCATTGTTTAGCCATAGCTTCAGCAATACCTTCATAAAATCTACTTCTAACTTTACCTCTTATATCACTTGGTAATTTGAATGTTTCATAATGATGCCTACTCATTTTATAGCCATTTATATTAATAATGTCTGGTTCTACAATTTTTGTTGGTTTTAAATTTGGTAAATTTTTAAGCCATAAACAAGTTTTTTTAGATACATCATGTCCAAATTGATAAGGTTGTATAATTTGATTTGGCTTTTTAATTTTTGTTGAAATTACACTCACTGGATTTTCTAATGCTATTTTTTCAATAGGTGCATTTAATAATTTTTTTACAAAATCTAATGCTTCAATTTGTAATGACCAAGGTTTTTTTCCTTCTGTAAACCATCTAGCACCACTTACTGCTAAATGCGTACAAGGAGGATGAGCAATCATTAAATCCCAACCTTTATCTAAATGTTTTAAAATATCATCTTGAATATGGTTACCGGGTATTTCTGTTGGTAAAATATCACAACTCCATGCGTCATGACCTTTTTTTTCAAATGCTGATCTTACAATGCCTGAATATTCACAAGCTACTAATATTTTAATGTTATATCTATCTTTGGTAAAATTATTAACTAATGTATTGTATCATTTACCGCAGATACCTCTGGTATGTTAAGTGCCGCAATTACAAATTTAGCTGCTTCAAGTGCATCCTCTTTATTTGCAAAATTTTTTAATTCTATTGTTACAGTATTATTGGTTTCGTTAAATAATACTGCAGCAACAATGTCTGTGTCCATGAGTGTCTAAATCTCCCATCATAATATATAAAACCCCTCAGATAAATCTGGCGTGTATCGAGCTCGGATATATTCATATTTCAATAATAAAAAGCCATAAGCAAATCAATATAGGTCAATGACCTATTACTCTTTGTTGTATTGCTTAGTTAATTGTTTTCTTGTCAGTTATCTTGTCAGTTGCTTGGTCTTTATTGCTCGAACTTCTTAACGTGCGTGCGGAACCTGGCTCTTTATGTTCCGAAGAACCATCATCCCATACTATTTTAATTAATGGATCTCCAACATTCTCAACAGTTTGCTTATCTCCAAACACGCTGACCAATTTACTAGCCATCCAACGTGCATGAAATAACCGCTCTCTTAATAACTGTACCTTTGTTGGTTCCGTGTCCTGGTCTAACATATCTTGCATTTTATCAAGCCAAACCATTGCACCGGTACGCCTGGCGTCAAGTAATTGCTCTTTAAACTTCTGATCCTGTTTCATCCATGTATGAACTGTTGTTAACCCTGGCATATCTTTGGCTCTGCAAACTTGCGTCAAGGTTGTGCCAAGCTCTACCGCTTCAATTATTCGTTTGTATGTATTCTCTGATTTCTTCATATGTTTTATTTTTATACTGTCTTAGGTTTTGTAATGCTCTTATTTTGCCGTCAATAGATACTGGACCAAATGATAAGCCGCCATGCATCCGGCATATGTAATGACCATTTTTTTTTAATATCCCTTTGGCTCTGCATTGCCTTCCATATCTCTTGGTCATTGCTTCACATTGGACTTTTTTACTCGGTCTGCCTACCATTTTAAAAAACTTTCTTTTTTATAAATTATTTGTTTGATAGTATATATTATTAGTATATATATATTATTAATATATATAAGGGAGTTATTATGAATTTATCTAATATATTATTTTACATGATGGTTGGAACGGTTCCAACTATCACATTAATTTTAATCTTTGTTCAATAGTTATGAATATTACTATTGTAGAAATTAAAGCTCGCAAAATAAAAGGGTTAATATCTTTTATTGGTCGTAGAGTTTTTATTGATGGCAAGAAATTGCCGTCAACACCTGGACGCAACTATCCAGCGGAATGGTCCGAAGATTTCACAATCAAAGTTGCTCAAAAACATTTTAAACAAGGAGCATATTTAAAATGAATGAACCTATTAGAAATAGATTAGAAACTAAATACAATAAACCTGTTGGCATTAAAGATAATGAAATTTACTTCTTAGAAGAAACTTTTGATTATCAAGATGGTTTTAAAGGTGTTGTTGGTTTTAGTTTAAGACCTTTAACCAGGATCGAAGTTGAAGATCGAAACGATAACAACGAAGCCATAGAATATTATAGAGATATATGGGTTGAAACAGTAAAATCAGGCAAAACGGATCAAGGTCTTGAAGATTTTGCTAGTGATTGCCAAGATGATGAATATGGAGATTATCCAGGACATGATACATCTTATGAAGAACACTACGAAGAAGCAAAAAAACACTTTGATTTTGATGTTTCAAGTTTCGAGTGTGGCTCTGGTGGTCGTTGTTTTGATCTTAAATTATTGAACTCATTTGATAAGGTTATAGATCAAGATTTAATCAATATAATTAAAAATTTCGAAAATGCTTAAATTTATATTTATAGCAGCACTTCTCGAATTAGCGGTATTTTTACCGCTAGTTTATTTAATCAATAACTACTAGGAGTTTAAAAAATGATGACTAAAGAACAATACATTGAAGATCAAATACAAGGAGCTTTAGAGGATATAAAATACACTAAACAAATTTTAAAAGAGTATTTTACAAACCAAGTCAAAACTATGACCAATGGACAGTTTAAAGACCATTTAGAAGAATTAAACCTACTAGATTAATTAAACTAAAAAAAGGAGCTTAAAAAATGATTATTTGCACTATGCACGAAAATTCACGCTGTAATTATAGTATTAGTTTAGATTATGAAACTTTGCTTTTTACTAGCTCAGGATATTGCAGAAAAGGAAAAAGTTTTAAAATTATATTTCCTAAAGGCACAAGCTACGAACAAGCAAGAGATCAAACCGAAAAACGATATTTTATATAAATCCGACTAAAACCCTCTTTTATAAGGGGGTTTATTTTATCATATAATAGTATATACCTCCACTATGACATCTAAGCAGCTAGCAGCATTTTTAAAAAAACACCGACTAACACAAGGCGACCTTTGTAGAATTTACTTTGGAACATCAGAAGTTAATGATAGAAATGTAATTTGGCGTTGGGTTAATGGACCAACAAAGCCGCCAAGAAACCTGGAACAACATTTAAAATATTATATGATTGCAAAAGAGAACGACAAAGCCGACTAAATCTCAATTATATTTATTTATTAGCACTATTCTGTCAATCATGTCACTAATTTTTTTAGTGTTTTGATGTAGTTGCAGCCACAAACGAATATACATTATTTCCTCAATCCATATTGTTTTAACTTTTCTACGATCAACACCGACAAAGCGTGCTATCCTGGAAAAAGGAATTTTCTTTGCTCTGCTCCATATAATTCTCTTAACTTGTAGATCCTCAACAACCTCACGCAATAAAGTTGATGCTATCCACCACCGACTAATATCCTTTGATGATGGTTTAATAACAAAGGTAGCGTCATTCCAAGAATGTTTATACATCTTTTCTTGTTTAACCTCTTGCCAGGATGCTGTGGTCTTTTGTTTTTTAATAGCTCTAGGAAGTCTTTTATCGGTTAGTGCTGCTTGTTCAAATAGGTTTATTATATCTTGATCTGTAATTATAGGCATTGAAGATGTTTAGCAATTTGTTCAGCTCGCACCTTGTCATTCCAATTCTTACTTTTTCTTAATTTAAGCCATTCCTCTGCTAAATCACTATTACCAGTTTTATTTAATATTCTTTGATAGGTTCTGTCATCCGATGAATACTTCTGTGAAATACCATTAACAACAGCTTTGTAATTGGCATTAGTATTCTTTGCTACCCTACTAATTAAATTTTGAACACTAGATTTATTAATAGATTCTTTGGTAGATTGGTCGGACATATCTGTCCTGATATTTGTGACAATACTGTCCTGTGTCTTGGACAAAACTGTCCGCTGTTCATAATTGATTTGATAAGTAGTAGCACGACCTGGAGAACCTTTTTTTAATTTAATCACATAATTTTGTTCAATAAGGTTATCAATACCTCGTCTTACAGACCTCTCACATAGGTTTGTATCAGCCGATAACCTCATATGACTTGGAAACAACGCCTTAGTAGTGCTATTTTCACGATTAAGTAAAAAATACATAACTCTAAGTGCAGATGGATTAAGACTATTATCCGCCATTACTTCTTTTAATAATTGCCATCGTTTAAGGAGCATAATTCTTGTAATAAATAATGGTTGTATGATCTTTGTTTAAAAACCGACCAATTTGGTTCATTGATTTATTTAATTCTTTTAAACACCTTTTTGTAAATTCAATCCTTGCAGCTACAAAATGTCTAGTTCTTGCTTTTGATTGTAAATCTTTTAATTCAATTTCATGTTTTCTGCATATTTGATAAGCTATATCCAACATACCACCTTTAATAAAAGCCGTATTTGGTATTAAAAAATTACTTGCTAAATCTTTTAATATAATAATTTCTTTATTTGTTAATTCTATTTTAGACATGCATCCATCCATTTCTTTAAATCAGGGTTATCTCGTAGTATTTGAACAGTAGAATGGGAGAAAGCATTGACGATTATCTCCTCCTCTGCTGCTTTTAAAAGGTGCTGGTCAAAGATAACATGGTCCAGTTCATGTAAAACAAGCAACAATGAGTAAGAATTTTGGCGTTCTACAATGTTTTTATCTAAAATAATGGTTTGTTTTGAGCCGTCATAACTTCCCTCATCCTCGGAAATATCAACTAATCCGTCTATTAACTGGACAGAAATGTCCACCGATCCGACTTTTATCTTATTGGGTAAAGAAATCGTTTGCTGTAACTTTGCCATTTGTTGCCTTTAAGATCATGTCTAAATGATGTTTTCGTGGATAAGAGCTACCATCTAGCCATCGTTGTACTAATCTCGCAGGATTTTTTGACGTATTGACACCTATTTTATTCGCTAATTCAGACAAGGTATTTATGTTTTTTAAGGTTTTCCATTCTTGTAAAGTCATATTAGCAATAGTTTCTATACAACTTAGCATTATTTGCAAATAAAAAATAAATAGTTTGCAAAATTAAACAATAGCATTTAAAGCTAATCGGCATATGGTTAGTGCAATAATGAATGATAAGATTAAAGATGCTATTAAAGCTGCTGGTATGCAACAAAAAGAAGTTGCAAAACGAATTGGCATAAATGAAATACATTTTAGTAAAGTATTAAATAAAAGAGTTTCATTAACACCACAGATGGCAGAGAAGTTATCTAATATTAAAGAGTTACAGTTAGAAAAAAAAGAATTATTATTTCCAAGTTTAGATTTAGAAATAGCTGGTCAATTTTGGTCTGGTACAAAAGTTGAAATGTTTAAATTTGATAGACCTATTCTCAAAATTCCTAGTGCTATTGCTCCAGGATCTTATGGAATAAATTTTAGAGCTAATAAAGATGTAGATACAAATTACTCTTTAAATTTTAATCAAGGTATAATTTATGTATTTAATTCTTATTGGCAAAAAAATAATAAAATTGATCCATTGTGTTTTAAAAGTGTTGCGATGATAGAAAGAGATAATGGAGATTTAGCAATTGGTTGGATTTCAGAGCCAGATTCTAAAAATAAATTTTATTTTACTACACTTCATTCAACAATTACCATGCACATTAAAGTTAAGTGGGCAGCAATATGTTCTGGTACAGTTAATCTTAAAGCATTGCCAGATATTGATGAAAACGAGAGTATGCACATAGAATAGACATTTTTTGCAAACTATTTGACATAACTTAATAATTAATGCTAATACTGTTCCTTATATGTTCAGGTACAGTTTATGAATGGTTTTGGTGCTGTTCCAAATTATTATTTAAACGCTGGTTTAGATCATTTTTCATCTAGCCAGGACAATAAAGCTATTGATGTTTGGTGGTGGTTGTATGTTTTAAACAATCAAGAATACAGACGTAGAAAAAAACCAAATCCTAACATGATAGGCGGTAATGCGGTCCAGGGAGATCGTGAGAGGTCTTATGTTAATCAAGATGACCAAACTATAACAATAGAACCATTTGGCGTAGGAGCATACATATTTCATGGTTATACAGAAAAGAAAGCAATTGATAGTGCATTACAATATTTAGACGATAAGCAGCATTTGTATGATGGTGCAGAACTAGATCATTTTTTTATTGTAAGAGATCGTACACCGCTTTGTATTCAACATTTAATACAAGCATTAAAACAAATTAAACTTCCTGATGTTAATAAAATTACAACAGAAACGTATTGTGAATACCAACACCCAGACATAGAAATTACTACCATAGGTAGAACGGATTTAATTTTTACGGAATGGAAACGAGTATTAGAAATAAAAACAAAATGGTTTGCTCCTGATAAAAAAGGAGAAAAAGATAAACATGGTAAAATAAAAGTTAAAAATAGATATTTACCTTCAACACCAGAATTTAGTCATGTGCTGCAAACAGCATTTTATTGGAAAGCTACTGGATTAGAGCCGTACATTATTTATGCAAGCGGTAAACCTTTAACAAAGAAAGATGAAGTAGGTTTTAAAATATTTACGGCACAAAATTGTCAAGATTTGCAGCCAGAAAATTTAAACAGAATGTTGGCGTTCCAACGAAGAACACAATTACAAAGACAAAACATTTTAAAATTACAATCTGATTTAGGTTTAAATTTAGAACAATGCACAAAGTATGTGCCATCAGATTTTTCTAATTTTATGTGGAGAGATTACAGTAGCGAGGAACTAAGGGAGATAGAAAAATTATGGGAATAAAAGATACATATTACATAGGTAAAGGAAAAATAATTTGTAGCTGGAGTACCTGGCAAAATATGGATCGTGAATTAGCGATAAAAAAAGAATGTCAGGAAAGAAAAAAAAATCCACCTAAGTTAGATCCATTACAAAAAAAATTATTAGCAATGACATTAGTGGATGTAACATGAGTATAGACTTTAATAAGACACTAGCTGCTGCAACTTTAGAATTAGCAAACATTGATAAAAAATTAAAAGTATCAACTAAAGGAACAAAAAAATACACAATGGTTGCGGATCGTATTCGTATATTTAGAAAACATTTTGGTGTGGATGCACAAATAGATACGACACAAACATTTGATGAAAATTATGTGCGTTCTGAAACAACAATTTCTGTTGGTGGCGATAGAGTTGCCAATGGTATAGCGGAAGAAGATAGACGCTTTGGACCAGTTAATAAAACTTCTGCTGCTGAAAATGCAGAAACTTCTTCTATTGGTCGTGCTTTATCTAATTTAGGATTGCAAGGTGGGGAATATCCATCAGGCGATGAATTATTAATAGCCATCAAACAACAAGAAAAAGAGTTTCCAGCGAAAAACAATGTTTATTCACAAGCTGGAAAACCTGATGATGCAAGTGGTAGTAGAAATAAGTCTACTGCTGCAAGCTCGCAACATCATCAGGATCTACCGCCAGGGTGGGATGCAATGGATTTAGTAACACAAATCCAAAAATTTTCCTCCGTCATAGAAAATGCAAGTCATCCTGGTCAAGTAGATAAACTAAAAACACCTTATGAACCTTGGTTTAAAAAACAAGGTCGTGAAGTGCAAAAACAATTAATTGATAAACTTGCAAGTGTAAGGGAAGGAATATTAAATGCCAAAAATTAATTTAACATTATATCCAGGCAAAGAGCTTAAAGAAATGCTGGATGCACACATGGATAGTGGTAAAAAATATCCAATAGGAGCTTCATTATCTTTTGAAGATGATAAAGATAAATCAGGATTTACTTTTTTTGATGAAGTAACTTTTCCAGCCAATACTAAAGTTGGTCTTACTGCCTGGGCTGGAAAAAATAAAAATGAAAAAACTATCTTAAATGTTTCGATAGAAGATTTTGAAACAGATTATGGTAAGTTTATGGAACGAGCTTCTAAGAAAAAAGAATCATCAGATTCTAGCTTTGATAAATTTTAATGCATTTAACTCCCATATCATTGTTAGATACTGTTGCGGTTGGTAAGATATTATTTCAAAACCAGCCGCAGCTTTCAGATAAAGCATTAAAAGAACGTGTACATCGTATGCGTATTAGAGAAGAATTACCCATGAAAAAAATTGGTAAAACTTTTTTAATATCGTATCAAAAATTACAACAATGGGTGCAAGAGAAAGACCTATGACAGATTTGTCCGCTAAAGAATTAATAACAATACCTGATGAAATGGCAAAAGATCCATTAGTCAAAAAGATTTGTGAGAAAATGATTAATCGGTCCAACATGGGTATTAAAAAATATGGCAACACCATGGCTGGTGCTAATTATGGTTTGATTTCAGGAATAGATAACGCAATAGAAGAAGCTCTTGATCTAGCGGTGTACCTGGAAGATGTAAAAATTAAATTAATTAATATCAGAGATAAATATAAAAATGTCTGATGAACTAGAGAAAGAATTACGGAAATTAAAAAAAGAAAAAAAATTAAATGACGAATTTATGATGAAATTATTGACAGACAAAACAGATGAGAATTTTAAGTTGCGACAAGAATTAGAAAAAATAAAGCAACATGACAAGAAAACAATCTGAATTATTTAAGTACATAAAAACCTACATACAACAAAACGATTTTTCTCCATCATATGATGAAATGATGAAAGCTGTTAATTTAAAAAGTAAATCAGGTATTCATCGTTTAGTTACATCCTTAGAAAAACAAAAAAAAATAAAAAGAATTAAATATTCTGCCAGGACAGTTGAGGTAGATAATGGCTAGAGAGTGGTATTCTGATTTAAAACAAGAGCCGTACAGTAAATGGCATCGTAAGTTTGAGGGTATTGCCATGATTGATGTTGATAGTGTTGAGGTATGTAAGCATTGTTATAAACCCCTGGCATTTGTAGAACTGGCAAAAGATACTGGTCAAAAATTTAAAGCATATACATTAACTAAAAAATTAGCGTTAAAATTTGATGTACCTGGATTTGTTGTTTTTTATAAAGTTGATGAAAACAATGAGATAATTAGATTTAGAGTAAAAAGAATAGCTAGGACAGTTGGTATGCTGCATGAAAATGTAAAACCTGAAAAATGGTTGGCGTATTTACAACAACTGCAGCAAGAGCATTTAAAAGAATGTGAAGTAATACACGATGAAAATGAATCGTATGGTGGTACTATTTAACTGGCTCCCAGGACTGGACTCGAACCAGTAACCTTCTGATTAACAGTCAGACGCACTACCATTGTGCTACCTGGGAACGCAAAAAGCTATATAGAATAATTTGCTATATTGTAAAATTATTTATTATTAATTTACGCCTATTACTCATAAGGTTTTTTTACCATCGCTGAATGTATCGCTGACAAACATATAGTTTTTCCCAGTTTTCTGCCATTGGTAATAGTCTGTTAACCGATTTTTTTATTTTTTTCCGTTGTTTTCTGCAATATGATAACCCATAGAAACCCACACAATACATAGGAAACTTGCCATTTCTTATATACCAACTGACAAAATCGCTGACAACCCAATCGCTGACAAGATTAATTTTGTCAATGATTTATCTTTTTTTAAATAGAATAAAATGCTAAGAGTATATACAATAAATTATATTATATATGGAATACAAACTTACAAATATTACACCTTGGGGAGACAGATATTATTTTGAAATCAAGACATTTGATTATGTTGATGATGAATTTAGGAAAATAGAAACAGAAAGAATAGCCACAAAAAAATCTAGTTTTCCTCGTAATATAGAGGAATTGGCAAAAGAAAAGGAACGTATAGAAAAGTCTATAAAAAACGGCACTTATGGGAAACAAGATACATTAGAAGTTTTATATAAAGATTGGAAGAAACACCTGGAACAAATACAACATGGTCCTGAAGAAGAAACTATTAAAAATTATAAGTATGATGCTGAACAATTATGGAGAATAAAAATAGATAACAAATCTATTAAAGACAGATTGCTAAAAGATTTCGATGTAAAAGTAACTTCTAGTATTGGAAAAGAAATGAACAAACTATTAACACCACGATACAATAGAGAGAGTTTTAAATTATTAGGTAGGTTATTTAAGTATGCAGCAGAAGAACAGCGAGGAATAATATTTAATTATTGCGATCAAGTGGATAGAAATGAATTTAAAAGAATATTAAAAAAACATGAAGATAACAAAGAAGATCCTATTATTGTTCAAGGTGGTTATAAAAAAGCATTACAAAAATTAGGAAAATTATGTGATGTTTTTAAAATACGCAATTATAATGCATATGTATTAATAAGATTAATGAGAGAATTAGGGGGAAGATTTGGCGAGATTATTCCGCTATTATTAAAAGATTTTATTATAGAAGATGGAATTGGTTATTTAGATATAAATAAAACAATTAATACTTCTAGTGGTCGATTAAAACATAAACCAAAAAGTAGAGCTGGAGATAGAGCTGTTACTTTATCAAAAGAAATGACACAGCTTCTTTGTGAATACATAGATAAAAAAAATATTACTGATCCAAACCAATTATTATTTACAACAGAAAAAGGTACTATGCTGCATCGTAATAATTTTGTGAATAGAGTATTAAATAAATATAATAAGGAGATTGGTATAATAGGAAACATAACACCACATAGTTTTAGGGTGTTTGTTATTACTTTAAAAGAATACTTGGAAGAAAATAAACAAGCGATGATGAGAGATCATGGTCATGCTACAAAAGAAATATCAGATAGGTATGTAAAAGGTGGCTGGAGGAACTTTGAGAAGGAACAAGAGAGAGCTGATAAAATTGCCGATTTAATGAATAATTAGGGGGGTACAATCACAAAGGAGAGGTGCTACAACCTTCTGTATGCTCAAAATACGAGCTTTTTTTTTGGCTTAAATTGGTTAAATTTACAGTTTCCACACATCCAGGTCTTTAAACCATCATTTGAATGTATTGGTGTTTTTGTACAACTTTCACAATCCGGTGGTCGATGATTTGTTTTATATTCTTCTTGTTGGGTTCGGTTTTTAGAAAAGAACCACATACCAGGAATAGTGATTATATTATTTCTTTTTGCCAAACAAACTCATTACTCCAGGTGCTGCTCTGTAACCAAGCGACACGCTGCACGCCATGTATAAAAGGTGCGTATAATATTTCGGCATATTTTCCAAGGTAGCTAGTCCAGTTTCAATGTGTGGTTGCATCCAAGGAATAAATGCACAGATAGCTGGTATCATTAATGCTAATAAAACAAATTCATCTTTCCAACTGCCTTTCATTTGATCGACAGCAGATTGTTCCCATTTTATTTTACCAGCAGCAATGTCCTCTAATCTCTTTTTTTCTGCTTTAATTGATGTGATTTTTATTTCACTTTTAATTTTTTTGGTTTCTACAAAACCTTTGACAGCATCAGCCGCTACTCCAAATAACGGCTTTGCTAATAATTGCCACATTAGAATTGTCCCCAAGCAACAACTGCTACAATAATTATAACAGCTACTACAAGAATTTTACCTCGCTTAGAAAGTCCATCCCAAAAATATTTAATCTTTTCCATGTTAGTCCTCCAACATTATTTCCGCCAATGATTTTGCTCTATTTGGCGTTTGTTTATACCAGCGACTATCGAGAAGTTGATCGTGGCACTCTTGCCATTGATGTTCCCTAGCTGCTGCAAGAGCTTTTTTAAATTTAGACAATCCAGTTGCTCCAAGCTGGAAAGCCATTTCGATAAACACACCAAATTTTTTATCAGGTAAATCCATACCTTGACATACTCTGGCTGCTCCCTCGATTGCTTTATCAAAGTCCACATCATATAATTTATAAATAAACTCATCAGAATATTCTTTGTCAGGATCTATATTATCCTCATCTGTAACTAAATGACCTATTCCGATAGTTAATTTTCCAAGACTATCTGCATAGCATTTGTTTACTTTACCCTCATGTAAAGCTATTCTGTTTTTAAGTTCGTTTAAATTTGCATCTTCCATCTTTAAAGACATATAAAATGTGTACTCCTAATTGTTTTTGATATTTAGATTGTGTTCTTGTAATCATTGTGCCTGGCTTCCAGGTCTTTCTTATTGATGCTGTTTTAACATCTATTTTTAAAACTTTTCCTGATACTCTATGAACCGCAACTAAATCTATTGGATCATTGTCCTGTGTTTTCCAATATATTGTATAATTTTTTTTTATTAACCAAGCTGCAGCAACAAACTCTGACTGCATACCTTTGGCAATTTTTTCATAAGACAAAACTAATCAAAAAATCCCATCCATTTCGCAATGACACCTAAAACTATTCCTATAACAACCAATGCTTTTAATCCTCCAGCACCCATTGAACTAAACTTTTGTAAATCTCGTATTTGTTTTTGCATTATCTCTTGGCTTTTCAACATATGTTTTACGTCAGTACGCAATTCTGCAATATCTTTTTCCCAATCAGACATTTGTATTTTCTGTTTGTATTTTTTCTACGCAATACAACATCATTGATACATTACGATCACGCAAATCTTTGTCTATTTCGTCTATTAAAATATTTCTTTTTAGTAAACACTCATCTTTTGTTGGAAAATCAAAAGCAACAGTTGCGTTAGAAAAACAAGCTGTTGGTAAATTTGTTAATTGTACAAAACAAATGATGGCAACAATGTTAAACATTATCCACCTAGCGGATTACTTGCTTCCGCTTTAACTTCATCAATTAATATTTTATTTAACTCGCTTTGCTTTTCAGCAATAGCAATCTTTTTAGATAATTCATTTATAAAATCTCTTATCTTACCAAATTCTTTAAAAGTTTTATCTGATAACTCAACAATATTTAATTGTAATTGTTTGTCCGCAGCAGATGCTTTATCAAATAAATCTTCAACATCTGATTTAAGTCCAGCAATATCATTTAATATATCATCGTTGCTGTCGTTATCTCTAGCCATCCACTCATCTTCTAATGCAGACATACGATCTAATATTTCTACTTCTAAATCAGAAATCTTTTCATTAACTGGTGCAAGATCAACTGTTTCATTAACAACAAATTCTGTATTTTCTAATTGTGATATTCTGTTTTCAAAAATTCCGTAGGCATAAAAGCCAGATCCTAATGCTGCAACTACTCCAGCTAGGCTGCTCCATCTAGTTAATTGTTCAATCATAATAGTTCCTTTAATTTTTGTAACTCAATCATTAATTGTATTTTGTTTACTTTAATCTCGTATAATTTTTGTTCATGCTGTCCAACTGGATCAGTAGAAATATAATTATCTAATCCTATGTTAAGATAAATACCCTTATTATAAATGGATAGATCTGCCTGGATAAACAAAGCATTATCAACATCAGAATAAATATTTTCTGGCTGGTAAAAATCTGCATTATCGTAAGCAGCTAATTGATTACCATTATCAAATAAAGAAATTTGTTTTACTACTACCGATACATTGTCATTAACTTCTATGTTAATTTTATTATCTTCGGTTTCAACAACCTCTATTTCTTTATCTTCTTTTAGTATTTCGGTTTCGGTTTCTTCTTCTGTAATATCAACATTGTCATCCTTAGTTATTTTTTCTTCTTCGGCAGTTTCTTCTTCGGCAGCTGCAACTTCTTTTTCTTCGTTGGCTGCTTCTTCAATAATTTCTTCTTCTTCGGTTGCGGCAAGTTCGGTTGGTTCTTCTTCGACCATTTCATCCATAACTTCATCCATAATCTCGTCAGTAAATTCATCAGCAAACTCTTCCTCTAATATTTCCATTTCTTCATCGGTAAATTCTTCCGAAAAGAAACTTTCAAATTCTTCTGGTACTTCTAATTCTTCAAATGCAGCTTCTTCAAATTCTTCAAAATCCTCAAACTCTTCCATGAAGATTGTTTCAAATTCTTCTTCAAATAATTCTTCTTCAAAAAATATTTCCTCAAAATCTTCCCAAACAAATTCTTCTTCAAAATAAATATCTTCAAAAGAAATATCATTATCAAAGTCTGGTATGTTTTGATCTATTTCATCTATTGCATCTTGTGTATCGGTATCAATAGGAATGTAATTAGTATCAGTATAAGTCATTTTTAATGACGCACCTAATAAGTTTACACCTTGTATAGATTGATTAGTATAGTTGGTATCAGTACCACTCCATG
>Ga0208899_1000320_pt1 | contig 34409 bp, 50 predicted proteins | sample VirMetDEL_Nov_24_FD_184518 | JGI IMG/M metagenome (GOLD analysis project Ga0208899, IMG submission 184518) | Aqueous microbial communities from the Delaware River and Bay under freshwater to marine salinity gradient to study organic matter... | ecosystem: Environmental > Aquatic > Marine >... | reverse complement strand
AGGGCTAAACAATCATGACCGTCCAAAATCTCGGCACAAAAACCACGCTCTTGTCGCTCTCGGCAAGTGATGTGGTGACTGCCACCGCCAACCGCACTGGCGTCGATCTCGTTGATTACGAGGGCGACATCATGGCCGTACTTGATGCTGAAGCCGGTGGCTCTGGCATCACCTACGCCGTGAAGATTCAAGACTCTGCAGACAACAGCACCTTTGGTGATGTTTCTGGCTTGGCCTTCACGACCACAACTGCTAACACCGCACTGACTGAAACCCTTCGCATCAACAGCGATGAGGTCAAGCGTTACATCCGTGCCGTCATCACCGTTGCTGGTGGCACTGGCGCTGGTGCTCTGAGCGTTGTTGCTCTTGGTTCTAAGAAGTACGGCTGATCATGGCACTTGCAGACTTTCTCACTGACGACCTTGCTGTTTTCTTCGACGATCCTTTTGGGGTGTCGGCGACATCGGGTTCGACGACTGCGAAAGTCTTGCTGGATCAGCCCAGTCAGGTCTTGGCTGGTGACATGGTGCTCAGCACTGACTACCAAGTCACCGCCAAGGCTTCTGACTTTGGGACACTGCTGGCAGGCGCCAGCATGACTGTTGATTCAGTCGATTACACCGTCAGAGAGACCCGTCTTGTAGGCGATGGTTTGATCTGTGAAATCTCGCTGCAGAAGACATGACGACGCTGCGGGAAAACATTCTTGACGACATTGTCAGCAGCCTTGCTGGCACAACCAACGTTGGGACGCGCATCTACAGAAGCCGTGTGGTGCCGTTGCAGCGTGGTGAGAGCCCCGCATTAGTTGTTGAAGCGATTAGTGATACGCCTGAGCAGAACACCAGCCTTCCTACTTTGGACTGGTCGCTCACAGTGCGTGTGTCTGTGATCGTGCGTGGCGACAAGCCTGATGAAGTTGCAGACCCGATTGTTGAGAGTCTGCACAGCAAAATTATGGCGGACCTGACGCTTGGCGGATCGGCGATCGACGTACAGCCAGGAACGACAACGTTTGAAATGGTTGACGCTGATCAGCCAGCTGGTGTGATTGGTGTGGAGTATTTAGTGCGCTATCGCACCCGTCTCGCTGACCTGACTCAAGGCCCGTGACTATTATGGGTTCTGATAGTCAACTTGCTGTTCTCAACTGAGGTTTTGACCGATGGCATTAAGAACGAGTCAACGCCTCCTGTTGGCAAAATCTGAAAGCAGCTACGGCAGCGATCCGACCCCAACAGGTTCTGCAAATGCGATTTTGGTTCGCAGCCTTGAGATCAGCCCTTTCCAGTCTGACGTTGTTGAACGTGAGCTGATTCGTGGCTACATGGGCAACTACGAGACCTTGCACGCCAACCAAAGAGTCGAGGTGACTTTTGAGGTTGAGATGGTTGCCTCTGGCGCTGCAGGCACAGCTCCTGCATGGGGGCCAATCATGAAGGCTTGCGGCAACAGTGAGACTGTTGCTAGCAGCACCTCTGTCACCTATGCCCCGGTCAGCAGCTCATTTAGCTCAGTCACCTTGTATTACTACACCGACGGCGTGCGCCATAAGGTGACTGGTGCTCGTGGCTCGTTCTCTATCAGTGCTGAGATCGGCTCAATCCCGACCATCAGTTTCACGATGATCGGCATTTACAACGCACCGGACGACAGCGCCAACCCCACGCCGACTTATGCAAACCAGGCCAAGCCTGTGTTGTTTAAGAACGGCAACACCACTAGCCAGCAGCTGTTCAGCTATGCCGGCGCTGTTCAGTCATTCAGCTTTGATCAAAACAACCAGACCGTTTACCGCGAGCTGGTGGGAGGCACTAAAGAGGTTTTGATTACTGATCGTCGCCCTGGCGGCAGCATCGTGCTTGAGGCCGTGGCAATGGGGACCAAGAACTATTTCACTGCCATCACTGGCACTGCTACTGGAAACAACACATTCCAGCACGGTCAAACCGCTGGCAACAAGTTTACGTTTAGCGCAGCTCAGACTGATTTGTCTTCTGTCAGCTACTCAGATTCTGATGGGATTCAGATGCTGAACTTTGACTACACAGCCACGCCAACAACAGCAGGCAACAATGAATACTCGATTGTTTTAACTTGATGCGCTAGTTTTGGGGTGAATTATTCCTTTTATGGGATTCGTCCTCAAAAAGTCCAACACCTACAAGTGGCCCGTTTCTGTGGATGTCCCTGTTGATGGGGGCAAACACGAGCGGGTCACTTTTGATGTTGAGTTCAAAGACTTGACGCAAAGCCGGCTGCTGGAGATTGCTGAGCTGAGCGGTGAAGGCAATTTGTCTGACGTTGAGATCGCCCGTGAGGTGATGACAGGCTGGGCAGGTGTTGAGGATGAGGACGGCAAAGAGCTGCCTTACAGCATCACCAAGCGCGACGAGCTGCTCGACGTGCCGATGATGGCTAGCGCGATTGCTGGCGCTTATCTGGAAAGCAAGCAGGGAGCCAAGAGAAAAAACTAGAGGAGGCCGTTGAGTATCTATTCAGCGGCCCTGATGACAAGTCAGAGTTGATGGCTGATGCCAAGGCGTTTGGCTTGGCTCTGCCTGAGCCTGATGCGCCTAAGGATTTTGAGGTGTGGCCTGATAACTGGCCTGCTGTTGAGATGTTCTTGCGCTGTCAGACGCAATGGCGCACAACGTCTGCAGGCGTTTGCGGTTTTGACTATGTAGCTCTTGAATGGCTGTTTAGACTGTATGAAGTCGAGGATCAGCCGACCGTGCTTGAGAATTTGCAGGTCATGGAGGCTGCGGCGGTCAAGATCCTGAATAAGGAGAGCAAGTAAATGGCTGCCAAGTTTGGGCTACTGATTGGCGCAAAGGTCACAGGCCACAACGATATAAAAAAGCTCGGCAACTCCATGCAGGGAGTGCAGGGCAAGGCCAAAAACCTTGGCATGGCCGTGCGTGGCGTCGGCGCAGCCTTCAAGGGTCTGTTTGCAATTGCTGCTGTTGGTGGAATTGTCGCCCTTGGCAAAAGCGCGATTGATACTGCTGACGCGTTTGGCAAGCTGAGCACTAGGACAGGCATTGCTGCCGACAAGCTGCTGGCGTATGTCAATGCTGGCAAGCTTGCTGACGTTAGCCAGAGCGATCTAGAGACGGGTCTGCGGACTTTGGCCCGCACGCAGGTCGAGGCGTCGGAGGGTGTTGCAACCTACGCCGACGCATACGCAAAGTTGGGCGTCGCGGTCAAGAACCAAGACGGCACCCTCAAGGACTCTGACCAGCTGCTGTCGGACATTGCAGATCGGTTCCAAGATCTGCCGAACGGCCCTGAGAAGGCAGCTGTTGCCATGGACATTTTCGGCCGCTCTGGCCAAAAGATGATCACGCTGCTAAACGGTGGTTCAGAGGCTCTCGATGAATTTGGGTTTGAGTTAAGCGAGAACTTTGCTCGTAACTCTGAGACGTTCAATGACAACCTCACAAAGGTTGGGATTGAGATGGACCGGCTCAAGATGCAGATCTTGGACGATTTGTTGCCTGGCCTTATTGAGCTTTCAGAAGGATTTATTGATCTGACAAAAACTATTCGTGGAGCGGCAGGGGCTTTTGCCAAGTTCTTTGGGATTGGCGATGACGCCATGATTAGAAAAAATACGCTTCTAATTCAGGGCACTAATAAGGCTTTGGCCCAGTACAGACGCAACCTCAAGGAGCTTAAAGCTGAGACTGGCCCGGATATTTTGGGCCAGAGAGCTGCCGTAATCAGAAACATTGAAGCAACTGTGGCGGAGTTAGAGCGGAAACGCGAAGTTCTTCGCAACGAAATCAATAGAGCAACGAGAGTAAGTGTTGAACCGGCTGCTGTTGTGCCTGAAGTTCGCGAACGTTTCAGACAAATCACTAAGCCTGTAAAGGATGAAAAAGAACAGCCGGAAGAAAAGCAGCAGAAGGTGACAAAGGCAGTAAAGGAAACTAAGGCAGCGACGGTCGAGCTTGACAAGGCAACAGACAAGTACAAGATCACGCTTGATCAAGTCAAAGACGTTCTTGCCAACCAAATCACAAGCGCCATTGAGGGTTTGATTGACGGCACTAAGTCTTTAGGTGAATCGCTATCTGGCTTGCTCAAAACATTTGCCAGCATGTTCCTGCGTTCAGGCATCGGCTCACTGGTCGGTCAAATCTTCCCCAGCGCCAAGGGCAACGTGTTTGCTCAGAACGGCATCGTTCCTTATGCCAAAGGCGGTTACATCGGCAGGCCAACAATGGCGTTGATGGGTGAGGCAGGCCCTGAGGCCGTGCTCCCCTTACGCCGTGGCCGTGGTGGTCGCCTTGGTGTTGAAACCTCAGGTGGTGGCGTTGGCAGCGTGGTTGTGAATGTTGATGCGAGTGGCAGTAGCGTGCAGGGCAATGAGCCTGATGCAAACCAGTTGGGCAGAGTTATTGGCCAAGCTGTGCAGGCTGAGTTAATTAAGCAGAAACGACCTGGAGGACTTCTGACCCGCTAATGGCAACGTTTCCTTCTATTGACCCCAATTTCGGGGCGACTAAGACGAGTCAACCGACTGTGCGCAACGTGCAGTTTGGGGATGGCTACAGCCAACGCTTGCGCTATGGCTTAAACACAGATCTCAAGGTGTGGAATCTGACCTGGGAGAACATCAGCGAGACAGACTCTGACACCATTGAGACGTTCCTTGAGGCACGCGGTGGGGCTGAGCATTTTGATTGGTCGCCACCAGACGACACTGACACTTACAAGTGGATTTGCCAGCAGTGGTCGAAGCAGATGACATCTGCTGGACTTAATCAGCTGACCGCAACGTTCCAGCAAGTTATTGAGCCATGAGCACTGCTTTTGTTGAGCTTCTCAACTCCGGCCCTTTTGCAATCATTGAGCTGTTTGAGTTGAAGCTGTTTCAAGATCTGCACGGCTCTGATGAAGAGTATTACTTCCATGCAGGTCGGAATCGCAAGACGACTGTGCCGACTGATGCAGACGATATTGTCGATGCTTTCTCAATTAAATTTGGCGGCACGCCTTACATCCCTTTGCCTGTAGAGGCATCAGGGTTTGAATTTAACGGTGATGGCACGTTACCCAGGCCATCAATCCGCATTGCAAACCTGCAGAGCCAAATGACGGCTTTGCTGCTAGGCGTAAACCAAATCACGCCAGGCAATGATTTAAGTGGTGCAAGGGTAAAACGGATCCGCACTCTGAGCCGTTTTCTCGATAGCGACAACTGGGAGAACGGCGTTAATCCCTACGGCAACCCCGACTCTGGGGCTAATGCACAGTTCCCGGAAGAGGTTTACTACATCGATCGCAAGGTTGCTGAGAACAGAGATTTTGTTGAGTTTGAGCTGGTGTCGTCGTTTGATATGGCGAACACAAAGGCACCGCGCCGCCTTGTGATGCAGAACCTCTGCCAGTGGGAGTACAAAAGCAAAGAGTGTGGTTACAGCGGCTCTAACGCTTTTGACGTGGCAGGAGAGCAAATAACCTTGGTTGCCGCCACAGGTTTTGGATACTCAACGAACCAAGAAAAACTGACCGCAGATTCATCGCTGACTGAGGGCAATGAGCTTGTCTCGACTAACGGTTGGTTTGCTGCTGTAGTACAGGCTGACGGAAACTTTGTTGTTTACAGAAAGCCAGAAAAGATCCCAGCAAACGCGGTCTGGTCGTCTGAAACAAACATTGGCAGAAACGCCAATGGCTACACGCTGGTGATGCAAAAGGATGGCAACCTTGTCCTTTACAACGACGATGTAGCCCGAAGTGATTACGCTGGCGGCTCTGTTGTTTGGACTGGCTCCGATACTAATAGGCTGGGACAGATCTCGGCACTAACTCGACTAAACATTGACGGCGCGGATCAGTGGTATCCGCTTGACACTGTGAGTGGCAAATCTGGCGCGTTTACTTGGGAGCTGAAAGGAAGCAGCCCCTCAGCTGCAGGGCAGACCACAACGGCAACAAAGAACTTTACTGAGACGCATCCTGAGTACGGCAGCCGCTCTGTCAACATCACCTTCAACCTCACCTCTATTGCATTGCCCGCTGGTCACTACTCAGCGAGCAACAACAACTACACAGGCTTTGGCTGGAACACGATTACAGGCATCACGATCAACAGCCAGACTGGCCTTTGGAAGGACAAGGAAGATTGGATTGCAAAAGTCCCTATCACGTCTAACAACCCATTCCGCGACAACCATCCGACAGATGGAACCTTGCAAGAAGTTGGAGCTGGATACAAAGTCACTGCTACTGGTTTCTTAAATGCAAAGCAGCTACGCCTAAAAGATGATGGCGTTCTAGTGGTTGAAGACTCTGACGGCAGCGATGTCACATGGTCTTCGTCAAACGATCCCATCACGACAGAGCCGAAAGTTGAGCAGGTAACGAAAACACCTTCTGTAGACGCTGACGTGTGTGGCAAGCGGATCAGTGATTGCCGTAAACGTTTTCCTAGCGGTGATGCAAACGGTGGCTTGCCGTTTGGGTCGTTCCCCTCTGTTGGTTTGAACAACTGATGGAAGATTGGCAAAAGGCTGCAGTGCAGCACGCTGAAGCGGAAGCGCCAAAGGAGTCTTGCGGATTGCTTGTCATGCTTGACGGCGCTGAGCACTATTGGCCGTGCAAGAACCTAAGCAATGAGGATGACGTTTTTGTCCTTGACCCTATGGGCTATGCGGCTGCAGAAGACACCGGCAAGGTGCTTGCTGTTGTCCATAGTCATCCCGGCGCGCCTGCATTGCCCAGCAAGCCCGACAAAAAGGCTTGCACTCAATACGGTCTGCCGTGGTTTATCTATGGAATGGAAGATCAAAGCTGGCTAAAGATCGACCCTTGAGTCATCGGTAGAATCAAAGGGCATGGCGAGTGACGGCAATGCTTCGCAAAATCAGGCTGTATGGGCACCTGGCGGAGCACTGCGGTCAGAAAGTTTTTGAAGCGGTAGCGAGGACACCGGCTGAGGCAATCCGGTTTTTGTTGTGCAACTTCCCTGAGCTGCGCTCAGTCATGGGCGAGGGTTACTACACCGTTTGCGTTGGTCCGCATACGCTGGAGCTAGGGCAATCTCCAGAACAGCTCAGCTACCCGTTAATGGTTGACGATGACATCAGGATTATTCCTGTTGTGACCGGGGCTAATCCATTCAGAAACATTGTCCTTGCTCTTGCTGGTTTTGCTTTGGTCGGTTTGGCGTTTGCTACTGGCGGTGCTTCGCTTAGCTTGGGTTTAACTGGTTTTTCTGGCGGTGCAGGCATATCTGCAGCAGTAGGCAACATTGGTATCGGACTAGCTTTAGTCGGCGTTGCTGGCCTGCTATCGCCCACAGTGCCTACACCTGAGACAGACAACGATCCGCGCAACAACTTCAGCTTTTCCGGCATTCAAAACGTTGGCAGAGAAGGCGTCCCCGTCCCGGTTGCCTACGGAGAGGTGATCGTCGGTAGTGTTGTTGTATCGGCTGGCCTGAACGTCGAGGAGCTTGAGTAATGCCCAAGGATAATCTTGAGTCAAGACAGGTTGCCAGGCTCGTTGACCTGCTGAGTGAAGGCGAAATTGAGGGCTTCCCGTCTGCAAGCGGTTTGACTGTTGGATCGGAAGCCTACAACTTGGCGTCTCTCAAAGATACGTTTTTTAATAACACGCCTGTGCTTGGTGCTAGCGCCACTGTTACTGCAACCAGCAAGAAAACAGATGCAAGTATTATTGAACAGATGAATTTTGATATGCGTGATGCGACGTTTGAAAGTCGCTTGGGCACGCAAACGCAAACAAACCTGCAAAGCATTGGGATACTTAACCAAAAAACACTTGTAGTAAATGCCGAGCTTACGAAAGCTGACATTGGCGACAATGAAGGCAACTTTTTTCTCTATGGCGGCTCAACAAGCAGAACTGATAAAGATGTAGCGGCAGGGGCAACAGCAACGCCAGTGACCCGGCAAATTACTGATACCGACGTGACAAGCGTTCGTATCACGATTGGCTCTCCGTCCATGACGGTGGCGAAAGATGACGGCAGGGTAAGAGCCGTGCATATCTCCTACAAGGTTGAAATTCAATACCAAGGCAACGGCTACAGCCCTGTTGATTTTGGTGATTTTGATTTCTACGACAGCTATCTGGGCAACGGCGAATTTCAGCTCAAAGGCTATTCACCTGACCTGTATCAGCGAAGGCATCTCATTATTTTAGATGAGGCAAAAGTCCAAGCAGGCACTGCTTTCCCTGTTGATATTCGGTTGACAAGAACTGGTCATGAGTTCCATGACGACACTGTGTCTAAAACGGATGACTTGATTTGGTACGACTACACAGAAAGGGTTGGCGAAAAGACGCGATACCCAAACAGTGCTGTTGTCGGTCTTAAATTTGATGCTCAGCAGTTCCCAAGTATTCCGCAACGTAGTTACAAGATACGGGGAATTAAAGTGCGCATCCCACACAACGCAACAGTGCGTGCTGATGGATCGTTGGAGTACGACGCCAGTACGCCTTTTAATGGCACGTTAAAAACAACTAGAGAATGGACAACAGATCCCCCGTTTATACTTTATGACTTGTTGACATCCACTAGGTACGGATTAGGCTCGCAAGTTCTTACACCAGAAGAGCGGGCCAAAGATGCTGCGGGTAACTTCAATGGTGCGTCTGATACTGCTAGCAATCTTGACCTGTATAGCTTCAAAAAAGCTAGCGAATACTGTGGAGAGCTGATCGAAGGCGAACCACGATTTAGCTGCAATGTTCTCCTGCAAACACAGGCGGACGCTTTCAAGCTGATTCAGGAAATGTGCTCTGTTTTCAGGGCAATGCCTTTCTGGGAAGTTGGAGGAATAACTGTTTCTCAGGATGCGCCTGACGTTTTTGCCTACACATTTAACCAGTCAAACGTGACTCAGGCTGGCTTCAGTTACTCAGGATCAAGCCTGAAAAATCGGCCGACATGTGTCTCGGTTAAATACTTTGACAACAACCTTCGAGGCTTTGCTAACGAGCTTGTCGAGTTAGCTGATACAGCATTCAAGCCAGTAAGAAAGTACGGCTACAACAAGCAAAATATCACGGCGTTTGCTTGCACCAGTCGTGCCCAGGCAAATCGTTTAGGCAAATGGTTCCTCTACACAGCGCACCATGAAACTGAGGTTTGCAGCTTTGAGACTGACATTGCCGCTGGAATCACAGTTAGGCCAGGTGATCTAGTCAAGATCAGCGATCCTGTCCGCGCAGGCAAAACAGTTGCTGGCCGTATCTCCTCGGGCTCTACGACAACATCAGTCAAGCTGGATCGGAGTGACGTTGACATGTTCGGGGCACAAGCGCCCAGCAGCTTTGTTCTGAATGTAATTACAGAGGGTCGGAATGGCGACGGTTCCGCAAAGACAGATCCCAGAACAGGGGCGTTAATTTATGAAGTGCAGGTGGTTAGTGGATCAACGATTGTTGGCAACACAATCACCCCTGGCTCGACGTTAAACAGTGCGCCTGTAGCTGGCTCTGCTTTTACGATTGGTTACGACGAGCTTTTGTTAAGTACATGGCGCGTCTTAAGTGTTGTCGAAAATGAAGCAACTTACGGTGTAACAGCCTTAGCGCACGACAGCCGTAAATATGCAGCTATTGAGGCAGAGCAAAGCTTCAGCCCCCGTGACGTAACACAGTTAGCTGAAAAACCAGACCCTGTAACCAACCTGCAGTTGGAAGAAATCCTCTACGAAGAGGGCGACAAGGTTCTGCAGCGTGTAGCTGTCAGTTGGCAGCAGTCGCCAAGGGCAAATGAATATCAAGTGGAGTTCCGCCTTGACAATGATGCACCGGAGTCACGTTTTGTCACTAGCACTGCGTTCTCCATCCCAGACACACAAAGGGGCGTTTACGAAGTCAGAGTTACCGCGATTGGTTATGGGTTAGACGTAGAGCAAACAGGCAGGCGGCGTTCAGCTCCAACAGTCGGCACGATTGCGACCGTTGGCAAAAGCACAGCGCCAAGCAACATTGCTGCGCTGAACATCACGCCAATCGATCAGCACACTGCTGAGCTGCACTGGCCTGAAGCAACTGACCTTGATGTAAAGATCGGCGGAACGGTTGAGATCCGCCACAACCCAAGGACCACAGGGGACATTAAGTGGTCACAGTCAGAAAAGATTGTCCCAGCTGTCAACGGCAGCTCAACCAGAAAAATTGTTCCTTTGTTGAGTGGGCACTACCTTGTCCGCGCAAAAGATTCTGTTGACAACTATGCAGCTGAGTCCGGCATCCCCAAAGTTCTAGTTGCACTGCCAGAGCCGCAGGATTTAGAGGTTGTTCAGACGTACACAGAAAGCCCAAATTTCACAGGCACGTTTTCGCAGTCGTTCAACAGTGTTACAGAGGGCGGCATCACCTTGTCAGGCAAAGGCTTGATTGACTCGATTGCTGATTTTGACGCCGTTACCAATTTGGACTTTTTTGGCGGTGTTCAAAGTACAGGCAACTACATTTTTGCCAACACGCTTGACATGGGCGCTGTCTATGACGTTGAGCTGCTAGCCAACTTGCAGATGAAGTCGATTAACCCTGACGACTTCTGGGATTCTCGCAGTGAGCTAATCGACGTTTGGAATGACATTGATGCTGATGACTTGTCAGAAACCAATGCTGAGCTGTACGTCAGATCGACGGACGACAACCCTGGCGGATCGCCTACCTATGGCACTTGGGAGCCGTTCGCAAACTCAACCAAGCGCGGGCGCGGTTTCCAGTTCAAGGTTGAGATGGAGACGGGGAACGAATCTCAAGACCCTGTAGTCGAAACCCTGGGTGTGTCAGTAAAGCTCCAGCGCCGCACAGAGCAGCAGCGCAACATCAGCAGCGGCACAAGCTCAAGCGGAAAAGCCGTGACGTTCCCGTCTGCCTTCTACAGCACGCCGAGCATCACCATTACGGCAACCAACATGGCAACGGGTGATTACTTCGAGTTGAGCAGCGTTAGCAGAACCGGATTCACCATCAAGTTCCTTGCTGCTGATGCGACTACAGTGCTTAATAGGACATTCGACTATCAAGCCGTTGGGCACGGCAAGGAGATCACCTGATGGCTCAATCCACCGATAAAACCCTCAGTAATCAGTCAGGCGCGAATTTCAGAACAGAGCTGAACTCTGTGCTGGCTGCCATCGCTAGCAACAACAGCGGTTCAAGCGAGCCAAGTGGCACAAAGGTGGCGTTTGAGCCTTTTGTGGATACATCAGCGACCCCTGCTGTCTACAAGCTTAGAAATTCCGCAAATAACGGGTATATCACTATTGGTCCGGTCCAGACCAATTTTGGCTTGGCTGCCCTGTCTGGCGCGACATTTACGGGTGACATCACGCTGAACGCGCAGTCTGATGTGCGCTTTGCTGACGCAGACAGCAGCAACTACGTCGCGCTTCAGGCCCCTGCCACTGTTTCCAGCAACGTCACGTTCACGCTGCCTTCTGCTGATGGAACGGCAAACCAAGCGCTGAAAACTGACGCCAGCGGCAACCTCGGCTTTGCTTCTTTCCTGCTTGCCACCGAAACCACCAATGGTCAGGTGGTTACGGGCGGTGTTCGTGGCGCAATCACAACGTTGACCGATGCGTCAACTGTGGCAATCGATATGGATGATAATAACAATATGAAATTAGTTCTCGGTGGAAATAGAACATTAGGCAACCCAACAAATGTGGTTGAAGGCCAGACAGGATTTATTGAGGTTCATCAAGACGGCACGGGCAGTAGAACACTTAGCTTTTCGTCGAACTATCGCTTTGTTGGTGGTACTGCGCCGACTCTGACGACTACTGCAAGTGCTGTAGATGTTCTTGCGTATGCGGTAATGGCTGACGAAAAGATTATGATCACAGCACACCTGGACGTTAAGGCCGCTTCCTGATGACAGTTCCCGGCAATCTTTCTTCTCCGCTGCTGGCAACTGCTGCTGCTGCTGCTGCGGCTGGTGGCATAGCCACTAAATCGCTTCGTTTCGACGACGGTGATTCGGCTTATCTTTCAAAAACTCCGTCTTCAGCTGGCAACCAAAAAACTTTTACCATCTCTTTTTGGGTTAAAAGGGTTAAATCAGGTGCATACAATCCGTTAATTGATGCTCGAAGCCCATTAAATGATTCACTTGTCAGTCTTCTGTTTGACAGTAATGACAATTTTCAGCTCGGTCATTACAGCTTTTCAAGCATAATAACTTCTAGAGTTTATAGAGATTTCAGCTCATTTTATCATATAGTCCTTGCAGTCGATACTACCCAGGCGACTGCATCTAACAGGATTAAGCTTTACACAAATGGCGTTCAAGAGACCGCTTTTTCTACTGCAACTTATCCTGCACAAAATACAACATATAACTGGAACTCTGCATCTTTGCATACGATAAACCAGGCCGGTACTGGCTACGGTGGTCAGTATTTTGCCGATATTTATAACATTGACGGCTCCCAGCTTGATTGCACATCATTTGGGGCGTTTGACAGCAACGGAGTCTGGCAAGCTGCAGCCTACAGCGGAACATTTGGAACGAACGGATTCCATCTTAATTTTGCAGACGGATCAGATTTAGGCGCTGACGTTAGTGGCAACTCAAATTCATTTACAGCAAACAATCTTGTTGGCTCAACGGCCGGGGCTGATGTTTCTATCGCCAACGCAACTGGAGCATTGCCTATCCGGAACACCACTGGGACGTATGGCGGAACTGTTGCTTCTGGAAATCGCACTGATTCGCTGTCTGGTAGTTTGCAACTGGCAATGCCCTTGCGCGCAGATTTAAGCGATGTATCAGGCAATAGCTATACAATTACCAACACAGGCGTTACTTTTACAACTGATCACTCAAAATTTTACGGTCAAAGCGCAGCGTTTTTTGACAGTGACAAAGTTGTAATATCTAACGCCACAGGGCTAGGCCAGTTTGGCACTGGCAATTTTACCATTGAAGCGTATGTCAAATTTACAGATAACGGCCATTATTATGGGCGGCTTATTGAGTTTGGCAGCGTAAACAGTAACGCCTTTGTTATCGACGGAACAACAGCGCCCTTTAGGCTCCGCTATGACGCAGGTTCTACTACTGTTTATGGAACCACTGGCACTATTCCACTAGGCAAATGGACGCATGTAGCGGTTGTTAGGAATAGCGGAACTTTGAAATTTTATGTTGATGGTGTTGAAGGTGGTAGCCATTCTTTCACGCATAGCCTTTCTGGCGATAGTGCGCAAATTGGCAACTACTTAGGCAGCCAACTTGATTTTGATGGCTACATCCAAGACTTGCGCGTTTACGGCGCTGCTAAGTACACCAGCAACTTCACACCGCCAAACAATCCTACAAATGGACTTCCGGGGCGAGACCTAGATCTCTTGTTTGACGTACCGACAAACGGCGATCAGTCAGACACTGGTGCGGGTGGAGAAGTCAGCGGGGGGTACTGCGTTCTTAACCCCCTTGCGGTAAGTGGAACACTATCACAGGGAAATCTTCAGGGTCAGTGTCCTGTTGGCTCTTCTCAGCACGCATCATTTGCAATACCAGCGTCAGGAAAATGGTACTTTGAGGCTGAGATGACTAACTCAGGCATTCTTAACCTTGGCTTGGCAGCTCATAAACCAGCTGGACATATTTATCAGAATTCAAATTCTGTTCTGTATTCAACTTCTGGCGTTAAAAACGTAGACGGAGTTACTGACCAGTCATACGGTGCGACGTGGACCTTAGGCGACATTATCGGATGTGCTTGTGACGCAGACGCAGGAACAATTACTTTTTACAAAAACAATTCTTCTCAGGGCGCTTTATCACACCAAATAGCGGGGCTTTTTCCTTCTTTTGGCAACGGCGGTGTAGCCACTAATTACGCGGTAAATTTTGGCCAACGTCCCTTTGCTTACACGGCACCCACGGGCTTCAAGTGTCTAAATACTTCTTCGTTACCAACTCCGACGATTGCCGATGGTTCAGATTATTTTGAAACGGTTTTATACAGCGGGAACCAAACCGCTAAGTCAATCACGACAGGCCACGCCTCGGACTTTGTGTGGTTAAAAGTTAGAAATCAAGGTAACAACCATTTCCTGTTTGATTCTGTTCGTGGTGTTGGGCGACGCTTGATGACAAGCGGAAACAACGACGAAGACGGAGATAGCAGCACCGATACCTTGACTTCATTTAACTCTGATGGTTTTAGCATAGGAGCTGATACAGCTACTGGTGGGGTTAATGCTAACTCAGCTCAAATGGTTGCATGGTCTTGGGTGGCTGCATCATCTACGGCTAGTAACACTGATGGCGACGTAACCTCATCCGTTAGGGCAAATCAAACTGCTGGATTCTCTATCGTAAAGTGGACAAATAACGGAAACAACACTCCCTCTAGCCATCGCTGGGGTCACGGGCTCGGCGTTGTCCCTGATCTTGTCATAGTTAAACGCATCAACAACACAAGTGACTGGAATGTTTATTCTGAGGTTTTTAATAATCCAGTAAGAGACGAGATATATCTAAACACAACTGCTGCAAAACACACTTCTGGATCTGATCTTTACCATAGAGATAGCACCACTGTTGGCATCAGGGCAGGGTCTATTGGTTCTAGCGGGGATCAGCACATTGCATACTGCTTTGCGTCTGTTGCAGGCTACAGTCGCGTCGGCAAATACGAAGGTAATTCAGCCCGCAATTTCCAATACCTCGGTTTCCAACCCAGGTGGATAATGATCAAAACTGTCTCAATTACTGCTTATCCCGCCTATACGGGCTGGGCGATATTTGATACAGAAAGACCCCCCGCTTATAATGTTAATGTAAACTCGTTGTTTGCTAACAACACTAACCAAGAAGGTAAACGTGGAAATAACAGCACCGCATCAGCCCCGGACTTTGGAGTTGACATCTTGAGCAATGGGTTCTGTCTGCGCGACAATGGGGCGTCAGAGATAAACCTAAATGGAGAGACCTACATATATTTAGCGTTCGCTAGTAACCCATTCCAAGCCAATGGCGGGCTTGCTCGTTAAACTCACACCATCGTTCCAATCCCATGGGCTACCAAATTGGTGACCGCAAACTGCCTCTAGACGTTGCCTGGACCGACGCAGACGGCATCCAACGTCCAGCGAATTTTTTGAGGTTATCGACTGAGCGTGACCGCGAGTTACTTGGCATCACATGGGTTGCCGACACCAGCAATAACTACGATGCGCGGTTTTATTGGGGCGTAGATAACCCTAAGCAGCTCAACGATCAGCCTGAAGTTGACGCAGATGGCAACGAAACCGGCAGAACGCAGACCGGCTTAAAGACGCTATGGAAGGCAAAGCAAAACGAGATCGCCGCCAGTTTGCTTGCACCGTCTGATTGGCGCGTTGTCAAAGTGCTTGAGGTCAACACCAGCTTCAGTGCTGCCAAGACTGCATTGCCGACGAAGTGGCAGACCTATCGGGCTGCAGTGCGCACAGCTTGCAACACGCGCCAGTCTGAGATTGACGCTTGCTCTGATGTTGCAGCGTTAAAACAACTGTTGTTTGGGACGGGACAGGTTCAGCAAACCGACGAAGATGGTCACGCTGTTGTAGATGAGGACGGCAACCCAATCATGATTGCCAACCCTAATCTGGCTACAGCCTGGCCTGATCCTGTCGAATGACGTTTCTGGCTGGTTTGGCTACAGGCGTCCTGCTGGTGCTCGGCTGGGCGCTGCTTTCTATTGCTGCTGAATGATGCAACGACCTGACCCGATGATCGCCTCTAAGCCTGGAGCGTCTGATGTGCAAGCAATGGCGGCTCGGACGTTATGGCTTGAGGAGTTGTACTTCCTTGATGGTCGTGACCAGATCAGCCATCCGCAATACGGGTTATTTACTGGCTTGGCCCTGAAATATCAGAATTTAAGTTCAACTGACGGAATCTAGTGGCAAAGTCACTTAACGGGGACACTTTTATTCCCAGCAAGCCTAAAAAAACCAGACAGGGGAATGGATCACATTCAAAACCGTCCCATGGGCGTAAGAAGTATCGTGGCCAAGGAAAACGTTAATTCTCTTCCCCATGCTCAAAATTCTTCTTGCGAGTGGTGTCGCCGCTTCAGCAGTTGCGCTGGCATCTCCTGCGCACGCAGCTCCCGTCTACTTCAACCCTGAAGCCAACGTCGGTGGAAACCTTGACACTGGTGTCGGCGGAATGGATGTAGACCTTCATCTTGGGATCGAAGGTGGTGGTGCGTATGCCCAGATTGGTCCCATGGTCAAAATCCCTGACACTGGTGAAGTGGATTACGGCATCAGCGGCAAGGCTGGCTATGGCTTTGGCCCTGGCTACACCGAGCTGTCCTTCGTCTCTTATGACGATGACACCAGCATCAACTTGAAAGTTGGTGGCAAATTCCAACTCTGAGCTATAACTAACTCAGGTTTCTCACACAGACCGACATCAGGCTCCCGAAAGGGGGTCTTTTGTTTTTTCTGGAGCGATTATGCAAAAGCTTTTCAACGTGATGTCCGTTGCGGCATTCACGATGTCTGCGGGGATGGTTGCTGGGTCGGTGATTCTCTACACCCGCATTCCAGCGCTCACGAAGTATTACATGAGCGAGCTGACGCTGGAGATGACGAAGATCGTCACCAACATGGTTCCAGGTCAGATTGATGAGGCACTGCCTGAGCTGCCGACCACTACGGGTCCAGCTGTGCCAATCAAGTCACCATTTTAGTGTTGGCGGTTGGATCGTCGTCATGAGCTTCAGGCCCGAAGCCTTCGGCCTTGATTTTTGCCATATCAAGTTCTGGCGCGGGAGCCTCAGCTTTCTGCTCAAACGAGGTCAGCCATTCGCGTAGCGCGTCACCTGTAGGCGTACCTTTTGGCCATTTGACCCACTTGAGGATTGCTTTTGGGTCGGTAAACGGTCTGGCAGTTTTGCCGCACAATACGGTGTAAACAACAGGCGGCCCTTCGCGTCTGCGGTTACGTTCAATCCAGAGCTGACCTGCTGTAAACCGTTCTGACTTCATGCCGGAGATTCCTGAGATCGGGGTAAATGCAATCGGCGTACCAATGATCTCTGTAGGTCAGCCGATACCACCACCTGTTTTACCAGCAGCACCGCCAGTTACGGCTACGCGGTTCCCAATCATTGATATGCCCGGTTGCGTGCGGGCAAGAATTGCTGTTGGCAATGGAACGGAAACGTTTGAGGAAGATCCACGCGGCAACGTGACGCTATGCACTGGAGCGGTGCCTGTCTTTGAGGCTCCTGATTACAGACCACGTGACTTCACTTGGGTGCAGCCACCACAACCCAAAATAAAGAGGCCGGATGTGTCAAGCCCGGCCTCTGTCCCTCAACCCACGCTGCCGGGTGGCGCTCCCGACCCCCCAAGGTTGCCTAAACCTCCACCATGTCCACCCTTTGGATCAAAAGAAATCGGATCGTTTAACAAACTCGGAACGAAAGTTCTTGCCGGTTATGAGCTGCAGGATGGCAAGTGCGTAAAGCTGTGGGATCCGGTGCCTGTTGGGCAGGTGATTCAGAATTATGTGCCTGATGCTGGTCCGACCGTATCGGTTGCTTTGACTGCTGCTATTGCAACGACTGTGGCGATCTTTGCCAAGCCGATTGCTTCACTCTTGCAGAAGCTGGCAAAGCCTCTGACCAAGAAGGTGGTGAAGAAGGTCAATCAGAAGCTTGGCCGTAAGGTAAAACCGGAATCTTTACAGCAGCGGCGGGTGGTGCAGCGTCACCGGAATCAAGCCATTCGCGATCTAAGACGGGCTTTGGGTAAATGATCTGGTGCGTGTGATCTTCTACCGGCTTGGGTTTGATGACTACATCAGCGCAGATGGAGTAAAACGGCGAAGTTTTGGCAAACCCATAACCACCCTTTATGGCTTCAGCGCAAGCCTTGAGCCGCCCCATCTCGTAGTTGAGCCGCTTGTCAGCTAGGGCTTGCTCGTAGAGCGCCACTTGTTTCTTCGCAGCCTGCTTGCATAGCTCAATCGGTCCACGATCCAGTGGGATTGAAAAGGTAGCTGTGATGCCGAAGTTATTGCTGAAGTTCTGGCGGTAGCCTGTGCGTTGCGGCTTGTAGTACAGGATGCGACCGATATTGTCGGGCACCCCGTCGGGTCCATCTAGACCAGTCTCTGGATCGATTAGGCCAAAGTTGTCGCTGTTGTCGTAAACGGGCTCTTGATAATACTGATTGTTTGGTTTGCCAAAAGAATGCGTAGACGACGCAAAGGGGGAGATGTTTAGCGTTGCCGAATCACACTGAATCTGTGATCCGTAGCTGTGCTTCATGTATTGCCCAGGTGTGATCTGAACAGCCTGGTTGACGACTGAGCCGCTGCTATTGCTGACGGGGGATGCAGTTGCACTGACTTGTGCTGCTGCTGGAGCGGTGTAGAGCAGGCTGAACAGCAGAACAGAGGCTGTCGCTCTCATTGGCTAAACGTGCTGGTGGAGTCGATGACTGTTTCAGTGATGGTCTCGCGATCGATTATGACTTTTTCGATTAGGCCAGGCGTGTTCAACGTTTCAACGAACTGGAACGCAGCGCCGGGAACTGACTGTTTCCAGCTGGAGCGACTGGAGAGGTTGATCTTGTTACCGCTGATGGATGGGCTAACGATGCCGCTTGTTGGTTCGACGCCAGTGCCGCTGACTGTGTATTCAAAGCCGCTGCGATAGGACTCGGAGACGATCGACTCTTTGACAATCGTCTTGGACTCAGTATGAGACGACACCACGCCTTGACTGAAGTTTGGAACGACCGGGACTGCTACTGCTGGCGACGGCAACAGCAACAGAATGATTAGCCGTCTCACCGGGTTTGCAGCTCCGTAATGACTTGACCGATAGCCGTTGTATTGGCTCCGCCAGGCGAGATCGTGACAGCGCCTGCTGTGGTGATGGTGCCAGCCAAGCCAGTATTAACGCCACCAGCTGTGCTGGTGACATCGCCGAATGCTGGAACGGCACCAACGGTCGGAGCTGACGTTGGAACGGTATCGCCTTGGGTGTAGCTGGTCGCAAAGCTAAATGAGTTGCCAGCAGTCTTTTGGGTTGCATCTGGGATCGTGATGGCATTGACGCCGTTGGTTGCCGCACCAAGACCACCAAGAGCGTCACTGGTAGTAGAGCCACCTGCGGTGACGCTGGTGTCCACTCCGGTTCCGCTGATGCTGTAGCTGTTGCCAACTCTGATGGCGCGTGTGGACGCTCCGCCGACCTCCAGTTGTACTGAGCTTTGAATTTTGTGGGTTAAATCAGCACGAGCAGGCAAAGCGGCTGCCAATGTGATGCCCAATACCAAAAGTGAGCGGTTCATTTGATGCCAGCTTTGGTGTCTTTGTTATCGACGATAGTAGGTTTCTTGTTGCCATTTCCATTGTTCTTTCGTTCGATGCCAAACGAAGCCATCGCACCAGTCAACAGTGACGCCACGAACGTATTGTCCATTTTCATCTGAGGGAAGATGCCCAGATAAGAAGCGGTGAGCAGTGCAGCACTCCAAGCCAAGACCAGAGCCTTGACGATATCTGCCATTGAAACGCCTTCCTTTTCGTGTTGATCTTCTGAGTTGGAAGCCATAGCAGAACAGAGCTACTGTTACAGGGTAACTAGGTCAATCCAATGCTTCTAGTTCTTAAGCCTCTGGTCATGACGATGTGGCGCTCTAGAGCGTTCAAGGAGTTGATTGTGGCGATGTTGGAGAAGATCGTTACTCGCACTGACAACGACTTGGATGATCTTGCGGTGAAGCACCTGAAGGATTTGTTATTGCCTGACACAAGAGTTGAAAAGTAGGTGGCGTCCGGCATTATCCAGTTGACCTTGCTGTTGACGGCCATGGGTCTTGCCTTACTGCCGTTTTTCCAGTTTTTCCGTGGCACGCCCCACCAGCTGGCTGCAATTAAACAACTTGAGGAGTCAATGCCGCCGGAACTACTGGAGGAGCACGAAGCTGATTGGTTTCAGGCGTGGAAAGAGAGTGGATATGACCAGCAGGTCTTCATGCCCTACTTCAAGCAGCTCGACAACAAGACTGGAACGGGATACCGCGAGTGCTTCAGCTCAGCAGCTGCGATGGTGGCAGCGTTTTACAAGAAGGTTCGGACGGATGATGAGTACAACGAGATCCGTGCCAAATACGGGGACACCACGTCAGTAGAAGCTCAGCTAGCAGCGTTGCGAAGCTTGGGTTTGGAAGCTGAGTTCCGTGAGGACGGCGATGCTGACATGGTGGAGCTTGAGATCGAAGCTGGCAGGCCAGTGTTGGTTGGCTGGTTGCACGCCGGAAACATGCTTTTAGGCGAACCACCAATGTGCAGTGGTTTGGGGTGTGGTCATTGGAGCGTGATCAGTGGTTACGCAGGCAAGAAAAGCAGCGATCCAGAGTGGATCATGCAAGATCCTCGTGGCTATCCCGAAATGGAGAAGGGTGGCCATAGCAATCCGCATTTGGGACGTAACGTCCGAATAAGACAGGCTGCGTTTTACCAGCGTTGGCAATCTGAAGGCCCTGGAACCGGTTGGGTGATTCTGGTGAATGAGTGAGTTTTGCTAGTAGAATTCTCGTGAGAAGTGAACTGCGCCGGGAAGCGTTGTTTGACTGATCGCGAAGGCAACGGGTTGCAGCTCGATGTCTTCACCTGCCTTAAAATTGATTTTTGCGTTTCAGATATGGCGGTTCTGTGCGATTGGGAGATCTCGGCTCGGTGCCGGAAAAGCCAAATGGTCGTCCCATTCGATGAAGAGCTGCTGAATCCAGCCAGTTTGGACTTGAGGCTGGGTGATTACGTGATGGTGGAAAGCATCTATAGCCCTGATCTGGTGCGTATCAACATCGCGGACAAAACAGAGGATGACCCGTTCATGCTTCAGTCCGGCGAGTTTTGCTTGGCTGAGACACTTGAGCTGTTTAACCTGCCCGACGACATCAGCTGCCAATTTGTACTCAAGTCAAGCCGCGCACGATCTGGTCTTAATCACCTGCTTGCTGGCTGGTGCGATCCGGGCTGGCACGGAAGCAAGCTCACGCTCGAATTGAAGAATGAACGGCTGCATCATGCTTTGCCGCTGTATCCAGGCCTGAAGATTGGTCAGATGGTGTTTCACGCAATGTCAAACGTCCCAATGCATAGCTATGCCGAGACAGGTCATTACAACAACCACTTGACAGTCATGCCGTCCGTGGCATGAATTGATAAGAATCTTCAGGGCTATGGGATGGGCTGACTGGCTCGTGGTTCACCAGAGCCTTGAGGAGGAGCTAGAGCTGGAACGAAATGTGCGAGACGTTCAGGGATGCACGGATGAGGATGCACTTAAAGCGTTATGTGTGTCATTGGTGCGTACCAACTGGCATCAGGCCAAGCTGCTTAAGCAGGCAGTAGGTCACATTGGTGAGCTAGACGCATCAATAGTTGCGTCGGACTGATCTTCTTCAGGCTCAGGGTCGGAGTAACTGCCTGTCATGCGGTAATTCCGCATTTTGCGCCTGCCTTCAAGTCTAGAATCCACGGCGTCTTGCCATTTTTGCTTGTCGCTGGCCAAGGCTTCGCAATAGGTTTCTTCGTTGGTGTTCTCTGCGAGGTAGTTGTAGACCAGCTGACGGATGAGCGCTGAAGGCTTGATGCCTTGAGTTTTGGCCTCCTCCACGAAGAGTTCACCACGAAAGGGCTCAAGCAAAACTTGGATATATACCCGGTTGCCGTGCTTCGTGGCCATCGGCTTTAAAATACTAGACGAATGTTACCATGTTATCGAGTCGTCAACCTTTTTCTTCCATGCAGTTGCTTGAGAAGATCTTGCATTGGTGCGTTGACGACGAGAGCCTTGTCTGACCTTTCTTGCTCCTTCTAGGAACATTGCAGCTCTTTGCAGGTCACCAGTCGTCGAGAGTTGTATTGCTTTGTTTAGGCGCTCCATGATGATCTGACGCCCCGATCTCGGTTGCGGCATGACTCATCGCACCAGCAAGGGTTTGATGGAACGTTAGCGTGTAAGACTCAGTTAGCACAATCCATTCATCATTGTGCCGAAAAATTTGTATGTTCACTTATCACTATTGAAGATGTGATAGAGCCTTTTGAATTCATGAATTGGAGTTGCTGTGAGAATGCTCACTTCAACATTGCAGCGCAATGCGTTGATGACTTGTCGCTCCATATAGTCCATGTTGGACTCATAAGTGACCTGCTCAACACTCAAAGGCTTGTTGTCCAAGTCAAATGAGGTGAAGCGAGTTATCGCAAGCGGACAGTGTTCATCAGAGATCTGACAGTATTGAAGATGCACTGATTTAGTCCCCATTGCTTGGGCTGAAGAGTTCGTTGAAGACAGTTGCGACAAGGCTTTCAGCCTGTTGTCTATCCAGACCATAGCTCGATCGACGACGCACCTTCGTAACAGCTTTATGAAAATCACTGGTTGTAAGTCCGAAGTGATTGGGCGGTTGTGAAAGGCGTTCACGGATCAATTCTGACCGATGGAGTCCTTTTTCTTTCGCTTCAGCAGAGAGTCTTTCGATCAGCTCTTCTGGAAGGAGGGTTTTGATTTCTTTCATGGGGAGATGTTACTTACGCCTCTTAGGTTTCTTCTTCCTTTGAGACGGTTTGATACGCGGTTTGGCAGGTTTGGACTGTATGCGAGCGACAGTCTCGTGATAGCCGGGTGGTTCTGGAACGTTTCCACGCTTCAAGATCTCAGTCCAGTTCATCCCTCACGCGCGTATAGATGTCTAGGGTGTCCAGGGCGCTCCAAAACGTAGTGATCGCAATGGATTTGACCCTGGACAGTGGGGGTGGACAGGTTAGATGTGTCCAGCCTCTTCGCCAGACAGCTCAATCTCAACCGCTCCATCAAACAGACCCTGGACACCTTTGACTTGTCCAGGGGTAGTGTCCAGGGGCAGATTCCGCTCCATGACTGGTTTTGTTGGAGCGGTGGACACTCTCTCTCCCTCTCCACGTGCGAGGACGGCTGTCCAGTTCTTAGCTTGAGATCCTTTTGGAGCGTCTGAGACGATCAAGCCCCGCTTCTCAAGCCGTTGAAGTGATTTGTGGATCGCAGCAGGTTTGCCGTCAATCAGCGGATCACAGACCAGATCATCTTTGGAGCGTGATTCGGGGTAGACGACGCGAAGCTTCTGAAGAACACGATCAGTGACTGAAGCGGGAGAGGTGTTGGTCACGTCCACTTCAGGAGTGAAGTCAGAAATGGTGAAGGACAGATCGTCCTGCATCTGCATGACGAGTTGAGTGCCCATCCGACCGGAGCGTGACTTCTCGATAGTGATAAGGCGGCTGTAAGCGCCTACAGAGGCTTTCTCCTCGTCTGTGGGCTTACGGAGCGCCCAGGTTTCGTCTACGGCGTCACGGATGGCTGAGGTGCCACGGAAGCCACCGTTCTTATTGGCGTGGTGAACGATAAGGATGGTGGCCTTGGGGAAGAGAACACCGTTGTTTTTGGTCAGCCAGTAGAGCGGAGTGGCGAAGTCAGACTTGTTTTCATCAAAGGCCCGACCACCAGAGCAGCCAATCAGTGAGTCAATGACCACCAGCTTGGGCTGATGCTTCTTCATCAGCTTGATGAACTGGGCATAGCGCTGAAGCTGCCAGTCCGTCTGGATCATGCTGTCTTTGGTGATGGGGAAGTCCACCTCTTGCAGCTGTTCCTTGAGCTGAACAAGAGGCTGGTCGCCATTCAGGAGAACAACAGGACCCTTTTTCACTGGAACGTGATTTCCACGGACGACAAATGGCTTGCCAGTTGCGATGTGCTTAGCAAGAGCCCAAGCGGACATGGATTTACCGTCACCACCAGCGCCATATATCAAGACGACGGAGGGATGAGGCAGAACGTCAGGGATGAGGTATTCACGCTCTGTTTCGGTCTCCATCAACTCCTGAATGCTCATGATGTCCTTGGCCTCTTCAAATGAAAGCTGGTCAACGATCAGCTTTTCGAGAGCAGTTTGATCGCGGTAGCCAGCTTGAAGAGCAAGGGTGTTGAGCTTGTAATTGACCTCAGCAGGGTTGTCGAGTTCAAGGATCTTTTTGGCACGGCGAATGACTTCATCGAAGTCGAGTGTGGCCTGCCGGATCTCAGTTACGACTTTGGCTTCCGCTGAGGCCACAATTTTTGCGGTGTCTTCTGAAAATCGTTTCCGCTGTGGGTCCTCCCGGTCTGCCAACCAGATGAGGGTGCCAAGGCCAACACCATTTCCTTTGAAGGAATACCAGACCTCTTCGCAAGGGTTGGAGTCTTCCCATTCAGAGGCGTAATCAGGATCCTCACAGGACCAGGAAGCCCACAGGTGAAGACCCATGTCGGTGGGCAGTGCGGAATGAATCGCCATCCCGATCTTCACCCAGTGATCACGGGTGCCTTTACCTTGGGGCGAAATCACTGAAAGGCATTCAAAGATGATCTGCTGGATCTCATCCAGAGTGCGATCACTGAAGTCCAGATCTTTCTTGTTGATGGTGCGTGGCGGCTGTTTCATTTCTGCCAGCAACCAGTCTGGAGCTGTAGGGATGTCGGCAAGACTGCCGTCTAAAAGATATTGACCGGGCTTAGAGACTTTGCCGCCTGGGTAAGCACCAAAGACAACGCCTTGGCGTCCCCAAAGGATCTCGTAGTCTCCACCGTCTTCCTTGCGGAGTCCATGACCCTTTACGTCGGCCCACAGTTCTTCAGGGACACGGAAGAGGTACTTAGCTGCGTTGGCCTTGGTGGAAGTAATTATTGGAGCGCCATCGAGCGAGGAGCCCCATGCCTTCAAGTACTTCGAGAGGTTCCGATCAACATCAAGGATGACGATGCCATTGCCACGGATGCCAGTGAAGACACCAACAGCTTGGAGGTCAGGGTTGCGTTGGACCGCGAGAGCTACATCGGCAGGTCCGAACTTCTGTTCGTAGCTGGCCTCTAAGGGGTTTTTGCCAGTAGCAGGCTTGCCCGAGAGCATCCGAGTGCCCTTTGCATAGATTGGGGCGTAAACGAGCCCTTCTGGCAGCGCCTTGACGAACTGATCGAAGTTCATGTAAGATTAGAACGGAATGCAAACCCGGTTCGCCCTTTAGCTGCAGGGCGAGTCGGGTGTTTTTTTATCCTACCGAAGGTTGACCATGCGTCAATACCGGCTTACATTAGTCATGCGCCATTCAAGGCGTCTTCCGAAAACCTCCGTAAGTTTCCATGAAAATTCCAGAAGAGTTCCGTCAAGAGAGCGAATCCTCAGGGGGAGCAAGCTCTGCCAGTAGTTACTGCCAGTACACCAAGCTGAGCAGTGGTGAAGGCGTGGTGTTTTCCTTGCTTGAGGAAGATCCCATCTTTTACTTCACTGTTTGGGGTCGCAGTAAAGCAAGCCCTAACGATCCCACCCAGAACCGGCCTTTTCGTTTCCCTTCAAGGCCTACTGAAGCTGAGATTGAAGAAGAGCTTGGAAGCGATTACATCCAAGATGTCGCCTTTGAAGACAGGAACAAGCCTGTCGAAATGCAGCGTCCTCGCAAGCCAAACCTGAACTGGACTTGGCCTGTTTACAACTGGGAGGCTAAGAAGGTTCAGGTGCTTGAGTGCGGTCATGTTTCCACTCGTACTGGGATGGAAAGCATCGGCACTCATAAGACTTGGAAAAAGATGTTGACTGACATCGACATCGAGATCACCAAAACGGTGACTTCCGACAACCGCACTACCTATGAGGTGATGCCTAGTCCTCGTGATGACAGTCACGATGCAGACGAAGCAGAAGCCGCATATAAGGCGGTGAAGAAGGAAGGTTTTGACCTGAGTCGTATGGTCGTTGGCGGCGATCCGTTTGCCGAGTCCTGATTTTGGAGCGGGGGCCTTGCGCCCCCTTTTTTTAGGTATATATTAGTTTTGGGGAGATGCGTCTATGGAACCACCCAAGACAGTTACGACATTCATGGAGGACGGTTGCGTCTCTGTGACTGTCGGACATTTAACTGGTGTGGTCTCCAGCGCTCATCTCGTAGAGCCAAAGGAAAATCAGCTCCGCCAAAGGTGGCTGCAAGAAAACGCCATTCATGACGATTGAAGCTGATCCGCAGAACATTTTGGCTTCACTGCGCCAATGGCAGCTGGAGCAGGACAACTCAGGCAGATTCAGGGTTTACAGGGATCAACATGGGCAGATTTATCACTCTGTCACCCATATCCTGAAGAACACAGCCCCTCAATCACAGAAAGATGCTTTGGAGCGGTGGGCACAGCGTGCAGGGAGTGGTTTACAGCGTGATTTGGCCTGTAATCGCGGAACCATTGCTCACGAGCACTGTGAATATGTTCTCAAGACCGCAGCCAAGCTGGCTCGACAGAGCGCCAACAAGAAGGGTGCATGGAAGGTCTGGGATGATGGATTGGCTCGACCTCCAAAGGCGATCACCAGTTGGGCACTCAAGAAAGCGCAGAAGGGTTCGCCGAAAGTTGCATGGCCAGCCCGTGAGTACGCCAGAGGTTTATCCGACTGGTTGGTGAGCGGAAGCGTAACGGCCATTCATGCATCCGAATTCAGCGTCAGCAGTGACGAAGGTTTTGCTGGGACGGCGGACGCCTTGATCGATACGGAGCTTGGTCTGACGATCTGTGACTTCAAGACGACCAGCCGAGAGACTGACAAGCCAGAGGCATGGCTGAAGGACCACCAGGACCAGCTTGGCGCTTACAGCCTTGCGCTGCGTGAACGAGCTGGGATTCGTGTTGATGCTGGAGCGGTAGTGATTGCGAAGCCAAACGGCAGCATTCAGCTACGGATGTTGTCTGAGCTTGAGATGAGAGGTTGTGAGGCCAGATGGACCGATCGGAACAACCTGTATAAGGAGATGTTGCTGAGTGGAGAGGTTATGTGATGGATGAAGCGTTAGACGAGATCTATCGCGGCAAGTGCAATGTGGCAGTGAAGGCAAAAGAAATAGGCGTCTCAACGGAAGAGCTGAAACGCCTGTTTCGGGTTTATGCGATGCAGCGCCCCATCGATGAGGATGTATGGCGCGGAGACGTGGAGCTAGGTTGGCCCTGGGTCTGAGGAGTCGTGTTGAATTTTCTGTTGAAAGCGACTTTCCTCCATTTGTTTGCCTTTCATCCAGCTTTCAGTTGATTGTCCATTTTTAGGTCCATTGGGTTTGAGTTTTTTGACGGTGAAGCTGGTGGCTGGTTTCCAGTCTTGCTTCTTTTTACGAGGCATCAGTACACTCCTCCATAGCTCTTCGTTCGTAGTGACGTTTAAGGCCTAGGCACTCGTTAGCGCGGATGTAGTCTCCCCAGTCTTCAAAGATCACAGCCCTAGCTGCTTCATAACGGATAGCAGGAGGTAGGAGATCTGTTGGAACGCGGGAGCCTTTAGGCGAGAGACGGCTGCCATTAAGAAGGGCGCTCATAACGGAGGTTCTCCAGCGGTTAGATCCCAAAGGTGTTCAGGAGTCGGGTCAAAGTCAAGTTCATTTTCAAGTTGTGGAATAATCTCGTCTTCCAGCAGATGACGCATAGAAGTGGTGAGATGTTGATCCATCTGATGACGCTTGTCTTCGCGATCAATGATGGCTTTGAGATCTTTGACGATTGATTCGACTTGAGTGAATTCGTTTACCATTCGACTTCGTTGATGAGTTGGTTAAGGGTTTTAAGGGACTGAAGGCTGTCTAGCTTCATCCGTGAAGCATTAATGGCTTTTGAGAGCTGTGAGGCTTCAGTGGTTTCAACAATCTTTTGAGCTTCACTGTGAACCATTTTGAAACAGAACTCGATGCGTTCTGCATTGTTGTAGTCAAGGTGTTCAGATGCTTTGGCGTGTTGCTTGCCGAGGATGAGACAGAGCAGCTGCTCAATGGAGCGGTCAGCTTTTTTGCGTTCAATCATTTGAGGTTGCGGTTACGTTCAGCAGCGTCAGGGATGGAGTCGAGATAGTCCTGCCATTCGGCTTGGCGTTCTCGGTCTTCGATCTCCTCGTCCGACAGAGGCGGCCAAGGATCTTTGTATTCGGACGGCAGAAGGTCGTCGATGTCGTCTGTTCGGATGATGGTCATTGGTGCGTAAGGAATGATTGGATGCGAGCTTGAAGCTCGGTAAGGGTTTGATGGCGCGGAGACTCGTGCCAGCCGGTGGACTCCAGGAAGTCAAGCTCCCAAGAGATGGAGTCAACCAGCAGCTCAAGCTCGTGGTCTGTGAAGGTCATTTTCGGGTGGTGAAGTCTGATTTTTCCACCATGCGCTTACAGCCTTGGCATGTCACAGCAGACCAGGAGAAGTGGTAGACGCGACCCTCATGGCCGCAATGTGGACATTTGATCAGACGACCGCGAGATCCAGCACGAGTCCACCGATCTACAGGTTTCCAATCAATCATGATTCGAGCCTGATGATGGTTGTTTGGAGCGTTGCAGGGTCCTTGGTGCCAAAAGGGCTTTCTTCGAGCTTGCAGTCTTCCCAAACTTCAGCGCACATAGGCAGCGGAAGTTCGTAGATGTCCACTTCTTCGTAGTCAGGGTGATTGTGAAACAACCATTTCCCCATGATTGCGACATCGTTTGCATCGACATCCATGCCAGTGCGTTCACCTAAGGCGATTGCCACGGACTCTCGTTGATCTGTTGTGAGCTTGGTTGGATTCATGATGATTGGAGCGGTGTGAGACAAAGGTCTCAGAACTTGTGAGACTGATCGCCGCCCATGCGGTAAAGACGCTCCCAGGCTCTGGAAAGCTGCATCAGCTCTTGCACGTTGTGTTGTGCTGAAGCTTCCATCCAGGCCTGCTCAAGGTCGCAGAGCATGGCGTTACGGCGTTCTGTCATGGGCGCTGGTTCGGTGTCAGCGTCCAGCTCGATGGTTTCTGCATCCATCTCAGCGCTAGCCGTTTCAACGTCACGGAAGCTTGTGGCGCGGCTGATGCCAAACAACCGTTGAAGGCGAAGAGCCACGGCTGCTGGTTGGTAGCCAAGGCTTAGGAGTCGCACAGCTTCCCCGACGTGTTTTTTTCTGGTGTCACTGGAGCGTTTCAAGCCTGAGCCTCCAGTACGTGAGGCGAGAACAGGTGAACAAAGCGAGCCAAGGTGTCGGCGTCTTGCTTGCTCAGATAAACCGCCATTGCTTCCAGCAGGGCGTCGTTGTGGACCATGACGGTCGTCACGTTGAGATCGTCTTGGAAGGTGGCGGAGCCAGTTCCGAACCTGACGGTTGATCCGTTCTTAAAAAAGAACGTGCTACTAACGGTTGAGTCCATTGATGATTTGATGATGGGGCGGAGCCAGGTTGATCCCCTTGACTCCTGTACTACAATACAGACCATTCACGGAAACCGCAAGCGGCCCATTCATGACTGACCCAGCGCCCACTAAGACCATTCACTTCTGCGCTGATGAGTGGATGCTCCTGCTCGAAGCGCTTCACGTTTACAAGGACACCAACGACGGTCGCAGGGTCGCCGGTCGCCTTAACTGGGTCCGAGCCAAGCTCGAAGACTGCAGAGCTGAGGAATGTCTCATCCGGCTCAGCGCATAAAAAAAGCCCGCTCAATGGCGGGCTCATCTTTTCAGCAGCCGGAAGCGTTGAAGCTGTAGAAATCGCGCAAGGTCCATTCACGGTCACCCCTGCAGGTGCTGATCATTGGAACGTGGCGCTTGGTATAGAACGGTCTAACGCCGCAGAACTGCAGCGCTAAAGCATTCAACCGGCTGAATGTGGTGCGGCTGAACCAGCGGCTGTCGGAACCTCCATAAAATTCCAGGCACTTGTCGAAACGATTTAACGTTGCGATATGGTTGCCGTGAAGAAAAACCATTGCGTGAGGGCCTTTAATCTCTACTCTCGTGTTGGCTTTTCTCCATTCATGATGGTTCCAAACTGCGGCCACCATTTCAGATTCGATTTTGCGCATTTATTGGTGCGGTAGTAGATGACAAGAAAAAAGCCCGCAATTAAGCGGGCTGAAATGTTTCGTTGTAGATGACAATCTCCTGGCAGTAAAGATCGACCGCCTTCCATAACATCGCAGTTTTAAGTTGATGGATACTTTTGGCACGTTTGGAAAAACCTTCCAAGGTGAAATCGTGTTCATCTAGCAGCCATCTCTCAATGTCTGCCTCATGCTCGTTAAAGAAGTCGTTGATCTCTTTGCGATAGGTGAATCCAGAGATTCCCTGGATACAGCCATAGCTGGCCACATCCCGGATCTCTGAGTCATCCGTGAACCGAGCCTCAAGAGCGGTCTTGAGGGGACAGTCAGACATCAAAGCCATCTCAGCGCACCACGCGAACGTAGGCCTGAGTGCCGCTGTGCTGAACCATTGGAGTTTGGAGCGCAGTCTGGACAAAAACGACACCGAACAAACCAGCGGTGATGTAGCTGGCGAGCACGATGCAGAACGTTGTCGGGTTGCTCATGGTGATCAGATAATCGAGTTGATTGGATGATCCAAGCGACCACCCCTAGGCAGATCAGAGACCCGTCTGAGGGCTGGCTCGCTTGTCTTGGTTGGGTGCAGTCCGGTGACGTGCAAACCGCTGAGGTCTGCTGTCGGCGCCTGCAGCTGCAACCCTGGGGGCTGTGCTGTTGGTGCGGATCTGCTCCCTATGTAGTTGTCAAGGTGCTGAACTGACGGAGCGGGGAAGATCTCCCCTCTCTTCTCTTACAGTATTGCACAATTACTGGTGTCTTGCAATAGTCAGGGGAGAAATTGGGTCAGCTTGCCGACTGGCACAAGCTGGCAAAACGTGGGTTTTTCGCACTTTTTCCCACCGTTTCCGGTTTTTCGCTGGCTGCCCAGCCGCCCAGCTGCCGGGGGGTACGGTTGCAAATCGCCGCAGCAGGTAGCAGGTTGCCCACTACTTACACATATGTCTGCACAACAGTACTCGTGTAATAAAAAAGCCCCCTTAGGTGGGGGCAGGGGTCTGAAGTTGTGAGCGTGGGGATCAGTCGCCCTTATCTTCGATGGAGATTTTAAGTTCAGGTGCCTGGATATTGACTGTCTCAACGGATTCACCGATGACACGTCCGATGGAGTCGAGCACCTGACTAGCGGTCTGCAACTGTCCCTTTTTCAGAGCCTGATGAAAGAGTTTGGTACGCATGTGTTGAAGACGCGCGAGCATGTTGTCGCGATCAGCTTGCCAGTCTTCATCAACGAGCTTTTTAACTTCTGCCCAATCGCGCCAAGCAGTATTGATTGAGATCTGTTCTTTCTCCTTGTGGTCGTACACGAGCGCACGAGCGGACAATCCATCGAGCTGTCGTCGATAGAGCCGCCTAACGCGATCTTCTTTTGCTTGTGTGGTGCGATCCGTTAGAGGCTCAGGCATCAACCTATCGACCTTTTTTCAGATAATAACTGCCTGCCATACGATCTGGCACGCCCCAAAGGGGGGTAGGGGTTGAAAAACTGTGTAATGTAATAGCCATGAGCACAAAAGCAGAGCCTGTAAGCCTGAGATGGGCGCAGGGCCAAGTCTTCTCAAGCGACAAACGATTCCGGGTTTTAGTTGCCGGTCGTCGATTCGGCAAATCGTACTTGTCATGCGTTGAGCTACTTCGTGGAGCGCTCAATCGTCCGGGTGAAACGTTCTTTTACTGTGCCCCGACGTACCGGATGGCGAAAGATATTGCATGGCGAGCGTTAAAAAAGCTGGTTCCGAAGGTTTGGATCAAGAGCAAGAACGAAACAGACCTACGAATCGAGCTAATCAACGGTTCAACCATTGAATTGAAGGGCACTGAAAACGCAATGGCGTTGAGAGGCCGGAGTTTGAGCGGTGTGGTGCTGGATGAGGCGGCATTTATGGATTCAGAGGTCTGGTTTGAGGTGATCAGACCTGCATTAGCGGATAAAGAGGGTTGGGCGTTGTTTATTTCAACGCCAGACGGTACAGCTAGCTGGTTTTATGACTTGTGGTGCTATGTCCCAGACGACGAAACAAACGAATGGCAACGATGGAGCTATACAACGATTGAGGGCGGAAACGTCAGTAAGCACGAGGTCGAAGCAGCCCGCGCTCAACTTGATACGCGCACGTTCCGCCAGGAATTCGAAGCGTCCTTCGAGAACCTGACTGGTTTGGTGGCCATCAGCTTTTCGGACGACAACATTTCAACGGACGCCAAGGACATTTCGATTCAACCGTTACTGCTGGGCGTTGACTTCAACGTGGATCCAATGAGTGGCATCTGCGCGGTCAAAGATCAGGACACGTTGTACGTGTTTGACGAGATCATGCTGACTGGCGGTGCCACAACTTGGGATTTTGCCGATGAAGTTACTCGTAGATACGGTGTGGATCGTCGGGTTATCGCCTGTCCTGACCCTACAGGCGGCGCAAGAAAGACAAGCGGAGTGGGCGTAACGGACCACGCAATTCTCAGACGTAGCGGTTTCACGGTTCAGAGTCCCAGGTCACCGTGGAAGATCCGAGACAAGATCACAGCGGTCAACACTGGCCTGATGGATGCTTCTGGGGCGCGACGGGTCAAGATCCACCCGAGGTGTAAGGAGTTGATCAAGTCGTTGCGGACGCTGACTTACGCACCAGGGACTGGTTTGCCTAACAAAAACTTAGGTGTGGACCACGCCTTTGATGCTTTCGGGTATCTTGTGTTGCAGCAGTTCAACTTGGCCAAGCCTGAGGCCATGGGAACTACGTCATACCGCTTGTATTGAGGATGTTTCGTCCGCTCAACGCACCTTGTTGTCCGAAATGTGGGTCAGAGGAGTCAAAGGTGATGGGGCGCTATACGTCGCAGGACAATGATTGTGTGCGTGAGCGGCGGTGCTTGGAGTGTGATCATCGGTGGAAAACGCTGCAATCACCTGAGGAAGAGCTTCATCCGTCAGTGCAGGTGAAGTTTTTTAGATGGAATTCGCCTAGCGGCAGTAAGCGTCGCGTGACGTTGGAATACGGGTCTAAAGCTGTTTAGGATGCGTCTACTGCTGCTTTGTTCGTATGGCTGACAAAAAAAGCGCTGCAATGAAGCGGTGTGAGGGCTACATGAAAGCCGTTCGCAAGGGCAAGAAGAAGGCTAGTAAGAAGAAAAAGTAACGGTTAGACTGGGTATGTCGTCGCATTTTGCGTCATGCCTAAAGGTCCAGGGACTTACGGCACACAAAAAGGCCGTCCGCCCAAGAAGAAAAAGGGCATGAAGAAGGGCAGCAAAAAGATGCGGTGCAGCTGTGGCCAGTGAAAACGTCCCAGTAAACAAGACGCTTTATGCTCGCGTGAAGGCTGAGGCCAAGCGCAAGTTTGACGTGTATCCAAGCGCGTATGCAAATGCGTGGCTTGTGCGCGAATATAAGAAGCGTGGTGGCACTTATCGCAAAGCAACCAGTGGCGGAACGAAAAAAACCACGAAAACCCGCAAAACCAAAAAAGCCAAGTAAGGGCCGTGGTGGCCTTGGCCGATGGTTTGACGAGAAATGGGTCGATATAAAGACCGGGAAGCCTTGTGGCCGCTCCAAGGGGGAGAAGCGGGACTATCCGGCGTGCCGACCGTCAAAACGGGTGTCGGACAAGACGCCTAAGACGACTAAAGAGATGTCGCCTGCCGAAAAAGCCCGGTTTAAACGCGAGAAAACCGGCTCAAAGAAGATAAGCTATCAGCATAAGCGCCGTAAATCTACCAAAAAGAAAAATGGCTGAAAAGAAAAAGCGCAAAAAGGGGCCAAATCTGAGCGTTGGTCGTGGTGAAAAACTTCCGGCAAGTAAGGGTGCCGGACTAACTGCAAAGGGCAGGGCTAAATATAATCGAGAAACGGGCTCAAACTTGAAGCCACCTGTCACTGGCAAGCCCAAGAACAAAAAAGAGGCTGCACGTAAGAAGTCTTTTTGCGCTCGTAGCAAGAGTTGGACTGGTGAACGCGGCAAGGCTGCCCGGCGTCGCTGGGGTTGCAACAACTAATCAACGGTTAAAATGAAAACATGACTTACTCCGTCCCAGGGCTCGTCAGGACCCATCTGGTCAGCAGCTCCTATATGGGGAGTGTTGACAGTCCGTTTGTGCGAACGCGGGCAGTAATCGACCAGATGAAGGGCTGGGAGATTATGAAGGCCGTTACAAACGGCACGGAGTATTTGCGTGATAACTGCGAAGCGTTTTTGCCTCTAGAGCCGCGTGAGGACTACAGCGCGTACTTAGCGCGAGTCAATCGCTCTGTTTTTACGCCTTATACGCAGCGTTTGCTTCGTGCAGCGGCTGGGTTAATCCTGCGAAAACCAATTAGCGTCCAGGGTGATCCCTACTGGACAGATGTTTTTAACAAGGACGTTGACGGGTGTGGCTCAGATTTAGATGAGTACGCTCGACGACTCTTGATCTGTGCCCTGACGTATGGGCACTGCCACACGCTGGTTGATTTTCCTGCGCCTACGGACGCAAGAAGTCTTGCAGAGGAGCGTG
>Ga0208899_1000317_pt1 | contig 34430 bp, 31 predicted proteins | sample VirMetDEL_Nov_24_FD_184518 | JGI IMG/M metagenome (GOLD analysis project Ga0208899, IMG submission 184518) | Aqueous microbial communities from the Delaware River and Bay under freshwater to marine salinity gradient to study organic matter... | ecosystem: Environmental > Aquatic > Marine >... | reverse complement strand
AAAAGTCCGTAAAGTCACTGCCGGAAATCACAAGGTCATCCGCTTGTCTCGTCACGGTGCTTCCGCTGGTCGGGATGTAGGACGTGGCGACACTTCCGGCCTCTAGCTGTGCGCCCCAGATGTAAACTTCTTCGCCTGTGCTAAAACTGCTGAAGCCACCAAAAGAAATACCGGTGGCCGCATTTGCGTCAGCGGTAGACGTTAAAGTAAATCTTTGCCATTCATCAGTCACAGTGATGTTCTTATACCGTCCTCCCTCGCCTTCATTTTGAGGGAATCCCGGTGAACCCAATCCTATAGCTGTTTCAAGCGAACCGCTTATTGTCTTTAAATAAAAACTAACAGAGTATGTCGTGCCAGAAGTGACCGTAAAGGTGTATTGTAAACTACTATCAGCAGCATTAGCTTCTAACTTTGAAGCGTTCATAGAGCCATCAGGAGCAGAAAACCCGCTTGAAAGTGTCACGTTGTTTTTACTCCACGCTGATTGACTAAAGTCTTCACTATACGGTAACAAGTTCGTCGCTGACGGCTCCACCAGTATCATCGGCACACGCGGCCCGTAGGTTGCACTCGCGATGAACTTCGGGCTGCCCGTTGTGTTCTCCACAAAGTCGCTCGCGGTTGTGCCTTCTTCAAGCTGTGGTCCCCAGACGTAAATACCACCACTGTCAGTGACTACAGAATTGTTATCATTGTCGCCTACATAAAACGCTTTTACTGTGCCTGACGATGCTGTGAATGTTGTTGAACAACGAAACCATCCATTCCCAGCGTCTTCTATGTTAGCAGTGTTTCCTGCTGCTATTGTCCCGACTGTTCCAGTATCCAGATTGAAATAAGTGCGACCAACATTTGAATCATAAAGCACAACAAAGTCTTTCTCTTTTTTCTTAGCATAAACACTGAGTGTGAAAACTCCGGTAAATGCTGCATCAAATCTGTATATCGAACCTGCATTGGTTTGTCCTGCGTTCTGTTCTACATAAGTAGCGTTATTTTGACCGTCAGGGCTTATTGCAGCGTTGGCTGTTCCTGATGTTCGAGCGTGACTCCAACTGCTGAAATCAGTGTTTTCAATCCGCTGATACTTCGTCGGAGTCAGCTCTGCGCCCTGCGTGTAGTCAACGCGCACCGTGTCGGCTGCGGCGGTCGCTATGTTACCATCGGGGTCCGTGTATGTCGCGGTGCCACTGCGGGTCGCTGTGATAACGTCGAGTGTCTCGGGCAACGCTGGGTTCAGATCGAGCGTCGGGTTCTCCAGGGTTCCGACCATAGACTCCCGCGCATCAAACAGTAGATACGGGTTCAATAGCAACGGACTGAAACTACCACCGTAACCTTGTGTTAACTCTGCTCGACTTATCTTACGAGTCAGAGGGCGTGTCAGTGGTCGGGTGAGAGACATTATTAAGATGCTTTGTTATCAGCGACAGGAGCGACAATGATGTCCACGTTAGTCGGTGCGGCACTTAGGTCAACTCTGAGCTGCTTAGCGGACGTCGTGAACAACGCTTGTCCGTCATCAGTGAACGTAACGTCGTCGCCGATGTCTACCCAGGTATCAGCAAGCTTATGCTGTAGCTTGATCTGCGCGGTGCCGAATGTTCCGATCACTGCGAACATGCCAGAGCTTCCGTTCCAGGCCACGTCGATGTCTGCTGCGGACGTAACGTCACGCGCTACAGTTCCATATTGTAATGACATAGGGGTTTCTATATGTTATATTTATTTATAATTAACCCCCGCCCCGCCTTGGGGTGAACTCAGTGCGGAACGGGGGATTGTCAGTGGAGATCGTTTAGGTGCTGCCTGTCTTCTTCTTCGCATCGCCGGATTAACTACTTTCTGTGCGACTTTGGTGGGAGGCGGAGGAGGCGCTATCGGCTTAGGTGGTGGTGGCATCTTAGGGGCAGACATGCACATGGTTTATCTTATGTTAGTATTGTTGAGAATATTACGGTTTTGTTCTTCATATATTTGACGAAGAAAAACAATCACTGATCTCTGTCCGTAGTGGTGGTCCAGTTGTCTTAGCGAAGCCGTAGGGCCAAAGTCCTTCTTGGGATATGTCTCCTCAAGGGCCTCTAAGACGCTCAGAGGTATACTCGGGAAGCTATCAGTAGATTCATATAAGCTCATACGTCTTTGTCTATGTCGTTCAATTCGGCTGGAAGGTCCCCGTTTTTTATCATCTCAGAGGTCTCAACGAGGCACATAGCATTCCAAATGATTGCCCCACCGTGGTCCTCAGAGGTGTCCCCATCCATATACGACCACAAGTGACGATACAAACTGTCAACGTAACGGGACAAAGGGATTCCCTTGCACCAGTTGTCTCGGCCATACTTGGTGGCCCCGTCCTCGAAGCGCCGAGCGACTGCTCGGAGTGCCCCTGTAGGAATGCAACTAGGCATCCCCTTGCCGCGCATAGCATCTCGAACTGCGCCCGTGTTAAATTCGCTACGCTCCCCAGAGTCGGGGAGAACAATCTCTTCAGGTATTGGTTTTCTCATAGTAGTTTATTCATAATTGTTTTGGTATTATCCCTACCCCTGTCATCGTTTTGGTTCCCACAGTTTAATATCAACACCATCATAGTCGGTGTTACGCAGTATCCGAGCGAGCCTGGCGGTCACTAAGGCATCATCCTCGGTGAGCCCTGCTTTCTCGTATGCTTCAACAACAGTGTCCCAGGTGTATCCCTTCTTGTCGAGAAGCCTTTGGCCAGTCTTAACGCCGAGCCCTTTGACGCCTCCGTAGCCATCAGTGGCGTCCCCGGCAAGCGTTTGGATAAGGTGGAAGTTGTCTGCCTCCTCCTCGGTGACATCGTGCATGGTGCCCTTGAGCATGTTGAACCAGCGGATCGGTAGGGTCCCGAAGTCCTTGTCGCCACTTACCGCCACACAGTCCTTGTCGTTGGTGCACATAATGCCACAAACATCATCAGCCTCAAGGCGAGGGAACACCCGTGAATCGTAGCTCTCAATGGCCCAATCACGTAGGGTATTAAGGCCTAGTGGCTTCCTTGTGTTCTTCCGGTTGGCTTTGTAGCCTGGGAAGATGTCGTAGCGGTAGTTCTCCTTATCAGAGAATGCAACAATCACCTGAGCCTCGGGATCAATGAGTTTAACAAGTCCACTAAGGGCCACATCAAAGTGATCCTTCATTTCGTTCTCGTTGGACTGAAGGGTCCAAATGTCGTCGTCCCAGCGCACCTCAACCTCGCAGGAAAACCCAGCGCGGTAAAGGAGCATGTCCCCATCAATTATTAGTTTCATATTTTTAGTGTGTTTCAGCCCAGTTAGTTCCGATTTTATACTCTCCATCTAGTGGGCACAGGAGGTTAAAAGTTTCTCCAGCTTTCTTAATAGCGTTTACAAAGCGTTGTCCGTATTCATGGGCCCTTCTGGGATCGCAACTGAACTGAACTTCATCGTGGACATTAGCGTGCATAAGATATTCCTTCCCTTCCATGTCCTCAACAAAGTGAACAAGGGCTTGCTTCATGCAAATTGCCCCTGCTGACTGCAACAAAAGATTCAAGCTACTGTGCGGAGACCTACAGGGAAGCTTACGGCCATCAAGTCCCCTGAGGAACCCAAAGCCTTTGACCTTATCTTGGACGGCGTCACGCAGTCTTTTTATCGCAGGCATCTTACGGAAGAACTCAGACTTAAGGCGCTTACCGTCAGTCGCATTGCCACCAATAACCTCGCCAAGCTTACTATCACTACCACCATAAATGAGGCAATAGACGAACGCCTTGGCTGAGTTCCTGTCAGGCAAGCCTGCGGCCTCTTGGTTGGCGGTGTGTATGTCACCACTAAGAATCTCGTTGGTGTATCGCCCATCGTCTATCTTGTGCAAGTAAGAGGCTAACATTCGCAACTCGAGCCCGGAAGCATCACAACCCACCAAGACACGGCCTGGAGGAGCAATGAACAACGAACGGCACTCGTAACCATACTCAGCAGACACGGAAGGACATTGAGCAATGTTGGGAGCCTGGTGACTACACCGACCGCTGACGGTCCCTCCTGTATTCACTGAGCCGTGGATGCGTCCGTTGTTTACCATCTTCATCCATCCTTGGCGTCCCTCCGAGAGTTGGCCAAGCCGCTTAGCTACCAACAGATACTCAAGGAGCGCTAGGCTCTTCTTGCTGTTTATCTCTCGGAGCACAAGCTCATTGATGGCTGGTCGTTTCCCTTCGTAATACTTGGGATCCCACCCGTCAGCCATAAGGCGCTCTGCGATCTGGTCCCGTGAGGAGGGATTGAACGGAACAGACTTTGTCCTCATCGGCCCCTTCTCGATCTCAGCAGCCTTGTAGCCAGCCGCAAGGGCTTCCTTCTTGGTCTCCCATTGCTTCATATCGTCGGTGATCCACCAAGGGCGCTTAGTGGCAATGACCTTCGGAGGGAATAGTTGTTGTAGATCCTCCTCGAGAGTGACTCTCCGAACAATAAGCTTCTGTAAGAGTTGCTCAGCCGCATCCATGTCAAACGGAAACCCATTCCACTCTTGCTGACGGATGGCCGTTGCAAAGTCCATCTCAAGAACAAGGTCTTGGTCAGTGGGTGTTCGGTCTTGCATGAGGTAGGTAAACAAGGCCTCATTCACAACTACATCTTGAACGCAGTAGTCCTCCATCGCTTCACTCCATCTCTCCCAAGACTCGGTGGCACCATGGTCATCCTTGTGGACTCCGAGGCGCATGCCCCAAGACTTCAACGAGTGCGAGCCTCGTAGGAAAGTTGGGAGTTTCGCCTCGGTCCAGTCTTCCTTCTTACGATCAGGGTGGTTGAGCCGAGCAAGGACCATCGTGTCGATCACACGGTCATGGGTAAAACCATAAAGCTTCTTGAGAGCAGGTAAGTCAAACCCAATGCCGTTGTGTGCAACCAGGCAGTCAGCCTTAGCGAGTCTTTCAAGGGCCTCTGGGATCGTGTCCATCTCAGAGTTGTTCCGGTATCGGTGAGTCCCTTCATTGTCCATGATGACAATACAATGAACGACCTCGAGGCCACCCAGAGTCTTCCACTCCTTGATGGCGTTTGTTTCAATATCAAATACAGCAGTGTTCATCATTTTAAAATGGGTTGCTGGTTTGAATAAGGTGCGACTCGGCAAGGTTGCCAGTCTCGTTGTCATAGGTCAGAGTGCAGGCAATCCCAGTCTCACCACTGAAGCGGTTCTTAAGGACGCGCACGGTTGTCTTGTTGCGGTCCTCAACCTCTTCGGCTTGTTGTGCCCTTTCCAGTCCCAAAACCATGTCAGATAACTGGGCGATTGCCTGGGAACCTCTGAGATCCGACAGGCTGACTGCGCGCCCGTCTTCATGGCCTCGGCCTTCAGGACGCTTCAGGTGACTCACAAGTAACATGGCGACCTTCGTCTCCTCAACAAGCGAACGCAGTGCGGTCATGGTGTTGTCAATAAGCCTGCGCTCATCACCGTTACCGATACCACTGACAACAATGCTGATATGGTCAAGCACCACGAAGTCAACGTCATACGTCTTGATCATGAAGCGAATCCGATTGAGTAGACTGTCTGACGCCAGGCTACCGAAGTGATCATAAACGTAAAAACGACCATTGCCTACGGTTGCCTTGAAGGCCTCGTTGAACTCATCATCACGCTCAAACGGAGCGAGGTGAAGGCACTTGCCCATCTCCAGCCCAACCAACGACAATGCTGTGCGCTCTACTGACTCCTCAAGGGCAATATAGCCAATGCGCTTGTCAGTTGTCTTCATGAGGTGGTGCGTGATGATCCGGCACACTTGGCTTTTACCAATACCACTACCAGCGCACAACGTGACGATCTCAGAGTGCCTGAGGCCATGCGTTATCTTGTTAAGGCCCTCAAAGGGATACTCTAGGGCCTCAACATCTTGGTGCTCAGCGATCTTGTCGTAGATGTCTGCGCCTGCCAGGATGTCATCAGGCCTCCAAAGCTTCGCGTCAAAGATCCCATCGATGATTGCTGCCTTGTTCTTGCTCAATAAACAATCGTTAGCGTCCTTCATAGGCAGATGGGCAACCTTACACTTACCCGCAGGAAGCAGATGGGCCACCTCCTCGACTGCCTTACGGCCTTGCTCATCCATGTCGAACATAAGGACAACCTCCTTAAAGCCAGAGAGCCACTCAAGGTGACGCTTGAACATCGCCTTGGCCGACTGTGAGCCAGCGCCAAGCGAAACAACAGGGTATTTCCCCCCGGTGGCCACGGAGACTGACATGGCGTCTATTTCTCCTTCAGTTACAACAATCTTAAATCCAGGCGTAGGGTTCGCCCATATGTTCTGCCCAAAGAAGTGGTCAGGCTTGCCCGAACACCGAAACTCTTTGTTAGCGTATCGATACTTTTGAGCAATCTTCTGTCCGTCAATGTCGTAGTAGTTTGCGATATGGCATTTGTTGCCATTGTGGTAACCGACCTGATACCTGTATTTACGACAGGTAGCTTCGTCGATGCCTCGGGATTCGAGGGCTTGGTAGGAACCCTCAATGAAAGGGAAATTTTTATTTGTGTTGTCCATTACTATCATGGGAGATTGTTCAAAGTCTCCCGCTTTAAAAACTCCACAAGAAAAACACTTAGTGGAGTTGTCTTCGTTTATTGTTAATGCGTCACTGCTCCCACAATCGGGGCAGGGTTGATGATTCAACAAGGCGGTAGGTTCAGCCATTCTCTTGGTATTGCTTGTGCACACCACAAGAATCCATGCTTGTCACACCAATCACCATAAGTTGTCGAGCTCTTTGAGTTCAGTCTTAGGTTTGCGTTCTGGAACACAAAACGAAGATCCACTTGAGGGTGCTGCTGACGAACTAATAAATGCTTGGATCTGTCCGAGGGCTCGAAGTATCCTTTAACTTCCAACATAATACCACTAGGCAGTATAAAGTCAGGAGTATAGGTGCAGAGTCTCGTATACTTTAGCTTTTGACTCTCGTAGGTGTAGTCAACCCCAGCCCCCTTGAGGGCTAGGGCTACACGTTCCTCGAGTTTAGAACGAAAAGGCGTCTTCGTCCGCCTCTTGTGATACTTCCGGCGCTTCATCATTAGTGAGCTCGTTGGTAAAAGCCTCTCCCCCAGAGAAGCCATCAACAGCATCAAAGAGTTTGTCTTTGGATGAAAACTCCTTTAGGTCAATGATTTGAACACTACGCAAGCGCAGCGTCATCCCAAAGCCTTGACTTGAGACATACCAGAAGTGTGGCTCGACTGCCATTTTTATGGTAGAACCAGAACCAACAGCAGGCATTTGGATCTTGGTCCCTTTGGCGTTGTAAGCAGCTACACGAAACTGAAGAAGGCCTTTCGTCGCCGTTTGCTTCAGTGCGTCCTGCTTGGCGTAGATCTCAAAGCTTCCCTCGTCGGTAACTCTGAGCGGGTTTGATTTTGCCTTTTTGAGCTCTTTGTCTTTAGCGGCACACTCAGCTTTATAAGCCTTTTCATACAGCTCATTAATCTGGGCACTAAACTCGTTAAAGTCAGCTTCTTCGACATGCAAGCGACACTGGTAAACTCCATTATCATTGAAGCGAGTGTCAGGGGTTTGAAGGTGTGGATACACGGCCTTCCCTGCTGGTGTTACGATTACTTTACTCATTGTTCTTTTTTGTCTTTGTTGTTTTTGGTTAACTAAAGAAGTATTTTGACTCCTTTATCTTGTTTATCTCGGCGTCACCAAACTCTGGTGGCACCGGGAAATCTAAATCTGGATGTTGTTCCGTTAATTGCGTGCGCCATTCATTCAACAGATCACGAGAGAAGAAGTCAACAAAAACCTCCCTCAATGTTGAAGAAAGTGCATCACACTTGTTTGCATGGGTTCCATAACTGTCATGGATGAACGAGAAATCGTAGATTCCATGGTTCTTGTTGGCACGCACTATAGTCTCGTGGAGGGCTGACGCATCCAGGCTATGCACAACATTAGGGGATGCACCATTCACCATTCTTCTCCTACTGATAATCTCATCGTCGTCCTCACGGAACTTAACGCACGTAGCCTTCCCACTGATATACGTGTTCACTTGTTGGTTGTGGACCTTGTAATACTCTTGGTGCACAGGGAACCCAGTAGGTGATATCCACGACAAGGCACGATTCTCATTGGCAATCAAGCGGGTGCACTCTTGGAACCAGTCCATGCACTCCTTAGGTTTCTTAAGGACCGACTCGATGCCCCTCCAAACGTGCTCGGCAAGCATGTGGATTGCGTAGTATCTCTTTTCGTCAGGGAACGGTTTAGTCCGCTTCTTACCGTGGATCTGTTCGTCATACCATTCGTTGATGTATGCACGATTAGAATACGGAGTGAGCCCGTAACTATAGCACATTACAGGACGTTTACAGCTGACTCGATCTATCCCAAATCCTACCCAAGCACGTGCCAGTTCATCCCCAGCAGCAGCCTGGGTCTCTAAGGTCTTAACAGCATTGGACGCAACAACCCCATAGATGTCCTGAGGTGTGGTTGTTGGTAGAACATTCGTTGCTTCCATCCCATACGGATCACGAGTGAGCATAGAGAGGATCTGTAGGCCATTGTTAGAGGCGTCCATGTTCACAGGGAGTGCACTGTTGATCTTACCATGAAGCTTGTAAGCCGCCCATTCGTTCACCCAAGCAAGGAAAGACCAAGGCTTGTCTGCCTCAGTCCACAACAACTCACGCTCAGGTGCTTTGGCAATCTTGATGGCATCCTTGGTGAAGTCTTCAGCCCAGACCCAGCGCTCGTGCAGTGTGACCTTGTCGTTACCCCAAGCGTTCGCTCCGGCTACCGCAAGCCACTTCGCATCGTTGTCATTGGCCAGTCGTTCTGTCCGAGCAAACTGAAGGAGCCCTCGACACAGGTCGTTCCCCATCACACTCAGTGATGACGCAATGTTATACACGCGGCCTCGGAAGTCACAGTGACTCGGGTAGAAAAACCGAGAGGCACTGAGCTTCTCGGCTGTGTAGATAATCTTGCTGGTGAGCAATCGTTTGGACTTGGTGCTGGCATTCCTAGAGTAAATACCAGCGGCCATCTGTCGCCACTTACGGTTACTCTCTTCGTTCGAGTGGAAGTCGTTCGGGATGTCTGGGAGTTGTTCATCCTCCTTACTGGGCAAAGCGCCCACCTCCACGCTGTTCTGCCAGGCCCACTTGGCAACACGGAGCACGGCCGGGTTGATTACCCAGGGCGTCCCTTGGATGAGATTACAGGCCTCCATAGGCACCTCAAGCTTGTCGTTCTCAATGGTCCTCAGGAAGTCCATGTTGGACGTCTTAATGAACGGAAGCTTGGGAAGTGCTGTGCCTGTCGTGTCGTAACCCCCCTCCCAGATAGAACCCCAAGGCAACGGTGCGTCCGCAGTGGGCAACCAAAACGGCTCGAAAAGTTCCTTGTCGTCGTTGTAGTTCTCGATCCAGTCCAAGGTCCCCTTTGAGGCCGTGACGTATCGGGTAGGCTTCTTACCTGCCTTCTCCAGGATGTAAACATACTCAATGATCCCCGTAACGTGTCTAAGGAGCTCGACCAAGGTCAAACCACAACTAAGCTTGTCGCGCCTTCGCCAGTCCGTGTAGCCAGGCATCAGGCCCTTTTCAGCCTCGTTACGCATTGAGTTCTTAATGTGCCTGCGCTGGTTCAGGAGGCCCCCTCGGCGGCGCTGAGCACCCAAAACAATTCCCTCACCTTTGGCCTCGTTGTTCTTTACAAGGAAGTCACAACGGTGCTGGTCCTCAACTCGGGCACCCACAAAGTGACTCACGCTCGCCATGTTCTTCTTTAATGTGATGCAATCTAGGACGGCCTTAATCACAATAAAACCAACCACTGAGGATTTCATCTCACGGAGGCCTAACTGCCACAAGGCGCTGTTCCTGTTGTCCCACCCATCAACCATCTCTTTGATGGCCTTTGAGTAAGTCGGAAGGCCACCTCGGATCAGTCTTTGACCGTATTTCGTTTCACTCTCTGCCTCTCGCTTCTTAGCAGACTCGATGCGAGCGCGGTAACGACCAACGCCGAGGTCAACCATGTCCTGGTTGAGGTCTTCCTGAGTAAGTTCTTTAATGACATCCTTTTCCTGCTCGTTCTGCATACAATTCTAGTGCTTTCTTCATGGATTTTTGGCGGGCCCTTAATCGCTTGATGTGCTTGGCCAGCATGGCACACTCATCCTCGACTAGGCGGCGTCTTATTTCTTCTGCTTCGTTGTTCTTTGTTGCTTTTATTCTCATTGCGTGCCTTTTTTAGGTAAAAACACACATATTGTCAATTTTATTCTTGACGCACCCCCAGTGCAGGTACTTAGAGTGTCTTTAAGAGATCGATAAGCAATAGTTGTTAATGGTAAAAAACAAAAGACAACTACATCTTAAGGGATCTCTAAGACACTTAAAGACAACATGAAAAACAAAGACTTCTTCATTACCACTACAACCATTTGCTTAGTAATTTACTACGTGGTCCTCCTGGCACTCATCGTGTTCGGCTCTAAGTCGTAAGTTACGGGGCACGCTCCGTTCTCAAGTAGCTTAGCTTTGAGTTCCTTGAAAATGGATACAAAAAAGCGCTTAAGGAAAGCTCCCTAAGCGCTTGTTTTTGGTTGTTGTTGTCAGTTATTTAGCAACAAAGCAAATGTGATCTTTGTGCTCAAAATGTCTTGTTGCTTGTATCCAATACCAACCACATTCTTGTCTGCTTCTGTATTTCAAGCTAGGCCTTTTAATCTCGAAGGGCTCGAGCTTATACGAAAGAGAGTTGAAGTTTTCAATGAATCTCTTCGCATCCGATATCCTGGAAAAGGTTGCGCGCTCTGACTCATAGAGAGTAAATAGTTTGTTCATACTGTTTCCTCCATTTCAGCCGCGAGCTTTCGCAGACGATTTGCATACCTACTGGCGTGCCATTGTGAGTCTATGTAATTAGCATAATCTGGGATGAGATCATCAATTAAGGCGAAGTTGTGCTCAACATTCGCTCTCATCGGATCCGGCATGCATCCCAAAACAGAGCGAGCAGTTTTCCCACTCACTTCTTCTTCCCAATGGGATTTTAGGTACTTATCAACTAGCTCCCGTCCTTCGTCCGTGCATCCTGCGCGGAACATCTCGAGAGCTGGTCATCCTCCATTGTCTGGAAGGGCCCACGTGTCACGACACTCGAACTCATCAACAGAGTGATAAGATTCAAGTGCTTTCTGTCGGCGCTTTGGCCAGGATTGGATTGCGTCTGCTGCAATCATTAACATTTCTTTCATTTGTTCTTTTTAGGTTTAGTGGAGGTTCACTCCATGGAGCCCCCTGCAAATGCAAGGAGCTCTTGGAATTAACCACCTTCCCAGTGGCGTTTAATGGTCAACCACAATGTCGCTTGATAGACTGAGGGTGCTTCATGCAGTTTATCCGCTTCGCTTATGGTTAGGCGTTCAACTCGGTTATACTGTGGGACCGTTAAGCCCTCAACAATCATCTTGCGAGTCTTCGAGCTAGTCAAGCAGGCTCGCATGTGCCACCGGTCAACTACAATACAACGAGCAAGTCGCGTCAACTCTATGCTCTTTGCAAAAGCCCACGTTTTAGGTGAGCCATCGTCAAGGGCCTTGGAGTTTCCCTCAAGCAATTCCCATGCTTTGTGTTTGTTGTTGTGGAATGTGCAAACTCGAACATCACTAGGCTTCCCACCCTCATGATGGACAAGCGCCAAGTTCAAAGCGTCAAGCTTGTTGCGCTCCCAGTCGTTCATCGGACTCAAGGCGCTAATCACAGCGGCCGCCGTCCAAACATCACAACCAACCTTGTCGGCAATCAGCTGGGCATGTGTGTGGGCATCTTCATACCACTCACCACCTAGGCGCGCCTCCTTGGAGGTCGCTCGGTCCCTCCATGTTCTGAGGTTCTTGCGAATGGCGCTATCACTTACATTCGTCAAGCTTTGCTTCTTCATTTCTTCAGCAAGAGCTTGATGATCACGATCCACATGGCCACAGTCACGCTTGCCATGAATGCCCAGAATCCTGAAAAGGAGCGCTTCATTTAAAGGCCCTCCTTCCATTCTGCTTGTTGATCAACTTGAAATCAAGCGTTTCGGTTCGCTTAATTACATCATGCATGACGTCTTCATGCGATGCTCTCAATAGCGCTGCTTGAATGTCAGCAATCGTGCTGCGCTGTTCCTCAAGGACCGTGATGATCTCACGAATCGTTTGTAGTGTCTTGTTTCTTTTGTTCATTGTTCTTTTGTTCTTGTTAGCTAGCCCACATGGACCAGTGCCGAGACTACTACCAAGTCTCTCTGGTTCTTTCAAGAAATACTTTTAAATTTCTTCAGGGTGTTTTTGAGCCAGCGCTGCGCTGCGCTCTCGTAACGTAAAAACACCCACAAACACTCCCACGCACCCAGGCCCCAGGCTCAGCGCTCCCCTGGTGATCCCCTGGCGTTCACTGATTGCCTCCCCTGGCCAAGACTCCAGGACCTCCTTCCGGTATCGCCAGGGTAGGCACCCCCCCTTGATGCTTTTGGGAGCCCCTCGAGTCTCTTTTTGCGAGCAGAGGTCACGCCAGGACGCGCTAAGATGCTACAAGCCTGCGCTAAGGTCCCTATGGGGGTGATGTGGGACGCTCTCCGTATATCTCAACCTCTCAGACTTTTTTGTCAAAAATAGAACAGGGCCCCTAGCGATTACTAAGGGCCCTGCTTAATGAACAACACAATGCAAATATAGAGCATAAGGTCAACTCAGGGTTCCTCATCGTCTGACGAAGAGGGTGACCCGAAGTCAATCTCGATGCCTTCTATATAGGAATTAAAGGATTCGTCAACAATATTTAAGCCGACATTGAGCAGTCCTTTAGCTGCAAAGGAATTGTCATAGATCACTCGACACTGGTGCCGTGTGTCAGCCACAACAACTACATAGTTCTCGTAATGTTCGCCTAGAGTGGCTTTGAGTGATTCGAGATGGTCATCAGGCATACTTAAAGTTACTTAGAGAGTCTTTAAGATATCTAAGAGATGTGGTTGTAAATGAATAAAATTAAAAGAATATAGTGTTCTCTTAGTCATCTCTAAGAGTACTTATAGAGAGAAATTAACCCTTGTCAATAGTCTTTTTACTATTCCTATACGATCATTGATTTAAAACATTGATAATGAATCATTTACAACCACTACCAAGTGAGGATGTTTTTACTTCCTTTTCGTGTTTTGTAATATGCCTCTGCATACTTTTCTAGCTCCCTTTTAAGATCTTCCTCCTTTCGCTCTAGGATGCGTTCTGATGCGTCTTGGGCCATTTGGGCGGTCCAGTAGCCAACTGCCATCGAAAGCGCGTCTAAGCGGTCGTCATGCGTCACAGCGCCCCTGTCACGGGTTATGCGCGTCATCTGGTAGATCAGCTGGTATTTCAATGAGTGGTCCTTAGGATAGCTCTGAGTCGTGTCATAGTCGGCCTGAATGACCTTCGGGTCTATCACTAGCTTATGACCTGTCATTACTGGCTCGAGGGTGTCAATGATCCTTCGTTCCTTTTGGGTGCTGTGTCGGACTTCCTCAATGGTGCACGGATGGACCTTGCGAAGTATTGGTTTTAGTAGTTCAACAAACATACCATCACCAAAGTTACTCTCCACGACAATCTCATTGACCTTGTGTTCTTTGGCGGTCATTGAAAGGAACTTAAGGGTTTCCTCTGAGTATCCTCCCTGGACGCCCCCGGCCGCAGTGACATACAGGAATCCGTTGAGCATCTTAACGACTGCGTATCCTGTCTCGTCCTTGCCTCGTCCTGACGGGTCGATTGACATGACGCTCCCAGTATACTTGATGTGCTCGCCAAGCGTCTTCATGGGGCGGTAGAATCTGTCTCCGGTCATCCCTACATTAGGTATTGAGCCATCCCATTCGAGGTCTGGGTCCCGAGCCCACACTAGGCGTTCAGGGGCTAGGTCGGTGTCAATGGACATCACGATAAGGTCCGAAAGCTTGAGCGGATACTTTTCGACGTCACTGAGGTTTGAGTCCAACATAAATTGAAGAGCATACCCAGCAGAACCATAGGATACTTTACGTTCGGCAAGGTCTACGTCAGAGAACCTTAGTGGCTCTGTGGACCTCCCCTTTTGTTCTATATCAACACAACAATCAGAAATGTTTCCATCGTAACGCTTAGCGTTTTGGTCGGGGGTTACATATTGAGCAGGCCAGATGCGTGTCTGGTAGCCTCGCTCTGTGAGTTGTCTGTATATTGTGTCTTCACATTGGGGTGTTCCGAGAAAGATTATCTTTGAGTCGTCGAGCGGCTTAATGATCGCATCGAACTCTTTGACTTGTTCTCCGAGCTTGTCTCGCATCATTTGGGTTGCCGAGTTGTTCGGGACCTCTACGTCATCGGCAACAATGATGTCGGCACGCGACCCTGTCAGTTGAGATGTAATACCCAGGGACTTGACGGACGGTGCGTGGGCTGCTGGGGCTGGTCCAACGTCGAAGGAGATTTTACTGAATCGTTGTTTATCCTGAGGGATGAGGTGCTTAAGTAGGGGCATCTCATGGATAAGCCTAAGAGTAAAAGTTGAGAAGTCATCTGCTCGAGTTTTTGAAGCAGAGACAACAAGTATATTTTTTGAGGGATCGAGGAGCAACTGGTGGACAACGTAAGCAGAGCAGATCCAGCTTTTTCCAACGCCTCGAAAGCCTTGAATAACTGCTCGCTTGTCTCCGTGCTGCATGTAATCCGCGATCTCATATTGAATAGCTGTGGGGGCAGGCAGGTTTAGTTGCTTCCATACAAGGTAGAGGAAGTTGCGGAAGTCTTTAAGCTGTGATGCTGTTTGTTTTATATCAGCCATTGCTCACCATGCTCACAACCCTATCTACGTTCTTATCGTCGAACGGGAGGGCGCTTACCAGTTCTTGCAAGGGCGAGTCATCAGAAGCCACCGCACTTACATTGTTATCTTTGAGAAACTGACGGACCGTCGATAGGTCTGCCGTGGTAGCCTCTCCTGACTTTACCCGGTGCAAAAACTCATCGATGAGTAGGTCTTGGAGCTCGTATAGTTTATCTGATTTATCCATATTATTTAAGTTCCTTAATTATTTTAATAGCAAGGTAAGCCAGTGTTGCGAGTCCTACGCATATAGCAACAACAGTATTGACGCTCTCAAGTGTAAGTGTCCCGAGGAGTCCTGTGAATCCAATAAATGACGGCATGTATGAAGAGTTCATTTTACTGGGCTTTGTAAGAGTCGATGTATCGCTGATAGAGCTCTGGGTTTTCTTCCAGGACTTGTTTTTTAGCCGCTGCATTGTAAGCACTCAGTAACCTTTTAATTGCTTTAACCTTAGGGCTAGAAGACGCCGTTGGGTCCCTTGGGTCCGCATCAGGCATTGCTTGGTATCGCTTGTCCTTGAACATAGTAGCCAAGCGTTCCCTTAGGGTTTTTCCTCCAAGTTTCTTTGTGCCTACTAGTTGCATCATCCTGGCGTATGCTTGTTGCTTTGTTTCCGGATTGTAGTAGTCACGCATATCAAGGTCCTCAAAGCCTTTTCTTAGGCTGGTTGAGGGTTTTCCAAAGCCAGCCCCAAGGTTGCCTAATTCGTAGTCCACGATGTTTTTAGCCACATCTTTTGAGTAGATGGGATCAACTATGCCTTTAAACCCTCCTGAGGACTCAAGGGTCTCAACGTCTCCTAAGAAGTTATACCGGGGAGGCAGGTCTCCCTCTAGTCCTGGGGTTCTCTTTATCATGTAATCCATGATCCCTCGAACTTCCCTGAGGGGTCGATCTTCTTGGACGTTCATGGTTTGATTTACAAAGTTAGGAACAAACCCACCTGCAATGCTTCCTACAAATTTCTCGGTGTTGTTGATTGGGTCTTTCAGCACCTTGAACAGGTTATCAATTCCCTGGACATAAGACTTGTTGGTGATGTTGTTTGAGAACGCAAGCGCCAAGACGCCGAATATTGTTCCCATGTCTTTCTCATCAAACTCATTATACTCGAGTCCTTCATTGATGTCGGCAATAATCCCGAGCATAGTGGCCATTGGGTCCATCCGTTGGTAGCTGTGGATTCGGTCCCCTATTCTGATTGAGTAAGGTTGGTTGTCTAGCTCCCAAGCCTTTCTCGCATTCTTTTCACGAGGACCATAACCACTAATTATCTTTGAGGTATCCTGGCTGGCAAGCATGTAGATCAATGATGCGGTTGTGGCTACAGACATAGCCATTTTCCCTTGAATCTCTGCGCGTTCAGTGGGTGTGCCCTTAGCTAATCCCTCTCTATACTTAGAGCTCATCATCCGTGTGAAGTGCATGGGCAGCCCAAACGGTGAGCGCTCTATACCGAACGCAAGGATGTTGGTAGGTGTCCGCACAAAAGGAACGATAGCGGTCATCCATGGGTTCTGGACAATGATATTTGAGAGCCCTTTTACTATACTGTTTTCAGAGTCTTGGGTATGTGTATTTATCTTAGCTCCTTGCTCAGCACGGGCAGCAAGTGCCCCTCGGTTCCCATATCCAATCTCTACTCCATCCTCAGTAATAAACCGTTTCTCTTTCTTTTGTTTCCTGATGTAGTTGGTTATGAAAGTTTCCCTAGCAGAGAACCTAAGGTTTTTCTTGTCTGCTAGTTCTTTGGCAGTCATTACCAGGTTCTTCTCGTTAAAGACTCGCCCGGTTTCAGTGAGGTGTGCATTGACTCCTTTGTGGACATATTCCCCTAGTTGCTTACCTGAAAGGCCTTTTGCTTTTCCTTTGAGGGCTAACTCTGTCATCACATAGCTGCGATAAGACATTGCCTTAAACAGTTCGTCCCCCGTCAAGAGCCCCCGTGAGGGTAGCCTTACGATTGTTCCGATTGTATTTATAGCAGCGCCAAAGGCTCCTTCTTTGTCCGATTGGATAGCATTCATGCTGCTTTTAGCATCATCAAACTGCCTTGAATTAGGAATACTAATTGCCTCTCCAGACTTCGCAGCTCGAACGGCAAGATCAAATGAATCCATGATAGCCTTAGCGTCAAAGGCGTAGCGCAGGGTTGCCCTGGCCAACTCAAAGTTTCCAGTCAATGCGGCCCCGCCTGCCCTCTCTAAGGTCCTGAGCCCATAGGTTATCGCAGAACCAATCATGTTAATCTCAAAGGTAGAGATTCCAGATAACAACGAGTTAATCCAATACTCACGGACCATGTCAAACATGCGCTTGCCCATTGTCTGCTTAACAATCTTATTGAGTCCCGCCTCGATGCCATCAGCAGTGCGTGAAGTAAGAATCAGTTGTAGTAACTTCTCTTGGCCCATGCTCCCTCGGCGTTCGTTCTTGTATGCTTGAATGGCCTCGATGCTTTGTTCTTGGAGTTGGTTTAAGGAGCTATCAAACCTTTTGGACTTAACATCCCCATAGATGAACTTACGCTGAAGCATTGCTAAGGAAGGATACCGCCCATACAATCCCCACAGACGTTGAGTGCTGACCATCAGTTCCATCTGCTGAAGCATTTGAGCATACTTAGCATCATACATATCTAGCATCTCTGGGTCTGCGTTCTTCTGTGTCCTCTTAAGGAGATCGCTGGCTTCCTTTGCTAAGTTATGCACTTCTTCCGCAATAAGATTGTTGAGCATCTTAATCGCTAGTTGGTCTTTGAGCATCTCATCAAAGGTCTCCTTGAGCTTCTCGCCCTTACCCTCAAGCTCTTTGACCATCTTCTCCACGTTGTGAGGATTGACGCCAAAGGCATCGCTTAGCTCTTTATTGATTCTCTCTACGCTTTGCTTCGGATTAAGTAACTCATCCGCTGATATTTTAGGGATTTTGCTGTTTTTAGTAAGGAAATCTATTTGTTCCCCAGCAAGTGCTCTTGCAATGGTTATGAAGTCTTTCTCTTCCGAGATAGTCCTGATAACCCCTTTGATTGCCTCTACCCCTCCTCCTGGTCCTGCGTCTTTAAGCGCCCGTCTAATTACCTCTGTTAGCGCATCCTCATAGGCTTCCGCATCACTAGTCTCAGGGTCCATCGGGTTGCCGTCTTTATCAACAACGCGCCCAATAGGGACTTCGTCTTGCGGGCTAACCGCTTTAACTTTCCCTCCACGAGCTTTTAGGTATAGCTCTGTTTCCCTCTGGATGTTATCTGGGAGATTCCTTAAGTTGATTTCTTTCTGCGAAGCATCTAAAAAGGTCACCTCGACATGGTCAGGCCGTCCGTTGCCTTCTTTTACCTCCTTGATGCTTAAGTTAATGTTTGCGTCAGCAACAGCCTGTCTTAAGAACTTTCCGTTACGAACTTGAGTGATGATTTGTGCTTTGTTTTTCTCAAACGTGGCCTTTCTTGTAAGAGCCTTTACTGAACCTTCGGCTAATTCTTTGGAAAGCGCACGCCTATTAAATGTTGTAACTTTACCCGCTGGGTCTGTCACCTCTACTGTGTAAGACCCCCTCCGTCCTTTAATTGTAGTTGTCTTAAATGTATAGTTATCCAAGTTAACTTTATCATCAAATTTGATAACATTAGCTTTGACCGATTCTTCGCGAGCTTCTCTTGCTTTACGTATTGTGCTATTAAATACCCGGTCTACTTCATCCATTATTTGTAAACTTTTCTTAAAGTCTACTCCTGCCTTTTCAAAGGCTTCAGATAGTTTCCCTTCAGCAACCCCACGATAAAGGTCAGTCCCGCTAAGTTCTTTAACTTGTTTTGCAAACTCTTTGTTAATCTTAACCTTATACTTAGTAGCGGCATTCATCAAGAACCCTAAGCCCTTTTCAAACTTAGCGCCTGACCCCGATATGCTCATTTGCTCAAGGCCACTAATTTCATCGTAGGCATCTATAGGGGTATACCTTCCTGATACTGTCTCAGGGTTTTTGCCTGACATTCTAAAGGTTTCATTGTCCCTAAATACTGAATTACTAACGGACAACACCTCATCGAGCATGGAGGATTCCTGAGGTTTAAACCCAAGGATTTTAGCGATTAACTCTTTGAACTTATCGTATACAGTTGCAGGTTTCTTACCTTTAGTGATTGTGATTGAGGCTAGTTCTTTTTGAAACTGAGGGTCCATGAAAGCCTGAGTGACAAACTCATGGAGGTCTCCAAGTCCGTAATTAACTCCTTTACCTAACACTTTATCTGGAGATCCAGCCGCCCCTGCTTTGCCTCCTTGACGCAATAGTGCTGATTGTCCCAGCCGATCTACCGCTGTTAAGTAGAGGTCTCCTAGCTCTCGAAGCGAAGTAGGAACTTGCTCGCCTTTTGTATTCTTACCTGTTTTTACTAGCTTCCCTAGTTCATCTAAGTATGCAGAACCCTTAACAGCTTTTCCTTTTGCATCCCTAACGTAAAAATTCTTATATATAATATCTGTCGAAAGAGAATGAACATACTCATGAACTACTGTTGACAACTTATCATTATCATAAAGTTGAACACGAGACTGCTCAGGGGAGTAATAAGCTCTTCCCGTCTTTCCCACCGATACTTTTACTTGATTTAAAGTATCCCCAAAGTTATCTCGCAAAGTTTTTAATAACTTAACTTGATTTAAAGTTGATTCGTTATAGGTCCCTTCTCCTCCGTCTACTGAAGAAATAATTCTATCAATAAACCCTAAAGATCCTGTTTCCTCCTCTACTTTAAACTTACTAAGTTCAAGCACAGCGGAGTCATCCCCTTTCTGGGTTACGTAGTTATAGATATCTTCAGAGCTGGCTTTACGTCCTCCTGCGCCAGCTGTAGCGAAGTCTACACGGCCCGTGGTTTCATCAATAATGAAGTCGTCTAATGTTAAGCCCTTACCCTTAATGAAGTCCTCCATCTCCTCTGGGGTAGCTTTTGTTGCTGACTGCCCTTTGATCCCTGTTATGGGGTCGTCAAGTTTTCCATAGTCAAACTTAATAGCATCCTCACTTCCCTCTGCAAGTGCCTCATCCACAGCGTCTTCTGGTGATTTACCGTCCGCAATTTTCTTGTTACGGTTCTTGATCATCTTCACGCTTGAGATAAATGGAGCAAGGATTGCCCCTACGCCTGCCTCAATAAATATGCCCTCTAAGGCATTCTTAAAGCGCCCTTCAATCTCCCCGTCTTCTTCAGTTGCTTGAAGATACTCTGTTACGGGGTTCTGTAGCTCTGGGTATTGATACAACAGGTTACTTAGCCGTTCTTCTTGGGCATCAAACATTAAGAAGTCGGTTGCTACTCCAGCTGCTAAGTTATCCCCGAAGCGTCTTAACTTGGTATTCTTCGCGAGCTTTCGTGCTTCCTGGTGAGATAACTTACCACCTCGAGCAATCTTATTAGCCACGTTTGCCCCTAGATACTTCCTCGCGTTAGCTACACGCCCTACTCTCCCTAATATTCCTACACCAGGAACAAAACCAGTAGCGAATTGCGCCATCCCTTCTACAAAACTTCCTGCCATTGTGTTGGAGGTCCCAAGGAATCTCGTATCGTAGTCCGGGAGAACATCCCCCACCACAAAGTCGGCAAAATCGTATAAACCTTTGATTCCTCCTTCGATACCACGAAAGGGAGCGGCAAGTGTATCTGATAAGGAAAAGAACTCCTGTTCTGGGGTTTCACCGTCCAGTGAACGTGTCCCTGAGCTGGTAAAGGCATCAAGTGAAGTGGGATCTATAGCCATGTTTTGTTTTTGGTGTGTATTAAATTATTGAGTTTTTTCATCCTTACTCATAGGGGTAAGAAACAGTTTCTGTTCTTTGATTCTGCGTTTCACAAGACCTTCCTGTTTCTTTCCGCCTGCGTTGTAGTATAAAAGCATCATCTCCGCAATTTTTGAAAGAGAGCGAGTTCCCTTCTTTGTTAGTTCGGAGATCTTTCCGGTATTGTAGTCGAATGAAATTAAGGCATTCATCTGGTTTTGATTTAGATTATACTTATATTTCTTTACGTGAGCTTTAACTCTCTTTGCGTGTTTGTTAAGCTCTTCTGATAATCTTTTAGATGCTTCCTCTTTAGTTATAGTTTTCTCCCCTTTTTTCGCTCTAGTTCCATACCCAATAGATGTCTGCTTGTAGTCATCATAGGCTTCAGGGTAAAACTTTTCTTCTTCTTTGACAAAGTTGATCAAAGAATCATCCAACTTTTTATCAAAGTCTAAAGTCATTTGTTCTGTTGTAGATACCCTCGTTCCTACTTTAACGTCCTCTGGTTCTGATGGTTCCTCTTCTTCTGTCGTAGATACTTTTGTGTCCACTTTAACGTCCTCTGGTTCTGATGGTTCCTCTTCTTCTTCTGTCGTAGATACTTTTGTGTCCACCTTAACGTCTTCCATAGTTGGGACTGTAGGTATCGTCTTGGGTTTATCAGTTGTGTCCTTAAGTCCTGGTTGTGTCTCTATAGTCTCCCTCAAAGGTTTGTCTTCCCTTTTAATTTCCTCTTGAAGCTTCTTGACTCTTTCAGGTGTGGTCTCTCCTTGGTAATACTCAAGACCCCGCTTTTGTGCTGCGTCAATTGCATCTACAGAAACACCGAGCTTATCTGCGATTGGTTGTAGTTCTTCTTTATTGTCGTAGTTGAGCATGGTAAACGCCCTACCGTCTGAGTTCTCCCCCAATAGTTCATTCTCAAAGAAAGACACACCATCAGTGGTTTCTCCCGTGATGTCTACGCCTTCTGGGATACTCCCTTTTTCCATGGACTTTAAAACCTCAGAGGGATTGTATCCTGCTAACCTTCTACTGCTTAAGATTGCTTTAGCCGCTAGCTCTAGTTGATTTCTGTCATCATTACCTAGAACCGGGACAAAATCCCATTCCTTCTGAACTTTACCTAAAAAGTTTTCATAGTCTGATTTAAGGTATTTCTTAGTTTTAGCGTAGTTGCTTCGGACAATATCAAACAAAAGCTTAGCGTCTCTTCTTTGATACGATCCATTAGATAGTCCTTTTGTAAACGCGTCAATTTCCCCCATTACATCGTTGGCAGCATAAGCGCTCCCTGCTACTTGAGACCCGAATACTTTACTTTGAGTTACAAATTCAGGTTGGGTTCTTATTTTTGAAAAGCTAGACCCACCAACAAAAACTCCAGGTTGACCTTCAACAGGGCTCTTAGAATACGTCCGACCTCCTGCCTGAAAGGTTGTCTGGGCAAGCAGTCCTCCTCCTGCTCTCGCAATGCTTAATTTTTCTAAGTTTTCTTTTCGGTCCGCTTGGAGGGTAGCAATGCGTTGTGGTCTTTCTCTTTCTTCTTTTATCACTGCTGCCCTCTCTTCAAGTTCCTTCTTGTTCTCAGTTATAAGACTTTTGAACTCAGTCTTGATCTCTTCAAGAAGCCTTGTGCGCTCCGCTCCTAGTGCTTCATCTAATATATTCTGCTTGCTTTGTAATGTCTTCTCTTCCGGAATATTATAAGTCTTATCCCCTATGGAAAGCGACTCGCCCCCTTTGGTGTCCAAAAGCCTTTCTTCTAGGTCCATCATGAATGAATTGAAATCCCTTCTGAACTTCCCGATCATTTCAATGGTTTTGTTCTGAGGGGCTCCAACATTAAACACATCTTCCGTTAAATCTCCTTTTTCAAGCTCAACAAACCCTTTGATTAGCCCGTAAGCAGGGTCTGTTTCTTTAATCCCATTGCTTTTAATGAAGTCATCTGCTGTCTTCAACAATTCCTCTAATCCTTGGTTCTGGAAAGACACAAGACTGTTTGTCCCTGATCGCTGAGAAACTAATCTTATCTCAGCTACTCCTCGGTCCCTTTCTGTAGCTTCTCTTTGAGTAACTAAACTGAAGGCGTCTGAAGTCAATACTTGCTCGTCTCGATCTGTTATCTTGGAAATCTCGTCTCTAAGATTGTTTTGGTATTCAATCTTATCTGTATAAGAAAGCTCCCGATACTCTTCAGAATCAAACAGCTTCTGAAACTCCTTCGCCTTCTCATTCTTGATTACGGTATCGTTAGATATTTTTTGCCTACGTTCTTCAAAGTTTTTCTCATCAAGCTCGTCTTGTAAATTGTTGTAGTAAGTATCCCCAATAGGATCATAAGACCTGAGAGGCTCATTACCTACTTTAATGCCTGCATCAGCCAACTGTTCAAGTTTTACTTGTGCTAATGAAGGAGGCATTGAGTTTAGCCAATTTTGTAAGACTAGTTTCTGGTCAGTAGCAGTAAGTGGTCCTGTTCTTGTCCAGGCTTCTTGATACCTAGCATTCCGTTCTTGTTCAGGCATGAGGGCTCCAGTCAGGGGGAGTTGCATATCTGAAATTGTTGAAACCCTACTTAGAGCTTTAGCCGCTTGAGGGATAAGCACGTTGTTCTTATGAGTGTCCGAGGCTTCCTTTGCAATCTGAACACTTGCTCTATTACGATACTCAGAGGTGCTACGCATAAACCCCGCGAGCATCAAAGGGTCAGCCATGGTGTCTTGGTTGTCCTGCTTAAACTGTTCGGTGAGCCCCTCAACAAACTCATTGATTTGCATTGGGCTTGGTTTGAACCCTTTAAGGACTACCTGATCCTCAATATACTTAGCTTTGTTCTCCTCAATAAAAGCCATATACTCATCAGCCTTGTCTGCTCCGATGAGTTCCTTGGCGTATATCTGTGCGACTGGGTTAAGCTCGTATCCTTCTCCGCGAAACTTACTGTTAAACTTCTCCTCGCTCTTAAGGCGTTGTGCTGCTAATTCCTTCTCCTTTTCCGTCATTTGGGCAAAGTCGAGTCCAAACATAGTCTTTTGGAGGTCTGTCTCTGCCTGTTGCGCTTGCCCATACGCTCTGATTGCTGGATTTATCTGCCCTAGCGTTGCTGCTAGTTTCCCCATAGACGTCTGTGAGGCAGGCACAGGAGCTTGAACTGCCACCGAATACTGGCCCGCCTGAAAGGGTTTCCCTGTAATTGCAGGCGCGTTCAAGTTGAAAGGCACCTGCTCACGGGTTGGCTTGTTAAATAAATCTCTGCGTGTCATGGATTAATCAATAGTTGTTGTAGGCGCTGAAGGAAGTTGACTTGTCTGTAAGCGCTTAGCGTCTGCGTAATTCTCAAGGCTCGTCGAGGTTGCACTCAGCATTGTCCCAAGGACGTTAGGAGTAGCGATAGGCTTGTTGATGTTGATGTAGTTCTGTTGTGCTTGGAGTCCAAGGTCACGGGCTCTCATCTCGTATGCCTGATCAGCCAAGTATTGATTCTGTTGGATCGCATAGTTGTGCTCCCCTACCTGCCTCTCGAGGTCTCTCATTTCCGCAAGGAAACTTGCAGACCCAAGACTTATGCCTCCCTCGGCAGCTGCCACTTCTTTACGCGCCATGGCCTCCATACTGGCCCGGTTGGCCGCTGAGACCTCCTGAGCGAGCCTGAGCGACTCAGTGGCTTGTTGTTTACGCATTGCTGATACCTGCTGACTGTATCGAGCATTCTCTGCAATCGTAGCTCGTTCCTGGGCCTTAGCTTGCATTGAAGCCTGTTGACTCTGTGCTCCAATTGTGAGCATTCCTTGGGCAAGAGGACCAAGCACAGACATAGTGCCGACCGCCTGCGCGATGACGCCAGTAGACGCTAATGCACCAGTAGTGGCACCGGTAGTCCCAAGTAGCGCTGCTCCTGCTGCACCAAATATAGGTAAACACATAGTTTTTAATTAGGGGTTATAATAAATTCGTAAAAAGGATTGTCAGAGATAGTAACTTCGCGCACGAACTTAGCGCCGCAAAAGCGAAGCCAGCGCACAGCCACTTTGTTCTCTTTGAGGACCACGTTCGTGGTGAAGGCATACGGTTGAGACAGGTGGTTCACCCAGTCTCTCGACGCTCGGATAAACTGGCGCTTATGGGTGAGCACATCGTCCGCGCCAAGCATCCAAATGTAACCAGAAGGACCTTCGAGTGGTCCTGAGCCGAACATCGCGAACACCTTGCCCTCACCGTCGAGCGCTGCATACGTTGAGATGTCTGTTGTCAGTGCGAGCATCAGAGCGGTCTTAGGGTTACTACCGAGCAACTCACACTCGCGCACATCGTGAACCCTGAGTTTATCTTTGAGCTCGTGAACGTGCTGAATAGTCGCGCGGACTATCGAACAGTCTCCGTATGTTCTACGCACCATATCTCGGTGACCGTGTGTGGACAAAGGTTTCAAATTCAGCAGACTGGAAGTTACTAGGCATCGCGCCGTTGTTCTCAATGATAATCTCTAAGTTCCCTGACGATGCAAACACAGGAGCCCTGAAGAATCCATCTTTTAGTTCAACGCGGCTCGCTGAGTCATACGTAGCTGGGAATGAATTAGTGTATTGTGAACGCTTATCTGGCGTCACTTTGATCTCATAGTCAGACGTGCGTGTATGATACAGAGATAGATTTTTAATAAACTGCTTAGCAGCTGCGTTAGGGGTCCGCGCTTGGCCTGCTTGAGCCTTGAAGATCTGCTCAGAGAACGTGTATTTACTGTTGAACTCATAGCCGACCCATACAGAAGTCCCGTCAGCAATCGGATCGTCGATCGTCACGTAAGTCGCACTGCCCGACTGTGTTGCCGTCGAGTTGAGCTTAACGCCTTTGTCATTGTATACGACAATATCATTTGAACAGTAATAAGGCGCTGGTGTAGTAGCCGCATCGATTGACGTAATGTTCTCACGCAGTGGACGTTTAGACCCTGAGATAAACGACCCAGGAAACTTGACGTATCCTCCGTAGACAATCGCAGGGCTCCGCATGTCCAAGTGTGTGACACTGTCGTTCACAGAGTTTACAACAGTCGGCGCTACGGTGATCGTGCTTCCGGACGGTGTCAGGGTATACGTAGCGGTCCCTTCGTCTTCCCCGTCGAAGTTGAGAGGTAAATTCAATATGTATGTCTCAGAGTCCGAAATGTCGTCAGTGGCGATCATGTAGAGCGTGGAGTCCATAAACTCAAAACTCTTGATGTGAACATCCATTTCCCACTTAGCCCACGAGCTGAGGACTTTGCGTCCTTCGCTATAGAAATATTTATAAATGTATAACACCTGATCGTCTTCTTTAGACAGGACTGCAAGTGTATTCTCTGACAACGATCCGGAGAACCTAGTGATATCTTTCGGTATATACCGAGGAACCTGCTCAGTGATCGCGTTGGACTCGTAAACGTCTGTGTCTTTGTTTAGTGAGAACTCCCTGATCCCTGTGTGATTACCGAAGTCAAACGGATAGTAAATATACGAACCGACAGACACTGGGTCCGTGTCAGCGTTGTATTCAAAGTTAGTCACTGGTTTCACTGAGACCGTCTTAGGCGTCAACAGCTCTTCACCTTTGAGAACAAACTGTCCATTCTCAGCGAACAAAATGAGATTCTCTTGTGACGCAGCAGCCGCGCTGAGATTAACAACACGCTGCGCCTCTACGACCACATCAATCGGGTCCGAGTCGAGCAGTGTGGTAACTGTGGTCCGTCCAAAGTTATACTCGAACACTCCTGAGTCATTGCGGACTCCTAGTCCGGACTCCGAGAGGATCACGTTGTTCTCACAGATAAACCCTAAGCGGCTCTTGAAGAACACACTGTTCTGGATGTTCTTTCCGACAAACGAAGCGAACGGATTAGTGGTATCGTCCCCAACAAACCTAGGTGCCGTCTTGATCTCATTGATCTCAAACTTGTTTAATGATGTATTAGTAATTAACCTAGGAAGCGTGGAAGTGTCGTAGTTGGTTAGTTGCCCTGGGGCAGACGTCTCAACCCACGCTCCGTTCCCGATATCCTGGCCATCAGTCGTCTCGAACTTAACGTAGTAGTCGTCTGCGGATAACTCTTGGTCTCCACGGACTTTGACTATGAAGCCATTTTTAGCATATAGTGGTAAGTCAGTAATCGCTCCGACTTCCTTATAGACAACACCGAGTGCACCGTCACCGAGCCCATCGTGGGAACGGATCTCAAAGTCTCCTTTGCCGGAGCGTCTCGTTAAAACGATGAGGTTACCGGAGCTCTCAATGTTAAAATCAGCATTCCCGTTGTTGTTGTTGATCCCAGGGAACTCATCAACGAAAGCGCTGGTGTTGTGTGAATTACTATTAAGAAGAATGCCAGCAATAACTGAAGTGTCTGCGTTAGTTGCATGAGAAGAGTCATCTGACGTTATAAACACATTAGTAGTAACTGTCCCTGCTGTAGTTATCGCTTCTCCGAGTTCTAGCGTAACTGTTATCGTAATAGTATCCCCTACGTCTTCACTGTTCCCGATAGTTAACTGAGAACCCTTGTTTCTTATTGTGGCTGAAGCTACTTCTCCTGTAGAGGTGTTTGTTACCCCCACAACTAAAGTCGCGTCTCCACTATCAACAGTTCTAATAACATCTGAGTTATAAGTAGGAGGGAATCCAACGACAGTGTAAGTTTCCCCATTAGTATACCCTTGCCCACCACCAACGATTGACCCGACTGAGCTTAATGTGTATCTTGTGTTTCCCCCTCTGAAGCTCACCTTGGTGTATGTAAGGTTTACCTGTGCAGCCGCTGGGGACGTAGTAGAATAAGTGAGGTCCACTGCGTATTTCTTTGCGTAGTCTCCTTGCTTAACAAAGATCAACGCCTCTTTATCTAAGTCATCGGCACGAGACGATTGGTCTGTCGCTACTGTCTTAGAGCGGTTAACAAGAAAGGTCCCGTCAGAAACAGTAGAGGCCCTGAGAAGCCCACGGGGTGTTCCCACTGACGATGGGATTTCTAGGTAGCTATCAGCTGCTGGGGTGAAGCCACCTGTGGATCCATTGATAGTCGCCTCTTCCCCAGTGAGAACATTGTAAGCATAGAGAGCAGTGCCCTCGTGTATTAATACATACCTCTCTTCTTCACTCCGGTTAATAAAGTGAACAAAACTTTCGTCAGTGATTGCGCCAGTAGCGATTTGGCCGACATACCTAGTGCCATTGCGCTTTGTCAACCCATCGACAACACTAGACGAAAAGTTAACCTGGTCGTCACACTGACCAGAGAAGCGCGTAGCGTCTGGCTGCTGGCTGACTCCTTGAATCAGGTTAGGTAGCGATGTATTGATTAATGCCATTAGAGAAGGTCGTAGTTGCGGTTAATACCAAGACACGAGGCAACATCGTAGTTATCAAAGATGGTCCTGTCGGCTCCTTGTCCGTCCATCTCTTCAAGGTTGTAGCGTGCTTTGAGTTCATCCCGGAGGATCTGTTGCTCAAGTTCTTGAGACCCTACGACTCGTGTCTGGAAGACCCTTGAGGCTTTAAGTGTAATGTATCTCCTAGCTTGTTCGTGGAGATCAGTGAAATCTAAAAGGAACATCAACCTGACGTCAATGTCGCCTGTGAAAGTGAATGTATTATCTTCACGGTTAAACAACTTGCTCCCACGTTGCACAATGTCCTTAGAGCCATCTAGGGTATCTATGTGCAGAATGTTATCATCGAGGACGATCTCATTGCTAACATTAGGGCTAAGCGTCTGCTTATTTACCGTATTGAAGTGCCATCCCTCTGATTGAACCTCGCGACTAACTTCGTCTAACACGGTGATCGCGGTGACCGCAGAGATAGGTAGAGTGGAAGTAACAGTGATTTGAGTCACTGGGCTTTCCCCAATGTTACCCAGCATCGTATTGACGGCTTCGAGTTTTGTAGTGAGTGGCATAATTTTAAAAATGAAAAAATGCCCCGTCCCCAACTTAATGAGGACGAGGCATGAATTTAGGGTGTGCTATTAAGCAGCAGCAGTTGAAGTGGTGTTAACCACAACAGCAGACTCAGGGCGAAGAACACCAAGGCCCATTGCATACTTAGCAACGAACAAGGTGGACTGACGCTCAATGAGATACTCGGACTCAGTAGCGAGGTCGAGAAGCTTAACGCAACCAACAGCAGACGAGTGTCCAGCAACGAAGCCGACATTGTCATCTTGTCCACTTCCAACTTCGCGAACACCTGAAAGGTCACCATTGTAACCAGCATCATCGTTCGCAATTGCAGTTGCTGAGAACGGAGAGTTAGCTACGTTTCCATCATCAGCGTTTTGGCTACCTACAGCAACCTGAACTCCTTCAAGGTGCGGACTCTTGTAAAGCTTGATACCAGCTACCTCAACAATGCTACCTTTAGCAGAATCAGCAGAACCACTCGAGGTGTCCTTGTTGATTGCTACGTTGTCAGCAGTAAGCAGCTTGTAATACTGGAACGGAGTCAAGATAGCAAAGCGGTCATCAGATGGGACTTCCTTCTCGTCAAGTGAACGAGCACACTCAAAGAGTGCTTCAACAAGTCCGCCAGCAGTCATAGTGTCTGCACTAAGAATCTGAGTTCCTGTGTGTCCTCCAGTGACGTTAGCAGTGGTAGTGAGGCCAGCAGCAAACATTGTTTTAAGGATCTGGATGTCCAGACGCTTAGCGAGTGCCTTTCCGAGCTCTTTTCCGTATATGCTCCGAAGATCGTAATGATTTTTAACTTCATCGATTCTTGGGATAAGAGTCGAAGCGACGAGCATGTCGTCAATGTTAATTACCTTCTCGTTGTGAGCAATTTGGGACAAGTAGTCGCTAGTGCCAAGCAGATCATCACCAGGAATATGATACTTGGCTTCTGCCTTGCCTGTTACTGGGAACTGTGCGCTCTTTCCACTGGAAATCGTGCGAGTCATGATGAGGTCTTTAGCAACATTTGTTTCATCAAACGCTGTAAGAATCTCACCGCTAAATACTTTCAGGAACAGAGCGTTGTCTACTGATGGAGAACCAGCAGGCGCAGTCCGTGCCCCTGTGCCATTCACTTTACCCGGAATGGAGGGATAGTTATCTAGTGCCATAATAATTTTTGGTTATAGTTTGTTTGTTTATATTGTCCGTAGTCGTTAGTCACCAACGAAACGATCAGTTGTCTGACGCATCAGGCTGAATGTTTATTGTTTGATGTCCTTGGGTTTATTGGACGCAATGAAAGTTTTAAATTAATACTTTGAGCCGCGTTATGCAGCTCCGTATGATTGTGTATACTGTTTGGTTAACACCCTCGCTTTGGTCCTCCTTGTTAGTAGGGTGCCATGTTAAAATGTTCATGGAGGTTTTATCTATATACTCCACCACTCCATACACAGTGCAGACAAGGGGCTTCCCTAAGTCCTGTGCGTGGTCAAGAAATACCACCTTAACGATGTCATCAACTGATGGTTTGTCTATTTTGCTCACTTCTTCTTCTTAATAGAGAGGCCTTTTCGTTTAACTTTGGTTTTATTATACATAATCTTTAGCATTTCCACCGCCTTAGGGCTAACGCCTTCCGCGTAGGACGTCCCTTAGCATCTTTCATAGGCCCCTTAACGCCACTCATGCGTGCACAGAATGACCGTTTACGAGGCCCTCCACCGGGTTGAGGTCTCTTAAGCTTACTACCAGTCTTGTTGTTGTAGTATTTCCTCCCCTTTTCAGTAAGGCCCCCTTTCTTAGACTTGTGCTCCTTCCTGAGGCTAACTCCTTGACGTTTCATGGTTATAGTAGTTGTTGAATCCGTTAGCCAGAGTAACACCCAGGCTATCGTGGTTAAGTTTAAATTGATTCCATTCGTCCATGTTGGACCCAAAGAACGGCTCAGCGATCACTGAGGGACATGGAGTAACTCGAAGAAACTTTGAGCCTCGCTCTCGCTTTGTCCGTGGTTTAATGCCTCTGTCCCTTGTTTTAAATTCATTAACAACCACCTCTTGTAGACACTCAGCGATCTCTTTCCCTTTACTGGACCTGTGCCAGTAGAGCATCTCGCTACCATGTGCTGACGTCCCTGCTGAGTTAAAGTGAAGCTCTATGGCTGCTTTTACCTTCTTGTCCTTCAAGAACTTCCCTAGTCGCTCCATGGCATCAAAGTAGTTCTGGCCCGGATATTCACAGACAATCATACTGGGAACCCCGAGCTTGTCTAAGCGCTCCTTCATCGCTTTGGCCACTCGTAGGTTGTAGTCCCACTCCGTGGTTTCATTGTCAACCGAAGAAGCTCCCATGTCTACTGCTCGGCTATGCCCCACGCAGATCGCTAAGATCGGCTCAACATCATCTTGGGGAATCGCTGAGCCACTGAACCATGCACTACAACTCATTCTCTAAGTAGTTAATGTAGTTAAGTAACGAAGAAATTGTTTGTTTCTCGTCTTTGTCAAAGTCGTGGGCATTAAGCCTCTGGATCATTTCGGGTATCCGGCTTGGCTTTAGAGTCGTGCACCCAGTTGTTGATAAGGGTGCGATGACGAGTATACCTGCGATTAGAAAGCTCTTTAGTGTATTCATCTCTTATAGAAAGAAAAAGCCTCCCCAGTGACGGGAAGGCTATTAATAATCTAACGATGGACGCGATCATTTATCTTTCGCTTTCCCTACGTTAAGAGCAAGCCAGTCAACGATCTTGTAGAGCTTAGCAGTAATCGAGTCATCGGTAGGGGTAGGCGTCAATGCCGCGATGGCTGAGGCGGCCGCAACGATAGCCGTAAAGGTACTGATAAGGGCGTCTTTGTTGTCTACGATGTAGTTAATTATTGTGCTCATGATTTAAAGAACGTCAGAGATTGCAAGGCGTCTTTGGATCTCTTCACGATACGCAGGATCCCTGTTATACCTAGGGTCACGCATAGCCATACTGACTTGCTGGGATGACCCAAACGGAGCCACTGCATTCCCTGAAGTGTTCCCTTGGACAATCTTAGGTGCCGCTCCACTGGCCGCTTGATACTGGGAGTAGAGCCCTTGGACTGCTACCTTTGCCTGCTCAATTGTGCCTGTCTCCACGATCTGGTTGAACGCATCTAACGAGGCCTCATCGAGTGCCTCTGTGGCCCACTCAGCCATCGCCGTGTAGTTATCTTGTCCTCCTGCGATCTCGAAAACAGCAGCGGTCTGACTCTCAGCGATTGCTTGCTGGCCCGCAATATACGACTCTACAAGCTCACGGGGGAGTCCTGAGGCTTCCAGGTTCTTGAAGGTGTCGTCACTAAGAGTCCCTGATTCCATGAACTCCTCAGTGGCTTGGTTGATCGATTGAAAAGCCTCAGATGGCTCCTCGGTCTCAGTGGGCTCCTCAGTGGGATTCCCAAGCTTTGATTCAAGTTCACCATAGGCTTTCGCCATTTCTTCGGGGTTTGAAAACTTCTCAGGAAGCCATTCTGGGCGCTCCTGTGCTTGCTCCTCGGGCTCTGACACTAAGCCATCCCCAAGTTCTTGTTGTAGTGCCTCCTGCTTGTCATCCCAAGCTTGGGCCATTGCTTCTGTGTTATCAGCTGCTTCTTGTTCTTGCACTGACGGGCTTACCATCGTGCTGGTTTGTAGTTCGGCCATTTATTAGTTATTCGGGTTCAGGTGCCCCTTGTTGCCTTTGTTGTTCAATAGATTGGTCAGAAAGGGCCTTGATGCCTTGTGGGGCTATCTGCTGAAGCATCGCCATTTGTTGAGCTTGTTGTTGTTCAGCTTGTATCTCCTCTTGACTCTTAACGAGCCCAGCGGTCTTGATGCCCAATGAGGTTGCCCGCCTCTGGAAATATTCACCAACATTCACAAACTCAGCAACAGCTTGTGGCCCTACCACTTGTGCTGCCCCTGCAAGGAACAAGTCAAGCTTCTGTAGGTCGTTCCCTCGGCCTAGTGCCTCGACCCCCGTGATGATCACTGGGCTCACAACGTCCTTAGGGAGGGCAGGGAGCTTCTTCTTGCGCTTCATGACGTCCATGAGCCTGTTGACAAAGGGCATCTGCATCTCAGTTGACAACAACGAATACAACCCTCCTAAGGCTGACTCGAGCTCTTGGGAAAGCATACGGATCTCCTCGGCGGTGACTCGCTCAGCATTACGCACAACACCCGAGGTAAGCAAGAAGGCAGCACCAAGTCGGTCAGAGATCACTTGGATCGACGCTTGGGCGGTCCTGAAGTCGTTCACCTTGTTTAGTTGTAGTGTTGTTACATCAGCAGCGTTTCCTTGGACAATAGCGCCACTAGGGCTCTCAGCCAACGTCCGGGCCCGTGTAGTTCCATTCGGATTAACCAGGAACATCACCTTGGCAGCCGCCGCTGATCCCTCAACAATGGCCCGAGTGAGTCCCTCAAGTGACTGTAGGTCACCTAAGTATTCTTCGACGTAACCACGACCATAACTCTCTCCGTCAATCCGGGAGAACCTAAGCGGGATGAATGGGTTCTTGTCAGCCTTAACGGCTCCCCCAGAATTTGGCAATGCGACCCCGTTGACATCCTGGTAAATCACAAAGTTGTCCCCTTCCCGACAAGCAGCTGTGTAGAGGTGAATCTCGTCAGTGGGTTGGCCTCCAGAGCTTGCTAAGGCCTCCTTGACCTCATCATCAACTGCCTCATAACTAAGGTTCTCTTTGGTGGCTATGTGAATCACGTTACCCATAGGGTCTCTGTCGATCACAAAGCGGTCCAAGTGAAACACCCGGATGCCTCCTTCGTCAGGTAAATACAACAACACATTACCAGTCACGATAAGATGCTTTAGGGCAGCATGGATAGCAGTCCGGTAGGCCTCACGGCTGATCTCACCCATGACTGACTCCTCGACTTGTTGTAGACTGGTTTCGATCTCAGAGATCAACTCTTCAGGGGCCCCTTCGTTCGCCAGGGCATACTTGTCAATGTTTAATCTAAAGAACGGGGCGTTAGGCGGAAGGAGTGCTAACAGTAATTTCGAGGCGAGGTTATTTACTCCGCGAGCCCCAACGCCCTGAAAAGGTGTCTCAAGTCTGCTATGCGGTCCGTGTCCCTCTTCAGGCATCACGTAAGGCAGTGTTAACTTAGAGCACGACCTGGCGCGGTCTAAGTATTGGTATCGCTTCCCTTCAAGGGAGTCATATACGGATTTAGCAGTTTTAAAATTCATGGTAAGTCCTCAGTAGGTTGAGGTTTGATTGATAAGAATTCCAGCTGTGTTAACTCTTGGACACCCGAAGTTCCCTCAAGCATCGCGTCATCGTTCGCGGTGAATCTCCAGCAGTCGATAGCTATTAGTTTCCCACTGCCATCCGTAGCTTCGGCTAGGCTGTCCACAGGTGGCAACCCAGTGAGCGTTGTGCCTTGTTTGTTAGGGTAGCCACGATCCGCGTCAACAGCCGCAGCGAGTCCAGTGTAAACATCGGGCTGCACGACGTAGTAACGAAACCCAGTGTCGGCTCGTGACTGCTCAATGTCGGTAAGTGGTTGGTCTAGTTCGTCGTCCATGGCTTAGTATTCAATCATTGGGAGTTCATCAAGTGCCTCAAGGTCCTCTTCGACAGGTGGCTCCCAATGGAGTCGCTCAAGGTAACTGTTGAGTGTTAGCTCTTCGATGCCATCGCGGTCAAAGTCGTCGGTGTCGAGAATCAGAGAACGCTTGATGCAGTAGAGCTTGTCACTAGATGTCTCTGGGTCTAAAAACAAGTCATCCCAAAGAGCAAGCCACCGCTCTGTGCCGT
>Ga0208899_1000312_pt1 | contig 34498 bp, 50 predicted proteins | sample VirMetDEL_Nov_24_FD_184518 | JGI IMG/M metagenome (GOLD analysis project Ga0208899, IMG submission 184518) | Aqueous microbial communities from the Delaware River and Bay under freshwater to marine salinity gradient to study organic matter... | ecosystem: Environmental > Aquatic > Marine >... | reverse complement strand
AGTTTATGTCGGGTTCCTTGGAAACGAACAAGAGTTCGGGATCAGAGGAATTGTGCATGCGTAGCACAATGTAGCTTTTTGTCCTTGACTCGTCAACTTAATACCCGCCACCACCTGTGCATTGGAGACTCGCACCTGTGATATGCTCGGCTCCGCTGACGAGTAAATAGCGGATACAATCGATCTGATCCTTAAAATGCTCCCCCCTACTCTGCCCGCTGTACTCAAGGAGCGAGGTAATTGTATTGTCGCAATTGTCTGATATGTAGAGCTTTGGGCGATTACGAGGAGTCATAGGCTCGGAATCATCCCATGCCAATGCATCATTGATCTTAGCAATACCCGCCTCGATATCCACGCCTGGAGCGGGACGAAATACAAAGTCGAGGTTCGCCATTTGGTTAATGATATTACTCTCCCCCTCCTTTGTTCGCACCGTGGCCGCTCCCATGCGTGGGTCCACAATACGCTCAAATATATCCTCCCCATCCTCCAAGTCCTCGAAGTGGTTGCGGTAATCCTCGTACCCCCATCCTAGCGGACGCTGGGCGGGACCCGCTTTACCCACACTCTTACCCAATGCATTGACATGTGGTAATGCCCATTGCCCCATCGTGCTATCAGGGAACTCGCGGTAAATATAGATTCGCCCATCCGGCATCACACCCGCCCATATCGCCACCCACGGCTTGCTTCCCCCAGGATCGCACACAAAGTAACGGGTGCATGGGGTGGACGGATCGGCGATGAAGGGGATCTTCTCATGTGGCACAACATTCGTTTCGCGGTTGAATTTTGGAAAACGCCCCTCCATCGCCTTGGACGGTATACCATACAAGCGGGCCAGCTTCGCTTCCAATGGTTGCCGAGAGTATGTGCGAATTAACTCTTGTCCGTCTATAAAAGGGGAATCTTCGGTCCAAAAATAATAAATGCGGCAGTCCGGCCAATTGTGACAAATTTGCTCAGTAGGTAATTCCCTACCAATAATATCGCTATACCTGGACTGCACAGTCTCTGCACCCTTGAGCAAACTGTTGATCAGAGGTGTCCAGCCTTGCAAGGTTGTGAAAGTAAGGATCAAACGCCCGTGGTAATCCACCGTGCGTCCAAGCAATGTATTGAAGATACCTTCGGGAACCTCCTCATCCAGGTGGATGGCGTGTGCAGACCAACCCTCGAATATCTGAGGGTCTGCCATGTACTGCCTATAATTGTTAAAATATATCGTACTTCCACGCTCTGCACCTGGTGTGGTAGGCGGTAAGATTGCTTTGGCAGAGTTAAACCCATTCTTTTGGTTGTACTGCAAACTATGGTTCTCGCTCTTCTTCTTTGCCCGCTTGTAGCGTGCTGGTAAGTTTTGCCAAATATACTTCTGTGCATCCGTTATGCTTCGCTCCTCCGTGACATGCATCGAGCGAATCTCTGCTTCGGGGATGGACTGTGCCAAATGTACCAGCATACGGGAAGCGAACATCGTCTTGGAGCTACGGTTGCCGCCGAGGATCACATGGATTTTCGTATCCTTCCAATTCTCCATCACCCTACGCCACCCAGGAAGAGTCCAACCCCATTGGATTGGATCTTCCTTCTCGCTATTTGGTTGATCGATCAGCAAGCGACTAAGCATCTCTGCACGCTCCGGCGGAAGAGCATCGATCTCTTCCTCGGATAACGCACACTCTAAATCGCCCTTGGTAAACCGCAAATCATTCGTCCACGGGATACCGAAGTTCGCGTCTATCTCATCTGCATAGGTGAACTTAGGCATAATTCTAATTGGTCAGGTAATTTCTCTTCTCCTGATTGGATTTTAAAATATCGATGCAAGGTATCAGTCATCTTAGGGCCGCGAAACCACCCTGTTCCATCACATGACTCAGCGCCTAATTCTTTACATCTTAGTAAATTTTTTAATGAATTTATAGCTCCGACATGAACTCGATCAAATGCATCTGTCCACATAGTGAGGTTGCGAAGTTTCCATTCCATTGTGCCTCCAATAAAGACTACATCAGCTTCACTTGGAACATCGGCTGGTGTCATTCCATCCTGTACGCAAAAAGACCAAGATAAATCGTAAGATTGTGTAAGCATTGGATACCACTTGTCCCACATACGCTTTGTCTCTTCAGCGTCTCCTACGGAATCAGGTACATTTACAAACCTCGGCTTTACAATTGTTTCATTGTAGTAGTCTAATAGGGTAAGAAAGTTTCTTTCATTCCATTCCTTACCCGAAGACCATACTGCAAACCTCCCATTATCCACAGCGTATGGTATCCAAGGAACAGGTTCCCGAACGGAACCCTTCTCAGGAGTGAATAACCAACCAACAGGATAACCCCTACCCGCCCAATAATGAACGATGCCTTTGGCATTGTTGGATGGCATTACTATCATTCCTTGAGTGTTGGATCAAAGTCAGGGAATTGAAGATTATCCAATGCCTCATCAATTGTAGGAAATACATGGCAAGCGTGGTAGCGAATCCAAGGGGAGTGACTATTGGTCACCACAATGATTTGCTTCTGCAATGACCAAGCAAACATTATCTCCATTGCGGTTCCGTAGCTTGGAAAGTCGCACTTCGCTAGGACAGTATCACAGTCTATGATCCATCGCTTGTCGCGTTTAACTATTTGGTGAGCAGTCTGTTCCCTTCTTTCGTACCCCCGATAATCAACATCGGTAGGTGCGATAGACATGATGTTCTTTTTACGAAGAATCTTTTGGGCGGCTTTACGCCAACGAATACAAGTATCGTCTTGCTCGTAGATGGGTCCAGCTAAGTAGACTAGTCGCGCATCAATCATTAATCACCTCCGCACACATTCCTACTTTGCAGACCTTGACTGACTCCAGGGTTATATGATCGGGAAAACGATTTTCGGATAACCTCAAGAAGATGTGCCGAGCTATAGCTTCCGCTGTAGTTTGCTCCATAAACTCATTAAGGTAAGAGTGATCGAGGTATCCAATGATATGCTTGCACTTCTTCTTGAACTCACCTTGTTCCATTAACCAACCATAGCGAGGGTCAGGCTTACCACTAATGGTCACAAATACTTCGTGACTATGTCCGTGGATAGTGGCGTTTTCTTTACCAATACCATCTAAGCGATGTGCCGCTTCAAATGTGAATCGTTCCGTTACTTTAGTTTTCATTTGAACTTCCTCAACTTGTCCTGGTCCAACGCATAGCCCACGCCATGACCAAGGTCTTTCTTATTTTCCTCCTTGATGAGTTCGTGCTTCCACGCCCATCCCTTAAAATCCAAAGTGCTTCCATCCACCACGCACAGCACATACACATCCACATCGGGGTTTACCTTGAGTGTGCTGAGTAGCCTAGCACTCTTGTGCTTGGACGCTTTCACATCATAACGCTTTCCGCTCGCCATCACCCCATCCGCAGACCCGCTCCTTGGGGTCAGGCCAAGATCGGGGAATACATTCATCTTCTTAGCAAACCCATACTCCGCCATCATGCCCATCACATCCGCTTCCGCGCCATCGTGGCTACCCATCTTCGCATCACGCACCCCATTCCCACGGGCAATGAGACTACGCATCCGCCCAACCATTTGGCAGACCTGTACCTCATCGGGCTGGAGACTAATCAGCATTCTTTACGAATACGCCATCAACCATTTTGCCTTTTCTATCTTTGATATCTTGATATGCGGCAAGTAGGCAGTCCTCTAGCGTTACTCCATTTCGAGTACATATATTAATTAAAACAACCAATATATCCCCTATATCATCAAGTAGGCATTCATCTTTGCATACAGAGTCACTTAATTCGCCAACCTCTTGAATTAACTTCAAAACCTGATCCTTATCAGTAGAACCCTTAATTAGGTTCCGCTCTATATGCCATTTCTCAACTTTTATTATTATATTTTCCATAAATATTCATCCCCTCGCTAATATCTCCATCCCTATGATGATCGCGTCTTCGAGCGTTTGGCACGGGATTTCTTCTTTACCAATTGCCCATCCCTCCGTATCCGTTCCAATGTCTCTTGGTCTAATTTCAAGCATTGGGGACCCAGCTTTTTCAAGTCGCACCGTGGTAATTCTTGTGCTGATTCGGGTATCGCTCTCCCGTATTTTCTCCAAAATATCGGATGATATCCCGGTGGTACGCGCTGACTCACTTGTCATCTTTCTCTGCGAGCTTCTTCTTTAACTCAGCAATCTCCTCGCGTAACTCCTCGTTTACCTTGATTAAGCGTGCCACCCATTGCGGCCAACTCTCCACCTTCTCCCCTGTTGGTTTGTATATATTCATTCGTCCTCCTCTAGGTCGATCTCGCTATCAAACTCGAAAACATCTTCTTCCAGCCACTCGTTCAGCCCCTCCATTACTGCCTTTGCGATGGCATACTCATCGAGGTCGCACTCCGCATCCCAGCGATTAACGAGCATTTTCGCCTCATGTCTGATCTGATCTTTTGGGTCTTGCATAATTCATATAGTCCGAAACGCCTTGCCCGATGGGCATCTGCCTGGGTGTGGTACTGCGGGTTACGAGAATATTCCCATCCTTATCCTTGATATTCCTGCCATTCTTATCGCGGTATGTGCGTAAAAGCTGGGTGTTTCCCCAAAACTTATGCCACCCATCCGCCACCTCTGCGTAGCTTGGCCAATTACGGAAGAAGCAATCCCAATCCGATACCTCGTATTGCTCGTTATTCTGCATCCTCCTCCTCGCATTCGTCATGCTCGTGCTTATCCTCCAAGTCGCATTCCTCTCCGCAATGCACGCAGAGAAAGCGCAACGGGTAACTTTGGTATCCTAAGAACTCACTCATCTTCTAAATTCACAAATTGGTTAATCAAATCGGAATGAAACCCCACGCCTACCAGCAGTACGCGGATCGCTTTGAGCGTCTGTTCAATGTCGCTCCCTTCGGGGATCTCCGCAGATAGCGTTACCTCGCAATGACTAATCGTTATCTTCATTCATTTTCCTCCATAAAGTCTTCCACGCTAGTTCTGCTGTTTGTGGGACGACTCCGTTTCCCAGGAGCCTAAGTCGCTGGTTCCGATAGGTATTCCCATCAGACATTCCACCCAATCGGGTGATAGTTGTTCGCGGTGGCTCCCATTCGTGCTGAGACTCTCCTGGTCTTGACGGCCAGCGTACTTCTTCGCTTCCTCCGCTAATACCCTCCCTCCCGTTCCGGGCTTGCGACTCCCGGGGTTCCCGGCTCGCGGTGTGGGCCAAGATATAAACTCTTTTCCTTTGGTGCGGAGCGCCAACTTCTTCCGCTGAGAATATTCCCCACGCACATTTAAAACCATCTTCTTCCAAGTCGCTGATGACCGTGGAGAGTCCAAGCGATATGTGTCCTTCGACATTTTCGGCGAAAATCCATTGAACTCCAATTGTCCTGGCGTGTTCTCTAATTCTTGGCCACAAGTGCCTTGGGTCGTTTTCTCCCTTTCTTTTCCCGACACTACTGAACGGTTGGCATGGATATCCACAAGTGAGGCCGTGTACCTTTCCGTGAAATTCTGCTGACGGGAAGGTCGCAAGGTCTGTCCATATTGGAGCAGAATCGAGTCTCCCTTCTTCAATCTCTTTAACCAATACTGCTTGGACATATGTTTCCCGTTCGCAGTAACAGACTGTTCTAACATCCATGCCCGCTCTTCGGATACCCCGCTCCAAACCTCCGTATCCTGTACAAAAGCTGATAATGTTTTGGGTATTATCCACATTCCTTCTCCTCCATCTTCTTCACCGCATTCTCTATCCCTTCCCGCATAGCGATATTCACATAGTCCTCGTCTGTCGCACTCTCCTTGCCCCACTTTACCAGCATGGCATGGGTGTCGTCCTCCATCTCTAAATCCATCTCCACATACTCAACCTCACGGGTGTCCGTGATGCGGATAATAGGTAAATCCTTTACACGATCTCCCATACTCCACGCTCTCCCTCGCGTACTCGCAACTCATCCCCTATCCAATACTTCCCCGGTTTGCATCGCACCTTCCCGTGCGTGCCATCCCGAAACTCAATCAACCGTAAAAACTTATTACCAGGGATCGCATACACCTTCGCTAACCGCGCTTCCCCAGGAACCTCCCGCACCTCAACCTTGGGCTTCTTCGCTTCCTCGATCATCGCATCCACTTCCGCGATCTCCTCCTCCACGACCTTCTCCCCGTTTAACTCCCTGAGTTTAAGCACCATCTTCCGAGAGATACGGTTGCCATGAACGCAAGTACGCATGGTGGAACGCTTAATCCCCATCATATTCGCAAATTCATCACGACTAATCCCAACCTTTCGCAAGATTGCCATACATTCCTTACCATCCATTTTTTCCGCCATGTCTCCCTTTTGTAGTTTTTTGTAGCCTAGTCAAATAAAATAATATAAAAAACGCTACATGCCACGAGGAATACCCAAAAAGCTCAAACCCTTTGATGCAAAATTGAAGGACAAAGTACTAACCTCCGCCGCTCGTATAGCCGCAAGACAATCAACTCCCAAAGAAGAGGCACAGAATATGGAACTATCCGTTAATCAGGAAGAACACAGGCTACGAATACACAACGCCTTAAAGTACGGCATGAAGATGACCGAGCAACAATTCCTCTCAGAAGTACAAAAGAAGCTCCAGCATATGGTCGCAGACTCCCTAAACGACCTACACGACTCCATAGACCAAATACCACCTCAGAATAAAGCCTATGCTGTAGGTATGCTCTTCGATAAACTCATGACCATATCCGGCAGACCCACAAACATCACCGCATCTGCCAATGTCAAACTAGGCTCCTCCGATATGTCACCCGACCAAGTACGCAACATCCTTAAAAAAGGTGTGAAAAACCTACCAAAAGATGCATCCACCGAAAAAGTAATCGATATAGAAGACGCAGAAACCACAGAGATCCATGAGGAAGTCCACACTAGCTCCAAAGATTAAGGAACTAAGGAATAAAGGTTACTCATATAGAGACATCGAAAACGCACTAGGTTGCTCAAGATCAATCGTCTGCTACCACCTGACACCCGGACAAAAACAAAAAACTAAAGAGCGAAGAAAAAAAGTACCCTACAATACATACCTACATGTAAAACGAACATCGCACTTCCAAAACCCCATAGTCCGTACACAAGCAAAACTTAACCCCAAACCCATACTAACCCAAAGACAAGTGTCCAAAGCAATTTCTGATAAAGCATATAGGTTCCAAAAGGATGCCAAGTTTACACATAAAGATATACACGCAAAGTATGGCGACCACTTCCAATGCGCACTAACAGGAAGACCACTATCCTGGAATAATCCACAGGAATATGAATATGACCATATCCTCCCCGTAGCTCGTGGCGGTAATAATACCATAGAAAACCTCCAAATCGTCTGTGCAGATGCAAATCGTGCGAAAAGCGACCTGACCGAAGACGAGTTCCTCGACCTCTGCAAAGAAGTAGTCCTGCATGCCGGATACAAAATATGGAAACCCTCCGGCTCCTACCACTCCAATAAACATTTATAGGTATTGCGGCGGGGTTTGCGTTGTGGCCCTGGTTACTTTCATCGCCTGTCTCGTAACCGCATAAAAGCGAGACAACCCTTTCTGCATCCTACAGCATGCATATTTAACGCTACATAACGCTACACCCACGGATCGATCCTCGATCACCGCTTTGCGCACCCTATACCATGCACGGGGGCAACTCCAACGGGGGGCGGAAAACGCGGTACGCTGGGGGGCTTATGGCGAAAAAAGTTGTGCGGGGTGTGATGATAATACAGAAAAACGCGGACGCGTCGGCGCACCCCCGCCCCCCCCCGCCTGGACGCGCAAAGACTTAGACGCGCAATCGGCACAGTAGACTTTGAGTCTCTTGCTAATCGCGATATCTAAGCGGGAAACGGGGAACCGGTACGGGGAAAGCGGGAACGGCGGGCCGCGTTTGCCAGGAAAGCGGGACCGGGAAACGGTGGCCGCGTGGCGTGGGCCGGGCAAACGGTTTTGCGGTCCCGGCGTGGACTGAAAAAAGCCGCATCCGAGTAGAAATGAATCACAACGCGGTTGCCACGCGGACCCGGTTTTCCCCGTTTACGCTATTGCAAGTCTCTTGCATTTACGCGGGTCCCGGTTTTCCCGGCCTACGGTTTTGCCCGGTACGGTGAACGGTGGCCAATTGGCCGGGGACCGGCCCGTGGCCCGCGTACCGCGTACCGCGTAGGGTAGTGTTTATGTGGGTAAAAGCATATTGTGTATTTTTGTGTTTTTTGTGTTTGACGGGGTGTTTTTAATGTGCGAAGACTAGGACATGCCCGGATGGACCGGGTTGTAACAAAAGGTAAATAGATGAAAAGTAACGAAAGAGAATTATTAGCATTGTATGAAGAAATCTTCATTCATGGGACCAGCTACAAACAATTATTAATAGATGGATTCAAAATAGATGAAATCAATTTCACATTGCGCCGCGGCGGTTTAGAAAATTTACGGTTGCGCCATTGCGTCAAATTAATCCGGGCCGCAAGATCATGAAAACAATTGAAGCTCCTAAACTTTCCACGCCGGGCAAAATTGACTTGGCCCGGCTAGCGCTAGCCGGGGACTTGCCCGGCTTGTCTAAAGCTATTGATTTGATACCGGGGGACCCATCAAAGGTAAACACTACTAAGTACTTCGCCACCCGGTTTTTAGAGTGGTTCCTTGACCGTTCCGGCCCGGTCCCGTTTTCGGTCTTTATGGCGCAAGGAAACAGCAAACTACCGTTTTATGCATTTTCGAGTTTGCCCGGCTTTGATTGTCCCGGCGCTGGCGCTTGTTTGTACGGGGACAACGAATACACGCCGGATAATTTCGGCAAGGGGTGGTGTTACTCTTTCAAGGGCTGGCGCTATCCGGCGGCGTTTTTTAGACAATTGCAAAATTCTCTTTTGCTACGGGACCAAGCGGGCCGGGCTTTGATTGCCAGCCAATTCCATGAAATACCAGCGGGCCGGACCTTGCGCTTATATGTGGACGGGGACTTTGCCAGCTTGGAAATTTTGCGCTTTTGGATGGACCTGTGCCACGCAAGGCCGGATATAAAAATTGCTGGCCGGGACGGGGTGGCCGGGTATGGCTATTCTAAAAGCTGGAAACTATTCATTGAATTGGACCGTGCGGGGTACAAATGGCCCGCAAATTACTTGCTAAATGTTTCCAGCGGGTCCCGGTACGGGGACAAGGAAAAGCGCGAGGTATTGCAATTGGATTGCACGCGGGGTGAATTTGTCGCGGTCCCGGTGGCCCGCAAATTTATTAAAGCGCGGAGCTATCAAGACAAGGACAAGCCAATGTCTAAAGAATACCGGGCCGCCGTGCTGGAAAAGCTAAAAGAAATGGGTCATGAGAAGCGCTTTGCATGTCCGGGAAACTGTGGCAATTGCATTGCCAATAAAAGGCATGCTTGCGGCGAAGGCCGTTTACGCGGCGTTGTCATTGGCATTGGCATTCATAGCGTCAAAGGATAAGAGAAACGCATGAATAAGGAACAAATAAGAGTTTTACTTGGCCAGCTTATCCAATTGCAAGAAATGCTAAACGCTATGGAACGGGACGGTTTCACATGGGAAACGGTACAAACCATAAAAGACAATTTGCGGCTGGTTATCATGGACCTTGAAAAGTCTTTAGATTGATACGGCCCGCACATGCGATAAACGCGGCTATTTTTTATAATAACATAATACAAAAGGTAACAAATGATGACACTACACTACGCAATTGCGCTGGTAATATGGACCCCGTGGGTCCTGGCTGGCGCTTGGTTCTTAATCCAGCACATAAGAGAAAGGGGGGCCAAATGATTGAGCGAATACTTTACGGGACCCGCAAGGGCGCGCCAGCCTGGCAAGAGGAAATAATAACAAACCAGGAAAAGCGCTTTGATGAGGCTAAGGCCTGGGCAAAGAGAAACGGTTTTGATCGTTTCCGTGTGGCCGAGATTGATCTTACCGTGGCCCCGGATTTTACAAAAGCGATAAGGGGGGCCAAGTGAAACACGCAAGCGACATCTTCCCGCAAGCTCTTGCGGAGCTACTCGCGATTGGCGACAAAGCACGCCAGCAACGAGAAACGCGGGCAAGTGATACGAGACAACGCGATACGAGAAACGGAGGCCGAGAAACGGCCCGCGTATCGCGTAAGCGCGCAAGGCAAATGACTTTACCATTAATAACGAAAGGATAAAAACGATGAACCAAACAAAAGAGAAACGCGCCACATTCACGCCCGGACCTTGGGTGATATCATGCATTGATGGAGTCGAGGATTCCCTCATGGTAGGGGGCGGAGATGATGGAAGCGATATTGTCGCTGATATCCGCACATATGAGAATGAAATCCTAAACATACAAGCGGAGCTTTATGACCATATTCCAGCAATGCGTTCACGCGCCCATGTGAGTGGTGATTGCACCGAAAGTATAGACAAAGACGCGAAAGAAACAGAGGAACACCTAGCGGAGCTTGATAGGCTAGAGAAAGAAGCACGCGCCAACGCGCGATTGATCGCGGCGGCTCCGGCGATGTACGAGGTTCTGCAAGAACTAGCGGAGTCTATGGAGCTTGCGAAGAATTATGGATACGAGAAAGAGCATGCGATGATTCAAGAGGTTCTCGCCAAAGTAGAGGGGGGTGAGGGATGAGCGATAACAGGATACATTGGATTATTGAAAAGCTCTTTATGATGAGAAAAGACGAAGATTATGTTTTATCTCAAGGATATTCTCGCGAAGAAATCGAAGAGGCGAAGGAGTGGTATCATAATGGCGAGAAACTCACCATTCGCACGAGAAGAGAAAGCGAAGGTATTCACCATGACTAAACAAACTGACAACGATATGATCCCGCGTCTCGCGCTTGGGCTGGCCATCTTCGTGGCCATGCGTTTCGCGCCCAAGGTGATCGCGTGGTGGAACAAGAGAAAGGAGAAAACGATATGAGCGAATTACAAAAAGCAATTGAAGCTGTAAGGTTACATCAAGAACCCGGCTACCTACCATCCACCAATTTAGTGTTAGCTATTGCAAATAAATTTCGGATTGAGCCGGACCTCATCATGCTTCCATTTATTAACGAAGAGAACGCAAGACCTATTAAGTCACTAACCATTAGAGAAATGGCAGAGAGGCAAGGTAAGGACGGAAAACGGGCAAGGAGATTCTTGCGTAATGGTTTAGATTCCATGCTGGACTATAACGAACAAGTAAAGAACCCATCTGTCGGAAAGAATGGGAGAAAGGAGAAAGCTATATGAATATTGATGAACTCATAGAAGCACATGATTTGCTACATATTGCAATTTGTGAAAAGAGAAACGGTGAGGAAAGAGATGGTATTTTACTCGATGGCCTCAAGATATTAGAAAAATTCATGGGATGCATCTATGAGTTAAACGAAACAGCAGAGGTTTACCTGGAGTCTGATAATATCCAGCAAGCAAACGCACTCATTCGTTTAGGTTATGCAGAGATTGATCCCAATGATGAGCGTAAAATCATTAAGAGAAAGGAGCTTCAACCCCGTACCCCTCGTTAAAATCGTTTTGATTTAAAACATGGGTGTTACCCCTCGTAAGAGATAAAAACGCCATATAACGCCTCGTAGGGTAGCTTACGGGGCGTTTTTGTGTACTCATGTAGGTTGATGTAGTTACCACAACGCCTTCTTGATCTCTTTCCCGTCATTCAGCACAGGAGAAACGGAAAGATTGAAGCGCCCACTCGCGGGAGCGAAGTCCATCTTGGTTGCCATGCTTTCCCCATTTCGGTTCTTCGCCACATTGAAGTGTATCTTTCGTAGGTTATGGTCCTCTCCGTCATCATCGCGGGATAGGAGAAACACGCAGTCAGCATCTTGTTCGATGGATCCACTCTCGCGAAGGTCCGAGATCACGGGTTTACGGTTCTGTGACTCCAAGGCTCGATTCAATTGGCTAAGTGCGAGAATCGGAACCCCTAGTTCCATCGCTGTTTGCTTGAGGGTACGAGAAATGTGGCTCACCTCTTGCACGCGGGAGTCATGCCCAGGTGCGGAGAGTAGCTGGAGGTAATCGATCACCGCGAGGCCAACCTGGCCTTGAATTACCTCTTGGGCGAGAAACGCACGGAAAGAATCCACCGTGGCCGAGCTATCATCCTTGAATGTGATCGGCCAACCACGCATACGGTTCTTACTTTCCTCCAGCTTTCGCCTGTCCTCCGCAGTTAGGTCACCCTTTTGGCGCGGGCGGGCAACGCCACTATCGTGGCAGAGCAACCGCCCACTACATTCTGCCGCTCCCATCTCTAGGGATGCATACGCTACCCGCAGACCATGCTTCGCAATTCTGTGAGAAAGCTGAACTGCGAAAGCGGACTTCCCTACTCCCGGACGGGCGGCTAGGACATACAACGCACCTGGACGGAATCCACCGCCAAGAATGAGGTCGAGCTTATTGAATCCTGTGGATACCGCAGAGGAGTCTCCCGCATCGATGGCGAGAAACTCCGAGTATGCTTCATTGGCGGCACTCGCCACCTTCACTTGTCCCCTACCCTTGGTTAATGCTTTGGCCACCCTCGTGTTAAATCCGCCAGCGATTTCCTCCGCGCTCTTTCCCTCTTTGACTTCGTCCTGGGCATAGAAGATTGCACGCTCCACACTACGGAGGTTGCGTGCTTCCACGAGGATATCGATGTATCGATCAATCGATCCACCGCCGTAGCATTCTGCGAGTTCCAGCGCTTCGAGCTTGGCATCGGGCAAATGCATAGCCACATCAATTTCATTGATTGGGCTGTGGGTAACAACGAGGTCGAAGATCCGAGAATGCAGAGGGTTGACGAAGTCATCCGCAGTTAAGCGTTCTATCGCTTTGGAGGCGGAGCCTCCCGCAACATCGCGAAGGCAGGCAGAGAGTACTGCTTTTTCTGCTAATGAGAAATCCATCAGATGACTTTCTCGATAATCGAGGATGTGCGTCTCGCGTTAGGGAACTTATCCGCCAACCACGATCTGCACGCATTGCGGTAAGTAGCTATCCAATCAGCATAGGTGTGTCCCTTGCTTACCGCCCAATCCGTGAACGCGATCACCGCTTTCTCGTGATCGAGTCCAGCCGCCTCGGATATCTCCCGTGGTGGATCAAAATTATCGGGCAATGAATGCTTCTGCTTTTTCCTCTTAGAATTAGCACAATCATTTCCACGATTAGTGGAAGCACGACTATTGTTAGGAGTTAATCTATGATTAACGACTACTTCGCGCCCGCGCGAGGCACGCCCCAAATACTCCACTAGAAGTGGAACAATGGTGGAAACGGCAGACACGCCAAAAGTTTCACAATACTCCTCTAATTCATCCTTAATCCACTTAGGAATCTTGAGCCTCAACTCGACTTTTTCTGTGTCTTTTTTGTTCATTCACCACCTCCTAACAAGGCACAAAAGACCGCAATTAAGAGCCATAAAAAACCAGCAACTGAGGCCACAAAAACAGCCCCATATATTAGCATTTCGTGTAACTTCATTGCACTAAATGATGCCTCAGAATGAGAATCGCATCTGCTGTTTTGAGGGTTAATCCTTTGGTGTTTGGGAAGAACTGCTTGGCGTGGTTCATCAGTACTTTCTTACGCTTATCTCCTGACAATCCTTTCAGCCCACTCAGCCCCTTCTGCCACTCCTGTGGACGCACCAGGGTGAATGGGATCTTAGCCATACGCATAACGCCTTCCAAGAATCCGCAACTCTTTCCGAGCTTGAACCCAACCGAGCTAGGTATGTTCCTACCAGCAAAGGGCGGGACCAACTCGATGACCGCCTCGATGCTCGTCACATCGGGGTGATCCACCAAGTCCTGGATGTGTTCCACAAACTCGAAATCCTCATCCAACCTGTGCAGATTAATACTGCGGAGTCCGCCCCAAGCGATGGCATAGCCACCACTCTTGCCGGGGTCTATTCCGATAGTGATCTTCATCCTTCGCAATCCTCCTCGAAATGTATACACACATCGGGGTCAGCCACGCAGTCCAGGTTCTCACCTTTTAAGTGGGCCACGATCTGACAGCACACACATTGCAACACATGCACCGCATGAACTAAATTCTCGTCTCCACCTTTCACTTTGCTCAACGCATCCGCTGAGTTCGCCAACGCTGTTTCCATTTTATCAATGCTCATTCTTCGCCAATCTCCTTTTCTTTTTTCTTTCGTTATGTTCCTGTACCTTCTTTGTGTTGTACTGCTTCATCGCCCAAGCCATGTCCGCAATGTCGTACATGCGTCTGTTTCCCACGAACTGACAATCCACCTTGAACTGATTCAGTATTGAGTAGATGAAGCTACGACTTACACCGAAGTGTTCTGCCATCTCCTTGATGGTTAAGCGGTTACGCTTGAGGTTAACCCGCAAGTCAACATCCACCTGAGTTACCTCATCCGTATAACCTGGGTAAACACCGCTAGATACACATTCGTTCCAAAGTGTACACGCCTTGTACATTGCATGGGTTTGTTTCTCGATCTCTGCCGCAGAAACCTTATAGGCCGCAGTCAGATAAGGAGCTTTCTTCTCCACCGCTAAGAATATAAAAGTGTTGGGCTTCTCGCCCGCCAATCTTAATCCCTCTAAGTACCACGCTACTTGGAACGAGTAACCAAATTGGCGCACGCTTTTGGAAAACCCACGCTCGCTTGCATCCATAGTGCTTTTCAAATCAATCACCACACCCGCGCCGGGAGAGTACAAGTCAGGGCGAACCTTGCACTTCACACCCTCGCACTCAAAGTACGCAGTCCCTTCCACGATGGATTCCGTTCTCCCCAAGTGTTCCTTGAGGATCGGATGATCCAATGCAGAACCCGCCATCTCAACCACCATCTGATAGTCGCTACGATTTAACCACTTAACATGTGGCTCCTCCGATTGCATCTCTGCAAAGATTTCTTTGTAGTGATTCGTCAGCGGAGACTTACCATCTATCTGCTCAGGCTTGCACGCAAAGTCCGTCTCGAACCTCGCGGGTTCCAATGTAGCAGTATGAAACGCATCACCGATAATAAGCGCTGGTGTAGCTTCACCTGGATTCTCGCGGTCATACTTCACCTTGGCTGGGCATTGCGTAAGGAGGCTCCACGCAGTCGAGCGAGATAACTCGCCCGACCCGTGGTACGCTTCATTCGATATGTCTGTAATTAACATACGACTGTATCCTTTTTTAATACAGGGTACTCGTCTTCGATACCTTCCAGCATCGCACGAATCTCCCAATCGCAATCACGCCATTGCTTTATCCTCTTCACCGCATGGGTGACGCTAGTGTGATCACGCTTGAATTTGCGACCCACTACCACTTGAGTATTGCCCATAGCATATGCATAGAACATAGCGATCTGCCGAGCTAGGGCGGTACGCTTCAGCCGAGAACGCGAATCCAGGGCCTCTAGCGATACACCCATGCGCTCGCAGATAATCTTTTTAATCTTACCAATAGACATCAGAATGGCTCCTCTTCTTCTCCGGCTTCCTCTTGTACAGGTTCTTGTACAGGTGCGGGTGCATCCTCGAAGGGATCTCCGCCATCATAGAGTGCCGCCAGGTTAACTTTTAGGTTCTTTACCGCCTCGTTAATCTCATCGGCACGCTTCTTCGGTGGCTTCGGAGTCATCGCATAAGTAGTCTCCAAACCCTCACCGCTTTTGGTGATAGAGATATCATACTTGCGTGGGTCACCCCAATCCTCCGCATCACTTGCCAATGCCATCAACTCGCGCTTCAGACCAGCCTGTGTAAGCTCAAGAATTTGAATGCGTGATTCTTTATAGTTCCATACCAATATCGCAAAGAACTCCTTCGGACGCTCCTCGAATGTGCGTGGTGCATCATCGCCCACTCTCCAGCGATGTGGCTGGCGTTTACCCTCGTCATTCGTGGACCAACCAAGCATGCCTTGGATGAATCCACCATCATCGCCGGAACCCACAATGCGGAACTGATTCGCACCAGGTTGTAGTTTCATATAATTGCCACCCGCATCGGCGGATGACTTCACTTCTGTGATACCATCTAGGAATCCCATATCATTTTCTCCTTGTGTTATGTGTTTTTTGTGTGTTTATGTGTTGGCACTATGCCAAAAAAAGAAGGACTCACCCAACCTGTTAACATTAGATACTCCAAGTATGTCCGTGATCGTGTGAAAGCAATCGCCGCAGACACAGGACTCATGCAAGCTCAAGTCTTTGAGCATGTGCTACACGGTGCGTTAAAGGCGCTGGAAGGCGAAGAAGGACTTCAGTTGCCTGTTCGTCTGAAAGTAGACCGATAAGGTCCTCCACAACTTCCTTGATCGGTAGCACGGTAGGTGCTTCCGCGTAGATTTCTATGTCCGTAGACCCAGGCTCGTGCCTAAATCTTACACCATTATTAGATATTGTAGTAGCCATTAGTGTTTCTTTGTAGTCTGTTTTATTCCATTTATACGCAGAAGTTGTAAGATATTAGCGAGCCTTAGAAGCTAGGCGCTATCTGAGGATTCCCAACATACACTCTGCTAGTCATCTCCACACTTGAGTGGCCAAGCGCACGGCTCGCCACAAATGCGTTATTACCGTTACTCCTCATCACCCGATGCCCGCAATACTTACGCAAGCGATGCACAGGTCTGAGGTCCACCACTCCACATTCCTCCCGAAGGAACTGCGGAAAGTCTCTCGTAATCCTATCCTCTTGGACATCCACGATTAAACCATCGGACGATGCTATATTCCTGGATAGGATCTTATCCCACCAAGCCGGATCGCATGGGCGGTCTTGCCACTTGCCACCACTCTTAGGCGAATGAATACGGATAAGTTTATTGCCATCAAAATCTTCTTGTAAATCGCCCCACCTCGCACGCTTGATCTCGCTACTACGCAAGCCAAGGCCATACGCCAATGCGTACATCAACCACATCTGCGGATCGTTAACGATCAGCGCCTCGCACTTCTCCACAATACGCGCCAACTCCTCGCGGTTCGGATCAAACTGCTTCACCTTGATCCCCTGTAAAGGTAACGCCACCCAATTCGCGAATGGGCGGGTGTCGATATTCTGCGAGCGATAGAACATAATCCACCGCTTGGAGAACATCGAGCGTGCTAACCTTACATCGTTCGCACTATGCGTACATACATACCACTCCGGGATACAGCGGTTACCCACGCTCCCCGCGAAGTGTCTTATGTCACATGTTACGGGATCTATCCCCGCACGCACCAAAATGCGGCGCATCGCCACCACATTTTTGCGCTTCGTATCGTCCTTCGGATTACCAGCAGTCAGCCGGGATGACTCGTAAGTCCAAAATAACTCCTCGATCATCGGCCATGACGGGCGGGCTAACTCGTCAGCTACTGCGGATATTCCGTCTCTCGTTATTAGGGTATCGCCGTTCGGTAAGACGGCACGAAGGGGTGTCGTGTTCATCATAGGCCGAATTTGCGTATCTATTTGCGGAGACTTGGTCAATATATTCATGGATTATTCGTGTGATATTTAACACGATCCACGAAAGATTAAGAGTCTCCTGCTCTACCAACTGAGCTACGCCGGCATTTGGGTTATCTTACGCTATCCGCGAATCGATTTACGCACAAAAAACACAATAGACATTCGTGTCAAACTATTAACTAAAAAAGTGCAAAAAAAAAGCGGGGTTGCCCCCGCTTAATAACAAAAGGTAGTTGATGAAAACTACACAGTCTTCACGCTACTCTTTGCCTCTTAGTCTGTCAAGTCGTTGCTTCTCGATCTTCTCTTTGCCAGCCCCAAATCTCCAATAAATATCTTTTCCTACAACAGGGATATACCTGACAAGTTCCTTGCTTTGTTTCCTTAATGCCTCTTCTTTGTCATCAGCCGCGATAACCTTAAACGCTTCATTCACTATAGGCATTGGTGGTGCAAGTACTGCTGTCGCACCTCCAACTAATCCATCACTCTTAGCTTTATATATAGCAAACTTAGATATACCTACCATCTGTAATGCGACATTCATTAATTGATCAGGCACATCTACAGGTCTACCAAGGATCATATCTTTAGTCATATTAACTGCGGCTGTGCCTCCACCAAAAAGCATTGCGAACCTGGCGGCATTCTGCATTCCCTCTTTCGTTGTCTCACGCTTGGCTAATTTCTGCACGATATCCTCACGCAGTACATCGAGTTGTTTAACAAAAAATGTTTTAAGAGAATACGCAAGCCTACCTCCTTTCATATTAAGGTAAGCCGCTGGCATCTCAGATAGCGTAATTGGTTGTGTCTTAGTAAGCCTACTGAATAAATAATGCCGGACATTCTCATTCTGAGAATCACCTCTACGAATTGCGTCCACCAAGTCATCGGTTTCGTTCTCAAAGTATGGCTTATTTTCTTTGATGAATTTCTTGTATGCCTTGGAGTTTTTATTACGCAATTGCCCTTGTGCCTGGCGGAATGCACCACGCAAATTGTTTTCCTTGAGAGCGATATCGAGATTCTTAAATCCTGTAAGCTTGAACAATTTATCCATCGCACCTTTCATTGCACCAGCTTCTGTGAACTCACTTGCTATATCGTTAAGCCCAAAGTCTTTTAACTTAATTTTAGGACCGAATGGCGAGATTGTATTTATCAAACCATTTCGATATGAGTTTAAAGCCAAGTCACCTAACTGTGTAATTGTTGAGTATGGGTTAGCTATTGTTGATGCATAGATAACATTACGAGCTATATTTGTACTCTTACCTATGCGAGCTTCACCACCTTTAAACCTAGTGCTAATTAACTTAGCTACCTCTTGCTGTTGAGCCGGGTCTTTAATCCTCTCTATGTCTTGGAATATACTGCGAGCAGTAGGGTCTTGAGATTTACCAAGGAAGCGGTTCTTATTTACCTTGTAGGTAACATTATCGACATACTTTTGTAGCCCACCAAGGAAGTCATCATAGAATGGTTGCGTATCTTCTGTGATGTTAGATAGTACTCGCTCTTTTTGGAACGAAGCCTTTCCGCTACCACGCAAATTATTACCTTCAAAAAAGTTTTGTATTACCTTAGCGCGCTCACCCTCAGATAACTTTGTATCCTCCAGGCTAAGAGAACGCTTCATCCCTTCGGGCATGTCATCAAACTTCTTTTTTTCTGCCGCTCTAAACATCTGCTCAAGTTGAGACTTAGGTTCTTTGCCGAGAGACTTCATAAACGCCTCATGGTTTTTCATAACGCGAGGCAAGTAATCTTTTCTGTACTCTATTTCTATACCGTTCTTGTTCGCGATCTCGTACAACTCATCAAGCCCATTGCGCACCTCCATGAAGTTGCCCTTTATACCATCCATACCTTTACGCTTTTGTATGGAATCAAGCATCTTGTATGCGTCAGGCATCGTATCAGGGTTACTTGTTAGGCGCTGAAACCTTTGCTGTTCTTGCTTAGATAATTTCTTGAACTGATTAGCGAATGGTTGCATGCGATCCACAAAGTTTTGCTTCATGGTCAAGTTATCCAACTCAAAGCGATCCATGCGACTAGCGATCAAAGGATCTATCGCTTTAATCTTAGACTTGATTGGTCTTATTATTGGATCAAGTTTCTCTAAGCCTTTCTCAATAACACTAAAGGTTTTATTAACTGCTGGAACTAGCGTCTTATCTGCAACCTTGCCTGTTGCCTTAAGTCCGCCAAACATCGCGAGTCCTTCTGCCGCGTTTTTAAGTTTACCCAAGTACACGCTCTCGCCCTCTTCCTTTTGAAGTGGACCCATTCCTAGTGCGTCAGATAAACCTTTCTCGCCTGCGGATAAAGCGATGAACTCAGTAAGCGCCGCACCCACGGGCAATTTCAATGCCTTTGGTGCAGTCGATAATGCGGATGCGACCTTTGGTATTGAGGTTAATCCTTTTACCGTAGCACCGCCCATCGCGAGTTGCGTACCTACCCTAGCGATGTCGCGAGTTGTTGACTCTTCGTATTCCTGTGGCGTGACTTTATTCATCGCACCAATCGCATCGCGGAAAAGGTTTGGTTTGTCTGCCGACACGGGGTTATCGATATCAGCACCGAATAACTCACCGATTGATGATACAAACTCGCCTACACCTTCGGCGGCTCCGAATATAGCGTTATGCTTGAGCTTATTAAACTCGTACAACGCGGCCTCGTACCACGGTGCTTCGTCTATCTTTTCTTTGAGGTCGGAGGATATGGCTGGTTCTGCTTGTGGGGCAGTGTCATACTTAAAGAGTGCATCGTATTTACCTTCCGGCTCCAAGTCTTCAGGAGTCACTTCATATTCCATTAGTGCATCGTATTTTGATTGCACTAAGTCACTAGAGTTACTCTCAAATAATGCCCTATATTTAGACATACCTTACTGACCTAATATTTCTCTAGCCTTTTGCTTTTCTTGCTCAGTGGCATTTGGATCATTAAGAGCCTCTTGGGCAAGTTGTTTTATTCCAACTTCTGTAGGACTACTCTTTGTAGTAGTTTCTTTAGATGCTTCTGAACCTTCATCCTTAATTTGCCCCCGCATACCAAGAATTGTGATCGCTCGCTCCATCATTGGATCTTTTTGTCCACCACCGAATCCAAAAGTACCTTCTTTCTTAAAGGTATATGTTTGGCTTTCCTTATCGTAATCGTAATTATCTTCGAGATAAACCTGGAGTTCTGCATTGTCCAATCCACGAACGACTGCCTCCTCAATAGACTTCTGACTTATGGTGTCATTGAGTGGTTGCAAGCTATTGCCTGTCCAAACAAAACTAACCTTATTTCCTGATACACCCTCGATATCAACTCTCTGCCCAGGTTTGTAGCTATCAGTTTTTTCTTCAGCTTTAGATTTAGCTTCGTAGTATTCAGCTTGCGCTCTTGTTAATCGCTCATCCGCAATCTTTTTAGAGTATTCAGCACTAGCTATACTATCAGCATAAGATGCTTTTGCGTCTGCTGTAACAGCGTTTGATTCGGCAGTACTTGCTTCTGCAACTGCGGTACGAACCTTTGGATCTTTGAGTAACCTACCTACCTCAAGGTTTAGCTTACCAAGCTGATTCTTAATCATTGCATTCTCTTCCTGTAACCTTCTAGCCTTACCAGCGACAATAGGCGCAGATGATGCGTTAATAAGTTGGAAGTCTTTCGGAGATGCTTTATCCGATAACGCATTTTCAATAGCTTTACCTAATTGTGGGTTACTTCCACTAATCTGCGTGAGTTCCTCCGGGCTAAACCCCGCAAGGTTCCCCATCGCGGTACGCTCTTCCGCTTCCCGCTTCTCCTTATTAAGCTGATACTTCTCAATCGCGCCTCCGATTTGTTGCCCCAGGTTGGCATACATTTGCCCCTGTACCTCGCCCGCACGCGCGATGAGGTTGGCGGCATTGGCGGTTGAGCCAAGTGCTGATCCGTAGTTTCCGCTAAAGTATGGTCGTCTCATAATTCTTAGCCTCCGATTTTGCTGTCCATCCACTTACGGATGATCGACTTAATGCGTGGTTTATTGCTTATCCAATTTGCAAATCTTTCGCCGTATTCTGCGTACAGTTTGAAGAACCAATTCGGTGACTCGGTAAACATCCACTCACGGAATTGTAACCATGCTGGATTAGTGGGTCCGTAGACTTCGCGAGCTACCCAGCAGAACTTGGTTGCCGCTCCAACTCCAGCGCCAGCGATATTACCAATCATATTCATCATGCCCGCATCGCGGGTTGCGTCTGCAGAGAGTTGTGCGGCATACATATTTGCATTGTTTGCCGCCATTTGTGAGATGTACCCTAGCCCTGTTTCGGGGTTGAGGTATTGTGGGCCACTTTGTAACCCGTAGCCTGCTTGTCCGAATACTTGGCCTCCAGCTTGTAGGCTCCCACCACTTGGTCGTTGAAGCAATGCCTGGAATGGATCGAGTGTATATTTGTCTTCGATTTGCGCGAGGTTACCAACAGCGTTTATGTAGTTACCTAAACCCTGTTGGCGCAGTTGCTCGTTTAACCGCTCCGCATCCATCTGTGCGCCTACTCCGAACTGAGCGGCCTGTTGAGCTTGTGCCTGGTTTACGGTGGCGGCGCGTTGAGCGGCATCTGCATCGAAGGCGGCGGCCTGTTGGTCCATCTGAGCCTGTGCCATCGTTGTCTGCTGTCCTAGCTGGGCGCGTAGTGCGTCTTGTTCCAGCCCTGCGGCTAGTCCCTGCGAGGCGGCTTGTTGGGCGAATTGTGCATCGGCCATCGCTTTTGCCTGTGCCTGTTGTGCGCCTAAAGCTTCTTGCTGTAAGCCTGCTCCCACGCCATACTGAGCGGCTTGGTTCGATGCGGCTTGGTTTGCGAGTGCGGCTTGCAGAGCCGATTGATTCGCTTGGGCTTGTTGGTCCATTCCGGCGGTTACTCCAAACTGTGCGGCTTGGTTGGTGGCCTGCTGGTTAGCCAGGGCGGCTTGCAGGGCGGCTTGGTTGGATTGGGCTTGTTGTTGCATCCCGGAGGATACATTAAACTCGCTTGCGCGGTTCGCGGCAGAGGCATCTGCGAGTGCTTTCGCTTGTGCTTGTTGTGCGGCTAGTGCTTCTTGCGAGAGTCCGGCGGACAAGCCTTGGCTTAGTGCTTGGTTGGTGGCGGCTTGGTTTAACCGTTGTGCGTCCATCGAGGTGGAAGCACCAAACTCTAATGCACGATTGGCGGCGGCTTGATCGGCAAATGCTTTTGCTTGTGCCTGCTGGGCGGCTAATGCTTCCTGCGACAGACCAGCGGTCATACCCGCCTGTAGTGCCTGGTTGGTTGCCGCCTGGTTGGCGAGTTGTGCCTGCATGTCCTGCGATGCACCAAACTCTGCGGCTCGGTTCAAGGCATCTTGATTGCGGACGTTCGCCTGTAATCCACGCTCAAGATCGGACCGCTGTATGTCTGCTTCCTGTCCAAGGAACTGTTGTGAGAATCCTCGGTTTTCCATACGGCGGCGGTTATCCTGGGAGACTATCGCCTTTGCCTCATCGATGGCGCTTTGCTGATCGAAGGTTCTGCCCATCATGGTTGACCTTGCGCGAGCGGCATTCTCGATTTGTGCGATCTCGCGATCACTCAAGCCATTATCTGCGGCGGCTATCGCCTGGGTCATCAGCGCATCCCGCAATACATCTGCCCCGATGTTTCCACCTTGGAGTCCAGCGGTAGCGGTGTACCCGCTCCCTGTCACGCCTGCGGACGGTTTATAGCTGGTGGCGGCGGTTAGTGCCATAGGGTCGGCGGCCGTGGCGGCTGTGTAGCTTTCCCCTGTTACTCCTGCGGACGGTGTATAGCTGGTGGCGGCAGATAGCGATAGTGGGTCCGCCACGGCGGAAGAGGTGTAGGATGTACCAGCATCAAATGTTCCGCCTGATACTCCGGCAGATGGTTTGTAGGATGTGCCTGCATCAAATGTTCCACCACTTACATTTGCGGTGGGGGTGTACGAGGTGCTGGCACTAAGAGCGGTTGGATCGGCTACGGTGGAGCCTGTGAATGAAGTATTTGCGCTGAGTGTGGGGGCCGCACCCACGGTGGCGGCGGTCATGGTTGCGGGTGTGGTGTCCCCGCCATAAGTTGAGGCTGTGGGTATGGTTACAGGGCCACCGCTACCTGTTTGTATCATCTCGCCAACGGCGGTGGCTAGACCAGCATTTACATCTGCCTGGGTCGCTTCGCGTAAGCCTGTTAGGTTTTCACGCTGTTGTTCGAGGAGGGATCGGGCATCATCTATGCCGGAGGTGGTGCCAGGCTTATAGTCCTCCATGACTGTTTGGTAGCGATTCGATAGTCGCTCCACATCTGCGAGGTCCGCTTCGCGCTGGCGGGATAGGTTGCCCCGCTGTATGTCTTCTGCGAGGGCGGCGAGGCCGAGGAAGTTATCTTCGGCATCGAAGCCAGCTTTGCGGTTTGTGGGCAGTCCTGTAGCCGGGTCAATGGCATTGCGACTATCGCCCAACATATCGACCAAGCCTGTTCCCGCACGGGTATAGCCTGTTAATTCCCCCGCTGGTGCGGCTACTCCGCCACTTGGTATTTCATCTCCAGGCTTTGCTTCTAATATAAACTCACCAGTTTCCTCATCTTTAGGGACGACAAAGTCTTGGTTCCCCCATTCAGATCGGCTTAAATTACCACCGTTTTGTTTGTACTGTTCATAAGCACCATCTGCATCATCTATATCGTTATTTTTTTTGAATATCTGTTCGGGTCTACCGTAGTTATCAATAAATGTGTATACTTGCGGCGGTCTACGACCCTTGAGCGTGTAGTCACGCATCATTGATTTAAACAGTCCTACAGCAATCGGGTCAGGTTTGCTACCATCAGGGTTTGTGCCAGTATTCTGATTTATTTCACTTAAAGATAAACCTGCCCCTCCGTTTATATCTCCTTGTCTTATTAATTTTAGAGCCTCTTCAGTATCAATACCGCTTAGATCGGCAGTAGCCGCCCAATCTTCCATATCCTTAGCCCATTGCCCAGTAGTGTTATACCGTGCCATTATTTCCTGAAGTTTCCTGATCGAAGGATTAACTTCTCCGTCTGCAACAATGACTTTTCCTGCATCCGGCCCTGTTTTTTTAATGCCGCCTCCGTAATCAATTTGGGTGGTCTGTCCGCCTTCTCCAGGTTGTGAGACTCTACGCTCCACTAAATCATCACTGGCTACAGATTCATAAACAGGAACCATTCCGCCTAGCAAAGTCTGACGGAGTACATCGTTGTCGATCTGAGCCGCAGACATACGGAGGGGACGCTCGTACTGCTCAACAGTTTGCTGTAAGGGTGTACCTGTAAGCACACCTGACAGGGCATCGCTTTGTGCTTGGAGTGCCTCTGCTAGTCCCTGCCCATAATCGGGCATATTTAAAATTGAGTTATTACTTGAACCGCTACTCATAATTTATTTCCTCCGAAGAATCTTCTTTAAATCGTACCAGCGCATGGGCTGTTTTTTAGTCTCCCGCATCCATCCAACAAGTGGTAACGGATATGGTATTTTACTGATAAAGTCTTTCACATCACCCACCGCCATATTGACATACCAGGCATCGGGGTTTTCGACATTCCATTGGTCTTGCGGGTGAATATCGCTTTTCGAGTTTACCGCTTTGCCTAGTAGGAATGAGTTGGGGGTGATGAAGACATACCCGTGGGCCGCGTAGGTGGCAATGTCGCGGTTCATGTCGATCCCGCACTTGTCGTACAAGTCTTTTGCCTGGGCTAGGATATTCAACTGTAATTCCTCCTGGCATTGGCTCCACCTTCGGATGCTTCGATGGCAACATGGCGGAAGCTGGGGCGGCCACTTTGCACCTCCAATTCAACATTAGCGGCATAGCCACGAACCCGACCAGTGCCGAAGCGGATGAGCTTGTCCTCCTGCCCACCGCTATAATTTTCTGTGTGTACGGTGTTGGAGCGGTCGGGATCGGTGGTGTTTACTTTTACGGTGAACTGATCGCCGTTTTCCACATGACACCCTAGCTGGCCACGCTTCCACTTCTTTATATCGGTGTTACCGAGGGCATAGGACCGTGTCCTTAGCTTGGCGTTGATTGGTGTGGATGTAGTGGCTTCGACTCCTGCGGTTCCTGTAATATCTGTTTCCGATTCCTCGATTAAGTGCCACCCTTTATTATTTACCGCTAGGAGGCGGCGGGTGTTGGGCTGTTCGCCATAACTGAAGCTAAAAAATTCGTTGTTTTCGGTGACGAGAAGTTCTTCCTGCTCGGTGTTCAGACTGCCGGAGTACGGAACATCCACCTTGTGGAGTACGGTAACAAAGTCTTCGATAAAAAACCCGTCCGGGAAACTGTCCACGCTGGTCCATGTGTTTTGCAGTATATCGAAGACGAATACCCGGTTATTACCGTCTGATGCAGTCCACTCGCCCCCTGCTAATTCGCAGTCTTTGCGAGTATTGTTACCCGCGATGGAGCAGACTCCCGTGGGGCAAGCGAGATAGTACTTGTTGTCGAACACAATGCCTACTGATTGATCCACCACCCCGTAGTTCACATCTGCGAACTGATCCTGGATCGAGCGGGTAAGCGGTATGGCCTCGGCACTTACCTGGCTGATTGCCACTCCCCCACCCTTTGCCGCGTCCAGTCCTTGCTGGAGGGTGAACACTCCTGCATCGCTTAAAAAATAAATCTGTGGTCCGCTGGCGGCTACACTTTTACGAGCCACACATCCAAACTGCCGGGTCACTTCGTTGACTACTGATGCCGTGGTGTCCGTGAGGTTCGTTATCATGTGGATCGAGTTTCGGAAAAACACGATTAACTGAGATTCGAGGTATGGTTGCAGCGCGACAACTCCACGATCTGCGGTTCCACGATTGATACGGAACTGCGAGTCGGCGGGATAGAAGTTGTCCGTATCCAAAAGATCCGATGCGATGACGGTGTAATTGGAGTCGCTTACCTGGGGGACGATTAAGCGGTTGGACAGATATACGCCAAACTCCGCCTGTGGGCATTCGATTCTGCCAGCGGTGGGGCTAAGGTTTTCCTTAACCACAAAGGCGGTGGGTGTGCTGTAGTCGCCATCCCACTCCAGCGGCTTTTTATTTACTCCACGAAAAATAATCAACTTCTCCAATGCCTGGACGATGGTCGCGTTATCACCGCTGGTCACCACCTCGCCAACGGGATATGCAATGTCGATTCCGGCGTGGTTGCTGTCATTCCACAGGATGAGTTTATCCTTGGTCGCAACCGCTAGAAACTCCAGCCCGGTAGCGGGATCACTAAATTGACCTGCGGCAAATACCCGATCAGTTGCCGAGTAAGTGAAGTTCACAAATCCGCCCATGAACTGTAGCCCTTTGCGCACTTCGGCAAGGTCGCCATTGAGTCTCATGTTCTCCGATACCTCGACCATGCCGCCCTCCAGGCTGGTTGGCTCAAGGTAGGAATTGATGCCGCGAAAGCCTCTGTCCCCATCGGTGAGGATGGGATCATCCAGGCGGCCAAGTGGAGTGGTGCTAGGCATTACTTACGCTTAATTTCTTGGTACAGCTTGATGGACATATAAACGAGGGTGACCGCACCCACCGCTATACCCAGGAAAGAGTCGATTGTGGATAAGCCAAAGGTGGCGGCTGTACCACTCATTCCAGCTACTGATACGCGGTCAATCATGTTCATTTATCGTCTGCTGGGCGAAGGCCCAAAATAAAATCCGAGGATGCCCATAAGGGCGGTGTGGCCCATATAGGCGAGGTGGCCACTCGATAGCGTGATTGGGTCTTGGCTGGCTGGGTAGCTGATGAGGCCGAAGAGCCATTCTGTTCTGCCCTCTCCATGTGCGTTGGTGATGGAGAGGAACTCTGCCGATGGGAAAAGGGTGCAGAACAGGACACACAAACACAAAGTGCCAATCCCCATAAAAGCAATAATTCTACGAGAAAAATCCCGGAACTCATTATTACCTCCTTCAGCCAATTTAGTTTGGAGTTTAAGAAAATTTTCGTTTGCGCGACTTTCTCGTGCAAGTTCAAGCTCGTGCTTTTGGCGGCGATTCTCAAATAGCATTCCGAACCCACCCTTGAGCATTGCTCCCATAGCCGTACTACCGCCCCCCGTAAGTAACATAAGAAGTATTTCGCCCATTTCACCGTGCTACTCCGTAGCGGATTTCGTCCATCAGTTCCTCATGCTTGGCGGTTTGCTTCTCCAGAAATAACAGACGCATATTTTGCTCCGCATCATCGGGTAATGCACCAAGCTCTCCACGGGGCCACTTTACACGAAACTCGCTGTTCATCTGTACCTCGTGTTGGAGGCGTAGGATCTCCATCTCTAGGGTATTTAATCGTGCATAGATCAACATCGCTGAGTAGACCACGAAGATGGTCCCGCCAAATACCTTCAGTAAAAACGCCAGCGGGGTCTTTACATTCGTATCCTCGCTGATGTTAGGAGCCATCAGATAGGTTCGTTAGGATCAGTCCACTCAGGACCACTCAAGATGCTTAGTATCTCGGAGTGGGTGTACTGTGGTTCACCTATTAAAAAGCTAGGCGTATCGCCTTCAAACTTAACAAGGGCTTTACTACCGTCTAATGAATAGGACACATAGTCAGGGCTGCGATTTAAAACTTTGCTGAAGTCTACACTAGAAACCTCAGAAGCATCGATTATCACATATGTTCTCATAATTTATTAAGGTTTGGTTGTACTGTACAAAGCACCACCTGAACCAGTGCCGTCATGTGTACCTGGGTTAGCTAAATTCTTAACAGTACCTACAGTATCTCCATTACCAGGTGTAACGCCTCCTGAATTAGTATCACCGCTACCGTCTCCCATTCTCCAATAACCTACTAAATCAGATGATGATGCGTAGTCTCCGGTATCTGATGTTAGATCAATAGGAGTGCCTGTATTATATATAGTTGAAATTTCTTCAGCACTCAAAACGGAAGACCATACACCCACTTCATCAATATAACCGTTGTGGCTGAAAGCATTCCCAGCATAGTTCTTTCCTATGTAAAAATTCTGCGTTGTTACGCTCGTGTAAGTATCCGTGAAGGTATTAACTAAAGAACCGTTTACATAACCCTTCAGCGTTCCGTTAGTTCCACCTGTGTGAGTTACGGTCAGCATATACCAATCTGTGGTAGAAGTATAACCCCCACCGAAATTCCTGCCTGTTCCACCATTGTATTCAAAGCCACCATTTACGAATGCGAGCTGGTAACCGTTATTACCAGTCCGTCTTTGTATGATGGTGTTGATGCCCGTGTCGTCCTGTCTTACAAAACAGTTTATAGTAAAACCACTAGTTAAATCTAAAGCAGAGTTATTACCGCAGTCTAAGTGATCGTCTGTGCCGTCTAGCTGTAAAGAATAGTTATTATTAACACCAGGACTTACTATGAAATCCTTATTCCATTCATTCCACGCAGTACCGTCCCAAACTAATATCTTGTTAGAATCTGTTTCAAAATAAGATTTACCTACATCCGTAGTGTTATTTAGTGTTGTTGGTCTTGTAGCAACTGTAGTCGTATTAAGTGTACTCATTTTTACTTATTAATTCTGATTATATACTATCCAACCACTACCATCCCAAACATACAACTTATCGGTGTCTTTTGCGTGTACGATGGTGTAGTTGGGTGCGTCTGTTCGATTGATAAACTCCGACTCGTTGTCGAATACTTGAATAGTTGGGAATGTTAGTGTGCTATCAAAGTCAACTCTAGTAGGACTCGCTACTACGCCAAAGCCAAATGTAGGAAGAACGAACATTTTAAGAAGCGGTGTCGCCAGCTAAGACGAATACATTATTCGCTGTGCTTACCACACTTGCGGCGGCCCATTGTGCGTTTGTTTTCGTGTGCGATTGACGGTTATTGATTACACTTGTGCCATCATTGGCAAAAGTAATTTGCCCAGCACCTACCTGGATGAAAGAGCAGTTAAATCCGGTTGAGTCTGTACTTAATAAACCCGATGGAATGGTTACCGTACACCCTGTCGCATGGTTTACTCTCAAGACCTGTCCATTATCAGAGTCTGCGACTGTGTAAGTTGCGGCAGTAATTTCAGTTGGAAGCGATGCCTTGAATCCAAGAATTGCTTCACCATCAAAATTCCCGTCTGTCAAATCTCCCGCAGATACACTTTGCAGGGCTGTGTCTGCTTTGGTTCCCTGTGCCGCAGTAGCGTAGTCGGTAGATGCGGTGGTGGCGGCTGTGCCTAGACCCAAGTTTGCGCGAGCCGTGGCTAAATCGCCCGACCCTGTGCCGCCCAACGATACAGGCACGATCCCGGCGGTAATCTCCTGTCCACTTAAAGATAAGTAGTTATTAGCGACTGTGGCTAAGGTAACATCGGTGGAGTTGTCCGTACCAGCTTGGTCTACATCTAGGGTTGTCCGTGCGGTTGCCGCGTCTGCATCGTCCACAAGAGAAGCCCCAAATGCTGAGATGCCGTGGGCCTGCGTTAGCGACTCGTGATTACCCAGGCTTACCTGGGTGGCCCGTAGGTTAATCAACGCGGTGAGTGAAGACTCTGCATTACCTAGACTCACTTGGGTGGCGAGTGGTGTAATGTCGCTTTGCTGGACCGGGGCCAAGGCCATGAGCGCAGTAATCGTTGCCGAGTTGGAGACGGGTGTGCCGCTGGGATCTTTGGTGACTGCTAAAATATCAGTCCCCAACAAGCTCCCGACTGAAGCGGTAGGTAAATCTGTGAATTTCTTATTTGCCATAATCTATTTCCTTTTTAATTAAATGCTAAATAATCGCCTCCCTCGGTCAGAAAAAATTCAACATCATTTTCTAATTTGAATGCACCTGTTACTGCTGGAGGTGTTAGTGGTGGTAGCGACTCAGGGACACCGCTTGCTGTATGCGGTCGTCCGACACTTACATTTAAATCGTTAGTAAGCATCTATCGGTTGTATGCGATTACGCTCCCGGTAGCTAAGGTGATTTCGTCAAACGCGCCGTACAATGCGGTGTTCGCACTTAGAGTTAATGGTGATGAACCACCTGTGGTAAGATCAGAAATGTTTTCAATATTACCACTAATGCTAGTGATTGTTGTATTCTCTAAGGCTACGATTGAAAACCATCTGCCTGTATGTGATGCAGTATTGGAGATAAATTCCCCACCGTTTAGTCCTACTCCTCTATATTCGTTTGCCATAATTAAAATGCTGTTGAGATTGTTGTTCCGTAAGTTGTGAATTGGATAAAATTGTTTTGCCCTTGCTGGCGTTCGAGTTTGTCTAACTCCGCAAGCAAGATAACTTCGGCTTGTTGCTGTACCGCGAGCGCTTTATCGAGTTGCCCGTCTGCGGTTAAATAATCCGAATAGGCTCCCGTAACGACATATTCGGAAAATATGTACGGAAAATCTGTATCGCTCGACACATAGTCTACAAAGGGTGTGCGGTATAGCACATACACAGGTGCAGTACCTGAGCGGTTTACCAAGACTACGCGACCATACCCACTCGCGGAATACTCCAGGCGGTATGGTACTTCTGTTGGACTGCCGTGGGCATAGGGATCTTTCTCGGTAATGCGCATGATCTCACCAATGTCGGACCCGAAATCAAGGATTCCCATCATGGTGGCTTTCGCTTCTGCCCCGGTTCCGCCTCCACCGCTAAAGGTGATGGTGGGTTCTGCGAGGTAGCCTGTGCCGTTGTCTGTTACTGCCACGCCATTTACTTGCCCATCGGCATTGATGGTGGCGGTGGCGGTGGCACTTCCGCTAATGGTGACGGTAGGAGCAGAGGTGTATCCACTCCCGCCAGCGGTTACCTCGATGGATCGTACCTGGACATCGGGTAGCTTTGGTTCCAAGCGTATGGTGTCGGGCCATCTTGCACGCTCCCATGCTAATCTGCCAAATCGGTTAAAACTGCGTACCGCCGCATCCTGCTCTTGCGTAAGCAAGGTATCTAACCCCGCCATGTGCTTGAGGTTATCGAGCAGTTTGCTAACGGTTACTTGCCTCATGCCAGGGCTTTATTACCAAACGATGGTCCGCTAAAGGATTGCCTGGATAGCGTCTTTGCTTTGAAGGATGGATTGTCGCGAAGGAACTCTTTTACGAAGGACTTATCTCCCCAGCATCCACGCTCGGCTTGATGCCAGCGAAAGTACTCGCGTGCGGGGATACTTGCTTTGAGTTGTCCGAGTCCGTCCATCTTGGCGACTCCCATTTCCTTATTTTCCTTCATAGCCATCTTTTCGCGCATGACTGATTCGTGTTCCTCAAGGTCTACCTCGTAGCGTAAATAGCGATCCAAGTTTTTCATAAACTGTGAACCGTTTCCGTTTTTCCACTTTGGTATTAATATATCAGCCATGTCGTATTTATATAGATTAGGGAGAGGCCCGCTACGCAGACCCCTCCCCGCACTATCGGTTAAGATTAATTAATTTTTCCGTGAGCTTTGGGAGCAAGACACGCAAGTCCAGCAATCGTCTCACAGAAACCTCTGCGCCCGCCGCCTTTGTTCTCAAGCTCAGAAGAAGACTCAGCTTTGAGCATATTTACAGCGATGTACTCAGGGTCGATAAGTAAACCAGCGTTGGTATCAACGGTTGCCGATCCACTTGTTCTGTTAAGGAACAAGGAAGGAATGACGGCCACATTTCCAAAGTCGCCTTCGTACATATTTACTACGAGGGAGATCTTTTTGGACTCAGCGGGTTGAGTAACCTGGAAGTTGAGGGCGGTGGTTGTGCCTTCCTGACGAGCAAAATCAGAGATGTCGCGTTTCAAGGTAGGACCAGCAAGCAAAGTAAGCTGTCCACCGGGCATTCCATTAGCTTCGTACAGGTCTTGAAGCAAACCATTCAAGTTGGCTTCGGTGAATGAAGAACCACCCAAGGTTACGCTGGCAATGGATTGATAAGCGGCAGGAATATCAGCGGGTTGACCGCCTTCGCCCAACCATTTTAAAAGACCACGGGTCTTGTATGGGTTGGTTCCATCGTCTTGATCCCGGTCTTGAGCGGAACAAAGCGCACTTTCGATATCGCGCTTCATTTGCCTTACTGCTTTTCCTTCCGCATTTGCGAACTCATTGTCCACGCCAGCAACATCAACAAGTTCCTGGATGTTGGAAACTTGGTAGTTTTGACGGAATACTTGAATGTGATTTCCGAGCTTTGCGCGGTTAGCTACTTGGTTGGTGAAGGTAGTCTCATCTTCGCCCTCCAATACTCCGGCAAACGCTGGGGTTGCCAGGTCATCCACTTGCCACTCAAAGAATGTGCCGTTGGCTTTTCCTTTTTTAGCGAGCGATAGAAGCGGGGTGCGCTCCGGCTCTAAAATTGTCAATACATCAGAGAGATCTTCTCTATTAGAGCCGAGTTTAGTTCCGGCTACATGTGATTTGGTCATTGCCATGATTTATTTCCTCCTTGGAATTTAAGATTTATTTTTAAGTTTAAGATATGCTTGGTAGTCTGCCATTGAGCCTGATCGGTCGAATTTCGCCTTCGCCGCTTGCAGAGCTTTCGTTGCATTCGCCTGGGGACTCTTGGGCCTAGCTGTACCCGCCTCGGTACTCGCGGTTGGTGCTTTGGGTTTGGGCTTAGGTGCGGCCTTTTGTGCTTGTCTAGCTTTGACTGCGTTTAATCCCTCCACCATAAGTCCAAGGGCGAAGTTGGAGTTAGGTAAGTATTGAACCAAGGGTTTATAGAGCGGAGATTCCTTTACTTGCATAAACAGCTTATAGTTGTCGCTATGCTCATCTCCGAGGAACTCGAAGGTTTGCAAGGCTTGCTGATCTGCTTGGGTACGCTCTTGTAACCATTTCTGCCGGGCGGGGGCATCTTTACGGAGGATCTTGTTGGCGTTTGCTTTGATCCGGCGTAAGTCTGCTTTGCTGTAGACTTTGTCCCCGTCCTTTGCCACATACTCGTTACCGTTGTCATCGTACTCCACTTCGTTGTCGAGGTTCTCATCTGCCCACTCTACGAGGGCGGTAAGTTGCTCAACTTCTTTATGGAGCGATTGGGCATCTTGTACATTGTGCAAGGCATTATCCTTGAGGAACTCAGGTAGTTCGGCACTTTGCGTTTGCTGGGCTTGTACAGCCTGTGCTTGCAACTCCGCATTTTCTGCGAGTAGTGCTTTTTTCTGAGCGGTTAAGCGACCAAAGCGTTTGACGGCAGATGCATTCAGCGCCTTAGCTAGATCGCGGGACTCCTCTTCGGATAGGTTATCCAGGTCGATATTGAACTTTGAAAGAACATTTGAAGGATCTGCGGGCGGCGAAGATTCCTCTCCTTCCACTTGCTCCTCTTCGGCAGACTCTGTGTTTTCCGTTAAGATATCCGTAGGCTCCGCAGTTTCATCAGCGGGTTCTTCAATCTCTTCGGTAGGAACGGGTTGTGCTTCCTCCGGCTGTTCCTTGCGTTTCAGTAACTGATCGGCAAATTCGGCCATCGAAAGGTTACCCTCTCCTTGCGTTTCATTATTCGCGGAATTTTCAGAGGATTCCGAGACAACCTCTTCGGTTAATGTTTCCATAAGTTGTCAAGGCAATAGCGCCTAGTGTAGCAAAATGTAGCTATATGTAGAGACAAAGGCAACAAAAAGCCCCCACGGCTACCCCATAACCGTGAGGGCTAAGAATCTATTGGTAAGATTAAAGGCTGTAAAAATTGTCCAATTCTTCGTCTATGGCTTCTAGTTTTCCTGTGAAGTGAAAGTGAAGATTTTGGTTCTCAATATTTTTGCGGTTTTGTAATTCGCGGATAGTTTCCTCCCTCATTTGCTCGCGCACCTCAATGTACTTTTTAAAATTAGGATCGTTCTTTAAGGAACGCAAAGCGGTGATCGCTTCCTGTGGATCGACCTCGTGGTACTTCTTCCGCTTCACTTTCTTTTGCGTGCTGTCTTTGCGGCTTTTTTAAATGCTTTCGCGGTAGGCGCACCCTTGCT
>Ga0208899_1000311_pt1 | contig 34537 bp, 43 predicted proteins | sample VirMetDEL_Nov_24_FD_184518 | JGI IMG/M metagenome (GOLD analysis project Ga0208899, IMG submission 184518) | Aqueous microbial communities from the Delaware River and Bay under freshwater to marine salinity gradient to study organic matter... | ecosystem: Environmental > Aquatic > Marine >... | reverse complement strand
AGTCCCAAATGTTGACTTCGGCGTCAGAGCCACTGGTTTCTACCGTGGCAAGCATCAGGCTTGACCAAACTGATCCGTTCTCAAACTTACCGGCCCACGCTTTCCCATCTACTGAAGGGCCGACGAGACACGCATCAATGAATGCGTTGGTCTCGACGATGCCGGAAGTCGCTGCGGTGACTAATTCGCTGAGCGTCGTGATGCCCCCGGTAAGGGACTGGGCGAGGTCTGCTAGATCACGATTGATCGTCATGGTTAAGCTCCTGGCTTGGTAGGCCAGACCACATCGGCTGGACTTGCAAAATTTTGCGGCACATCGCGCAGCGCCTGCCGATAATTTGTTTCGTCCGCAGACATCGCGCGATCTGAAACTGCCCACCAGTCTGTCGCCGCAAGCAGACCGTCGCGCTCGCTGCGGACGTCCGCCCACGTGATCGCAGGAGGCGTGTAGGCCGCAATAGCCAACCCTTGTTCTACGATCTCGTCGTAATCAGCATTGCCGGGAACGGGTGGGATTGACTCACCTGTGTCCATGTCCTTGACGACACTGCCCATCTTGTCCCATTGAAGGTTTTTTCTCATTTTTACAACTCCGCGGTGAAGTCAAAGTAAAGGGCGTCTGTGACATCTCGGTAAATGTAGCCCCCGCCCGTGGTTCCCGATGCCACCGTGAACAAGGCCGACCACGCAGTGGCGTTGGGGTAAGCCGTAAAGGCACTGCATGTTTTGTTGGCGTTTGCGCCATCCGCAACTATGACATGGCCAACATCAGAGATTGAAATGGTCGGTGACAACCGCATTTCAACGGGGTGCGCTACCGGGCCTAAGAATGCATTTGTCGCCGCATTCATCGTGATAGAGCCAAATATCTGGCTGCTAGAATCCTGAACAGTCCAGCGACGGAAATACCGCTGACACTTTTCTAGCGTCGTGCCGTAATCCTCATGCTCAAAGTCCGTCCCCACGCTGCCGATTTCGAGTTGAACGCCTGCAAGTCCAAAAGTTCCGGTGCTAGAAACTACGTTTACTTGATTAGACGTAGCTTCATCATCCGCAGCATTCCATGTATCCGCAGTGCCTTGGTATGATGAGCCTGCTCCCAACGACCATACTAGGCTTAATCCAATTCCCGTAGTAGTCAGCCAAGTCCCCGACTGATCCAACGCAACGGTCTTGGTGAAAAACTCCCATGTGTCTGCCGAAGCAATCGTGTATTCAAAAACATAACTACGATTTTCCGCGCTATTTTGCAGCGAGACGCAATGGATGCCAGTAATTCTTGACCTAGCCCAAAACTGCAATGTGACAGTTTTGGCGTTAGCCGTCCCAAGCATCAGGTGGGAAACATTGGTCCCTTCTAGCTTGGTCCGAACGTGGTAATGCTCACCACTGGATATGCTTGCATCCCCTGTGGTTATGTCCACCTTTAGGGATTTCGTAAAACCCTGCCCTGACGGAACATCAGTATCTGCCGTTAGCGTGTAGGCTGCTGTTGCCCCAGAAAGAGCCTCCCAACGATCCGGCCCGCCATAACCAACCGCACCCGCTGCGATATTCGTAGACCCACGCTGCGCCACCGTCATCGCACCGTTGATTATTAAGTTCTTCGCGGTCGTCGGGTTCGAGCCGAAGCGCCAGACCTCAGTCCCACCGACCGCAACGCCAACCGTGTCGGCGGCGGGGAAAAAGATTCCGGTATTGGTATCGCCTGTGTTAGCGAGCGCTGGCGCGCTGCTCGATCCATCGGCCAGGGTCAGAGACGTGATGTCTGTATTCGCGCCCAGAAGCGCGTACTTCGCATCGCTCGCAGACTTGCTGTAATAGTCTCCCGGTGCAGCCGCACCGTGGGCGATCACTTCGAGCTTGTCACCCGCAGTCAGCGCCGCCAGCCCGGTGATTGACGTTCCGCTCGTCGCAGTGTAATCGCCGTCGTTGAGCATCACGCCGTTCAGAAACACCATGATGAACCCAGCGTCATAGGCAAGGGTGTTAGCGTTGTCGTCCGCGCCGGTCACTGAAGTCTCGCCGCCGGACGCGGTGTACTCGAACCGCTGGTAAACAGAGCTGATCGTCGATCCCGTCGCGACCCAGCCGCTGCCGTTATAAACTTTCATCTCGCCAGCGGTGGAGTCAAAGAACAGGGCCCCGGGAATCAGAGGATCGCCGTCGTTGTCGAGCGCCGGTGCGCTGGACTTAGCGCCCAAATATCTATCGTCGAAGCTATCAAAGGACGCCGCCGCCGATGCGGCGCTGGACGATGCAGCCGACGCCGAAGTGCTTGCGTCTGACGCCGATGTGCTGGCAGCCGACGCGCTTGTACTCGCGTTGGACGCCGAGGTGCTGGCCGAGCTGGCCGACGCGCTGGCCTTGGCGCTGTAGTGCTTCGCGCTATACTCGCCGCCGCCGCCTGGGACTGCGGAGTCCTCGGCTCGCTGCGCCCATTCTTTGGCGCTCCCGCCGGCGCCGGATTGCGTGCCGCTCGCATACTCTTTTGCAGAGTAGTCGCTCGTGTCGACTGTGCCGGAAGTTTCAGTTGCCCACTCTTTCGCAGCGCCAGCGGCGGCGGTGTCCGTGACGCCCGTCCCGCCGACCGCCCAAGCCTTCGAGCTGTAGCCCTCGCCGACCTGTGCCTCGCCGTCAGTCTTTTTCGCCCACGCCTCGGCCTCGTCGGCAAATCCGCTGGCACTCGTAGCAGAGGCCGCCGCTGCCGCTGCATCGACGATGAGCGCCCACTTCGCAACGTCGGCATTTGAAGAAATGGGCAAGCTGCCGCTACTGGTGTGGGCCGTGGTCGCGATGTAGATGTTATTGTTCGTCGTGTCCTTGACGATATCGCGCAACGCATAGGCAGTAGACGCGGCCCAGTCCCCGCGAAATACGCCGACCTCAACGCCGACGGTCGGGTTGCCATCCGTGTCAAATGCGAGGTAGTTACCGGCGCGACTTGCCTTCGTCGGCAACTCCATGTCCACGACGCCGCCATCCTCGACAAGCGCCGGGTCGTAAACCGGCGCACGCATGGCGCGCTTGCTCTCTTCCGAGATTTGCTGAACCATGATGATCTGGCCGTCAAGCTGCTCGTTTAAAGCAGCCGCGCGAAGATCACCGGCAGTCACAAAGTCTGTAGTACGCTCGATGTCACGCGCACCGACAATCGTGATCTGGTCGGCGGTAACTGGCGTGGACGGCACGTTCGTGCCAGTCACAATGGTTACGCTGCCCGTACCGTTGGCAGCCACGGAAACCGTGTAGTCCGTAGTCAACGTCAGCTTGACTGCGTTGAAATAGACGGCAAGATCGGTCTGATCCAGAACCTCAAACGTGAAGGCATACGGCCCGGTTCCAGCGGAGCCGCTGAAGACGACCCGGCGCGTTACTGCGTTAATGTTGTAATCAGCCATCTCTAACTACTTTCCGAAAGAAGTTATCGTATTTAATCGCTCAACCAAATCGCGGCTTGCTTCAGGGTACTCAATATAATCACCAACCAAGCCGTATTCCGACCCCACAGGGCGGGCCTCGTTGATGTAGCCATCTTCTCTCTTATTCGCTTCCATATCACCAAACATTACCTTGCGTGCGGCCCCTCTATAGTCGGAAACAATCCTATTAAGCGTTGGGTGGACAGTTCCAAGCGGCAGCTTTTGACCATATTTGCCTTCGTATTCTTCTATATACCGCTCAATTTCATTGGCGAGAGCAGTCTGCATGTCTACGCCGTTAATTTTAATCTCGCGAGCATATAGTTGTTTAAATCTGTTTTCCATTTCTGCGGTCATGGAGCGGCCCGCTTTGGCGACCATATACGCGGGCGGCTCACCAACAGCGTAATTAAGCTGGGCAAAGTATTCTCTGAGAAGGCTTGGCTTGCCGCCGGATACAATGCCAAACCCGTGGGCGATGGCCGGATCGCCCCCGATTGGGGTGGCGTCAAGCGGGTCCAGCTTTGGCAAAACGCCTTTGCTAAGGCCGGGGACGCGCGATCTAAATCTGTTGTAAGTAACGAGAAACGCGGAAAGCCCCGGCGCTCTGGCAGGGTCGCGGACCCCCATCGCGCGGAGCATTTCTGCCTGGGCTTCCGTAACTGCGGTTTCGCTCGCAGCCGGGTCTATCATTCTTTCAAATGCTGCGCCTAGAGATGAACTTGGAATACCGGCTGGCGTGCCTTGAAGCGCGACATTTGCGTAGGTTTCCATTGCCTTATTGAAAATATCAAGAATGCGCTCCCCGATATCGCTCTCATAGCTGGTAGCGATATCTACAATGTCTGAGAAAGCAGTCATCACGGGAATGTTCGTGCTGAACTCAGCAAGAGCAGCCGAGCCCGCGCTAAACATTTCTGAAGATAACGACATATCGGGGTCGTATAGCGCGTATTTTGTCGTATCGGCATAAGCCGAAGAGAGCATTAGCGGGATATTAAGAGGCTCAAGCCTGTTCAGCGACACAAAGACCTGCCCATCAAACTGGCCTCGCCCAACAGTGACGCTTCCGGGGACCAATTCGTTAAGCCTTTTAATGCTACCGGCTGTAAATCTATCTGCGCTAAATCTGAGAGAGTTTGGCTGCCAGCCAAGCTGGCGCAGATTATTTCTTTCGGCGTAATCGGCTGGGCCAGTTCCAGTCAATAAATCGTTTGCAACAAGATGATGACCAGCAAGCATGACACCACCGCCAAGCGCGACACGCGCGACTGCCATGTCCCTGCTTACCCCGCCCTTTTTCCAATCACTGTAAAAACGGGGCGAAAGAAAATTGAGGAACGGGACCGGAGTGCGTGCCGCGCCCTCGCTTGCGATCTGGGTAATTGTTCGCGAAAACATCGCAAATGGCTTCATAACAGCCCAGTTGAGTACCTTTTGAGTTCTCCACGCAACGCGACCAGACCGAGTGTCTAGATCAAAGTCAGCCTGCATCGTTATCATTTTTCTAAAATCTTGAGCGTCCTGCATTGCATCGGCAGGCACGGTGTCGAGATATTTAGCGGCTGTACTCCTCGCAACCTCTTCAGCGCCAGACACATCCCCAGGATTGGCTTGAAGATGGCGGATGTAAGCTGACTGAGCATCCCTTAGAGCGGCCTGGTGCAACTGCATCTGCATCCCAATGCCGCCGACAAACTCATCTACAGAGGCAATGCCTTTAAACGGAATACTGTAAAGAACGCCAAGAGCATCTATGCTTGCGCCAACGCCTCGTTTAAATAGTCCGTCACCGCGAGCCTTAGACACTTCCCTGCCAAACAAATACTCAGAAGTGTATGGGTTACGCCGCACCTCGCCTTTAGCGCCTGTTGCTTGTTTCAACGCAGGACCAAGAAGGCGGAAGCCATCAACGATACCGGCGGTTATGGCCGTGGCTCGAATAGAAATATCCGATAGCTGGGATCGCTCATCAACGAACTCGCGGCCAAGAACTTTAGCCAAGCCCGTCCGCGCCATGCCAACGGGGATTGAGGCTCCGCGAACGATGAAATCGTCTAGCAACATGGCGCTAGTCATACCAAAGTTGTATCCGTGCGTAAGAGGATTAGACAGCATAGATGATTGCGCCGCATAGATAACGGCGTCATAAATGCGCCCGACAACAGAGCGGGTAAGCAACTTGTTCTGTGCCTTCCTATTTCCTGCGGCTGCCTTCCATTTCTCGGCAAATGCAGTCAAACCATCTCGCGTCCCAAGCACCCCGAGCGTGTCCTGTATCTCTCCGTGAAGCACATCCGGCATTGCTATGTTTGTGCGTTTAAACACGTTGAGGGCGCGAGCAATATCTGTCTGTTGACCCTGCAATCTAGTGACGATTGCGTTGTGTTGGGCAACCGCCTCCTGAAGCTCGACCATCCCGGCATCGTCAAGGCCGCCGTTAGTAATGCGCGTAACCAAATCGTCTACTCGCATGGCGCTTTGATCGTGGAGGTCAACCAGACCCGCAAGTTGGGTGGCCAGTTGGCTGTCGCCAATCGTTACGCTCATGTCGCCAGAGTAAATCTTTTTAAGGCTTTCTTCTGAGGCTCCGATTGACCGGGCCTTTTCGTATAAAGACTGAATCGTGACTTTTTCTGGGGACTCGACGTTTGCTGCAAAAGCCTGAACCGTTGCGGAAAGTTCGTCGTCGTCAAAGAATCGAGTGTTGATCCTGCCCTCAACAAGCCCAGCCTGTTTTTGCAACGGCGTCAGCGACGGCACTTGCCTCGGCGCACCTATCTCTTCTTCCCGTTGCTGGACAATCTTCTGAACTTCAGCCTCAGATGCGGGTTCTGTCGGCGTTATGACAACTTGTTCATCCGGCGCTGGGGGCGTGGGATCGGGCACATCGGGGGCAACCGGCTCTTGCGCCTGCTCTCTCGGCTTAACTTTAACTTCACGAGTTTTAATTCCCTCCTTTAGAGCCTTGCGAACAATTCCTGTTACGCTGCTTGGTGCCTTGGCCATTACTCAACCCCACCCTCAAGCCCAATGGTTTGCTGCGGCATAAGCTCGGCGGTTTCGAGAACATCACTCACCGCCTTAACAGCCTTTGGTGCCAATTCAGACGCGCCCACTAAGAGTGGTCCCGCTACCGCGCCGATTGCCGTTTCAGCCGCAATCTCAGCGGCGCGTTGCTCTGGCGGCAAAGCAAATCCGGCCTGCTCCTCTACTGCCGCGACAGCGCCCGCCGGTACACCTGTATAAGTCGCCCCAGCAACACTAGCCGCCTTCTTGGTAGCCATGCTTTTTGCCAGTTCGCGCAACCCAGACTGTACCGCCTTTTGTCCTACAGCCCTTGCCGCAAGCCCAGCGCCAAATGTTGCAGCCGCGCCCCATGTCGAGGGGTCGGTAAACATCCCGCGAGCCATACGCCATGATCCAGAAAACGTGAAGTCAGGCAGCCTTTCGTACTGATCCATCAAGTAAACAAAAGCCTTGGCATTGTCTTTTGAGCCGTTGGAGATTAGCCGGGCCGCCTGCGATACCGCCCCCGGCCTGATCTCGGCCCCAGCAACTTCGCCAGCAAACGGCTGGGCAAAGTTATAATTAAAGTCAGCAATGATGTTGATCCCATAACGATGCGCGTCGTCGTCGGTGCCATCAAACGGCTGGCCCTGCATGACCGCGTAAATCTGTTTGGCATAGTTGATGAACTTTGGGTCAAACCGCAACGCCCGCTCGCTAATCTTTTTTTCTTGCGGCTTGTCAGGCGAAAATCTTTCTGGCGAGAGATTGCCGTAAATCTGGCTTTCAGCCTTTAACTCATACATTTGAGAAAAAGCGTCACTCATTAGTCCAAACTCCTAACGCCATGTGCAGCAAGCCGTTTGTAAGACTCAACAACACTGGAAAACGCCCTATTAGCTTGACTCTTGTCGCTCAGTTTTTTGTAGAACTCACTGCTTTTAATTTGATTGATTTTTGTTAGCAGCAACTCAACGCTGTCAAAAGAAAGAACCACGTCGGCGGTAAAGTCGATTCCCTGGTCGTTCCAGCCATCAACATCTTGCGATAGAAGTGCAAATGCGCGGCGCATGTCGTCCTGGGCTCCTTGTATTTCCGCGTCTACGATCACGGTTCCTCTAAGTTCAAATGGCGACACGCCCTGCCTGAGCGCTTCTTCTGTTAGTTGAATTGCCTCATTAGCAATAGCGAGCGACTGTTTATCTTGAGGAATTTGGCGGCTTGACCGGATGATTGGGGTAACTACAGCCACGGCCTGATTGTAAGTATCAGACGTAACAGTCCTGAGTTTATCGTACAGGTCATTCTGATCTTGAACATTGATGCTCATAGCCGTGAAGGCTGCGTCTAACTCGGATCGCTTTGTTATTTCACCCCTTAGAATGCGTTGCTCGACTTCGTAAAAGTGGTCCTTATTGCTTGGGGTTAAGCGGCCATCGCGAGCGCCTTCATATACGGATGGATTATATAGACCCAGGGAGTTGAAATAATCCAACTCCCGAAGGAGGGCATCGCGTCCCGGATCACTCGGGTCCATAACGCTTAATATTGAAGCCACACTAGTTGCCCTGTTTTTAAATACCTCATCCTGTTCTGCTTCTTGCCGCTGTTCGTCAGTGTGACGGTTGTCTCTAATAGTCCTGACGCGCCGTATTACATCTTCCTGTTCAGCGGTTGACAGTTTCTTCCAAATCCATGAAAGCTCCCCGAAGCCGCCGCTTTGCTCATCGGTGCTAGAAAGATTTTTTAAGGCGTATCCAACTAGAGCGCCCGTAGCCGCCGTTGAATCTGCCGCCTCAAAGTCTGACTGAGCCTTGCCTGCAATGTCCTTATCGCCAGTAGTCAAGGCAATGTCCAGATGGCTTCTGTTTATCGCCGCCGCAATAACATTATAATCGTTCTCCCCTGCGGTGCTATAAGCAGCCCCCAATACATTTGGTAGGTTCGACCTGCTAGTGTCGTAGTCTTTTACTAACTCGCGTTGCTGCGCCTTAAACACCTCCTGAGTGGCAAGTTTAAATGTAGACGCCGCAACTGTTGAAATGGTTGCGCGATACTGCGATGCAAGGCGCGGGTCAATCTCTGCCAAAACAGAAGAGTGACCATCCATGACGCCGTTAATCGTTGTCTTGAGGGAGTCAAGATCAACAGGCTGCCCGGCTGCAACAGCGCCGTTAATTACGGCCATCTGGCTTCTTGCCTCGCCCTCTAGCTGGGCTTGCAACTTTTGACCAATCGTTGCGCGAGAAGCAGCGCCAAAGATAGTCGTCGGATCGCCTACAATCTCGTCAATATCTCTGTCTTGCGCGATTGCATCTTGGATTTGCTCAACCGTAATTGGTTTATCAAAGCCATACTGAGCGCCAGCGATCTGCGCCCTTTCCGCAGCTTCCTTAAAGGCAAAGCCGCTCATGCGGTCGAGCGCATTGCTAAGGGAGCCATAGGCTTGTGCCCTAGCCGCCCCAGCAGACGCATAGTCCGCATTTGGACCAGGAATAAGTGTAGGACGCCTAGCCATTAGCGGTTTCCTTCGGGGGGCCACCTATTTTTCTGTATGTTAGGGCAGCCTGTCCAAGCGTTGCGGCAGCGCCAAATATGCCAGACCTTTTGGCTTGAGCGGCGCTGTCAAGCAACAGGCCAGACCGTAATGAGCCGCCCTCTCTGGCGATGATTTGGTTGTCTTGCAAAATCCTGTAATCAATAGCCGCTTCTCTCTCTGCTATTTCAGATAGCTGCTTGTACGACCCACTAAACGGGTCCAGCCCGCCAGCCCCCGCGCGAGCGACTAGAGCGCCTTGTTGAGCGTTGAGAGCTTTAAGCCTATCTACTGCTGCCTGCCTGTATTGCAATGCCTCACCGCGAGCCTTTACTTCTTCAAGTGCTGACTGTCGCGCCAAGCCCACCGCTTGCGCCCTACCAGCCCGAATCTGGCTGTAGGCGCTGGCGGCTGAAAGAGCGATTCCAATCGCCGGTAGTGCTGCCATTACTGCCCCGCGCTAACTTTGTAGTCGATGCCAAGCAAGTTCATCTTGAGTGGCACCGTCTGGCCAATAGTGATTTGCCCATTATAGTTGTAACCGAGAATGCCGTTCAGCGTTTTGATCCCGGTGTATTCGGCAACGTCATCGTCAAGAATGCCAGTCCCGAACCGGCGGAAGGAAACTTCCTTATTGTTAATGGTCATCGCCTGAGTTTCGTAGACCTCGGCATTAACCTCAAAGATGCGCTTCTTGAAGCCCCGCAGCGAACCACTTGATAGATTCGGCTCAACCGGCAACGTCACAATGGACGGCGTAAAGTTCAATCCAACCTGATAACTGGTCGTTGCGGTCTGTGCGAATGTTATGGTGTAGGGCGAAGCAGGAACCGTTTGATCCGGCTCAACGACGCCATCGCGGATGATTTTGACTGACTCAGCTTCAAGGTGAGCCATTGCCACAGACGATGCAGCGCCACCAGTTTTGGCGCAATCCAAGAGCGTGTCGCTGTCAAATACCTCAACATAATAGACATCCGCGCTGTTTACGTTTCGCTTAACAACAACATAGATGTCAGTCACATCCACGCCAACATTCAAAAACGTCCCGTCCGTAGTCCATTCACTCGGCGCAATGACGTTCTGCGAGCGAAGAAGCGTGTAGCAAGCGATGCTGCCGTCGTCGTCATTGACGATTAGGAGCCTGTCGCCCTCATCAGTTCGCGTGCTTACCCGCACGGCCATCTCACCAGGAGACTTCAGGAGATGAGAGGAAAGCAAAGAAATCTTTGCAGACGTATATGCGTTAGAAACGTCTGCATACTCAAAGTCCTGCAACGACCGGCCCTGCCGCTGAATGAACAGGGATGCGCCGTCAATGTTTTGGATGCGAATGCCGGGCTTTGCGCCGTAAGAACTTTGCTGCTTGATAATAAGGGTTTCTGGGGTGATCGGCTCGTCTAGCGCCTGCGGCACATAGAACTCACCTCCCGTAGTAAAAATCTGAAGGTGACGCCCTGAGTAGATGTCTACGATTGCATTGAAGGTGCCGGTATCTAGCGTTGCCTCGACACCATCATCAGCAAGAGCCTCGCCCTTGGAGAAGTTAAAAAAGTCGCCTACGCGCGATCCCCAAATGGTAGATGGACGAGACTTGCTGCCGCCGAAGTAAAGTCGCCCCTCGTGAAATACCACGCTGCGCGGCCAGCCCCTTGTCGATGACCACACATCCTCGTAGCCATGCTCAATAAAAAAGTTGCCAGAAGAAATGGTTGCAGTGTCAAAAAACGGAGTCTCTGTGTATGCTTTTACGGATGTGTCACTAACGTATTCAACAATGCGAGCGCGACCAAAGCCGTTGCTTTGCACGACATACTCACCAACGGCAGCCGCCTTGAATGCCTTTACTTCGTAGTTAGAGGTGTTGTCAGGCGCGGTGTCCCACGCGGGCTCCACTGTGAGAACCTTTGTTGAGGCAACGTAATCCTCAACGTGTCGCGTCTGCCCCGACCCTGTGCCGCTCGTAATCTCGATAAACATTCCATTTGGCTCGTCGTCAGACGTAAAGCTACTCGCCGCCTTCAGGGTTATCGTATTGCTTGAGCCAGCCTGAGCCGTGCCTGTATCGGTAGTGACCCCAGATGCAGTAAGAGTAATATTTCCTGACGTGGCGCTTGGGGTGATGTCGTAAGTGGTAAAATGGGTATCAACAGAGAACGCATACTGAGGAAGAAATTCAAAGCTAATCGTTGTGGCTGTCCAGGTGGAGTCAGACACGCCCCTGACGATCTTTACTGGCTCTAGGTCTTCGTGAGCAATAACGAGCGTATCCGCGCTCTGCACCCAATTCAGTTCAGGCAAGATGCCAGAAGTAACGGCGGCAATAGTTAGGTAGTCATTGCCTGAGCCATTGATGTTCGTTACTTGCGCCGAGTTCTTAAATACATACATCTTGCCCGGCGTAAAAACGAGCATGTAACTATCGTCAACGCTGAACTCAAAAGGAACCATGCGAACAGCGGTCCCAGCCCCACTGTCAAGAGTAGCAATGTATTTAGTGCCATCCCTGCGCCGTGCGCCACCCTGCGGCTGAATGCTGACATTCGTCGCAGACGAGAGTCCCGAGCGGTATTGCGCGATATCAGTCCTTGCACGCAGTTTTGGGTCAAGCTCGCCAGACGTAAAATCATTCTGTATTTGAATGATTCGGCTCATCCGCGAACATCCGTGAGCGGGAAGTCCATGATGTTCTGCGGCGGGCGATCAACGCCATCAATGTTCATCGAAACCCTAGCAAGGCCGCCCCGCATGTTCTCGGACGGCAGGCCATAAGCGAGTCTGTGGTAGTAGTCCGCCTTAGTGATCTGATCCGTAATCGGCTCCGCAAAAGACGCGGCGAGAGCGTGCTTTAGGTAATTAACAAAATATGCCGGGAACAAGGATGGGTCCACGGTGTACTGATAGTCGATCCAAACGCTTTCGTAGTTGGCGTACAGCGCGGTCCCGTAAATATCGAAGTCGTTTACAGGCGTCCCACCGGCTGAACTGGTGATGAACACAGCCTTTGGATTTCCAAGGATATCGCCCGGAAGTTGGTACTTGTATCGCCATTCTGTGACAGGCGTGTCTACAAGCCGCGCAAGCTGAACCTTCTTGATCGACCAGCTATACGGGTACTGCATCAACAAAGTGTCCTGAATGTCGTCGTAGAGGCGGTCGGCTACCTGGGCCTCGTCCGTGCCTTCTGAAAAACTTGATAATGCAGAAGCGCCCAGCATGATGAGCGCGTCAGAACAAATGCTAAGTTTGGTGTCGCCAGCGGCCATCGCGCCTAACCCCGATCATGCCTACGGCAGCGCCGTAACGCGCCAAAGAAGAACTGGGGCTGGCGAAAGCCAGCCCCAATCCAATTAGTCACCATCCGTGGCGGCCAGCGTAGTACCGTCCGCAACGTCAACAACTCCACCGCTGTTCGAGAGAACTTGCGTGAGAGTGCTAACGCGGGTGCCACCAGTCGAGGTTACGCAATAGATCAGATCGCCCACGGCAAGCGTGTCCGAAATGTCATTGAAGTAGCCAGCGGTGTTGACATCCGCAATGGTGTCCGCCGTCTGATATGTGTAGATCGACGGAGCGTTGCCCTTTTTAGAAGAAGAGACAACGCCAAGTCCCGAAGCTGAGAAAGCCATGCTCTTACTCCTTATTCGGTGCTGCTGATTTTGACGATGCCTTCATCGTCAATGGCGATGGCCCCAGCGGAGAACATCGAAGAAACGAGGAACGACGTCTTTTCGGGGACGTAGTTGATCTCGCTCTTCTGGTTCATGCTGATACCAAGGCCAACAGCATCACGGTGGAACGCAAAGCTGGTGCGGGTGGACGGAAGCGGCAGGCCGCCTTCGTCACGATCACCAAGCATGATGAACTTAAAATTCAGGAACTCATCGAGCTCACCGCGAGATAAGCTCTTGACAGTAGAGAAATCGCTCGAAGTAAGTTCCGTTTCGTCCAGCAACGCCGAAAGACCATTAGCATGAATAACCATGCAGCGGCCTTCCTGCGGCACGTTTTTGGCGTCAAGAGCCTTCTTGGCCGCCAACAGCTTCGCGAGGTTGAGGTTCGTGGCCGTACCACCGACGTTGGTGTCAACAGTCGAGGGCGATGAAGCCGCATTCAGGGCGTCGATAACAAGCTGGTCCATACGACGACCAATAGCATTGCCAACAACCTGAACAAGCTCACGACGCTCGTCGAAGTTCACCTTCGCCTGATGGAAGATATCGCTGTACTCGGCGGCGATATAATCCGACATGCTCGCCGTAACCTGAGAGTAGGTCACGTTGAGCGGGGTCACGTCCGTTTGGGGGACGCGAACCGTAGCGGTGCCCTTCCCGATTTTCGGGAACTTCACCTGATTGCCTTCGACATTTGTCCGTTCGCGGGTCACACCGGCAAGGGCGCGAGAAGCCTGATAAGCCTGCTTGACCTCGGCATCGAACAACTGAACGTAGGCGGAAGAAATGCCAACAGCCATTTCAATCTCCATTTCAGTTAGTTGAAAATTAAATGCCAATCCGCCTAGCAGTTATCCTCACGGGCTGCGGCTTGGGTGGTTTCGCGCCTCACCCCAGGGCGGTTCTGCGGGCCTTTCGGTTGTCCGCAAATAACATATAATAAAAAAGGGAGCGCAAGTAAACACCAGGCTCCCTTTAAGTAAATATGAAGAAAAGGTTCAGACCGGGCTGTAGTCCTCTTTCCCGTATACTTGCTCGAACATACTTTCAACTTTCCTTCTATAAGAAGGATCGCTCTGATACTCGGGCTTCCCGACCATCGCAAAAAGCTCTTCTTTAGACGGGGCGTCGTTTGTGGGAGACACATCGACCGGAACCGACCTGTCACCGTAGTAGGAACGGATTTTCTGCAAAGCCCTTAGCCCCTGGGCGGTGCCACCCATGATTTTAAACTCCTCAAAATCGGCCTCACTCCACACGCCCTTGCTAACCAAGCTCTGCCCCCATTGAGACATCGACTTAATTACAGCGTCGGCATTTGGTCCGAGAGCCTTGTATTCTTCATCGTAGGAAAGCCTAGCCTGTTCCTGCTCTCCCCCAGCAATCTCGATGAACTTAGCCGCAAGCTGATCGAAAGCATCTTGGCTAATGTTGTTTTCCTTGGCCCAGTCTTTGTAGCTGTTATACAGCGGGTCATCGGCGGGTATCTCAGCTTGTTGAAAAACCGCCTCGTCATAAGCATCCGGGGCTTTGTGCTTGCCCTGAGATAGCTTTTTTTCAAGATCGCGATATGACTTGGTTAGGCTCTCAACGTCAGGGCCATCTTCGGACCAGAACTTTTCTGGGAACCACTCTGGACGCTCGGCAGGCTTCGCCTCTTCCGTCGTTTCTGCGTCGGCCTTGGCTTCGTCTAAACGAGGGTCGCTGCCCTCTAGGTGCGTAATCGACTCTTCTTGCTGCTGGTTATCGTCGTCACCCTGCGGGGCGGCTTCGGCCAACAAACCTTCAGTCTCGCTCATTACTCGCTTGCCTTTTCTATTCGCCGCTCAATTTCGCGGACTATGGAGTTTTGCCCCTCTCGCGCATAGCCGTGCGAAGCATCTTCGCCGGGATACCAAGTGGGCTGCTCAATCGTCAGCGATCTAAGGTGGGCCAAAACCTTTTGGCCGTCGTCGCTGCCGAATACACGCAAGTACAGACGATTTGTGTCGTCCTGATCCTGCTTAGTAGTTTTGGTAAGTTCCGGCTGGAATTGCCGTAGTCCGTCCCATCCTTCGACGGTTTGCATCAATCACCTATTGCTGTGCTGGCTCCATGCCCTGCTGGGCCGCCATCTGCGCCATCTGGGCAGCTTGCTCCATCATCTGCATCCGCTCTTCCGGCGTAGTCCTGAGATTTGCTGGGATGCCTAGCTTGTCGGCAATGTAGTCAGCAATCCCACCAGTGCGAACCGCCATCTGGCCTTCTGGCCCAAGCGACGATGCAATCTGCACCCATTGCGTAATTTTCTCGATGTCGCCCATGTTCTGCGCTTGAGCAATCGGGCTAACAGGTATGACCTTTACTTCCAGACCGTTTACACGCAACGGCATTTCAATCAAGCCTTGGTCGTCCATGACGTACATGACACGCGCAATTAGCGGCACCATGGTTTCAGTAATCAGACGGCCAAAGGCACTTCCAAGGTTCTGCGACAGTTCACGCATACGCTCCGCAATTTCTGTGGCAGAGCGCGCGCTCATATTGTCGGGCGGCAGCGTGTCGTCCAACAAAATCTTCTTAACATTCATTCGCAAATCGTTAATCACAATTTGCGAAACATTAAAGTCGCCAGAGCGTGGCAGCATTTTCAGGCTGTCGCCCTGCGGGCCGCCGTTTCTTGCCACGGGGATAATTGCACCGGGCACAATCCGAATGGTCTGCGGGTTTAGGACGCCATCATCGGCAGCCGTGTAAACACCGGCAATGCTGAGTGATGCATTCTTGAGAAGAAGCTCAAGTGTTTTGTTGAGCGTCTTAATGTCAGGGATGGCCGTGACGAGGGGACCGCGACCGTAAACCTCCCCCGCCACCTTCATGTAGCGCGCGACGATCCACGGAGAAGATCGCATTGTCCGATGCACAATCTTCTCTTTCCCGTCAGGCCAAATTACACAGTAATGATACTCACCTCGACTCGCGTCTAAGATTGTTGATTCGATAAGTTCAATTTCTTCAGTCGGTTTTTCCTCGATTGCGCGAGCAAGGCGAGGCGAGATTTCCGCATCAAGCCAATGCTGCGTAATGGCCTCTGCCTTCAAGCGCATCCGGCGATACACATTGTCCACCTTGCCGTGCGCGCCTTCCTCAATAGCGACAAGATACTGCGGCACAGACGTAAACCTGATTGGCGTTGCCTCATCACCAGGCTGCACAAGCATGACCGCCGTGCCAACAGCAAGGTCCATAAGGAACTCGCCCATCGCCAAGTCAAAGTTGCTTTGGCGAAGCACGCTGAACATCTTGTCTGAGTAAGTGTCTAGGACGGCCTGAACCTCAATATGCCGGTCCATCGGGATGTCTGGACCCGGCTCCAACCGGCACCAGCGACCATAAGGCGGGAATAGGCCAGACTGAATGCGGTTCGCAAACCTTTGAGTGGCGTTGATCGCTGTGCTGTCGAAGACGCGGGCCATCTTGTTCTGGCCCGGAGCGCCGCCACCTTCGTAATAGCCGTCATACAGGTTGCGTTGTGGCAGCGCATACTCGTAGCAATCCTCGTAAATCTGACGCCAGTTATCCTTGCGGCGCTGGGCTGCGGCGTGTCTCTTCAGGATTTCTTCGACGCTATACATGGCTATGACTTCTTGTGTCTCGCCGCAAAATTACGAGCGGCCTGTTTGCTCCCAAAACCCCACGCCCTCAAAGCTAGGCCAAGTCGCGTGGGTTCGCCCTTCTCGTTCTTCTCTGGCCCATCCATGCCGCCAAACCTTGCGGCGAAGGAAACTCTGCGCGGATTGGTTCCGGTCTTAACCGGAGACTTTAGATTGCCACCCTCTTTGCGCTCAAAGTAACGCCGACCTTTTTCGTTCAGCCCACCTTCAGGGTTTTGATAAATCTTCTTAACCACGAGCGGCACGCATGTTGTCGATCAGGTTAGGGTACGGACGACCAGCCTTACGCGCCGCACGCATTGCGGATCGCTTTTGTGCGGACGACAAAGACTGGGGCTTGCCCGCAGACTTGGGCCGTGGCTTGTCCCAGACTTGCTTCTTGTCCTTCATCGCTAACCCATCAACGGACGGACCTTAGTCCGCGCCCTAATCCTTGCAGCACGTTCGCGCTCCGCACGGCTGCCGTATTTAAGCTCTCTGGCACGCGCCGATACGGCAGCGCCCGGTGGCTCAGGCGGCGGCGGCGGCGGAAGCGATGGCGACACCATATCCATCACGGGGTCGAGGAATGGCGGCGAAACAATCGAGCCTGAGATTGGCGGCTCTACAGGCGGTGGCGTACGTCCGGTAAGTACAGCGGCGGCTCTTTCCTGCGGGCTAATAACAGACTCTACAGGCGGCTGTGCGGGTGGCGTACGTCCGGTAAGCGAAGCGGCGGCTCTTTCCTGCGGGCTAATAGAAGACGGAACGGATACGCTGGGTGCGCCAGCCATTAACCCGGCCCCAAAGTTGAGGTAACGCCCAGTTCTGCGTTTTCACGCTCTTGCGAAAGCAGGGAACGGGTGCCGCCATACCGCATCGCGCGGCGACGGGAAGCGGTCTGCGCCTGAAGGCGGCGTTCTTCCTCTGCCGCCCGCTCTTCAGCGCGGCGCTGCGCCTCGGTAGTTTCAGGCGCAATCTGTGCCGGGGTCGGAGCCTTTGGCTTGCTTAGGATGCCACCCATCTGTGATCCTCGCGTACATGTAGTAATCGGCACCATCAGGCCCAAACGACTTGAGTGTACCTTCGCGCACAAAATGTAATACTTCGGCCCACCTAATAGCAAGCGTGTTGCGACTATCGACTACTATCTGCAATCTAAATAGACGCATCTGGTCTACTATCGTATCGAAGTAACGCATCGCTCCGCGCGTTAGCGACACAGGAGCAATACTTACGATATCGCTGGTTAGTAACCACGCCTCGGCCACCCCACCCCAGACGGGGACAACGCCCCAGCAACAGGCAACTTTGCCGCGATAAAGGGCGCTATAGCAATGCGGGTATTGGCTATACTGTTGCAATCTCTGCTTGTAGTCAGGCAGGCATCTAAAGTAATTACGCTCAAACCAGCGCAAATCCATCATAGCCACATGCCCCCAATGGAAGGGCACGACCGTCACCCCGGAATTAGCGGTAATTGGGATCATTGCAGAGCCTATAGGGGTTGTACCCCGTGCGTGAAAGGTGGTATTTTTGGGGGTCTAAGCTCTTCCACTTGGACCCTCCTGTAGTAACGGGGCGCTTCCCTTCCTGAGCGCCCCGTTTTTTTATGCAAAAATGTCGAAATCCGTGCTGGCCCGAAGTTGCTTAAACAGAGGCTTTCCGTTGGGATTGCGGGTCAAGGCTCGGTGTTCCCCGCCCCCGAGCATCAGGTATCCGTATGCGTCCCCAACGTGGGAATGCTCGTTCTTGCTTGGCATGTCTCGGAACCGCTCCTGCCCGCCGCCCATGGCGACACGCTTAAAGTGATAACCGCCGCTCAGAGACTTTCTGATCCGGGCGCAATCCTTGGACACCAGCAATCCCGGCCTCCCGTCGATAAGCCGGTTCATCGGCATCGCCCCAGCCTCACGGCGCACCATGAAGTCGTTGCTTTGAGTAGGCCGCGCGTTAAAGCCATGCGTCCGCAAGTGGTCGAATGCCGTGACCTCAAAGATTTCGTCGCGCTTGCCACCAGCCGGATCGCCCCAGATAAAGATATCGTTGCGTTTAAATTGATCGACAAACTTTGTCTCTATGTCGGACTTGAGGTTCAGCGCAAACCTCTCAAGACCCATGTCGAAGGCGACAAGCTCATGCACGATATGCCAGCGGCCATTTGCCATGCGCTGCCCGAACACCGCTGCCGGGGTCAGACCAAAGTCCAAGCCAATGTGTAGCGGGCGCTCCTTCTCAATCTCAATGTCAGCCGCCATAAGGCTGTCGCTGTATTCATGCCATACAGGCTTGCCGTCCTGCACATAGACATACTTCGCCCCGGCGTAGCAGTTGATCCAGTCAATCGTCTTACCGGCTAACTGCTGTTCGTAATACCCAACCGGCAAGTTGTTGACGTTCTCCGCGTCAGGGTTCATGCGCCAGAAATTGTTGGCCGCAAAGATTGCGCCTTCATGCTCCTTGGTCGCGTCCAACACGCCACCCGGCTGCTTGTAGAACTTCCACGGGTAGCGACCCCTAATCGGGTTCTTCTCAGCCAACCCATGCCACCAGTGGTCCGAATCCATAGGGTTCGTAGACATCCACACGCCGCGCCACGGGCAACCGCCATGCTGCTTTGTGGGATAGCGGCCCACGCGGGAAGTCAGGCCGTCAACAACAGCCTTCGGCAACTCCCGCGCCTCATCGACAAAGCCACCCGTCAGTTCCAGAGAAAGCAGCTTCCGAACATCCCGTGGCTGGTCAAGCGCCAGAAAGATAACCTCGCAGTCCACACCGGGCGTTTCTCCGCGCGGGGGCAGCTTGATATGGTGGGTAATCGGCGGCGACCAACGCATCGAACCCCAGACATTCTCGGGAAATATCTCCTGCCAAGTCTTGAGCGTCGTGGTCCGCAATTCCGGGTAACTGTTACGAATTACTGCAAATCGTGAATAGCGCACATTGTCAATCGGAGAGGGCGGCTGTTTGACGGCCCGCAGCATGACTTCAGCTAGGCAGGCATACGTCTTGCCTGATCCAACCGGCCCCATCAGACCGCGCACAAAGCTGTCGTCGTTCAGAAAGCGCCAGACTGTCGGGCTTTCACTAAAGTCAAGATTCAGACCTGTCAGCGCCGACGCATCCCGCGTCCTGCGCCTTCTGGGACTGCGGTCCTTGGCTCGCTCCGATCTAGCCACTAGGCAACGTCATCCGGCGTTCTAACCGTAGCGATTGCCTCGCCACAAGAGCCACAGACGACATCCACGCTATATTCGTACAGTCGTCCGCGCGTCTGCTGGCCACAAAAATCACAGGTAACGTGATTGTCGTAGTACCTGATAAAACGCGGGTTGCCGCCCTCGATGACTTCTAGGTCAACCACGGGGCCACTCCACCACAGAACTACGCGCACCCTTGGGCAGGCCGTTACACAGGTTCGTGATAATCCGCCCGTTTTGGTCAACGTAGGCGCCAACGTCATAACCGCGCTCACGCCAGTAGTCGCTGATCTGTTGAGCGGCCTTTACCGAACGCTCAAGGTTTTCCTTAAAGTACTTCCAATTATTTTTCATGGCTTCCTCACAGAAAAAAAATCTCGTATAGCGCCGCTGCGGCTACCGCAAAAAGCACCAAGTCAGGAATCATCCTCATCGTCGCCATCCTTGACTTCGTAAGTCGTCGTCCTGGGGCCAGTCACGTTAATCCCGATCATGCTGGGTCGCATCTCATCGCTATTCGGCTCAAGCAGACCACGGTGCTTCGCCAGCAAGCGAAGCGCCGTCAGCTTGTCGTGCATCTCAACCTCAATGTTAGCGCCATCCTGCGTCTGCGTAACCTTAACCTTCTTAATGGTACGCCGCGCTCTCGGGCTTAACTCATTAGATGCACGGATTTGCACCTGACCCATTTCGTCCCAGGACAACACATCCGTGATCTCGCTGGAGGCCAAAGCCTCAAGTTCCTGCACGACCGCCTGCTTGCGGTCCTCATCCTGCGAAGCAAGAGCCGCGCGAGCCTGCCGAACCGTTAGCGGTTTACTCTCCACCAACAACCTCCGCGCCGTTGGCAGCAAATCCCGCCACATCCACCCAGCTATCCATGTGCGCCGGATCGCAGCACAACCTGGATAGCTTCTGCGCCGCGTTGCACATGCACACCTGAGCCGCCGTTACCTCAACTCCAAGAATGACGCTCCACATGGCAGCCGTGCGGGTGTGGTTTTCCAGCGGCGTTCCATACTTGCCCTCCCGGTCAGCAACCGCGCCAGCCGCAGCCTCAAGGCATTCCGTCCTATTCATCGTCTATCATCACCTTCCCTGCATAAATAAGCCCGCCATGCAACTCGCAATAGCTACCCCGGATGGCCCGCTCGCCACAGCCTTCGCGCCATTGGCATTGACTGTGCGGGCGCAAGCCCATCCCAAAGCTACTAGTCTCCCACAAAGCAAAGGCTCGCGTGTGCTTGTCGCTCGCCCCACCCTTGTCCACGCTAGAGCGTGGCGATCTAAGCGTCGTCATCTTCCTCTACCTCCATAGCACCAAACCCGTCGCAAGACGCGCAGCCAACGATCTCCTCCTGAACATAGCCACCCTGCGAAAAGCTGCGAACGCTGCGGTCCAGCCTAAGCACACCCTCACCGGCACAAGCCGGGCATTCTATCTGTTTCATGAAACTCTCCTGTCTGAGTTACACACTATCGTATATCTGGCGTGTCACTGTCACCTAAAAAACGCAACGCTGGTAAATGTCGAAAATCCAGATTTGCAGGAAAATTTTGAGCGACACCCCCCTCAATAGTAGCGAGGGGGCGGGGGGCAAGGGGTGCCCTGTTTAAACCAAGCCGGGCATTCCTACGGCCCCAAACACACCAATAGCGGGTGTCGCATAATATGTATTATGACAAATGAACGGATTTCTGCGGTTTTTAGGATGGGGTGGTCTCAACTATTAGATGTCGCTCCACGTCGGCCAATGCCGGAACACCGGCCCGTCTTGCCAAGGCGGCACGGGCTACTTCTTGCGTGGCTTGCTGTACTTGCTGCGCCGAAAAGCCTTTATTTGCCAATCGGTTAGCCGCGCCCAGTTCTTGGTCGGCACGTTTAAACTGGCCGGTGGTGCGCTCAACGGCGGTCGCATAGGCCGACGCGAGAGAGAGGGCGAGAGAGCGCGAGAGAGCGAGAGAGGTTTCGTCCTCCCCCAAACCCCCTTTTACTTCATCTATAGGCTCGGGGTCAGTCGCTAGTCTAATGCGGTCAGCGCTGGCTATATCCTCGCGGCTGGGCTTCGCCTCGTCGCCCAGCCAAAGGACTTGATAACGGTTGGTTTTCCAACCTGACGCCGTTTCCTGGTAGTCCTTTGGTCGAAGCTGCCTAACGTAGCCAGCCGCCTTTAGGCGTTGCACCGCGTCAAAGATGCTTTTCTCGGTCTTATGACCGCTTATCAACCGCATCGTCTCCATAGCGGGCCAGCACACCCCGGCGCGATTAACGAATGCGCACATTGCCCCTAAAACGCGCCTGTCAGCGTCTTTTAGCCGCTTGTCGCCAAACGCCCTACTCGGGACAATCGACCACGGCCATTTGCCCTCCGGCAGCTTAGAAGGGGATGTCATCGTCATATACCTCAGCCTTCCGCGATCCCGTGACAGTCGCGCCGGGAAACGCGGCCTTTACAATGTCCGCCGCCTTCGCGGCTTCATTAGTCGCCAGAAGGTTGGCGATCTCCTCAACGCTGTACACTAGCACGTTCTCGCCTTTCCGCTGGCGCGCCACCTTCCCGGCTTCGTGGTGATCCGGGCAGACGCAAAGAACGCGCCCGTCTGCCATTGGGGCGTCCCAGAACCGGCCTTCAAGCGGCTTGTGGCCAGCCGAGAGCGCGGCAGCTTCCAGCGCCGCGTATCCGCGCAGCGTCACGCTAACTTGATGGGCCACCTCGCGATGGTCAACCGCGCTTATCGCTTCGTTCATTCGATACACTTGCTGATAAAAGCGCTCCCGCAGCGCCGGGCTGGCAAGATCGGCCAGCCGGTCGCGCCCCCAGCGCTCCTCATACGCCGTCGCGGCCTTGTCAAACTCCAGAACCGCGCTTTGCGTTTTGTCATATGCCGAGGCCGAGGCGTATTGCGTGACCCGGCTCATTGACCTGTTGGGCTTCTTCGCCCGGACTTTTTTAAGGCTCAAATTGACCTCCTATTTTCTATAGCAGATACGTGGTTCGGTACGCATACGCCCCCCTATAGGGGGGGCGTATGCTGCGTACCTGCTAACCGTTTCGGTTCGGAGCTGCGTACGCGTTCGCGAACCACCTCAAAACCCTAGCATTTCCGCGCCTTTCGCGCCCATAAAACTGCGTACGCGTTCGCGAACGTGCCCACATACGAAAAAACACGTACGCAAAACGGTTCGCACCCTCTGCGTACCTGCGTACGTGTAACTCATTATATACAGGCTATATCCCGGCGTCATAAAAAAGTGCTCGCTGGGGGTTGACTACTGTTTATATCGCTCGTATATCGTTGGTTACACTGAAACATAGGAGGATCAACAAATGAATTATGCAATGGGTTTCTTTTTAGTTTGCTGCACTACCGTAGCGGCCTTTCAGATGTTCGGCTAACAGGAGGAATAGACCATGACCACAAAAGCCGCCACCCGCGAAGACTGGTTGCGCCGCGTAGCACAGGCAATGGAGCCTAAGTTTGCTGCCCTCGACGCGCCGTTGCCCAAGTATCGCGTTTCTTGCTCTTTTCCCTCGACCGGCGGCTTGGCGCGCAATCGGCGCACCATTGGCCAGTGTTGGTCGCCCGCCGCCAGCGCGGACGGCACTACTGAAATATTCGTTTCGCCCACCCAAGACGACCCGGTAAACGTCGCCGCCGTTCTGGCGCATGAAATGGTTCACGCTGCCGTATGCACCGACGCTGGCCATGGCCCAGCCTTCCGCCGGGTTGCCGTCGCCTTGGGCCTTGAGGGACCAATGACCGCGACCGTTGCGGGCGAAGCGTTTAAACAAATGATCGGGCCGATCCTTGCAAAGGCCGGGAATTATCCGCACGCGAAGCTGGACGCCAGCCAGCGCAAAAAACAGACGACGCGCTTGGTCAAATGCCAGTGCTCGACATGTGGTTACACGGTTAGGACGACCGCCAAATGGCTAGACGCCATGGGCGCGCCGCTTTGCCCGGCGCACGGGGAAATGGACGTTTCCTAAGATTGCCCCGGTTCCGGCCCGCTACGGCGGGCCGGTTCCCGGTCAATCACGACCGACAACAGGAAGGAAAACCAATGTCACACTTTTACGCATCAATCCCAACATCATCCCGCAAAACCGTAGCGACCGCACGCGGCCATAAATCGACGGGCCTTGAGGTCCGCGCGGCATCATGGGCGGGCGCAGTTAGCGTAACGCTGCGCCATTGCGAGACTACGGGCCGCGACCTTTTCGAGGTGTGGCAGGAACCGCACCACGGTCAGGGCGTTCATGTCCTGATCGCTGAGGGCGTCGTCGGCCAGGAGGACGCGGCATGAAAATCCCAGTCAAAACCATTGCAACGGAAAAAGTCTACGCCACACCTGAATTCTGGGACGCGGGCTACGCTCAACGGGTCGAGGCTGCGCTGCTGTCCGTCAATGGCCGCGCGCGTTCGTTCACGCTTGCAACGTATGGCGACGTTCGCGCCGTCGTAGACAAGGTTGAGGAACGCCTGGACCGCCTTGGTGTTTCTAAGAGTAACCGGCTCGGCGCGGAGATAACCTTCGTGCCTGGCGGCCCGGGGTCTAATAGCTACAGGCACGCCGCGATTTCTACCAAAATCACGTTGATCAGGACGAGCGGTGGCTGGTTTCTGGTTGGCGTTGAGCGGGATCTGGTCTACCCAACATCAAGCGAGCGTTTGAAAATCGCGTTATCTCGCGACGGCTGCGAACAAATTGTTGCGGTCGCGATGCGCGATATCGTTGAGGTCGAACAAATGCAACAGGTGGCGTAATGGGGCGCGGAATGACTATCCAGGAACTAGCAACGGAAGCCCTCGCAACATTCGTTCGTAAAAAATGCGCGAACGGAGAGCCCTATTATCACTCAACCGCCGACGACAACTGGATCACGGGCATGATCTACTCGGCCCACGGCGGCATGCCGCCCGACGATCACAAATACGACATGATCCACTCGGCACTACATGCCATCGCATACGACAATGCCGATCCCGACGATATGTTAGAAACCGCAGACAGCATGGTTAGCGTCTACTATAACGCCCGCAGCGCGTGGCTCTCATCACACGGCGAGCGCCGAGACTATGTAAACGATGCCACAAGCGAATATGGCCCGCGTGACGATATCTCGGACGCTATCGCGCAAGGTTGGTTCATGGAGGCAATGGAGGTCTGCGCGAGTGTCGTCAAATCCCTGCGGGATGAACTAGACAACCGCGAAGAGTAAACCGCCCAGTTACGGGGTCTCTGTGGCCCCGTTTCTCGGCTGTTTATGGCCGGTTTTGAGGAGAGGGAGATCAATGATTATCGGAACGGTTAGAGTCGAAGAGTCCCGTGCCTACGATAGCCACGCGGGTTATCATCAATTCCATGCCGAAGAAACCCAGGAACCGTATGGTTCGTTTGAGGTGTTTTGGCACCAGGATGAACCGGCCCCAGAACTAGCAACGTGTCGCGGCAAGGCCCCAGGCTGGTATTGGTGGGCATGCTCTCCCGGCTGTATGCCAGATGGAGAGCCTGTGGGGCCGTTCGCCTATTCACAGCAAGCGCACCAAGATGCCGACGAATGGTCGCCTGAATATGACGACGAATTCGAGAAGATCGTATGATCCGCGCCGTTGTATTAGACCTAGTCGCACTCGGCTGCATGCTGGGGGCGGTTTACCTTGTGGCCGTGGTTTTATGGGCCGTGCTTTAACCTAGATAGCATCTTTTCTCAGCGGAAATAAAAACGAATCCCCGATCCACAAGGCGTTGACGCGCAGACGATAGCGTTGACGCCTTGTGGTCTGGGTAGCGCTCGCGACATGCGGCCACCCATTCCTCAATATGCGGGCGTTGGCCGTGCGCAAATCGTTCATCAAATGCGCCCAGTTCCCGCAGTACGTCCAAAACTAGGCCCGCCGTACCCTTCGGGTTTTCGCGACCGCCCGGCGTTGCGGCATCGCGCGCCGGGCGCAGTACCAGGGACGAACCGCCGACGATTGCGACCGTCGCCAACTCAAACGAAATAGGCTCACCTTGTTCTGCGTCTTTCTGCTTTTCGACCTTCATTGTCAGCAAGTCGCCGTTGCGCTCGGTCTTGATCGATGCATATACACCGGCCAATAGCGACGACGATCCGCGCAGCCCGCGCGCAACGTCTTTCCCGCTGTGGTGGATGCCTAGGACCGCCGCGCGGCAGTGTCGCTTCACGGTTTCCGCCGCTTCAACGAAAACGCCCATGGCCTTGGCGTCGTTCTCGTCCTCGCCTACGAGCGACCGGGCCACCGTGTCGATTACCACCAACGACAGGGGCGCGGCGAGACGATCAATTGTCGCGATTAGCTTGGCCAGTTGCTCGCCATCGACCATCGCCACCGCGCGCGGCACTACGAAGAATGGCGGGTTGCCTTTCACCGCGTTGGCAAATTGCCACGACTTCACGCGCTGGCCCATCCCGCCGACGCCTTCGCCTGCGATGTACAGCACCGCGCCCTTCTTGGTCGCCTTGCCATGCCACGCGCGGCCCGCCGCGACGTGCAGCGCGATGTCTAGCGCTGCGAAGGATTTACCCGCCCCCGGCGGGCCGTACAAAACCGAAAACTCTGCATCCGGCAGCACGCCGTCAACTAGCCACTCGACCGGAGGCTTTGCACGCACAGCGCGAATGTCCAAAACCTCGAACGTGTCGGGCAGCACTTCGCCAGCCTCAGCTTCGACATGGTCAGGGCTAGGCGCGGCGTCAAAATTCTCTGAATCTCCAAAAACGACAGGGGCGCTGCGAACTATTTCTAACAAGTCCTCCACAGTTTTGCCGCTTTTTAGAAAATCAACGACATCCTGCTTTTCTTCCAGGTCGGGCAAGTGGGCAATCTTGATCTGGGTCGTTGACTTGTCCAGCGAGGCGATGACGGCGTTGGCGTATTTGTCTCCCGCCGCGTCATTGTCTGGCAGCACGACGATATTGCGCCCGTTTAAATGCTTTGCGTGGTGTGGCCGCCAACCGTTGCAACCCTGGCTCGCGGTTGTCGCCAACAGGCCCAGCCTGCTTAACGCATGGACGCACTTCTCTCCCTCAACGACGAAGACAGGATCGTCGGGCCGGGCCAGTAAGTCCGGCAATTTATACAGCGGCATCTCGATACCATTGATACCCGCCACCCGTCGGCCCGCCTCGTATCGGTATTGCAGGAATCTCTTGCCGCCGTCCCTGTCCACGCGGCGCTCGACCTCTGCCACAATCTCGCCAGATTCGTTGACGTAGGGATAGATGGCCTCTCGCCACTCGCGCGGCTCAAGTCTGCCCTGATCCTTTCGCGCGATGCCGAACTTCTTCTCTAGCAGTTCGGGGATCGACTTCAGCCCTGCCCCCTCGTGGCGGCGCACAAGGTCAACAACGCCGCCGCCTTCCTGATCCTCGAACGAATACCAAGTCCCGGTGGCAAGGTCGAGCGACATGCTGCCGTTGGTCCCCCAACGCAACTCCCTGGAAGTAGAATACTTGGGATTTGGCTCCCCAAGGTATGCCGTCGCTACCGTGCGAGCGTGCGCCGCGATGTTAGTCATTGTTTTAACCCTCCTGTAGGAACGGGGGCGACCGCAGCCGCCCCCGCAAAACTTAGAAAATGTCGCCGGTATCCACGGAGACTTCCGCCTTCTTCATTTCTGGCGCGTTGCCTTCGCTGTCGCCATCCATTTGTTTGGGCCGGTCGGTCCATCCAACGATAGACCAGTCTGGCACCCGGAAGGACAACTCGCCACCGGGCGTGTTGACCTTAATTTTCTTGCCACCCTTGATCTCGACGACCGGCACCTTTCCTTCGTTGGCCGGTGCTTCCGCAACGTATTGATCGTGGAGTTCATCCAGCGCACGAACGACAGTTTTTGCAGCAGACGAAAGTTCGCGCAAGCCGAGTTCGTCGTTGTACAGACGAACGCGGAAGCCCATCTTGTGGTCTTCGGTCGGCTTGGCTGGCATCGCGCCGCCAACCTTAGTCATCACAAAACTCGGCGTGGGCACATACGCCACCCAGCCAACCTCGAGATTCTCTAGGTCAGCGATAAGTTTGACTGGCATCTGTATATCTACGTCGTCGTTCTCCCACTCGCCCGAAGCCGTTTGTTCCCTGTGCCGCACGATGAAGTCGCCTGCCTTCGCATCCCACTTCACGATTGGCGGGAAGTTGCCACCACCGCTACCGCCGCCATTGCTACCGTTGTCTACGATACCTAGTGCCATAGTTAGTTGTCCTTCTTCTGTTTATCCGCCCGCACCATCGCGGGGGATGGGGCTAGAAGTTCGCGGGCAATCATGCAGAGCGCCGCGAACGTCAATTCACAATAATACTGCCAGTCATATGTCTCTTTGCCGTCAGCCATTCGGACCATCGCCTGCACCGGAACTCGGGCCACAATCGGTCGCCTGTCGAACTTGTAGATCAAACACGGCATCAGCCCTGCCTTGCTCGCTGCCGTGCAAGCTTGCTCCCACCAGTGCGGCGATGCCACGCCGGTCCCGGCGTATCGTTTGCACTCAATGAGAAACGGCCAGTTGTCGCAACTCACCGGGATCAGGTCGCCTCGGTCGCGCTCCCTGTACTGATCTAGGTCGCGTTTAAACTTGATCCCAAGTTCCGCTTCTAGGTCTGAGGCAATGCTGCGCTCGAAGCTCGCGCCCTTTGCGCGACCATTAACCATTATTTCTGGCGGCGTCGATCATCCTGTCGATGCGCGGCTTGCGCTCCTGTAAATAGGCGCTGACTTCTCGCTCCAAGATTTCGTCCACGAAGCTGGATCGGTTCCTATGTGCGGAGGTCGGCCACGCCTCGTCAATCAAGGCCATAGTTTCGGGTCGAATCGAAAAGAGTGCGCGAGTCATGCGTCGTGTCATGTCACAAAGTCCTTGTTTGAGTGCGTCGATTCAACTATATACGGATGATGACTCGAAGATGCAAGCGATATATCAATAAGTTATACAGGAGGTATAGAGTGTTTAAATCTTTGCGCTTGGCTCGCCTGAGCCGCACAGGTCGATTCATCTACATCGCGATCAAGCAGGGAGAAAAGAAATGGTAGGAAAACTGACGCCGAGCGACATGGCGACGGCCAGCACGGTCGCGACGATCATGGGCTACAATCCGTGGTCAACCCCGAACGACGCACTGACAAAGGCCATTGCGGCAGCCGAAGGAAAGCCCGACGACTGGCAGGGCAACGAGGCAACGGGCTGGGGCGACCGGCTCGAACCGATCATCATCAACCTCGCAGCCGAGCGCCTCGGCCTGACCCATGTTAAAACGGAGTTTAACGAAGCCTTTTTCCATAAGTCGGCCCCGTTGGCTTGCAGCCTAGATGGCGAGGCGCGTGGGTCTGGCTTCGTTTCGACTGACACGGAGCGCGGCATCTACGCCGTCAACGCACCGAAGATTGCGATCAATGGATTGGGCATCATTGAGAGCAAGGTCACTTCTGCGCTGCCAGAGATGGAGCCGCCGCCGCATCGCGGGCCGCTGCAACTACAGGCGCAGATGGCATGCACTGGCCACGCATGGGGAGTTGTTGCCACTCTATACCGTGGCATTGAATTAAGGCTGTATGTCTACGCCAGCGATCCTGCGGTTCAGCAACGGATCATTGACGCATCGGTTGAGTTTAAACAGCGTGTCACAGACTGTGACTTCTACCCGCCGATCAGTAGCGCAGACGCCGACACCGCTTACAGCCGCGTTGACAATGGTGCGCCATCCATTGACCTATCTGTCACGGAGGGCGGCAATGACTATCTAGCCATGCTGGTGACGGGTAAGCAGCGCAAGCGTGATGCCGAGGATATGATTGAAGAGGCGGAGCGCAATCTCAAAGAGATCATGGGATGCCATGAACAGGCGCATGGCCTTGCCAACAATGCCGCCTACAAGGTCATCTGGGGGGAGCGCAAGTATTCAGCGCAGCCGCAGAAGATTGTTGAGGCCAAGCCTGCTCGAACTGTGCGGAGCAAGACCCTCACGCTCAAGCCTTTAGACTGAGAGGGCCTTAATCGTGAGCAAAATTGACATCGTTGATCTTCTTGAACTCGCGCGAGCCGAGATATTGCGACTCCGCGAGCCGCTCCGCGTGGAGTATGGGGACGCGCCTCACCCGGTGGAGAAAGACCCAGTGCATCCCGACGTATCGGCAGGCTGGAACAGCCCATTGCGGCTGAGGTTAAACGCCATAAAAATGAACGCAGTCGGGCTTACTGCTAACCTTAGAGCTAACGGAGTGACAAAATCTTGCGAGCAAGTCCGCCGCTATATCACTGGCGTCTCGGTCCCGTCCGAGGAAATTAAAAGCCACATAAGCTCTATCGTTGGGGTTGCTGTATACGATATCTGGCCGCCGTACATCCCGCCTCGTATCTGGAGAGAAACGTCAGCCAAGAGAGAAGAGGTAAAAAGAACTCACATCATGCTTACAAAAACGAGGCGGGATTCTCTTGAAAGCAGGAAAAAAGAAGCCAAACCCGCGCTTGTAAGGGCGGCGAGCAAATAGTCACTAACGTCCCTGCCCGCGATACTTCTTGTAGGCGCGGCGTTTCGCCTTGTTTTTGGGACGGGTCAGCGAGCTAGAGCCGATTGAAGTCACGTGCTTCAGCGGCTCTGGCCTCGCGGCCACGCCAATTATTTTATTTTTTGCCATGGTCCTTGGTCACTTTTGCCAGGATAATGTTTACGAGGGGTGCGATGATGCGCGCACCATCAACTCGCTCGATGATTAGATAGCCGCTCTCGCTATCGACGGACCAATCTTTGTCGCTCGCGATTGGGATCGCCTCTGACGATCCATCGCTGAAGTCGATTTCAAAAATCAGCATCCATCAACTCCTTCAAGTGCTTCGGCAGTCTCGGCGAGAACGCCACATCCCCGCGCCGGGTGACGTAAGCGATGTGGACGCCGAGTTTTATCTGCGTTTTCGTTCTAACTCTGTTTATCCGCGATGGATTTTTTCGTCCCTTGTTTACTCTCTGTGCGTCTGACTTGCTGTCCAGGTAGACTACATCCTGCGTGTCGTTGTGGATGCAGATTAAGTCGATTGGCGATGAGGCTCGGAACACAGGCATGTAGACCGTGAAGTGTCTCTGCATCATGTAAAGCGCCAGAGTCGATTCACTGATCGCGCCCCGCTGATGCCTATCGTCACCCCACGATGCGCTTGGCATATCTTGCCGCTCTCTCTGGCGTTTGCCCCGCGTACTTGCTGTCCAGTAGCTCTTCCGATGCCTTTTCAAATTGACCGTCCTTCATTGCGGCCAGCATACGTTTAAACTTCAACAAGTTTGGCAAGCCCATCTGGAACGCAAGTTCCACCAGAACCTCTTTGCGCTGATTGTCCAGCGAGGATGCCCAGGGCAGGGCTTTGCCAAGCTCGTCAATGCACCGCCGCACATCGTTCATAAGAAGATACTCAGCCTCTTCAAGCGATAGGCCGATGCCGACGCCTTCTTCGATGCACCGGCCAATGCCCACGGTTACATACCCAAGATGATCTTTGTATGCGTGTGACCGAAAGCCCTCTTCTCTGCGAAGAGACGCGATGATGTTCTCTAGGCGATCCACGATCATTTGTTGACGCCTTTGTATTTTTCAAACGTGCGAAGCGACCCAAGCCCAAGAAGCCCGCCAAGCACTGTGAGCAGGCTAGTCATGTCAAATTCGGGCAGCGCCGGGATCGTCCAGCCCCAAGTCACAACACAGAAAAGAAGCAACGGCTGAATGACGAAGTGATACGCAAAGGCAACGCCACATACCCAGCCGATGAATGGCCGCCATGAAGATTTGAAGAAACTATCTGAGCCAGCCTCGACCTTGTTTACCTCAATCTGAGCCAGCGCAACTTCATGCGCTTGCTTCTCTGCCATCGTGGCGATCTCATGCGCCAGCTTGTTTTTGGCGTCCTTATCCTCGATAAACTTATCGAGCAACCCGGCAACCGGGCCGATCAATGCTTGGATCATGTGGCTTTCCTTACGTCTGACACGGGCGGATGCACGCCGTTGTGAATCTTGTGCAGCCGTTCCGTTTCTTTCTTCAAATAGTCAATGTCAGCCAGCGCAGAGGCAAGCTGCATGTGGTCGCGCCGCAAGACTTCGGGGGACGACATTGACGATAGTACGTGAAGCCGTTGGTCCTGCTTCTCGGACTTTGTGTCCAGCACGTCAATCCGCCTGTCGATGTCGCGGATTCGGGACTCAATGTCTTTAAGCTGATACAGAATGGACTTTATCTGCATCTTGCCGACCGCAGATGCGCCAGCCACGCTCACAAGAATGCCCGCCAGAGTGACAATGAGGCGGATGTCGATTGCGCCGTCCATCACGTTTCGCTGTCTGGCGCGTGGGCCAGTTTAAACATCACGCAGGCTTCGTCGGCCAGACAGGGCTGGCGGGATCAGTGGTGTTGGCAGGCAAGTCCCGAAGCGAGGTGCGGTAGGCTTGCCAAGCGGCAGGCACTGCCTCGCCAGCTTCCTGCGCTTTCACGACAACCCAGTCGCAAGCAGCGAGAAGAGCGTCACGCTTTGCTCTCAGCGTCGTCCACTCTTCTGTGTCGTAGCGGGATTTGAGCCACTTATGAGTGCGTAGATCGACCTCATCAATGTCTACTTCTTCGTAGACCGTGGCTGCATCTGGGTAAGTCTTAGGTGTTAGTTCAACTCCATCAGCATCATAAGTCGCTGGGGTTGCCTTGGCTTCCATTAGCTTTGCGATGGTGGCCGATGGGTTGAGAGAGTGAATGACCGCACCCTCTGCGGTGACGATGCGACTACTCATTTTCTAGTTCTCCAAAAAATACGACCATTCCTCGGGAATCAACTGCCGCGCCTGACGAATTGTACCAGCGAATATCCGTGCCTCCGGCCACCTTGCCGGTCGTAGCGGCAAAAGCGATTTCTCCATTACTTATACCGGCTGCGACATAGTCTTTTGTCTTGAATGGAATTTCGAAGGTAATTGTCCAGTCGCCAGTGCCGTTGCGGGCGATGCTTTCAATGTTGTACCCAGCCACTAAGTTTGGTGAAAATTTTCCGAAATCTTCGTAGTAAGCCTTCGCCTTGCTCAGATCAACACCAGCCGGAAGTTCCGCTGCCATTGAACGGACCATCTCGTTGACTTGCCGCTGATCGGTTGCGGGCATCGACGCATAGAGGTTCGCGTCGTTGATCTCGGCAACACCATCGTTCCACAACAGGCCGTGTTCAAATGTGGTGCCGCCAGCCGCGATGGTGCGCTCAGTTTCGATTGTCAGACCGTCGAAGATGTCTTGCGTATCGGACTGAGTGACGATGTACTTGCCCGTCAGAGGGTCGATCCGGGCGTCGAGAACAGCGTCGCTCGCGCCTTGCAACAGGCACTTCGCGTTAGCGGCGAACATGCCCTTTTCGGTCTCGTAGGCTTTAAGGATTTGAGCGCCGCTAGGTGCAGATGCGGCTAACCGAACAAGGGAGAGTGTCGTAGTCGTCGCCGGTTCCGTTGAACCATCGTCCGGGCGCACGCCTATCGCAAACAAGATCGTCCCGGAAATTGAGCCGTAGGCGGTCGCGTCTGTCGCTTCGAGAACGCCGTCGACCCATAACTCTAGTTCCGTGTTGCTTCGGCGAACAATGTCGAACCGGTGCCACTCGCCATCGTCGAGAACCGAGGTTGAGTTAATACCGCCGCTCGTGGATGCCCCCGCAATCGTGAAGGAAATAGTACCGCTTGCGGCGAGCCGCGTAGTGAAGCGAATCGTGTTTCCGGCGTTGGCAAGGCCCGTTAGCGTTTCTACGGCAGAATTGCCGGAACACTTTAGCCAGCCGCATTGGTGAACTGCCCCGGTGCCGAGAGAGTTATAGTCGGCGTCATCGCCCCGCGTGAGGTTGACCCCGGACGCAAACCCGCTATACCCAAGCAACTCCGCGCCAGTCTCTACCGCTGTCTCTGTGACAGTGCCGTTCTCAGTTAGCGTGTTGGCGTTATAGGAGCGGTCGGCTGTTTTTGAGTTGGCGAGGGCGATTAGCTTGATATCACCCACATAATATCCGGTTGTATAGGTGGTGTTTATAGACGCCAACATGTCCTCTGCAGGGATGCTCCCAAGAACTTCAAGCGTAAGCCCTTCGGCGGCAGCCGCGACTACACTTGACCCCTGAATATCAACCGCGTTTTCAACGCCAAAGCCAAATGGATAGTTATCGTTTCTCATGCGCCGAGCGACGGTCCAGTCGTCCGCAACAATGGTAGATATCAGTGGACTCCTATTTAGAACATTTTTGCCGACCTCATCAGCCGCAAAGAAAAACACGCCGTTAGCGATAGCGCAGCCTTCGGCACCAATAGCGCCACTAGGGATAACAGCGTCGTAAACATTTCCGTCGCTTTTGATGATGGACGCGCTGTCTACCCCAGCGCCATAAACCAGCCCAAACTCCGGCAGAGGGCCGCCCGTTCTAGGGTCGTTGGGTGAGGCATCGGACAATCCTGCACACACACTCAGGATATAATCGTCCGTAAGATTAGGCGTCGTCGTGGATGAAAGCGAGTAGGGCCACCCCACCGTGCGCTCTGCCCACGACCCACCGTGCGGATCGACAATGTGCATTCCTTGATCGCTCGTCCCGACGATCACATAGCCCATGCTTGCGGCAATGCTTGTCGGCGTTGCGCCGGTCAAGGTGACAGTCGCAAGTGGCGTTGCGCTCGCAAGCGTACCAGCCGTCAAGTCCCAAATGTTGACTTCGGCGTCAGAGCCACTGGTTTCTACCGTGGCAAGCATCAGGCTTGACCAAACTGATCCGTTCTCAAACTTACCGGCCCACGCCTTGCCATCGACCGAAGGACCAACTAAACAAGTATCAACAAAGTTTGCATTACTTTCAATAATACCATTAGCAGCAGTATTATTTAAATTATTAATGTTAAAATAAGTATTTGTTGCTGTAGCAATTTCAGTCCCACCCGTATCAAACCGAATGGTATCTTCATCAGCACTTTCTTCAACCTGAATCTTAGTGTCCTGATCGCTGTCCTGTACAATTGCAGTTGTACCTACATCAAGAGTTCTTCCCAGATA
>Ga0208899_1000309_pt1 | contig 34577 bp, 22 predicted proteins | sample VirMetDEL_Nov_24_FD_184518 | JGI IMG/M metagenome (GOLD analysis project Ga0208899, IMG submission 184518) | Aqueous microbial communities from the Delaware River and Bay under freshwater to marine salinity gradient to study organic matter... | ecosystem: Environmental > Aquatic > Marine >... | reverse complement strand
TTTTTCTTAGATTTCCAAATCAGCCAATTCAAGAAGTTGAATTTGATGAAGAAACTTTGGAAGGATTTGAATATTATCTAGAGCATATAAACAATGTGGTTGATAATTTTTCTGAAGACGATGCAAGTTCAGATTTCGCAGCAGATAAAAACATGCCCAAAAAAGGTTTTAGCGGCCCATTGCTATGCGGATTTGCTAAAGAGCCGGGACAATTAAAAAAGGATGGAACGTTAATGTGGCACTGTCCTTATAAGTTTGCTTTTGATTACTATGAAAAATTAGATGATCAAGGTAATGTAATAGGCACTTCTAAAAACAAGCCCAAAGGTAAATTTAATAAAAAATCTTATTCTGGATGTCCAAGACACACACAAACAAAAGGCGAAGACCCTTTTGATTTGTCTTGTGGAAAAGATAAAGACCCTTTTGATTTATGAACGCTCTTTTAATGCCACATGTTTACAGTGATCATGTTAAAAAAGCTGAAGTAGGAAAAAATTGGCAAAATAGATTTCAGTATCTTGTAGATGGACTGTTAGCGAACGGTATAAATACCTACAAGCACCCATTATTTAAATGTGATTTAAATAATGCTTTAGATTTTTGCGAAGATGTTAAATATGACATAACTATTTATAATCATGCAGACAACTCTTATAATTACGCAGAAAAAGGAAAATACAATTGGTACTTTAAACCAACAATACCTACAGAAGATTATGTGACTTTAGATCCAATGGGATACGGAAGCTACACGACCGCAACCTATCACAGACCCCCATTTTTGCAATGCAAATTAAAAGATGCCCAGAACTTTATAAACACTAAAGTTAAAAGCTGGATTGATTCTGGAGATTCAAAGTGGGGGAAAGTCTTGTCTCCAATTGATACAGAAGAAAAAGATTATGTCTTAGTCATGGCCCAGTGCGAGGCTGACTACTCAGTAAAAAGGCATGATTTTGGGGATTACACTACTCGTATAAACGGAATTGTAGATGAAATACTTTCCTGTTCAAACAAAAACATAATCGTTAAAGGTCATCCATATTGTAGAGTATCAATTTTTAACGACAATCCAAGAGTCAAAGTGATTCGCGGAAAATACTCTTCACATGAATTAATTAAAAACAGTTACTGTATTGTTCTTGCCAATAGCGGTGCTGGTTTTGAAGCCCTTTTTCACGACAAACCAGTAATTTGCTGGAGCTATCCAGAATATCATTGGGTAAGCTACGACCTTCGACACTTGTGCGACATGAAAAGAGCTTTAAAATTAGATTGGTACAACTCAAACTCCGTAAAGCTTTTTCTTTATTGGTACTTTGAACATTATTGTTTTTTTGACTCTGAATCAGCGGCAAAAAGAGTAAAAAAATTACTTGACAAAAGCTAACATTAGAAGTAAAGTTTACCTATGGTTCCGCTTTTTAAAAGCCATTACAGCGTAGGCAAAAGCATTCTAACGCTTAAATCTTCTACTCCTCTGTCTAGTAGAGATGATAGTCAGCCAGACTCTATAGTAGATATTGCTTTAGATCACGGTCTTAAAGAGGTTTTTTTGGTGGAAGATAACATGTCTGGGCTTCTTGAGGCATACACTAATCTTTCTGAACATGGTATCAATCTCAACTTTGGTCTTAGACTAACGGTATGTGAAGATATTAACGGCAAATCTCCAGAAAGCATTTTAACTGAGCATAAAATTATAATCTTTGCTCCAAATGAGAAGTGCTATCGACAACTCATCAAGATCAATGACATTGCTACAAAGCAAGGATTTTATCATGTTCCAAGAATCGACCTGAAGCACTTGAGGGAAGCTTATGAAAATTGTCGAGAATTGATTTTCTGCATTCCATTTTATGACTCATTTATTCATGCTAACGTTCTTCAAAATAAAAAATGTGTTCCAGAGTTTGGAAATATAAACCCGATCTTTATGCTTGAAGATAACGACCTTCCGTTTGATGACATTATTGCGGAGAAGGTTATAGAGTACAATCTAAACGATACGCCAAAAGACTTAATCAGAGTTAAAACTTGTTACTACAAGAATCGCAAAGACTTTGATGCTTACATGACGTTTAGGGCTATTAACAAAAGAACTTCTCTAGAAAAACCTAACCTTGATCACATGTGTAGTGACGAATTTAGTTTTGAAAGTTGGAAAGAAAAACAAGAAGCGTAAAATGACTATATTACCACATACGCAAGAAATGATAAACGAAGCCAAAGAATGGGCCAAAGAACTTGGGTCTTTAAACAATTCTATAACAAGTGGTAAAGGAAATGCTGCTGGCAGGGTTGGCGAATTAGCGTTGGCTAAATATTTAAATGTTAAAACCCCTAGTGATAAATATAATCACGACATTAAATACGACGGCAAAACCATTGAAGTAAAAACAAAAAGGCGAATAATTGCTCCCAAAAACCACTACGATGTATCTATAGCGAAAACCAGCAATCACCAAAAACCTGATAGATACGCTTTTATAAGTTTAGAATTTAAAAAAAGTGGTTACTATGGCAAGCCGGCAGAAGGTTTACAAAGAAAAGGTGGCAAGCAGTACTCAGGGCTAATTAATGTTTGGTATTGCGGCGATATTTCTTATGACAAGTTTTGGGAAACGGCAGAGCTTTGGAAAAAGGGCCGCACAGATAGCTCAAATGATTTTACTACTTTAGTTGATATGTATAATTTGCCCATCTCACAATTAGACGAAACGTTAGTTGAAGATAAAGACGTTTTTGGATTTTAATATGGATTCACACTTACTAAGATACGACGAATCAAAAGTTCTTACTTTTATTGACTGTGAGACTTTTAATCTCAACCTAAACTTTACTTGCAATCGTCCTTGGCAAATCTCTATGATTAAAACTGTCGGCGGCAAGATGATTGATCAGCGAGATATTTTTATCAAATGGACGGACACTGATCTTAAAATTGGAGAAGGTGCTGCAAGAATAACCAATTTCAATCAAAAAGCTTTTGACAAAAAAGCTATTACAGCAGAAAAAAGCTTTCCAATGGTAGATGAATGGCTACAAGAGTCAGACTATATTGTTGGTCACAATGTATTTGGTTTCGATCTTTATCTGCTTCGTGGATATTATAAATTTTTTAATAAAGACTGGAAATGGATAACAAGAAAGGTTCTCGACACAAATACAATTGCTAGAGGAATTAAAATGGATATTCCGTTCCAACAAGAAGATGATATTACAGAGTATCAGTATAGAATCTACCACACGAAAAACGCTAAAATTAAATCAAGACTAGCCCTTCTTGGCAAAGAATTTGGGATTGACTTTGATGAAAAAAGACTGCATGATGCATTGGAAGATTTGAAGCTTAATGTGGCAGTTTGGAACAAGCTAAAGTGGCAGATTGAACTATGATCAACGATTTTACAGAACAGTTTAAAAAGAAGTTCAAAGGCATCAAGCTTGACCTTCATGGCGTAAGACTTCCAGATATTGAAGTAAAAGATGAAGATCTAAAGAGGCTAGATCTTCTTGAATACAAAGGCGACAATTATCAAATTCTTCGCCAGCTTTGTAAGATTGGTTATAATAATCTTGGATTAAACAAGAGTGAAGATAAAAATAAATATGATCAAAGAATAAAATACGAACTTGAGACATTGAAGGAATTAGGTTTTATTGACTATATTCTCTTGGTGTGGCAAGTCATCAACTTTTGCAAGAAAAATGAAATACCTACAGGACTTGGTCGTGGTTCCGCTGCTGGTAGCGTTGTGCTTTATCTTACGGGTTGCACTGGCATTGATCCTGTTAAGTATGATTTATATTTCGAACGTTTTGTTTCTAAGATTAGAGCCAAGAAGAAGGAGGTAGATGGAATCACCTATCTTGACGGCTCATTGATGTGCGACGTTGATATTGATGTTTGTTATTACAATCGACAAAAAGTTTTAAAATACTTGGACGAAGAGTATTTCGGCAAAACCTCTAAAATTCTCACATTCAATACTCTTTCTGGCAAGCTGCTAATGAAAGAAGTTGGCAAGGTTGCTGGCGAAAAACAAGAGTCTGAAATGAATCGTGTTACAGCCATGATTCCAAAGGTTTTTGGAAAAGTGTCTGATATTCAAGATGCCCGTGGCGAATCTTCAGAGTTTGATCAGTGGTGCGGAGAAAACGAACGAGTATTTAACATCTCTCTGAAGCTTAGAAACCTAATCAAAAATAAAGGTGTTCACCCTTCTGCAATTGCTATTAGTCATGGATCACTAGATGAAAGCTGTCCAACGGAGCTTTCTAGCGACAAAAATACGGTTTCCAGCTTTGATATGAATTGGATTTCTGTATTTAATGTCAAACTGGATGTTCTTGGATTGAGAGGAGTGTCTGTTGTAGATAAAGCTTGTGAGCTTATCGGAATCAAGCCCTCTGACATTGATATCAATGATCCAGAGATTTATCAAAATCTACAAGATATTAAATCTTTTCACGGCCTTTTCCAAATTGAAGCAGACATGGCTTCCAAGGTATGCTCCAAAGTAAAGCCTAAGAATTTAGAAGAGCTTAGTGCTGTTCTTGCTTTGGCAAGACCGGGAGCTATGGACTTTACTGACCAGTACTCTAAGTTTTCAAATCATGGAGATTATGAACCTATTCACCCTTTCTTTGATGACATTCTAAGTAAGACTGGCGGTGTAGCTTTGTATCAAGAGCAGTTGATGCAAATGGCTCATAAAATTGGGTTTACTCTTGATGAAGCAGAAATTCTAAGAAGAATTGTAGGTAAGAAGAAGCTTGATCAAGCAAAAGAGTGGGAGGAAAAAATTCATCAGAAAATTCGTGAAAACAATCTTGATGAAGAAATTGGAGACATCTTGTGGAAAATTCTAGAAGATTCTGCGAATTACTCTTTTAATAAATCTCATTCAATAGCTTACGCCGCTCTTTGCGCTTGTACGATTTATCTAAAATTCAAGTATCCAAAACAATTCTTTTTGGCTTTGCTAAGAATGAGTCGGCATGAGCCAGATCCAATTCTTGAAATTTCTAAAATACATAAAGAGTTGTGGAGATTCAACATCCAACTTCTCGGCCCACATTTGAACAAGTCCGAAATGGATTTTTCAATTGAAGGTGATAATATCCGATTTGGATTGCTTTCAATCAAAGGTGTTTCAGAAAAGACAATGGAAAAGCTGGCAAATTTTAAAAACGAACACGCCAATAAATTTGAAGCTTTTGAATCAGCCAAAGAAGCTGGATTAACAATCGGAACTGTCGCTGCCCTCATCCAAGCTGGAGCCTTAGAAGGGTTTAAACAATCTAGAGCTAAAATTGTTTATGAAGCCCAACTTTGGAATCGACTAACAAAAAAAGAAAAGTCTCTTTGCATGAACGTTTGCGAAAGTGTTGATTATGACTTAGTCTCAACAATAAGAGCCTTGAATGAAAAAGTTAATGAAAAAGGCCAGAAACTGATCAAAGACAGTCGTATGGAAACAATCAAAAAGCGTTGCGAACCATACAAAGCCATCTATCAACAAAATAAAAAGTCTGAGTCTTTTGCGAATTGGTTTTACGAAAATCATTTGCTTGGATATACTTACAATAAAAGTTTAAAAAATATTTTTGATCAGAAAACAAGTGATTTGGTTTACTCTTCTGAAACTTTGGCTTATCCAAAAGGGCAGCGAGTTAAATTTATAGGACACGTTCAAGAAAAGCCTATAGAATCAGTTAGCGCAAATGGAAATAGGTATTTAAAGTTTCAGTTGAGCGACGAATTTGGGTTTGTTAATGTCATGATCTTTAATAACTCGCTAGATTCAAGCAAGGAAGCGAATGGAGATAAAAAGCCAAAAGAAGGCGATATCGTGATCATTAAAGGAACGAAGCAGGAAGATAATATGGTATTTGCAGATATGTTCGCAATTCAAAGTAGCAAAGTCTACACAAAACTTTCTGACTTAAAAAATTGACAAATACGAAATAGAAAGGTATAGTATCAGCATATGAAGAATCTACAATATTACAAGCCTAACAAGAAAAATACCGGACACGCATGTTCCTTCTGGGTAAACGAAGATGGAACGGTTCAAACCTCGATGCTAAAGCAAAGCGGTTGGAACGAAAAGACCCGCAATGGAACTTTCTCTGCCAACAAGGACAACCCAATGGCAAGGGTCATTTCTAAGCTTTCGCATATTGAATGCGCTTCTATTATTTCGGCAGTTCGCAGAAAGACCGAGTTTTCCGCTTACCACAGATCCCCAAAGCAGATTCTAAAGATCTCGTTTAAATCTGTTTTTGATAAGGAAAATGTTAAAAAGCATATTGGATACAGCTTTTCAATCAATAAAGAAGATTCTGAAGATAGTACTCAAAGTGCTTCTTTTTACGTGATGTTTGATCATGGCGAAGCTGAGATGCTTGCGATTTATTTGGATAAAGCTATTAATGAATCTTTTAATGGATCTAACTCTTTTGGTAATAATAAAAATTATACAAAAAAAGTAGAAAAACAAGCTTCAAAATCTACTATAAAGGAAGCTCCACAGCAGGAAGCTGACGTTACAGAAGATTTTGATGAAGACGACTGGTAAAAAGTTAAAAGTTTTATTTCAAACTGATAGTCCTTTAGCGAAGACGGGCTTTGGCAGAAATGCCAAAGCTCTTCTTTCTTATTTATACAGGACTGGCAAGTATGATATTTCTCAATATTGCTGCTCAACAGCTTGGTCTGACCCAAATCTAAAGAGAGTTCCTTGGGAAGCCTTCGGAGTTTTACCAGACGACAAAGCAGAACTTAACCAAATTTCCCAAAACCCTCAAATCAATAGAACTCTTGGCTACGGAGAATATAATATTGATAAAGCCGTAAAGAGAGTAAAACCAGATGTTATAATTTCTGTTCAAGACATTTGGGGAATTGATTTTACTTTAAACAAGCCTTGGTTTGATAAGACTCACAACGTTTATTGGACTACTTTAGATTCTCTTCCAATTATTCCTTCCGCAGAAAACGCCGCCAAGAAAATAAAAAATTTTTGGGTTTGGAGTAATTTTGCCGAGAAGGATATGAACAAGCGCGGTTTTAATAATGTAAAAACCATGCATGGATGTATTGAAGCTAAAGATTTTAAAAAGCTTCCATTAAATAAAAGACAAGAACTTCGTCATATCAATGAAATTCCTCAAGATGCTTTTATTGTAGGGTTTGTATTTCGCAACCAACTAAGAAAATCTGTTCCCAATTTAATTGAAGGATTTGCAGAGTTTCAAAAGCAAAATCCTAAATCTAATTCAAAACTTTTTTTACATACCTCTTGGCAGGAAGGTTGGAATATTCATAGACTTGCTGACCAATATGGAGTAAATAAAAGAGATATTCTTACTACTCATGTTTGTAATAAATGCACTTCATACGAGGTAAGAGAGTATAAAGGGGAAAAAGCTCCATGTAAATTTTGTGGAGGTAAAGATACAATGGTTACAACTGGAGTTGGACTTGGCGTATCTGAAGAGCAGCTTTGTGAAGTTTACAACTTGATGGATGTATATTGCCACCCATTTACCAGTGGTGGGCAAGAAATCCCTATTCAAGAAGCTAAACTTTGCGAACTAGTCACTCTTGTTACAAACTATTCCTGTGGAGAAGAAATGTGTGAAGAAGGTGCCGCAAGCTTGCCACTAGATTGGGACAAATATACAGAACATGTCACAGAATTCATAAAAGCTTCCACAAAGCCGTTTTCCATCGCCAAGAATCTATCTAAGGTCTTCAAAATGAAGCCTGAGAGCCGTTCTAAGATGGGTCAACAGGCTAGGCAATGGGTGTTAGACCATTTCTCTACAGAAGCCATAGGAAAGCAATTTGAAGAGTTTTTGGACGCTCTAGAGCCTATTGAATATGATTTTGATGCCCCGCCAGTTAAGCAAGACCCAGACTTCGTTGTTCCTGATATCGAGGACAACAGAGAATGGTTGTTGTGCATGTATGAAAATATCTTAAAAAGAACGCAGGAAGATATTGAAGGCGTCAAATACTGGCTTGGCGAACTCGCTAAAGGGTCAACTAGGCAAGATGTTGAAAAAGTCTTCAGAGATGTAGCTTCAAAAGAGAATGCTAAAAATTTTCCAACCAAGCTAGAACATCTTTTGGACGAAGACGATAAAGGCAGAAGAATTCTTTTTGTTATGCCTAGAAGTGAAAATGATGTATTTAATTCTACATCTCTTTTAAAATCAATAAAAGAAAGCTACCCTGATTATAATATTTATTACGCTACTGATTTAAATTATTTTAAAATAATCTCAGCTAATCCTCATGTTCATAAAGTTGTTCCATATCATCAAAACATGGAAAGTCTTTTGGCTCTTGAAGGCTGTGGAGATAACGAAGGACTATTTGAGATTGTATTTTTGCCCCACATTGGAGTCCAGAGAACGTTTGACTATCAGCACAACGGTAAAACTAATTTAGCTTTAGATCTATGCACACACTAGAAAGATATGCCCTTTCTTGCGGCGTCAAAATTGACAAACCTTACATCTTTGAAGAATTTTACCCTTTAAATTTTGAAAAGTATATCACTATTGACGCTTCTGCCGATATAGACACAAAAAAGTATGACTACTATAACGAAGTAGTTAATCTTATCAAAAACTATCTCGATGAAAATGACATCAAGATTCTACAGATAGGAAATCAGAATGATACAAAAATCATTTCTGCACACACTTCATTTGATGCAAACGTTTCTCAAAAAGCTTATATTGTAAGTAAGTCATTATTTCACATTGGAAACAATGAATACACTTCTACTCTCGCCGCACATTTCGGAGTAAAAAATATCTTTTTAAATTCTGTTAGTTATTCTCAAAACGTAAAGCCTTACTGGAACGACTGCCTAGTTATTGAACCAGAAAGATCTGGAAAGCCATCTTTTGGCACTCAAGAAGTTGTAAAACAAATCAATAAAATCAAGCCAGAGCATATTGCACAATCTGTATTTGATTGTCTTGGTTCGCCTGACGCTATCAATGTAAACACTTTTAAAATAGGTTCAGATTACCTTAATAAAAACGTAAGCGTTATTCCAAATTGTGTGTTCAATACAAATTTGCCTTTTGTTATTTCGAGACTAGATAAAGAATACAATCAAGAAATTTTAATGGAACAATTAAAAGTCTCAAAAGCTCACATTATTACAAACAAGCCAATTCATCCTGACATTTTAAATCAGTTCAAGCAAGACATTCTTTCTGTTACATACATGCTTGAAAAAGAAAATCAGCCAAACTTTATTCAATTCTTAAAAAGAACTGGAATAGCTTACAATCTAATTTCCGAATTAGAAGGTCAAGACTTTGAAGATCTTAAATTGGATTACATTGATTATGGAGTCATTTCCCAAATCAACAAACCCAAGAAAGAAGACTTTGATTTTTCTTCTACAGAAAATTTAAAATATGTCTCTTCAAAGAATTTCGTTTCCAACAATAAAATTTATCCATCTCTTGCAGCAGTAAAAGCTGACAAGCCTATTGAAAAGGTTTTTGACTCTACTCCACAAGATGTAATTGACGACCCAGAGTTTTGGAGACAAGCAGAAAGCTTTTATTTCTTGACAAATGACTAATATAGAGATATCATTCTCTATATGAACAAAAAATTTGCAAGAAACGAAGATGGACTTTTGGAAAACCCTTCTGTCGAATACGCTTTTAATGAAGACGGTTCGGTAGATTGGCGCAAAATGGTGCGTAAGGAGTTTCTAGTTCCCAATCGTTCTCGCACCCAAGAAACGGACGTAGACGCTTTGGAAGATAAAGATCTTTTGATTCTGCTTGGCGGCATCAAAGAATTGGCTCAACTAAGAGGCTTTACTGATGTAAAATACAACGTAGTTACTGCTAATTTAGAGTATGTTTGCGTGTCTTGCGAAATTACTTGGGTTCCCAATTATGAAACAGAAGGCAAGGAGATAAAGTTTCAGTCTATCGCTGACGCCCATTCTGGAAACACAAACAATTTTGCCGTAAACTTCTTGGCGGCTATTGCTGAAAATCGAGCATTTACTCGTTGCGTCCGAAACTTTCTTAAAATCAATATTGTTGGTCAAGATGAAATCGGCGGCAAATTTCCAGCCAATCAAGCTCAAGAAGAGGTTTCCACTTCTCCAGTTTCTTTGTTAAAGGCTGCAATTAAAAATAGAAAAATTTCTTTCGAAGACTTCGTAAAGAAGCTTGAAGAAGAAGGAAAAGAGTATGCTGGAAATCTTAATTCAGAACAAGACTTAGCTAATATTCCTAAGTTTGAGGTTATGAAATTAATCAAAAGATTAAAGAAAGGTTAAAGGCTTCTTCTTTTCTTTTCTTCCCCTTCGTCTAACAGATTATTTTCAATGTGCCAATTGTATTGATCGCCCCTTTCTCCGGTTGGAACTGGACTGTAAGTGTCAATATCGTATGTTTCGTATGGCATTCTAGTATAGTAATTTGATGAGCTTATCTTTAAAAATGGATCAATAGGTCCAAGGGTTAGACCCCTAGGTTCAAAGTATGTGTAACTAAACAAACCTAAAATGGAATCATAATTTCCTAATGGATAGTTCGCTGCAACAAGACCTCTTCTTATCTCGTTACCCGCCCGTCTAACTAAGTTTTGTATAAATGGTCTTCCATTTTTGTACCTTCTTCTTACTGATATTTCAATTGACAAATCGCCGTCGTCACTATACTTGTAATAAGTTTCGTCATATTCCCTATTAAAAGACCCGCCAAAGCGCTCATCACTAGTATTATAATATTGCTGCCAAGTGGAAATATCTGTCTTATCTTCTGTTGGGCCACTATATGCTTTTTTAAATCCATCAAACTCTAGCCTATAATTTATATTTGAGGCTTCATTGTAGACCTTAAGCTCTGTAACTATTGAACCTAACCTATTGTAAGTCTGTACATCGGCTTGCGCTAAATCAATTCGCTTACCATTTTGAAAAAAAGTACCAATGCTATCGAGATAACAAATATCTGGGTGAGAATTTATTTTGCCCACATTTAAATGTTTTACACTGTGGGGAGTTCCATATACTCTTGGCAAATTATTTAAGTTTAAAATTCTTTGTTTATGTTCAGCTTTAAAGTTAAAATATGGAGTGTTACGATTCGCTATGTCTTTTACGTTTTGAGACCCGAAACTTGCTGAGTTGTTATAATTTGTTAAACTCACGCCTTCTTGAAATCTGCCATCCTGAATTCCCCACCTTAAAACTGGATCAATATCAATTGACTGGTTTGGATCTAGCTCCCAATCTGAATTAGTTTCTTGATAAAACCCAGTATATTCTCCACTATCAAGATAATTTTTCTTCTCCAGCGCCGACTGCAACGAAACACTACCCACAAAAAATTTATAAAAGGACTTTTGATTTACAATTTCTGAATTAAACTGAGCCGCACCAAAAACATTTAAAGTCGGTACTTCAAAATCGTTTGTACCCAAATTCAAAGTCACTTCCTCATAATCTAGCGGATAAGCCGAATGTTTGTGTCCAGCGTATAAAATAGGCTCGTTTTGAAATCTAACAAACCCAGAGTAACTGTTAGAACATTCTTTTTGTAATTGCCAATTTATTTTCTTTTTGCTTTTATCTACCTCGCTCGCTCCAACCATAAAATATCTAATACCACCTTCTTCAAAGTATCTTATGTGTCTAGGTAAGCGAGAATAATGATTTGGATCAAATTCTACAGAAATTTGATGGGCAAAAGTAGGAGAAAGATAACCGTTAAAAGAGACAGAAGGACTGGAAGGTTGTATTACTAAAAAGTCGCCTCCCCTTGGTAAAGAGAAATATTGTTTAGGAGCATTTGTCGCAGAAATCCTACCATCGAATTCAAAAACGTCTCCTGATGTAAAAACTCCTGTGTCAAGATTCTTGACTTTAAAAGTGCCAGTTTTAAAATTGAGAGTACTTATATGATAAAGAGTGTCAACCGCAGAAGGATAATTATTTTCTGGCTCATTTAATCTGTAATGTTCTGAATAGTTGTGGCTGCTGGCTGCGCTGGCTCCAGTTATATATTGATTTTTTAATTGCGGCCCAGTATAATCTGATTGATCATTCCAAGGTAGAATTTGTTTGTTAAAATTTAAAGGCTCTAAATTATAAAAATCACTGACTGACAACGGTGAATAATAAGAAGAATTTTCACGAAAAGAAAAGCTTTCTCCAAATTTAGAAGAATGATTTATTGGGTATGTAAAACCTATCCCACTTTCATATTTGAATACATGTCTTGTTTCAGATTCGGCTGATTGGCTAAAGTATCTAAGATTGTCGTATGTGTTATACCAAGTTCCATTTTCTGTAGTTTTTCCTATAGAATTTTCTGGATAAATTAAAGATATAGAAGTTTGCTGAGTAAAAGAAGGGTCACCAGTTCCAGTTCCAATTTGAGTTTTTAACTGCTTAGAGTTGTCATAATCCTGTTTAGTTGTTGAAGCTGCTCCGGTGTAACCATCAGGATAATATGTAGCAGATTCTCCATTAGAACCTACCAATATTTGTTGAGGCATTCCTTGACCATTTACATCTGTCACTAAATCAAGAGAGGGGGATTCGGGAAAGCTGTGTCCATATTCTTTTGTTGCTTCGGAATTTATTCTATTGCTTGATTTTGGATAAGCAATGTGGTCTGGATATTTATTTTCAAAAGATGCTATTCCGTCAAAGGTGCTTGGATAATGATTGACTTTAGTTATTGATTTATCTCCTTTTGGATACTGAGTAATCCAAAGATCTTTTATTGGCACTCTTTTACCTTCAAGACCCCTACACAAACAATTTACTGTGGACCCTTGCAGTTCTTGAGGATTCTCAATTTCTACAAAAACAAAAGAATCACCATCATTTATAAAACTACTTTCATCAAAATCTCTATAAGCAATTATTATCGCCCCATTTCTATAATTATAATAACTTGTGGCAATATAGGTAGGTTTTTGTGTAAGGTACCAATCAAATCTCAAAGAAGATAAACCAAGTGCGTTAAAACGGGAATCAATAGCAACCTTATTTTGTTCTTCAAGAGTAGCAAAACTATCATCTACAGTTAAATTCAAATTATATTTTCTTCCTTCTTTTAACTTTAGTTTATTATTTGCTTTTAAAATTGGCCCATGACCTTTATTATATCTAAAGTGGTCGTAAAATAAGAATGTATTGTTATCAGCCTGATTTTCGAAAATCATAGCCTGAGTACCCCACGGCCCCGGCTGCGCGACTGAAGCGCCGACATTAGGATCATAAAAGCCCCAGTCTAGATTATTTTTATCAGGTGATTGGTACCCAGAATAACCTAAAGGAAAATTAGTGTAAAAAGATAAAGGCTCGTACGTTGTAAAAGTCGGAGCTTTTTCTGCATAATATCTTGCGAATGGATTATCCCAACTTGTTGGATCGGCAGATTTTGTATTTATATTTGTAGGGGCAAAACCTATCTTAATATTGTCCATATGAGCTAGCAAATCTAAAGCCTGTTTAATTTGATCTTTGGTTAAAGAGTCGTTAAACCCTTCTTTTGCTATTAAATAGGCTTCATAATATGGACTAACAAGGAAGTCTTTCCAACCTTGAGCAGTGTCTTCTATTTCAAAATTATTTATTCCATAATAATAATCAGTTTGGTCAGAAAAAAGCTCATACATAGCGGCAGCATTTTTAAATGCTGCGTCTAATTGGCCAGTGTTGTATCTTTGAGCGTAATTCATTATTCAGCTAACGGATGAACTTCAAGATCAGCTAATTTTACCCAAAGAGTTCCGTCTCCAGTGTTTTTGCCGGGAGGGTTAGCAGACTTAGATATGTATCCAACGCATAACCACAAACCAGATCCTGAGCCTCTTCTTACTGTAACGCAAGTTTGAGGAGGATAAGACTGGTTCTGTGTCCAATCTCCTCTATAGTACATTCCCGGTCGAGTAAAATATACTCTAGCGTTCTCGTCATTTATTCTTATTTTTTTTCCTCTTTGCATTTTAAGAAAAAAGATTTATAACTTCTGACTCTACATCAAATGAGGCGATTTTTGTCCACTTATTGTTTAGGCTTGGACATCTTTCGTGTGCATTGATATAATTGTTTGCAATATAAAGGCCAGCCGTTAACCCGTTTTTAACGGTCACACAATTTTGATAACCATAATCAGAGTAAGGATTCCAATCACCTCTAAAAGTCATAACAGGTCCAGCATTCAAACATACTGGAAGAGACTCTGAATCATCTATGTCTTTATCTTGTATCATCTTATAATCCTGAAACTAATCCTGTTATTTTGGTCGTCTCGCCTACTATTTCATAGTATATATTTGGAGTAACATCAGCAAAACGTATATGATCTATTTGCATTAAAAATTTATTCTCATTTGCGTCCAGAGTGGTAGAAGTCAACGGAAAACCATCTGGCTCTTCGGAGAGTAAGGTTTTAACATATGTAAACACTGAAGTTCCTGTGAAGAAATCAAAATTTGCATTAATATCATCAGTAGCATTAATCTCACTAGTAATATAATCATAATTGGTTACATACCATCTGACACTTAAAGTCTTTGATACGTCAGTTTTTGCAGACCCAGAATATCTATTGTAAGAAATGCTAAAGTCTATATTTTTAACTTGACCCTCCTGAATTGTGAAATCGCCTTCTTGCTCATACAAAGAAGTCAAAGTTAAAACCTCTTCTACGTTATCAACTATATTTGTTACTGTTCCAACCCCTGATCTAGTTTTAGTTTCAAGAGGAGAGATGTCAGGATTTTTTTTATTTAAACTCGTTGTTACTGTTACGTCTCCGGTTGCAGTTGTAAAAGTTAAATCAACTTTATAATTATCTAAATCATATGCAATATTGTTTAATACAAACTCTCCTGAATTGTGATGAGTATTAAATGGAAAGCTGCTTGCAAATTCAAAATATGAATCAGCGGAAACAGACCCAGTGAATACTTTATTTATTGCCTCTAAATTGCCGGGGGACTGATTTCTAAAAAGCCCAGTTACGCTGCCAGATGGAAAAAATGTAGTATCAGAAATCAGTAAAGATAAACTGTCTGTTGAGTTAGCGTCTGTTTTTATATAAAAATTGTCTGTGTCCAAGTTTAAACCATCTGAGACTTCATAATAAAACTTGTTTATTAAAAAATTATTTTTAGACCCGTTGGTGCAAATTGGCAATCCGTTTATGTAGTAGCTATAACTGCCAGTTTCAATAGTCCCCGACAAGTTAAAACTATTTAATTCGTTATAAGTATATACAAGTCTGTCTTCTGGATCATAAATCTTACCATTTTCAAACTTAAAATCTACAGAATCGCTGTCTCCAGAAAAACCAAAATAATGAGCGCCAGACGTTGTTGAAAAATTTAAGTCTTTTGAAAAACTTAATTTTCTGGTTTGCAATATTGTTCTGAATGTATTTTCAGTGATTCTCATTTAAACTGTTAGTTTGAGAGTACTTGGCGTAAGATTGTAGAGTCTAGGAGAAATAGTCTTTGAAACCGCATCTGGATTTGGAAGTTGAAGCGGTCTATTTGAAAATTCCAAATCTACGTTCATCGCTCCTTCGCTGAAGTTTATGTTAAAACTTGTTAACCCAGATTTTGGATTAATAAAGTTTGCGTAACTAGAATCTAGCCCAGCGAAACTTACGTTTATAGTGTGTCGAGGTTCTCCAATTCCAGTTGATAAATTCAACACTCTTTGATCATGGTATTCCTGAGTAGTCTTTGGTACTACAGACGCTGTTCCCGGTACAAGTACATTTGTTACTATCTCGTCTTGGCTACCATTATAATAGCTTTCTATTTTGTTTGTTATGTCTTCGGCAACTACTTCAATAGAGGCTAAACCTTGACCGTCAGAAATAGAGCCTTTTATCTCAGTAACCTTGGGCATTGTAGACTTTCTTTCAAAATCTAACTTGTAATAAATTTGATAGTCAGACTGGCTTGGCAAAACGACTGATCTTGTTAGACTTGCTATTGGAACCTCATTAGAAGCTAGAGATTTAAAAGAGGCTGTTCTGTGGGATGGGTTATAATACTGATTCGCCGTACTATCGCTTAGAAGAGTCGTAACGTCAAAAGCTAAAGCGTTTCTATTCAAAAGTCCCTCGTATGGAGGAATAAGCTCTTGTCCTTCGTAAGACATTGGATTACCAAATTGGTCAACAAGGCATCTACACAACTCCTCTAAAAATGAAAACTCACAAACTGTTTTACATTCAGGAGAGTCTTCAGACTCATTAGTAGAACTCCAAGCCTCTTGAGTATTTTGCGTGGTATACAGATCTGAAATTCTAATGATATAGTTTAAAATGTCTTTTTTGATTGATCTTAATATTTTTAAACTTTTTCCTTCTTCTACTGATTTCGCTGCAATAAAGTCATTGTTTAATTTTAACTCTTCTTGAACTGCATCACTAACGTCTAAGCTTTCGATATCAAAAGTAGAAATTACGTCATGCGGCACATGAGAATCGGAAGTTCCTATAGACGTTAAATTGTCATTAAAGTTTAAAATCTCATCTAACCTTTCTGAACTTAAACCGTAAGTTGCGTTTCTTTGAAAAACCCTATTATTAGAACCAATGACATTCGAAGAAGTAGACTCTCTAACTAGCTCTGAAAACGGACCATTTCTTTGACTGTTGTTATATTGGTTATAAATTTCAGAGGAAGGAACTGTAGAAACGTCAAGTTTATATGACTCTTCATACGAGCAATAGTCAAATGGCTCCCAATAACTTGGTACTTTATAATATTTTCCTATAAAGTCTGCGACTTGACTTTCGTAAACTTTTAAATCTCTATGATAATCTTCATTATGAAAACCTAAGTAATATTCATTTACATTTTGCGTATCTGAAAATAAAAACGCGTCAGTAACATAAGGAAAGTTTACTTTATTTTTATTGTTTAACCCTTTTGCGAATACATTATTAGAATTAAAAAGTTCTTCCTGTTTCTTTTGATCAAGGGTTCCCAAAAAGGCACCGTAAATTCTTTCATAACCTAAAACTTTTGGATTTATAGTAGAGCTAGTTATCCGAGAAAAGCCATCCGTTGTTGCGGCTCCAGTTACAATTGAGTCTCTATACAACTGCATGTTATATATATCTCTAAGATTCTCATTATACCTAGACAGTACGCAGGAAATTATAAACTGATTGTAAGTTCTGCCGAGCAAGATGTCACCATTTGGAGCCAAGTCTTGCAACGTAACTGCTGTAGCAGTGTAAGCTTTATACAGTGTCCAAGGTCTAGTCTCCAAACTGCTTTCTCTTTTAAACGAGGACAAATGGTATACTTTTTTGGTATTCTCCAAAGAGTACTTTTCGCTTAAAGAAGTAATAACGGTTTCGTTGCTGCTATTTGCGTCAATTGCTTCTAGACTATTTTTAGTGTTTGTCAAAGAAATTGGGAATGACAAGTCTAACCCAACGATGTCGGCATCTGTAGAGGTAGCCGTATTTAAATTTTTTAAACTGTTCCAGTAGAAACTGTAGCCAAAATCAGAACACCAATTATTAAGTACTTCTCTTAAAGTTCCAACATAAGTTTGAAAATAGTCTGGATTTACGTCCGTTAAATTTTCTAATTTAACATCGTTTACTTCTAGCAAGTTTTTAAGCTGAGTAAAATTGTAACTTACATTTGGAATTTTACATGTATTAGGTTCGTAATTTTCGTCACCCAAAATCAAATAACCACCTTTCCATTTGTTGATGGTTTTTTGATCGTTTTTAGCCTGTCTTGACTTGGATACAATTGCATAATATCTAACTCCATCTTTTAAAAGACCATTTTCATTCGCTATTACAGTCCTTCTTTCTGTCGAAGGGCCGGGGCATGGATGACATTTAAATTCCGCTTCTAAATACTTTTCTTGCTCGTCTTCCTGCTCAAAGCCGTGTTGATAATTTAAACCTACGAAAATCTTGTCTAATAAAATCGAACCATCTACATAAGTTAATTGTAGAATTCTTGAATCTCCTCTTTTCTCAATCGAATACTCATACAGGAAAGCCGGATCAATAACAATATTCTCGCCAAACTGAATAACTTGAGGATCGGACGTATCTAGGTCTTGCGTCGGAATAAGGTAGTTACCATTTTCAGAAACTACAGAAATACTGATGGTAGTTTTTGTATTAGAAAATCCAAAGCTAACACTACCATTAAAAATGTATCCACCATAAATTTGGTTAGATCCATTAATAGTAACCTGATCTTTGTTTCCAGTTATCTCTCTTAAGGCCATGATTAAATATCAAAAAAGTTTCCGTAATTATTATAAATTAAAACATTATAATCTTCAAAAGTATTTTCATTTAACAATAGTGAGTCAGATCTTAGCGTTGAATAGTCAAAGTTTTTAGCTTGTCTTATTCCATTTAGCCAAAGTTGAAAATTAACAAAGCCATTAGGTACATTTAAGGTTCTTGCTGCTACTCCAACTTGTCTTATGGCATTTGTATATCTAGGGTAAACATAAATTATCCCCGTGCCATGACCACTAAAACTAGTTGTCAATATCGCATCTGGTCCCCATATATCTAAATGTTCGTAATCCAATCCAGAAATTAGTTTTTGTCCATTTAAAAATACATCGTGTGTACCAGAAAAGTCAAAACCACTAATTTCAAATATATTTTGTCCAGTATAAGCTCCAGTTCTTGATGAACCACTTATTTTGTCATAAATTACAGCATTAAAGCTTGTGAAAAACGAGTCTGAGTCAACATTGCTTCCATCTAATCCGTAGTCATTAACGGCAGATCCACCAACTCTTTCTCCTGAATTTTGCAACAAGCCATTATAATAAAAATTAATATCCTGACCAACATAATCCAAGTCTAGTTTAAAAGAGTCTTGAGAAGGAGCATATACAGGAACATTGTTTTTCTTAGTATCATATTCACTATAGTAATAAGCCTCATAAACATCATTGCTATCAAAATCAAAAGCAGAATTCAAAAGAACGTCATAAAATTTAAAGCCATATAGATATCCGGTATCATAATTTACCGTTACAGTATTTAACGTTGAAGAGGTTATTGATATAGTATCTGCACTTTCAACCAATGACAAAACATAACCAGATAACTCTCCGGTAACTCCAGACAAATCACAAATATCAACAGGTGAACCGCATCTCAAATTTACGTTTTTGGTTCCTACTTGGGTATATCCTGTAACACCAGTTCCAGTAACTTGATTTACAAAATCAGCAGAAGTTATTGTGGTAAAATTTTCACTTGAAAAAGTGAATTGATTGAACGTAACGCCTGTCGCCACAAAAGACTTTGCTATTTCGTTTCTTTTGGCTGCTGGCAGATACTTGCTCAATACAACTATATTATCTATATATCCTGATATACCAGTTGTTTGAGAGTTGCTAAAGCTTGTATTACCTATAGTAAGAGTGTTTGAGTTTACATAAGATCTTGGAGTAAAAGTCAAAACGCTGTTCTCTCTATTGATTACGTCGTGATAGATCAAATCAAAAGATGAGCTTGTTTTATTTTTGCCAAAAGATACTATATTTTTGTATCCTAGCTCCTTGTTTAAAGTAACAGAGAATGGATTGCCAGTTTTATAATATTCCAAACTCAATCTATTAGAGTCATTTATATAAGCATAAAAGCCGGACCCAGAGAAGCCGCTGCCTATTGTAGAAACTAAAACGTTTGGAGTTCCAGTACTGTGCTTGTCGTAAGTGAAATTAACAAAAATTGTAAACTCAGACAAATCAATTTGATCACCTATTCTCAGGGTAGAAAGTCCATCAAAATAACCTGAACCACTTGAAGAGAAAAAAGAGCCAGTGTCTATACATGAAACAAATGCTGGATATTTTGAGGCGTCAACACAAGACTCGGCCAACATTCCAGAATGCAAAGCATTTTCCAAGTATTGACCTGAATAATTTTCAAAATCATAATAAGCCAAAGTATTTCCAGTAGAAACACTTTGATAATCTAAAAACTCATTGTAAACACTTAAATTCATTATGATAAATATGGTCCAAGGTTAAGCTTGTAACCAGTGGTTGTATGTTTGCTGCTTACTGTTTTTGATATAGAAAAACTTCCAGCATTTTGATTTATTGAAAAATTTTCAGAATCAATGTTGTCTTTTTCTCCGGTCATCTGGCTCATTTGTAATTCTATAAATTCTGAAGCTTGACTTCTTACTCCAGAACCAAAGTCAGAAGAAGAAAGTCTTCCAGATAAAGTCAAACTTCCATCCAGTGATGCCGTAAACTGCTGCCTTGTATAAAGGTCAGAATATTGATTGAGAATCATGTGGTCGTTTGTCAAAGCACTTTTTGTTGCCTGAACGACTCTTTGAGGCACTGTGCAAGAATAATTATAATTTGCGTTTTGTAAAAGTCCGCTTGTAAAAATTTCTTTATTAGTCGAAGAGCTATCCACTCTTATAGATCCATTGTTTTGATCATCATTTTTATTGAAAGAAATAACTTTAATTTTGTTGTAGCCAGTGCCATAAAAGCCAGAAACTATTTCAACAGCCTTGCCGCTAACAAACTGCTCTAAACCACCAGAAATCAAGCCAGTATAATAATCGTAAGACCTTTTCATCAAGTCGTTAGCGTTAGAAACGTAATCATAACTAACTGAAGATGTATTTCTTTGCAATGCTAACCCAAAAGGTTCAATAGTAAAAGAGTAGTTTATATTACTAATATCAGAAATTTCGTTTTTGCTTACAGAAGCGGTTTCTGTAAAATAAACTCCATAATCAGAAACAAAATAAGGACTATTTGAAATCTGCAAGTCTATATTTATTGTGGCTTCCTGTTCATTTTCAGAAATGGAGTAAAAAACATTTCCATCCAAGCCAAAGTTATTTACAGCCTCTTGTACAATTGAGTCTTCTATATCCGCGACTCCATTTGCAGTTTTGAGCTTGTTTACATATTTTGCCACAGTCTTTCTTAGAAAAGAAAAATCGCCAGTATTCCTATTGGTTCTCCAAGCAATATTAAATGAAGATTCTTCCAAAGGAGACTCTTGGCTGCTTGGAGAATAATTAAAAGTAGCAGTTTTATAGATAGGAGAGGCGAGATTTGAATAAAAATCAGAGTCTGCTCCAGAAAGCTCTTGATAGATATAGTTTTCATTTACAGAATAAGAGCCAGCAAATCTGTCTATATTTTCAGACTGCGATGTCAATACTAGATTGCTTCCATCCCCAGATCCAGAAATGAAAGAAAGTAAAGAGTAGTTGGATATGCTCGAAAGGCCAGTTCTACTTCTTACAAAAGTTATTGCTCTGGACAGGGCATCAGAAGACGAATCGTTAGTATTAAAGCCAACCGCTGAAACGGTTCTATCTATACTAATTTGTCCATTTTCATCTCTAGATATTGAAACTGTATCTTCTGGATCTAAAATTCCAATTGTGTTTTTGAAAAGCCCGGTTTCGTAAGCTTCAAGCTGAATAGAATAATTTACTAATCTAGCGAATGTATCTTCTTGAAAATCTATCGAATTTACTTTGACTGGGTTTTCGAAGATAGTTTGTGTTCCATCACTAGTATCTACAATTTTTAAATTTTTAAAATTTTTAGAGAAGCCGCTCAGTAGATTCAATGACTTTTGATAAAGTCCTTCTGCACCAGAAAAGTTATGCCCAGTAATAACTCCATCTAAAGTAATATCACTCGTTTGACCAAACTTATTGCCAAAATTAATTACAGAGTTTGACCTTGTAACAAAAGGAGTAGGACATGCGACGTTATCAAAAACATCGACATTATCATAATAAATTATAACTGCTCTACTCATTTTACTTTTGCGTTAAAAATGAAACATCCATTGTATAAGATAAAACATACTCATTATTGAATGTATAATTTGCATTTGTTATAAATACGTCTTTTGTGTTTACATTGGTGTGAGTTGATATGAATTTAATCGCCTCTTTGATTGCTTGTAATTCTATTTTTTCCAAGTAAGACTTTTTCAAATAGGTTTTCTGTAGACTTGAGTATAAATCAACTGTATGATCTCTTTTCAAATTTACTGTTACGTTCAATTGTCTAGTTGAAAGATCTTGAGTATTTAGCTTTTGAAGAATCAAGCTGTTAGTAGGATTGCTCAAAGTGTAAACACTGTTTTTAGATTGACCTAGCTGATCACTATTAGCAAAGTCTATGTTTATAAAATTTGAGTCAATAGCTGAAGCTCTAGCGTATGATCTGTTGTAAGATTTAGAAGTTTCGTATGAGAAACTTAGTCTATTGTCTGCGCTTATGTTCAAGCTTGATTGAGTTGTAACAGGAGCAGGAAATGCAGTTACGCTTTTTTCTCTGATATAGTTTTCTCCAAGACCATCGAGCGTAGAATTTCTAGACCCAGTTAATTGCTGATATTTATTTTTTACAATGGCTATCCCAGAAGAAAGCCCAGTGGCAAAATTGAAATCATAAGTTGTAGATTCCGAAATAGTCAAATCGGAATTTTCAGATTCGTTTATGGAATAATTTGTTTTTGCCGATCCAGAAACATCATAAAATTGATCATTGGTAAAACTAACAGAGTAATTTACCGTTTTTGAGTTTATGTCTACATCAAACGTTTTGCCAATTGGAGTAGAGTTTAAACCACTTAAAGAGTTGTAGTTTGGATATGAGTTAGAAAACAAATACTTATTGTCATCAGTATCTAAATATCCACTATAAACTGAGCCAACTCTACCAAAAGAACTGTTGTTTATTTCGTAAAGTGCGCCAGTGATTGCGTTGCCGACTGTGCCATTCAAAGCCTTAATGCTTCCGTTTTCTTGAATGGTAACTTTGCCGTCGTCGCTGATTTGGACATTGTGGCTTGTAGATAAATTATATTTTGCGCCACTATTTTGATATACATTTGGACTTAGTAAATTGTAACTTTTGGTAAAATCAAAACTAAAATTTATTAAATCATAACTTTCGCTGAAGTTTTTTTCTCCACTGTTTTTTAAATTGTAATAATAGCCACTATACTCATTATCCAAAATACCAAAAGAAGGCTCTTTATTGAAAATCCCACTTACAATTCTTTTTGCTCCAGCAACAGCGTCTCCGGTATAATCTGCTAAAAATGTAAGAGATACATTGTGGTCAAACGAGTATCCTCCATTTTCTCCATAATTGAAAGAAAACGATTCGGTAAGTCCGTCTACATACGAAAGATCTCCAGTAAAGGGACCGTCACTGTCTTTTAATCCAGTATAATAAGCTGAAGAGTTATCTAAATTATGAAGATCGCCGCTTTCATAAATTTCTAGTTCTACATTGTAAGAAGTTCTTCTTGGCGTGTCTTCGCTTCCTTGATCAAAAGATATGCTTGTTACTCTTCCAGAACCTATGCTTATATCATTTAACAGTATTTCTTGATAGGTGTTTCCATCGTCTCCACTTTCGGAACCACTAGCAATGATTCCGCTCATCTTTAAGAAGTTGCTAACAACGCCAGAAGTGTTGTCAAAATCCAAGATGTTTCCTTGGACCGTTAAGTTCTTAACGTTGGCATAATTAAAAAGCTCTCCAAGATACTTTGAGTTCTTGGAGTAGCTGATTACGCTTGCATTTGGAAAATTAAAAGACATTATGCGTATTGACTTCTAACTGATTGACCAATGATTGGGTTGTCTTTCAAAACTGCCATTAGCTTTCTTTCCATTTCCGCTACTGCGGCTTGGAAGTTTGCTAAAATTTGATTTGCATCAACTTCTATATTAATATCACCGATATTATTGGTGAAATCTAAAGTATTTTGTACCGTTTGCGCTGCCGCTTGATCTAGTTGGCCATTTTCTTTTAGCAAGGAAACAAGCTCTTGTATTTGAACTGTTAGATCTTCCATTGCCTTTGATGTATCTGCGGCAAAGTTTGGAGTGGTTCCATGCTGTGCAGAGTAACTGTTTCTGATCGCCTGACTTAATCCTTCTGGGTGATCCCTACGAATAAGAGCATTTAAATTTGAAGGTTGGCCAGCAGACCTGTAGTAAGTGCCAATTCTAGGATCAAATGAACGTATTGCGCTACCAGCCAAGCTTCTTTCAGTTTTTCTTGCTAAAGCTTCGCCGCCAGCAAGATTTGGAATAAAGCCAAGAGCAGCAAGCCCTTCGGCGTTTACCCGTGGAGCGAGATCAAGTGTACCGGAGGGATTTCTAAATTCAGCTGCTCTTGCCTGTGCGTCTGTTCTTCTTCTTTCAATAGCATTGTTTATAGCTTTATTAAAGTAATCAGCTAGCGCTCCTTGTTGCTTTTTCCCACTTGGTAGAGTCAAAAATCGCTTTAAATTGTCTTGTGGTCCAGCATTACCATCTTCTATCTCAACAAGAGCTTTTCGAACAGCTTCTTTTGCTGTTCTTGATGGTCTTCTTCTTTTGCCCGACTCAGTGACTCCTGAATAATTCAATATACTTTGTCTTCTACCGATATAGCCTTTTAAGAAATCTGGAACTTTTGAGTTTAATGCGGTTTCTTGCCCAGTTCCTTTTAAAAATTGTTTTATCTCTGCTAAACCGCCGCCACCCCCCATCAAAAGATCTCTCGTTTTTATTGTGTAAGGTCCGTTTGGTCCACCAGAAGGGTTGGCTAAAAATTTGTACAAATTCGTAGGTGGGACACCAGCAAATTGTTCCAAGCCATCGAAAAATATTTTTCTAGAACTGGCGCTTGAATTATAGGCTGGAATTCCGCTTCTTAATCTTTTCCAACTAGCTTCTCTTGTTACTTCTTTGAGATTATTTGCAAACCGTTTGGGATCATCTATAGTGTTCGGAATAGGCGCTAGATTTGCTTGAGTTTGTGCTACCTTTGCTCGTTCAATTGCTCCTTTAGCAGCTTCCTGAGCTTCCCGTTCAGCTTTGCTTGTGTCTGATTTTTGCGCTTCACTAAGTAAAGCTATATAATCAATTATTTGATCCTGATAAAGTGAAGAAGTTTTTTCGAAAAGCGGACTTCTAAGCAGATTAAAAAGCGTTTGATAGTCAGATTTTATTCGTTCCGCTTTAACGGCGGCTCTAATTTTCTCGGGATCTGACTTTAAATCTTCTACCCCGTAGAAGGTATCTATATTTTTTAACGGTTCAAAAAATGTTTTTTGATTGATGTCTATTTGTCTTTTTTGAGCATCAGAAGGGCCATAGGAATAAGCTCCAGCATAAAAATTAGGAACAAATCCTTGTGCTGCATAAGGATTGAATCCGTGTTTTGCGGAAAACGCTTTTTTATAATTTTTTCCCGCTTTTGAGAAAGAAGGAGGCATGATCGCTGGCTGGCTCATGCCGGGAAACTGCTTGATAGTTTCTGCTGAATTTGCAGTTACATTTCCAACGCCGGGAATATTGACTTTTGTTATGGCTCCAGCATTATAACCTCCCATTTTAGCTTGCGCTCTTTCAGAAGCGGCAGCAGAAAAATTAGGAACAAATCCAGTAGCTCCATTGGGACTTTCAACTACGGGAGCATTGGAACTTTCAACTACGGGAGAATTACCACCAACATCTTTAAATATTTTTATAACATCTTCAACTGTCGGGATCAGTCCTTCAGCAAAACTGTTAAATAATGATTTTGAAACTTCTGTGAGTTTTTCTGTTTCAAGTTTTAAATTTGCATTGGCTCCGGAAAGTCCAGATAAATCATTTCTTAGTTGCTCAAACCCTTTTGTAGCTTCTCCATCTTCAATTCCAATGGTTTTTTCCAACAAAGCTCTTCCAGCTTGTCTTCCGGTTCCAAGATTTCCAGCCCCGCCCTCAAATGCTGACGCGAATCTTTTTCTTTGAGCTGTTAAACCTTGCCCCAGTCTTTCAAATGAGCCGCCAGCAGTTCTTGTGATAAAATCCTTACTCAATTGACCTCTTCCAGTTTCTCTGGCCAATTGACTTGCTTTTGCAACCGCTTCTACCCTACCTTTATCTGTTCTAATTCTGCCGCCAGCCAAGTCTCCAAGAATTTTGTTTAATTCTTTTGACTTTTTCTCAAGGCCACCCAAATCGGTTAAATTTCCAGCTATAGCTTTTAAATCAACAGAAGATTTTTTAAGTTGTGCGTTGATTTCTGCCACTCTATCTTTGTAAGGTTTAAGAAGAGCGTTTTGTTCTTTTTGTAGTGCTATAATTGCTTTTGTTTCTTCGTTTCTTTGTATTTCGGCTAGTGTGGCAGCTTCAATTTGAGCAGCTAGTTGTTCAAAAGGAATTTCTCCTAGAACCTTTGCCAAGCTGTCCGCTTCCGATCCTGTATACCCTAAAGCTGTTACCAAATTGTTTACGTTGCCGCTTTCAAAAGCTTTTGTAAGTTCTTCGGAGACCTTAAATCCAAACTCACCAGACTCGACAATAACATTGGCATCTTTAATCAAGCTGCTACCCAAGCTTTTGGCAAATTTTCCATCACCTTCTAAGACATTTTTTATGGTGCCGCCAATCGTGCCTTTAGCTTCTTTTGCTATTTCTGTTATTAAGCTTGTTCTACCAATTGCTTTTTGTTGTTCTTGTTGAGATTTTGCAAAAGCTTCTTTTATAGACTCTGTATCTGATCCAGCAAGTACAAGAGACTTGATGCTGCTTGGAAGATCTTTGATTGCGTCAGCAGAGTTGCCATAAAGTTTAGCTAAAGTTTTTGCGTCGGCAGTTCCGCTAGTAAGTGCAGAATTTAGGGCTTCATTTGTTGTTAGATACTTTGAGGTAGACTGATTTAATTTATTTAGGCCATCCTTTTGTTTTTCAAGACTTTTTTCTAAATCCCCAAGAAAACTAGACACTCCATAAGTATTTTCTACAAAAGTATTAACCGCTCCCGCAATCCCAACAAAAACTGAAATATATGGAATAGCATCTGATAATGCTTCACCAAATGCTTCACCTTTTTCACCAAATCCTTGCTGTGCCACACTCGAAATAGATTCAAGTGCAGAAGCGGCAGTTGTACCAGCACTAACAAAAGATCCAAAACTTTGAACGACTGTATTTGATTCCCCAACAAGATTTTCAAGTTGTGATACAACTTGTGGTGCAATTAAGCTTAGAAGCAAAAGTTTTTCTGACGATCTGTTTGCACTGTCTTTAACTCCGTTTAGCGCATCGTTTGCTCCTTCAGTTTCAACGTCTGGCGAGGGTGGGCCTCCTTTTGATCCACTACCGCCTGACTTTCCTAATTCCTTTTTATATTTAGCGGTGGTGTTCTTGCTTATTTTATGCTGTTCTCCTAGATCTTGTATGGCTTTTTCAGCTTCTTTTATAGTAATTTCTTGACTTTTAAGTTGAGCAATAACTTTTTCAGCCGCAGCCCTATATCGTTGTTCATCCTCTTTTTTGAGGAAATGACCTTTATCCGAGCGGACCACAGGAGAACCGCCTTCAAAATTAGGAACATATCCTCTTGCAAACAAATCAGAAGGACCATTTGGTTCGTCTTTTGTATTTGTTACAACAAAGCCTAGCGGATTTTCTTTGTTTCGGAAAGCTGGAACCTGACTTACTCTTACAGAGTTTAGTGGGCGGCGAGAAGATTCTCTTCCGACTGCTTCTTGAAGAGCTTTTTGATTTTTGTCTTCTGCAAAGTTAGGAATAAAGCCTTTGGCTTTGCCTTTTGGCTTGCTTTTTTTTGTTAGATTTTTAGTAGCTCTTTCCTGCCCCGACTTCCCATCATACCTCACGGCAAGTCCTAATTTTATTAGCTGGTTTTTAAAAACATCGTCTTCAAAAAATGGTCTCCCGTACTTGTCTTTGTCTTTTGCACCTGCCGCTTTAAATAGATCTGTTACGTCTAGTGGATCTTTTTTGCCTCCAAACGTTTCTTTAATTCTTTTTTCTAGTAGCTCTTTTGCTTGCTGTCCTTTTTGTTTTTCTTCTGGAGTGCCTGTATTTAATTCATAAGCGTCTGCTCCAACTAGTCTACTTGAAATTTCAACAAACTCTTGCGCTGGAGTAAAATTTACAGATAAACTGTCTCCATCGTAAACGCCATTAGGGCTTCTTGGAGTTTTTCTTAGGGTTACTTTAGCTGGAACAAAACTTTTTAAAAAGTTTGGCACATAGCCACCAGCCCTCATTAAGCCAGCTTTTCTTAAGCTTTTAGCTTGCTGAACTCCAGCATTACCAAAAATAATTGCAGTTCTAACGTCTGCATCATTTATACCAAGAGATTGAATATAATTTTTGTAAGGTTGAGTTTTTCTCAACGCCGCAATTGTTGCTCCCTTCTTTTCAATCTGACTTAACTTGGCGTCATTGTACCCAGCTTTAGCGTCAATCAAATAAGGAATGCCGCCCTTTTTTGCTAAAAAGTCGGCTTGAACATTTGGACCAAAAACTGAATTTAAATCTTTTGCGTCGGTAAATCCTAAAGAAGCCAAGCCTCCTTTTAAAAGCTGCAATTCATATTCTCTAGAATTTTTAACTACATCTTTGGGAGCAACAGGTCTAGGTTTACCCCTAGACATCATTCTAAACGGATATTCGTAAGCTTCTCTTATGCTGGAAAAGTTTGGAATATAACCCCCAGCATAAGTTGGAATAACGGCAGAATCTCCATTTTTTCCAAAATTTGGAATTTCAACTTCTTGATTGTTCATCAAGAAACTTTTGCCGCCGATTTTTCCTTTTCCTTTTTTAGCTTTGACGCTCGATGTTGCACCCAGCATCATTGCCGTTTGCTCTTCTGCTTTTTTATCTGAGTCGCTAAAATAATTAGGAATGTATCCTGCGGCTTTACCCGCTTTGCCAGCTTTTACTTTAACGCCGCTTCTTGATTGAATTTGTTTTACAATATCTAAATTTTGTCTTAGAATTGCTTGTTGCGTTCTGTATCTTTCTAAAACAAGTTGTGCCGCATCTTCAATGTTTAATTCGCCTGTTCTTATTTTTTCTAAGATGGCTGGCTGATCATCAAGAACACTTGTAATTCCTGCTTGGAGCTTTCTTTGTTCGGCACTTTGAACGTTTAGATTTTGAATAGTCTTAAAGGCGTCAGCAGCAAAACGAGACAAATTGACAAAAATCTTTATAAGTGCTGACCCAGCGATAACCAAACCGGGACCACTAATAAATTTACCAAGACCTCTAAATACAGCTTGACCAAATTTCTCTCCTGCGGATTCAGCATCTCCACCTTCTAACGCTTTATTTAAGTTTTCTAAAACGAATCTAATTGACGGACCAAAAACGTCTGATCCAACTTGCCCCCCACTTTTTTGAAGGTTTGTAAAAGTTTTATTGATCAACGCAGACAAAGTCTCGTTTAAAGCTTCGTTTCTTTTTAAAGCTTGATCTGTAGAATCAATTGAAGTTTGAAGAGCGTTGTCATAAATAGAATACTCTTTGTTCAAATCAGATAAAGCGGCTTTCAAGATGTTAATCTGGAAAACACCACCAACTAATTCGCCAACCTGAGATCTTTGGCTTGAACTTAAGCCGTCGAAAGTTTTAGCAAGTTCACCTAGAATTTGAATTGCAGGACGAGTTTCTCCTTCTAAGTCCCTAACAGTAACGCCAAGTCTTTCTAGCTCGTCCAACACTTTTGGACGCTGAATTCTAGTAAAGATTGTTTTAAAACTGTTACCAATAACAGCACCACCACGGGCAGTGGTCTGCTGCGCCGAAGTAACAATAGCAAGAAGTTCGTCGAAGCTAACTCCAGCATCTTGAGCAGCAGAGCCAACACGACTCAAAGCGTTCGCCAAGTCAGCGGAACTAACTGCAAAGGACGCATCAACGTTAGCTAGCTTGTTTACAATTTCTGTAGAGTTTAAAGCTGCCTTGCTAAAAGAGTTGATTGCAGCAGTAAGGCTGCTTACCGAAGATGAAACATCAAGACTAGAAAGACGAGTTAAAATAAGCGCGTCTCTGGTTCTTAAAAGAGTTTTTTCAAGTCCAAGACCTTGTCTGGCAAATTCAGTAGCAGCACCTGCAACAGCGTCAAAACTCTGACCAGTCTGAGCAGCAATCTTGAAAAGCTCATTCCCAAAAGAGGCTAGACTTTTGGAAGATGCGCCCAAGAGTACATTAATATCTTTGAGCTTCTTTTCTACATTGATTGCGGAAGCTACAGTAGCCTTTAAAGCTCGTTGAACTGCTACAATGGCTCCAGCAGAGGCTCCGAATGCTAGAACACGGGCGTTAGAAGCGTCTAGAGATTTTTCAAACTCACCAAGCTGTCCCGTGATTTTACCCAAAGGCTGACTAAAGCCTTTGCTTTCAAGACTTACCTTGTAGTCTTTGTTTAAGGCCGCTCGTATGTTCTTTTCTAGCGGCCTTGTATCTGCACCTACTGTAGTATTTAAGTCGGGTCTAGCCATATGCCTCTATGTTTATTACACTTTATAGCCGTGCAATTTTAACATATCTTGCATATTTAATTGTTTTTTATCTTTGAATTCTTCTTTGGCCATTTGCCCAATGCTCTTGGCATTTGGATCTGCCCTCTTCATTTCCTCAATGGTTGCACCGACAATTGTACCACCATCTTTATCTGATACTTTGTTTTGGGCATCTGGATCAAAGTTAAACCATGAAAGAGCTTTTTCTGGGTCATCCAGTATATTGTCTGGCAAAGGATGCCCTTTACTAGCGTAATCCTTGACTGTAATCCCATTTGAGTACAAAGAAATTTGATTATTAGACAACTGGCTTACAGGTTTTCCATAAAAATTATAAGCACTATCTGAGCAGAGAAAAAAACTATTTAAGAAAAATGGAGACAAAGAAATTACCCTAATTGTCTCTTCGGTAAGTTCGGCAAAAGTTTTATTTAGCAGTATAAAAAGAGTAGATATTTCTGCGTACTCTAAATCTTCAAACTCTTCTTTTGTATAAAGTTTCTCTTTTAACCCTTCGTCTTTAAAAAAGAGATTTCTTAACATAGACTCTTGACTTTTTTTATTGGCAAAAGTCTCGCAAGTTTCGCCTAAATTTTCAGTTCTTTCTGATTTTAAAAGAGATAACCGCGACAAGGCTTTGTCTATTTCTTTTTGATTTTGATCTCTTTGAGCTTTTACAAATAATTTCTTTTGAGTAGTTTGAAGTCTTTCTAGCTCATCTTTTAAAGAAGTTATTTCGTTTTCTTTTTCTTGCGACCAAATATCATTTTGTATGAGAAATTTTAATTTTTCTTTTTCTTCTTCAAGCCCTTTTGTTTTTGCATATTGAAAGTTGACGCTATAAGCAGTAGCTTGCTCTATAGAATCTAAATTATCTATATGTTTTAAGAAAAAGGCCCCATCCTTTAATACTACCGGACTGTAGCCCAACAGTATCTCAGAATAGAGCCTTTTATAAAAGGAAGAGTCTTTTTTCAAAGATTACTCCTCTTTTTTAGGAGCGTCATCTTCTTTAGCGACTTCTTCTTCAGGACTTTTTTCTGCGACGGCCTCCGAATTTTCTGTTTCCGCTTTTAAGCTGTCATCGTACAGCTTTTCCGCTTCACCAAATGCTTCTTGGGTTTTGATGCTTCCATTGTGCCAAAAGCTAGTTAAAAATGCCAGCTTTTTAGTTATGGGCAACCAAAACTCGTCTTCTTCATCATAAAAATTGTCGTAAGACTCCAGCCTGTCATCAAAGCTTCCTTCGCCAAAAACAGGAACGAAGTCTTCGTCTTTGGGGTCATCTTTGTCGGAATAATAACCCAACATAAATGTCCACCACATAACCAATTGATTTTCTGCTCTAACATCAGCAGTCTTTTCAAAAAGAGACGACCTTTCTGATTCAAAATTTTGAATTTGCTCTTCAATGGCAGTCAACTCTTCAAGAAGTTTTGCCTTGTTTTTCTCTATCTTTTCCTTGTTAGACTCGTCAATTCCAGACATTTGATAGTCTTTAATTTTTTGAGTTTTTAAAATGATAAGAGAAGCATATTCATCTCTTTCCGCTTCTGAAAACAAGCCTCCATCATTATCATATCTTTTGGCGATAAGATGGCGAGTAAGCAAACCAGCCTTGATTCCCTCCGACAGTTTTACTCCATGAAATAGTTCTGCGTCTTCATAAAGCCTACGCCTAGGTTTTGCAATTGCAATTGTAATAGGTTTTTCAACAGTTTCGGAAGTGGTTTCTGTTGTCTCTTTTCCGTCCGAATCTTTTACCTTTTTAGTTTCTGTCTTGGTTTCAGTTTTATTTGTTACAAACTTATATAGCCACTTTTGTTTCATATGATTTTTCCTTTTAACCTTATCTTTCCGTCCATTGACCCTTGTACCGTAATCTTCTTCACAGGAAGACCATTTAATGTCAATGGTTTTAATTCGACATCAACTTTATCGAAGTTTGATTTTAAATCTCTGATGATATCGTTGCCCATGTCTAGTATTTTTTTTCTATATAGATTATACCTACTTTCGGTAAAATAATCTATTTTATTTAGTTCTGACTTGGGAATTTGATCAGAAAGCTTTTCAAGCATTTGATTATGCTCAAAAGACATTTCTTCTAGAAGTTTTAGATTGTCTTTGTAGAAGGACGTTATTTGTCGAGACAATCCATCTAATATATAACCTTTTACCTTTTCATCCATGCAAATACCTTTCGCCTACTAATATATACACAAAAAAAGGGAGAGAGGCGAACCTCTCTCCCAATTTAAGAGTTATTTTATTAGTAGTTACGCTTTGATAACGGTCTGAGCAAATAGACCATTCGTAGTATCCTGCGGACCACCCAACTGTGCGCTGAAGGTCATGCTAAGAGTCTTGTTGTCACCAATGCTTGAACTGAAGCTCTGGTTGTCAAGTTTAGCACCCTTAAGAGTATACTTAATTCCGGTCTGACCAGCAACAGGAGCGTCTAACTGCATGGTCAAGTCATAAGTAGTATTATCATTATCAACAACATTGTGTAGTCCAGTTAGATCAGCAGTTGAAAGATCGGCAATCAAACCGTCGCACGTAAACGTAACGTTAACTGGGAATTCAATTTCTTTAGCAAAGGCGAATTTACTTCCAAGCTTGTTAATATCCTCACGGCCAAGATCAAATGACATACTCGCAGAAGTAGGCTTGTAGTTATTGGCGTTCAAATTAACACCAATACCGCCAGTTACGGTAACGGTAATGTCGCCGGGACGAAGCGCACTGACTCCAATACCAGATACAGCAGCGGGGATGGTATTGGCACTAGTTTGAAGAATGCTACCGTCTTCTTTGTTAATTGTGACTAGCGGAGGCGCAGACGTACCCATAGCCATATTGGAAGCTTCTACTGTAACATTTGCGGTCGGCAAGTCACCAACAGCAGCATCAACGCTGTAACTTGCAATAACGCCATTGCCAATTCCAATAAACCCAGTGGTTCCAGCGTAACCAACCACATCGTTACCAGCATCAACCGTGGCAATAAAATAGTTGTTTTCTTGCGGATTGGTTTGGTCAGCAATAAGACCTGAAATCATGTTGGTTTCGGCAGACACTCCACCTTGACCACTAATAGCGAACCCAATAGCGTCTTCATTGGCCCCATCAGTTACATAGTAAGAGAAGTCCAATGAAACGGTGGGAGGTTCAAGAATGATACTATCAATTCTAGCTAGCTGTCCATATTGGTTAACGTCCTGACGAGAGATGTCAAAACTATAGTTTGCGCTTTGTACACGTTTAATTTGTGTGGTGGCAGCAGCATCTCCAGTGCCTCCAACAAATAAACCTTCAGTTTGATAAATAACTCTATTTCTTGGCATATTGTTGTCCTGTTTTTATTTATTACATTATTTTTTTTAAAATGGGAACTTATTGTCTCGGAAATCTCGGTATTTCCAAGTCAAAATCTACATAAGATAAATACACATTTTTATTTAAATTTTTACTAGATTCTACATAATTTGAAACTTTATTTACAATTACGTTTTCTATATACACAGATTTAGTGGCGTCTGAAATTACAGAATCTGAAAGAGTAGTATAATTAAAGCTTCCACTGGTTGTAGAACCAAGAGCGTTAAAAGGCAAATTTGAAGACTCAAACAAAGCAAAATTAGTTTTATTCAAGTCTCTAAATATTGAATTAACGGCATCTAATTTGAACGAAGAATCAGAAACTACAATAGCTCTGATGGTCATCAAAGAATTATCTTGTCCACCAAAAGCGAATGGAACATTAGAGCCACCGACATTCTTGAGATAAACAGCAGGGTAAGTTTGTTCATTTTCAGCTAGTCCAGTTAATGTTTGGTCGTGTTTTGGATTTATCTTAAATTTAGTGTCAAATAGAAGCGTTTCTTCTGGTTGAGAAGTCAAGTAAAAATTAAAATCTTTTACCGAGTAATTGCCAGAAAGAGTGTCTGAGCTTCTATCTTGTGTGAAAAATGCTTGACCTTGGTAATGGTTGATGGAATGAAGACCAGACTGACCACCAGTAACAAAGTTATTGTTTACATAAACTCCAGAAAGAATGTTTGCGCCACTAATTGATGTATCATTTACAATCTGTTTAAACGGCAAAGCGTAAACGTTATAATCGGCATAACTATCTCTAATGGTGTAAAAAAGCCCACTATGATTCGTAAATGCTTCGCCCT
>Ga0208899_1000305_pt1 | contig 34729 bp, 48 predicted proteins | sample VirMetDEL_Nov_24_FD_184518 | JGI IMG/M metagenome (GOLD analysis project Ga0208899, IMG submission 184518) | Aqueous microbial communities from the Delaware River and Bay under freshwater to marine salinity gradient to study organic matter... | ecosystem: Environmental > Aquatic > Marine >... | reverse complement strand
TATTGGTTATTTTTTGTGAGGTAGTCTGTATCTAAAATAGGGCGGGAGGTTTGTTATGTCTTCTGCGTCTTGTCTTGTTACTCTTGTCTCATCTTTACTTATACTTAAAAAAGGGGCGATAGTCGCCTCCCGCCCCTTTAACAACTTAACTATTGGGAATTAAGCAGAGTAGTTGATTACTTTTCTGCCTGATTTCTTTAATAATGAAATGATGTTTGCTTTCATTGTCAAAGCAGAAGCCTTAGGTGCTGTACCTAACACTTCAACTGTAAAATCAATACCTTTAGATAACAACTTGTTAGTCGCTGTTTTTCTAGCAGTGTTTTTCACTGCCATGTTTTTGAACTTGATTTTACCACCGTGTACTTCACCATTCACTTTGTATGAAGAAGCCGGTTCCGCAAATACACCGATCTGTTTCGCTCTTGATTTGAAGTTTCTAGTGTATACAACGTATTGTGTTGAGTTTGCCATGGTCTTTTCCTTTTTAGTAGATGGAAAAAGTGTATTAAACATACCTGTTAGCATATTGTTTCCTTTTCCTTAGTTTGTTAATTTACGATTCGCCGGAGTTTCAATCTCTGTTATCCTACGCATCAACAACTATTATATACTAAGACGAGTGAAAGGTCAACCGGTGAGAAAAGTCAGTATCTATGCGATTAGTTGTCCTTGACCTCGGTCACTTGGTAGTAGTCTCTGACATCTTCAAATGTTCGGTGACCAAACATAGATTCCCATTCCTCAGAGTCATCTTCAAACCAAAACGTTGGGTTTTCCATGTTTACCATGTACCACCATTCACCCTTCCAATACGGACTTCTGGTGCATAACACGTAAGGTGGGGCATCGAAACAGGTCTGGACGTAGGCGGTGGTGTCTATTACTTCAAAGGCGGATTCAAATTTTACTATGTCGTCGACTATGACGTGTTCCAATTTATCATGAACCACAAAACTTTTATCACATATAATATCAACAGGGGCGTGTGACATCTCAAGGAACTGACACGCCAACATTCTACTGAATCCAGGATGGGGAGTATCAACTCTGTCATTCTCAACGATTGAGACCATGGGACACAGCATTTTGTTTCGTCCAAGGTTCTTTATGAGGTGTCTCGTCTTATGGAACATATAAGAGTTGTGATCATTTGGATCATTCTTGAACTTCGAGTATAGTGTGGAAAGTTCCTGGTCAATATCGATCTGTTTCACTTCCGACAACGGAAAGTCGTTGAAACGTTTGATGCATTTGCCGGCGGCATATAGAAGTTTCAACCATTCTATGATTTCCCCTCTATTTTGTATCTTCACTTAGTTGTCCTTTACCTTGGGCACCTGGAACAGGTCTATGCCGTCCTTGATGAGATCATCCACCTGTTTCTTGGAGGGATTTCCATAGAACTCCAGATCTCTCTTGCCCCGGTGTGCCTTCCTGGCCTCTCGAGCGAAGTTCTTGCCCACGTTCTCGAAGTTCTGTTCCACGTGGTTCTGTATCTGCTTCAACAGTGTTCGGGCCTGTCCACCCATCACCATCTGGTCACCCGCCATCTCTTTGACTTTCGCCTTACCACGCTTCCGAGCGTTGCTCTTCTTTGGCACCGCTGGTGCCATGATGTCCTTCCTGACCTGTGTGCTGTCACACATTGGACACAATAACTGTCCCTGTGCCAGTTGGTTCTCGTAGTCCTCGTTGCTGGGGAACCAGCCCTCGAACTTGGCCGAACACTCACACTTTAGGGAGAACTTTATCATAAAACTATTTACATTATATACTTGACTTGAGATCGTGTCTACTATATAATCAAGACATGGCATTACACAACACATCAGGATACACACCAGGCGCGGCCAAGAAGACCTCTCAAGGCAGGAACAAGAGCAGGATCAAGAAGAGCTCAATGAACAAGCACAAGAAGAGAAGTTACAAGGCGTATGCAGGACAAGGAAAATAAGGTAGACCTCAAAGACGAGATAAGGATCTTGAGACTGCAACTGGGCAACCTCGAGGTGCAGATAGCGGACTACCAACAGATAATCAAAGAGCTGTCTGACAAGTTGCGACTGTACGAAGAGATCAACGGCTCAGTGTTCCGACCCGCTAGGAAATAAGGTTAGTCAATCCAAACATCACGGCATCCTTCCGCTTGCGGAACTTGATGTGCTCGTGATCCACGATGAACACATTCATCCTGCCACCGTATTTCTTCAACACATCCTCGGCTTCCAGTGGCCTTATGGTTATGTGATCCTCCTCCGGCAATGGACAACGGTAACCCCAGAACATGGGCCACCAGTGTAAGGGATTGATGCTATCGTATCGCTCCTTCATGACCACGAGGAATATCAAGGGTGTGATGGTGAATGGTTCCATCCAGAGCGGTATGGCATTAAAGGTCAGCCAGTCGATCAGATGTATAAGTCCTGTCCAACCCAACAGTATGGTGACGAACACACCCATCAAGGGCCAGAACTCGTCCTCTAGATCGAGGTCCGGATCCGGGTGAGAGTACATTCTGCGCAACTGTTGTGGATTCATTCTCATGTAAAATATATATGTTGATTTGCTCAAGAGCACTAATTAAAAACAATAAATGAACACTTTATTAATAAATGGTTGTAGTTTTGGGGAGTGTTGGAACCCATCTAACCAATTTGTTTCGGCTCTTGGGTGCGATAGCGTGGAGAACATATCAAAAGCGGCGACCAGTTTCCAACGGACCTGTAGGACAACAGTTGAATGGATAGCACAGAATGGTAATCCGCACTTTGTCATCATACCGATCACCTTCGCTCACAGATGGGAGTTAGCCATCGCACAAAACGAAGATCCCATCGACGGAGCATGGTTCCCCCTACAGAGAAAAGAGCTTTTGGATTCCACTAGACACACGCTGGCCACGGAGGTGGACAAGAAAAAGTTGGCATTAATGATAGATCTGTATTATGGTAATATACCAAACATAAAGACTTACTGGGACAAGGTCTTTACAGAAGTGGTTTTACTGTCTGCCTTCTTGGAAAGCAGGAATATAAATCATATCATGTTTGACATGTGCAACAAGTTTGACAGGAAACACATCAAAGGTTACAAAGGATTTACTAAAACTGATCTTATAGAGTCAAACAAAAATATTATAGATCTGTTTTCGTTTTGTGGTAACCAATACATGTGGCAGAACATGCCAGACAATGACCATACAGATTATAACATACATCACGCTCCCGCACAGTACAGAACGCTGGAAAACTACCTTTCGAACTATCTACGACAACATTTGAAGTAGACTTTTGCTTTTATTATGCTACAATAAAGAGTAAATACCTTAGATATGCAAAAACACACGCGAAGTCTACTGGAAGAACTCAGCTCAATGCCCCTGAAAAGGGACAAGGAGGAGGTGGTCGAGAGCAGGGCATCACACATCCTGGAAAGTGCGATAAGACTGATGCACTACATCAGGGAGAACTTCGACCAGGACACCGCATACAAACTTGAAAAGAAATTCAACTCAGCACTTAAGAACATGGATGCATCCAAGTTCAGCAAAGGCGTTGCTAGGATAAAAGAAAACAGAGACATCAAACAGAACGTGCTGAAGACCATAGACGGCGACTACCAAGAGGACTAATCACATGCTGATAGAAGACGTCCTTACAGAATTCAAGAGGACACACCTGGAGCACATCGAGGACATCGTGATCACCGACGGCTACGAGGGTGGTCGGGCCGTATTGGATTATTTCAGGGGCCTGCTACTAACACTGAAAGGAACTAGCTCAGAGGCCGTGAAGGTGTCAGTTAAATGGGATGGCGCACCCGCGGTGGTGTGTGGGATCAACCCCGACAACGGCCGGTTCTTCGTGGGCACCAAGTCAGTTTTCGCCAAGGCGGCAAAAGTAAATTACACCAAGCGAGATATAGCAAACAACCATGGCACGGACGACCTGGGACAGAAATTACTCAAGTGTCTTGTGCATCTCAAGAAACTGGACATGACTGGAGTGTACCAGGGTGACCTGTTGTTCACCGACGAGGACATAACTCGTAAGAACATCGACGGCAAGCCCAACCTCACGTTCACACCCAACACCATCACCTATGCTGTGCCAGAACAGTCAGACCTAGGACGGCGGATTGACAGGGCCAAGGTGGGCATCATATTCCACACCACATACGTGGGGGACTCACTGGCGGACATGAACGCCCAGGCGGGAGCGGATGTTGATGCGTTTACCCAGTCACCAGACGTGTTCTTTGACAACGCAACATATAAAGACGTGTCAGGGTCGGCCAAGTTCACAGACGTGGAAACAAAACAGTTCTACAATGGTATCGAGAAACTGGAATCATTGTTAAACAACGTGCCGAGGAACCTCGCCAGCGTGTTGGGACAGAATCAGGACTTCGTGCCCATGTTCCAGATGTACATCAACGCCATGGTCAGGGAAGGCAAACTTCCAAACGATGCCAACCGGTTCCTACTGGGATTCAAGAGGTTCTACAACGACAGGATGACACAGCAGATGTCAGGCCTGAAAGCACAGAAGGCTCTCAACTTAAGACAAGAGAAGATAAAACAGATGCCCATCTTCCTCAACAGGGCCAAGAAGCCATTACAGGCCATGCTGACTTTCTATCGTGCTGTACAGACCATGAAGGCGTTCGTGCTGAAGAAGATGAACCAGGCCCAGGCCATAGGTTCATTCCAGCAAACCGACAGTGGCTTGGAGGTCACTGAGCCAGAGGGTTTCGTGGCAGTGGACCGGTCGGGCAGTGCGGTCAAATTGGTTGATAGGTTGGGATTCTCCAGGAGGAATCTAACTGCGATCAGCAAATTCAAGAAAAATTGATAACTGTTTATTGATCTCAGCACTTAGTCTGCCCTCATCAAAGAAGTTATTCTTATTGTGCTGTCTTAAATATTTCGTTTGCAGGTAAATGTCTTGCCAGTTCTTGGTGAGTAGATCCCTACAGGTGTTGGCTATCTTTTCCGCCCGTTCGTTTTGATCTCGCGCAAGGTCATAGCCCTCATCAAAATACTTCGAAAATGTCTTGAAACCCATCTCCCTGAGTTTCTGCAGGTAAAGGTAGTTGCCATGGACGACGAACACGTGCTCAGCGATTATAGATTTCCAGATGCGTTCGGTCATGAAAACTTCTGTGTTGACGTCCGTAGATTCGGACAGCAGGGAGTACTTGGTGTCTTCATACTGCCTGGGCATGATCGTTTGGTCCAACCCCCGTTCTGGATAAGGATGCACAATTTCATATTCCGGCGCTAGCTTAAGGGTAGGCCAATATGACACCAGACTACCCGTGTTGATGTCGGTGTGCAGTTGATCGTATAATTTCTTCCTGTGCTTTTTTGGTGTCTTGTTGAGGTAAAGGAAGTCAAACTTCTTCTCTGTGTGTTTGAATTCCAAATCATGATCTTTGTACTTTTTGTACATCAGCCACCAAAACCAGCTGGTGTCGCCGGTCCACCTGACGTGCGGCACGTCCACCATGGGCCATGTGTCCTCTGATTCCAGCGTGGAGGGACTCTCCCATGGCGTGGTTTTTATGAACACGAAGTTCTGGCTCTTCAAGAGCTGTATCCTGCGATCTATCTCTGCCATGAACTCTGGATTGTCTTTCAACCGTTGATTTTCCACACGGGTGTCTATCATGGCGAACCTCCGATCATAGGCGTCGAGGTTGTAGTCATGCAGTGTGTAGTACTCCCCGGTCATGTGGAAATCCTGGTGCGGCATGGAATTCATGTTGATGTAGTCCTCCAGCTCTAGGTGGTTGCCGGTCTTCATCACGTCGGTCAATATAAAATTACGTTGCATAGTATCTATAAATATGGGTATGCTTACACCATTCTTAAAGTATGTATCTGAGGGCAAGGTCATAAGGCGACAGAGTGACTTGCAGAGATACACGTTTCCAGAAGTCACCGAGAGGATATACCTCAGTTTCCTCGCGCTTTCATTGTTCAGCCAGATCAGGGAGATGAGGGACTTTGCTAAATCATACGCAGACCAGACCATGGCCAAGGGCACGTTTGACCAGGTCAGGATGATCAACAATGATCTAGCCAACATGCTGGCCATAGTGACCGGTGATCCGGAGATAACAAAAAAATTAAAGAACAAGAACCAAGCACAGGCCATGAGGCAGAGGCAACCGGTGCCCGTGATGGCCGTGAGGAGATACCTAAGGACCTGGGAAGACCACTACCGGAATCTGACGCAACTGGAGAGGGCTCTCAACATAACTGACGCCAACTACAAGAACCTCAGAAGAAATATCGCCAACTACAATGGGTTGGATGACAAGAACAAGCAGGTCACAAGGAAGAAACTGCTCCAGCATCTAGCCGCCAAACTGGCGGGCACGGACCTACACAGGGCCATGAAGGGGGCCGTGTGATGATCAAGTACATCTGTGAGCGGTGTGGCTGTGAACAGCACTGTGGTAAATCATGCACCGAGTGTCTTGACTGTCCGGACTGCGGCTGTCAAGAGTGTGATGCCAAGCGAGAATAGTTTCTGGGTGCTGTATGGACAGCACACCGAACCCACATACCTGGAGGACGCCGGACATGGCCAACAGCCACAGAGGGACGCCGCACTGGGTTACGTGAACCAATGGCGCGTGTGCCTGGACATAGGTAGCAACGTAGGTCAGTGGACCAGACCACTGGCAAAAAGATTCCACAGTGTGATATGCTTCGAGCCCAATCCCAACTTTAGGCAGTGCTTCAAGAAGAACATCGCGGAAACCAACGTGGTACTATGGCCCTATGGTTTATCCAACAAGGAACACCAGGCCCAACAGGATTTCAACTCGACGATCTTGAACGAGGGTGCAGGTGACATCCAGTGCAGGACCTTGGACAGTTTTGGACTGACCAACGTGGACTTCGTCAAGATAGACGTGGACGGATTCGAGGTGCCCCTGCTGGAGGGAGCCCGCGACACACTGACCAAGAACAACGCCGTGATCAACATCGAGATGAAGCGTGACAAGAGGGCAGACACAGTGAAACGTTGCCGAGGACATATTGCGAGATCTGGGCTATCAGTTCAAAAAACGCACCAAAAGTGACGAAGTCTGGCTGAAAACGTAATAATACAGCATAATTTACCAAACACACCCATAAATACATTTAACGTGATGCCTGAGCGGCATCGCAGTCATTTAATCAGATAAAAAGGAGGATTAACAATGGCAATTAACTCAAACAGTACTGCTTTCTACACAGCAGACAAAGTATCAATCGGTTCAGGTAAGGACATTGAATTTTTCACGGTAACAGTGAAGGATGCAACTAACACTGCTCTTGACATCGATGGATTAACACACAACGGTGGAATCGTGGACAAGATCATGCAAGCGATCCAAACCAGAGGAACAATCAAGTACTTCAACGTAACAACAACCAACGGTGTTATCACTGTGGGTGTTGAGGGTGAAGACACTTGGGGTGACTCAGACGGTAACGTTGCTTCTCCAACAGCGACAGCGGCGGCCAACATGCAGACCTACATCAGAAGTTTAGGTACAGCACTAGCGGCCAGAGGTACTAGAACAGCAACTTCAGATGACACGACTTACGATGTGAGTCTTTCAACTGTTGCGGCTTCTGAAATGGTACTAGCGTAATCGCAATAGCATAAAAGGAGAAACACAATGCCAATAACACAAAACAGATCAACTGATCTAACAAGAAGACAGGCGTTCAATGGTAAGGGTTTAACTTTCATTGAAGTCATCTTCGATGACGCGATCACGGCTTCTGCCACAAACCTTGAGTCACTTGACTCTGTGTTTGACAAGACAGCCAAGGTCGTGAACAAGAACGGTACACTACTTGCGGCATCATACAGAACAGCGGCGAAAGCCACTGACAACGATGCGGCTGAAGTGGCGGCGATAGACGCGGATGATTCAATCGACTCATACCAGTTCATCGTTGAAGGCACACCGGGTCAATTCAACAACGCGGACTCAGCCGGCGACATCAACATGGATGTTGACACGACGGTGATAGCGGACGCTGAAGCTGACCTTGAGTCTGACATCCTAGCCAGCCTAGCGGTTAGTGACTCAGCAGGTAACGTTCACGTTAAAATCAGAACATTATTACCAGAGGGCGTAGGCTCAACAGGTGATGATGCCATCTACGGAATGTTCGACCAAAGGGGTGATGCGTAAGCATAACCACTAGTCAACAGACTGGATCAACAAAAGGGCGGGTCCTTAATTGGCTCCGCCCTTTTTTTATGACTTAAATATCGCTATGCACGAGTACAGGATTCACACCTTGGTGGACATAACAGACAACGGCAACCTGAAGCAGGCGTTCCCGTTCAAGACTAAAGCCGGGGAGGTCATACACGACAAGCACTCGTTGGCCATAGCCCGCAACCAGAACTCGAACTTCAACACTATGCTACAACTCCTACAGATGAGGGGCAACATCACTTGGGAACTGCCACCACAGCGGATCGAGATACAGAGCCTCAAGAACCACATATTCGGATCGTTCTACGAGGGCCGGCAGACCACGTGGCACTTCCAGTTCTTCACGGAACAGACCGGTGTGTACGGTGACGACACGGATCCCGTGGCACAACTAGTGGAGGACTTCCACCAGGTGCCCATACTCTCCTTCTGCAAGGAGACTGTCACATTCCCCCTGAGCACTTTCGACACCATGATGCCTGTCAGTAAAAACACCTACTTTTCATACGCTGGTCCCATAGATAAATAATACTTGATTAAGGCACACACTACAAAACTTATTAAGGCTAGCACAGGCGATGACACAGGCACAATTCCAGGCTTTAGGAGCGGAGATCAGAGAGATCAAACAGGAGTTGAGAGAGTATATAAGATTAATGAGTACAACAGATTTAGAAAAGACAAACCTAGAAGCACACGTGGACCTCTGTTCGGAGAGGTACAAGGGCCTACACGACAGGCTGAGTGCGATCGAACTGAGACTGGCCAAGATGAATGACGATATGTCGACCAGTCACAAGTCACAGACCAAGACCATCATAGCAACAGCGGGCACAGTGGTGGCGGGACTACTATCAACAGTGGTGGTGATCCTGATGAAGATGCCAGGCTAACAGCCATATCCAGCAAACACACATGTTCATACAGATAGCACCCCGGGTAAAGGTCTTCGTGACAGAGGAAGACATGTCATTCATAATGCAACACCGATCGGAATCATTTCGAGGCAGTGAGTTACCACCGGAACAACAAGACAGGGCCAAGCGCCTGGCCGACAAGGCCATATTCGTCAGGAAGAAACTTGACACCGACGTCCAATACGCTTTAAATAGACAGATTAGGATCGTTCGGAATGACACAAAAAAATAGATCAGAACTGGTAAAACAGATAGAGGCATACGGCCTCAAGAACAAGTTGGCAGAGCTCGCACGACGGGAAGAGGCACGGAGACCGTTCCGACACCTGCCCAAGCAGTTCAGCAAGGGCATCCTGATCGGCAACATAGCCATCGTGCCCAAGAAGTTGACCGGCACCCGATACGCCTACGTGATAGCGGACATGCTGGAGGCCAGCATCATACACGAGGACATCAATCTCAAACAGACCGCGATACTGGTGGCACACCACCTGGCGGACGGCAAGAACGTGCCCACCAACCTCATGGAACTGGACACCAAGTTCGCGAGCCAACTGTTCGACATACAGAACGCCAAGAGGATGATCAAGGAAGCACAGAAGAACAAGGACGAGGCGATGGAGGACATCTACTGGGACAGATTGGACGTCGCAAACCGCCTAGCGGACGAGTGTAAGTCGAGGATACAGATGATTTTCAATGACACGTTCGGCGCATAGATAATAAATAAACACGTATGAAGAGCTTAGAACTTACAAAACCCATAACAACAGAATCACTGCTTAAAGAATTCGAATCAAGATTCAACCAGACCATGGATCTCTCACAGTTCACCAAGGAGGAACTGGAGGACTACGCGAACCACGTGAGGACCAAGATACACGAGATCACACAGAACACGCATTTCGGCAGAGAACTGAAAGACGACAAGTACCAGAAGAACCAGATGATGCTGGACATCATCAACCAGGCCATCAATGAACGCAAACTGGCCGAGTATGGTGGCAACATGAACGACCCAATGACCAAGGTGGCCACAACAACACTATCAGCCAAATCCAAACTGGACAAAGGTCAGGCGCTGGATCAAGAAGAGAAGAAGATAGTCAGCAAGATAATGACCAAAGAAGGTGTTGAAGAGCAATCAGAATTAATATTGGCCGCGAAGGACATGATGGACAAGGTCACATCATTCCTGGAAGACCTAGCATCCATGAAGACAGAAGGCATGCTGGAGTTGGCGGACAGAATCAGAGACGAGATGGGCGCCGACAAGGCGGACGCATTTCTACAGAAGATCCAACCAGCGATTGAACAGGCGGAGGCCACTTTGACGACTACTCGACAAGAGCTAGACAACGGTGTAAGAATATTGACCGGAGAAGAAGAGGTTTCAGACCCAATGGGCGCAGATGACACGATGGCAACGGACATGGACACAGACCTAGACTCACTGGACTCCGAAGGTGGAGAAGAGACAGACGAGTTTGGGGCCTCTGACGCAGAAGCGGGTGGCACGGAACCAGAAGGCCGTGAGCAGAGAGAATCACGAGAAGTGTTTGAAGCATCAAACAGGCTTTACTCCAAACTAGCCGGGAAGTAGTCCCGTGAGATTTTTCGAATTCAACAAGAGCGACACTGACCTGGAGTCAGCGATTATCAACGTCCTCATGAACATGAAGGGCGACGCGGACGAGCGAGATGAGTCAAGTGAGATCAGCATGGACGCGGTCAAGCAGATCATGAGCAACACCGGTTACCCAGCATTCAACTACGACGTGTTCAAGAGGATCTATGACGCAGACGGTGACCTGAAGAATGTTGTGGCGGACTTCGACAACGAGAAGATCATAATCAAGACGGACGCCGAGGCTGATAAGGATCCCGCCATGGACTACGACGATCAGGGTAGCACGGACACAGTGAAGAAGATGGCCAGGTCGGCCATGAAGCGTAGGCAGTAGCAATAATTACTAACATGCACTATGACAGCAAGATTCATCAGTTGAACTCCATGCGGCTGGGATTGATACACGAAGACAACATACGAAACAAACCTACTATTTTTATCACCGTTGGATCGCAGGCGTTAGAAACCAAGCACAGGATAAAAAAGTACATTGACCTCCACCGGGCGGGCACCCACAACATAATAATCCTGCCTCATGACTTTGAAGGAACAGAGTCCGGAGACAATCATGACATATACACCTACTACGAAAACCAACTAGGTGTTGATTTCTACCTCACTGAAAAAATTCCCCCTGACCATGTTTTTTTCAAGGACTTTGGCAAGCCTATGGACAACTTCACGGAGTATCATTTTGACGAAAACACAAAATTTACAGGACGCAAATGTGAATCAGGATTTGGTAAAAGTAAAGTTTTCTGCGACAAACCATTCAATCACAACTACATTCATCCAGACGGCAGAATTAGATTATGTTGCACCACTAAACAAAACCTATACACCGATAACCAGTACAACCTATTCAACGCAGGCACACATAGCATCGATGACTACTGGAACAGTGCTAGAATGAAAGAAATACGCAGGCGTATGATCGCGGGTGACAAGATCAAGGACTGCGAACGCTGTTATCAACAAGAGCAACAGGGTGTACAGAGTCTAAGGACCACAGGTGAAATGGAAGAGTACATCAGAGGTACCTTGCCCGATGGCACGTACACGAAACCTGCGACAACAATGCAGATTCAAATGGGGAACATCTGCAATCTCAAGTGCAAGATGTGTAGTCAGATGTACAGCCACATGCACGGACTAGAGACCCTAGAGATAGGCAAGCAGGATCCAGAATGGTTCCATTGGGTCAAAGAGCAAGGAGCAAACGTCAATAACTGGACCAATGACCTAGGACAAAAGGAAGAATGGTATAAAAACCCAGCAACAAAGGAAAAGATTTTCGAGCATATCAGTAAAAATATTAAGGAACTTGTGGTGATCGGAGGCGAACCTACCCTGATCCCGGAGTTCTATGAACTGTTCGAACATTGTGAACGTCACGGAACCCTAGGCGACAAACATGTAACCTTGGTGACTAACCTGACCAACACGAATCCAAAAATGACGCAGTGGTTGCCTAAGTTGGAACACTGGAAGATATGGGCCAGCGTAGATGGCATTAAAGAGAGGACCGAATACATACGTTATCCCAGCAGGTGGGACAAAGTGTTGGAGAGCCTTGACTTCTACAAGCAGAACCTGGGCACTAATGGTAAGATTGTCCTCAGTCCTGCCGTCCAGTTGCTGAACATAGACCAACTGGATGACATCATCAAGTGGTGGATTGATTGGTGCGGCGGTGAACTCAATGACCAGTTCGGTTGGACATGGTTGGCCACTGTATGGTATCCCTTGATCTGTAATCCCAGCATCGCTCCCCGTGAATGGAGACTGCGGGTGGCAGACAAACTGTCCAACTACCAGTTCGACGATTTCTATGAAAACATAATCACGAACCTCCGAGAAGACAAGCACACCGAAGAGCAGTACAGAGAACTCCAGAAATCATTCATCAAGTACAATGACCGACAGGACCAATTCCGACAGGTGCCACACACGTGGCGACAACTTTTACCTGATCTGGAAAGAACATTGACTAGATCCATAGGATAATATAAAATAGTACAATGAAAATATCAAAAGATGTGCTTAAAAGCAAAGGTATTACCTACAACCAGAAGTATCCATACGGAGAGCTGGCCAGGGTCACCAAGGATCGCAAGAGGCACTACGAGACACCAGACGGCCGTCAGGTACCAAGCGTGACCACTGTGCTGAGTGCCACCAAGGACATGACGCATCTGATGGAGTGGCGCAAGAGGGTGGGCGAGCAGGAGGCACAGCGGATATCCACAGAATCTGCCAACATAGGAACCGTGATGCACCGTAGCCTGGAGCGGCACGTGAAGGGCGAGGACAGGACACCGGGTTCCAACCTCATACAACAGAAGGCACACCGGATGGCCAATGTCATAATCGATAACGGTTTGAATGATGTCACAGAGGTGTGGGGATCGGAAGTGTCACTCTATTACCCCGAGCTGTACGCGGGTACCACAGACCTAGTGGGAGTGTTCAATGGTGCGCCAGCCATAATGGACTTCAAGCAGTCGCGAAGATTGAAGAAAAAGGAATGGGTCGAAGACTACTTTCTACAGTTGGTGGCCTATGCGGAAGCACACAACAAAACATACGACACGGACATCAAGACGGGACGTATCTTTATATGTACACAGAACAACGAATACCAGACCTTCGAGATAGATGACTACGGCAAGTGGACCGATAGATGGTATAAAAAACTTGAAGACTATTATAAGAAAATTTTATAAGGGTGATCTATGAACAAACCCCTTTTAGTCCTTCATGGACAAACCAGTTTCAACTCATCATCACCACACCACACCCCCCTATTAGAAAAATATTTCAGACTAGAGTCCTATAATCATTGTGTAAATTATCCAGACGGAACGACCTTTGTCTATAGCACCAAAGAAAAGTATGATGATATCAAACACTACAACAACGGTAGACATAAATTCATCGTAGATTCCCTATGGGAGAATTTCTTTTTGGTAGACGACGAATTCGACGAAAACACCCTGGGTCTAATCTGCAATTATCACAAAAATAAAAAAAATATCCATAAAGTTCCTGCGTGGTTCTGGTATGAAGAACATTTTAGTCAAGCCCATCAAAAGCCGTTGTCAATGCCTTTTGAATTTGATAAGGCGAATTCATTCTTGATGCAGATCGGAAGAGCAAAAGATTTACGCAATGACTTTTTTGACAATCTCATGCAAGAAAAATTGCTTGATAATGCCAAATACAGTTACCTAGGACGTGGTATATGGTTGGAGGGATTCAATAAATTGAATAAAATGGAAAGTCGCTATGTACATCATCAAAGGCATTATCTGCCAGCGTGGTACAATGATACCCATTTCACTGTGGTAGTTGAAACGCATCAAGACCAAGGAAGCGTCTTTCTAACAGAAAAAACATTTAAACCAATTATGTATGGTCACCCTTTCATTTTATACGGACAACAAAAATCACTTGAAATGTTGAAAAATCTAGGTTTTAAAACCTATACTACTCTGTTTGACGAATCCTATGACGAAATAGAAAATACTGTAGAAAGACGGCAAAAAATTACAGCTCAAATACGAAGAGTGCCCAAAGACCAGTGTCGAGAAGTGGTTTCACACAACTTTGATTTATTCTGGGATAGGAATCAAGTGGTTCAAAGGATGATCGACGATGTGATTGAACCAATGCTCAGATTTATCAATAAAGCCTAATTATTGGGCCTTTAGAAATATAATAAATATGTTATATGCCTATAGTACAGATATATACAATACTATAAAAAGATATTGTGACCCAGCATCCTCTACATTTTTTTGGCGATAGTTTTACAGCCGGGGACGAATTAGTTGACTGGAAATATGTTGATAACTATCCAACTTACAAAAATTTTCAAGAGTGGAACAACTTACCCACTCGTGAACGTGAACGACCCACATTAAATCACGTGGATAAAAAAACTCTCTATGAAGAAGAGCGACAGCAATCCTATGCGGGTCTACTGGGAGGGGTCAATCACGGCGTCAGCGGATCTAGTATGCAGTCAATTCAACGGCGTGTGATACACCACCTTGAAAATATTGATCATAAGAGCATCATTTTTATTCAGCCAACAGGAATAGAACGTTGGTGTGAGTACGTGAATAACAAATGGGTAGATTTTGTATCTGATGTCGAAGTACGTGATGAACATAAGCAGTACTATAAGTTCCGATTATCCCACAGCACACAAAAAAGTAATTTACTTTTATGGTATAATTGTGTACTTACACTGTTTGCCTATGTGAAATCACACCATAACACTGCTGACTGGTGGATTATCAATAATGGAACTTTCGATGAAATAGGAGCACTTTTGAAACAGGAAAAAACGTCTAGTAAAATGATTACGCACAGTCTGAAAAATCTCAAAGAAAAAATAATCAATTTCCCACAACTCGACAACACTGAACACCCATATTTCTGCGTAGGTGGGCATGCCAACGCGGAAGCTCACAAAGAGTTGGCGCATATCATCAAAAAAAAACTACAATAGACGCACACTTGAAATATACTAAATAACAGTATATGCCTATAGTACAGATATCTAGAATACAGCACAGACGTGGAAAAAGGACAGATCTACCGCAATTGGCCGCGGGAGAACTGGGCTGGGTCATTGACGAACAGAGATTGTTCATAGGTAATGGCACGGTATCAGACGGTGCACCAGCGGTGGGCAACACGGAGATCGTGACCGCGGGCAGTTCAGCATTCTCATCAGCATTGACACATGTCTACAAGGGCTACCTGGGTGACTCAACTCCAATCACTACGGGCACATCAGGTGACGTCACGAGGACACTGCAACAGGTCCTAGACGATCACGTCTCGGTCAAGGCGTTTGACGCGAAGGGCGATGACAGCACCAACGACACTGCCGCGATCCAGCGAGCACTGGATGAACTTTATTCAGACACAGACCAAGATGACACCAGGGCAAGGAGGATACTTTTCTTCCCAGCGGGCATCTACAGGATCAACTCCAGCCTCACCATACCACCATACGCACACCTAGTAGGTGAAGGGCCAGACAAGACCATCATAAGGAATTCAGGCAACAATCCAGTCGCGGTCACGGAAGACGACGACGGACAGGTGTATGGAAGCATAGGCAATTCAGGTGCCACCACACCAACACAGATACAGATCTCAAACATAACGTTCAGAAACACAGTGGCCTATGGAGGCGTGTCGATAGACAACGCCACAAAGGTGTACTTCAACAACTGCAAGTTCCAAGGATCATACGCCAGTGGCGGAGCAGACAATTCAAATTCAAAAGCGGTGACAGTGAGATCAACCACAGCACTGCCTTGCTCACAGATCATATTCAACCAGTGCCAGTTCACCAAGTTCGCGAGACTGGTGGACCTGAGTTACGATGTGACTAACGTTAGGTTCAATGATTGTGATTTCAACACGGCCTATTATGGCGCCATGCTGGGAGAGACTATGGACGGTTCCACCAACGGGCTCACAATAGGACCGAGGGACATACAGTTTTCCGGCAACAGTTGGAGCACAATAGGACAGCAGGCCATATATGTCAAGCAGTCTAGTAGCACGACAGGAACAGGAACCAGGAACGTAATCAGTTCAGGCAACTGGTACGCATCAACGGTAGGTAACAACTTCGAGGGCATCGGTTCAGTGAACGAGGTACCGATCATACAGTACGACAACGATGAGTGTTCGAGCGTGATGGACTTCTTCGAGAGATCGGATCTGCGAAGGTCGGATGGCAGTTCACACATGAACCCAGCACCGGAACTACAGGGAATCGGCGTACAGGATAAAGCAATAAAATCTCAGACACTTGCTGACAACACATCGTCGGCCACAACGATCAATGAATATCCAGCGTTGGCAGGCAAGGGACTTAGGATAAAATATAAAATTGTGAGGGGCACACTGGACCGCACAGGCGAACTGGTTGTCAGTGCCAGCACCAATGGTGTCAGTTACGACGACACCTTCACGGAGAGCGGCACGGACATCGGCGTTGAGTTGACGGCGGTGCTGGATGACAAGGACTCCACATCAGGTTCGGAGACAGTCGCCTTAAAGTACACGACTACAAGCACAGGTAGTGACGCCACTTTAGATTACCAGACCACCATCATCGCATAATACCACACAAACTGATAGACATCCGTATCCGTCTGTAGTAATATAAGCACATAAAGAAAATCAAAGAAAGACTACGCCTTTCCAGGTTTAGGAATTTTTTTCGATTTCAGATAACAACGGATTAGGATAAATATGGATACAATTAAAACGAAACTCAAGAAAAAAAATTATAAAGTCTTAATGCCGAACACGAATTCTTCTACAATCCAAGTACAGAAAAGAGACGGCAGGCTGGAACCACTGGACATCAACAAGATCCATTTCGTGGTCGAAGAGGCCTGTGAGGGACTCGCTGGCGTGTCAAGTTCTCAGATCGAGATGAACGCCAACATACAGTTCTATGATGGCATGAGCACCAAGGACATTCAGAACGTCTTAGTTCGTTCTGCCAATGACCTGATAAGTTTGGAAGCACCCAACTACCAGTTCGCGGCGGCCAGATTACTTTCCTACGATGTCAGGAAGGAAGCACACGGACAGTACGAATACATTCCATTGTTGAAACTGATCCTGCGTAACATCAGATTAGGCGTGTACGACAAAGGCATCCTAGACAAGTACAACAAAACAGAAATTAAAAAATTAAACACCTGGATAAGAAGAGACAGGGATCTAAAATTCACATACGCGGGACTGAGACAGATCTGTGACAAATATCTGGTGCAGGACAGATCAACAGGACAACTGTACGAGACACCACAGGACATGTACATGATGATCGCGGCCACCTTGTTCGCGGAGTATCCAGAGAAGACCAGGATGGGCTACGTGAAGAGATACTACGACGCTATATCACAACACAAGATCAACATTCCAACGCCAGTGATGGCGGGGGTGAGGACTCCTATCAGACAGTTTGCGAGTTGTGTGCTGGTAGACAGTGACGACACACTGCCTTCGATATTCTCATCGGACATGGCGATCGGATTGTACGTCGCCAGGAGAGCAGGCATAGGAATCAACGCAGGACGTATCAGGGGAATCAACTCTAAGATAAGGGGAGGGGAGGTCCAACACACAGGAGTGATCCCGTTCCTTAAAAAATTCGAAAGCACAGTGAGATGTTGTACACAGAATGGAGTGCGTGGTGGAAACGCAACTGTGCACTTCCCAATATGGCATCCGGAGATCGAAGACATCCTTGTGCTAAAGAACAACAAAGGCACAGAGGACAACAGAGTGAGAAGAATGGATTACTCGATACAGATTAGTAAATTGTTCTATGAGAGATTCATGAACGAGGAAGATATCACACTCATCTCTCCACACATGGCTCCTGGATTGTACGAGGCATTCGGCACTCCCGAGTTTGATGATCTCTATCTGAAATACGAAGAGGACAAGACCATCCCCAAGAAGAAGGTGCCAGCACAGGACCTATTCTTTGACCTATTGAAGGAGAGGGCAGAGACAGGACGTATCTACATCATGAACCTAGACCACTGTAACTCACACTCGAGTTTCAAAGACAAGGTATCGATGAGTAACCTCTGTCAAGAGATAACACTGCCAACAACCCCAATACAGGACATACATGACGACCAAGGTGAGATAGCGCTCTGCATACTGTCAGCGATCAACGTGGGACAGTTGGGAGATGTCAGCGAACTGGAGAACCTATGTGATCTAAGTGTTAGGGCACTGGAACAGATCATTGACTACCAGGATTACCCTGTGAAGGCCGCTGAAGTATCAACCAAGAAGAGGAGATCACTTGGAATCGGATACATCGGACTGGCACACTACCTAGCCAAGAACGGAGTCAAGTACAATGAAAAGGGTGCATGGGAGTTAGTGGACAGACTTTCAGAAGCATTCCAGTACTACCTGCTAAGATCCAGTTGCAACATAGCGATGGAGAAGGGCAAGTGTGAGGGATTCGAGAGGACCAAATACGCGGATGGTTTACTACCAATCGATCACTACAAGAAAGAGATCGACGAGATAGTGCCACACAAACAGAGAATGGCATGGGAAAGTCTTAGAAAAGACATAGCAAAATATGGATTAAGACATTCAACTTTATCAGCACAGATGCCTTCGGAAAGTAGTTCCGTTGTAAGTAACGAGACCAATGGTATCGAACCACCAAGGGCCATGCTACAGATCAAGAAAAGCAAGAAAGGTCCACTGAAGCAGATAGCACCAGGGTTCCCTAAACTGAAGAACGACTACACGCTGTTGTGGGACATGCCTGACAACACGGGCTACATCAACGTGGTGGCCATGATGCAGAAATACTTCGACCAGGCCATATCAGGCAACTGGTCATACAACCCGCTACACTACGAGAACAACGAGGTACCTCTGTCAGCGATGGCACAGGACATGCTGACCGCATACAAGTACGGTTGGAAGACAAGTTACTACCAGAACACCTATGACTTCAAGGGTGAAGAAGAGGACGTTCAACCAGCGGGCATAGGTTCGACAGCAGACGACGAGGGCGAGGACGTGATACTGGAACCAGAAAATGAAGTGGAACAGATAAGTACTGCCGCGGACGACGACGGTGAGTGTGAAGCCTGCACAATCTAACATAGAAACGAGGACAGATGAGCAAAACAATTTTTAACCAGAGCAAAGTTGACTTCACTAAACAACCCATGTTCTTTGGTGAGGACCAGAACACGCAGAGGTTTGACGTGTACAAGTACCCTGTGTTCGACAAACTGACACAGACGCAACTGGGCTACTTCTGGAGACCAGAGGAGGTCTCACTACAGAAGGACAGGGCGGACTTCCAGAACTTCAGACCAGAACAGAAACACATATTCACAAGTAATTTAAAGTATCAAACTCTGCTGGATTCGGTACAGGGCAGGGGACCAGTGATTGCTTTCCTACCTTACGTGAGTCTACCCGAGTTAGAGAGCTGTATAGTCACGTGGGACTTCTTCGAGACCATACACTCCAGATCATACACGCACATCATCAAGAACATCTACTCCAATCCGTCAGAGGTGTTTGACACCATAGTGGATGATGAACAGATATTAAAGAGGGCAACGAGTGTGACCAAGCACTACGATGATTTCATCGAGTACGCCAAGCAATGGGACATCAACGGCAAGGGATCGACCAAGGTGCTGAAGAAGAAATTATTTTTAGCGATGGTCAATGTCAACTTGTTGGAGGGACTTAGGTTCTATGTTTCATTTGCATGTACTTTCGCATTCGGTGAACTGAAACTGATGGAGGGTTCAGCCAAGATACTTTCACTGATAGCAAGGGACGAATCACAGCACTTGGCCATATCAACGCACATCCTCAAGAACTGGATGGCGGGCGATGACAAGGAGATGATGCAGGTGATCAAAGAGTGTGACTCAGAAGTGATCAAGATGTTCAAGTCTGTGGTCGAGGAAGAGAAGGCATGGGCACAGCACCTATTCAGGGACGGATCAATCATAGGACTCAACGAGAAACTGCTGGCCAACTACGTGGAGTGGACTGCCAACAAGAGGCTGAAGGCACTGGGCTATGACGCCCTTTATGACCAACCAGCGGGCACCAACCCACTGCCCTGGACACAGCACTGGCTGTCAAGCAAAGGCATGCAGGTGGCACCACAAGAGACAGAAGTCGAGTCTTATATCGTTGGTGGTATAAAACAAGACGTCAAAAAAGGTCAGTTCAGTAAATTTAAGTTATAATAGGGCTGTTTTCCGTCGCAATAAATACTCCATAATGCCACAGATTTCAAGGAACAAAGATCTAGCCGCGACAGGACACGGTTGTACACCCACAGTGCCCGTGATAGCGTCACAGTTCACTGTGTTCTCCAATGGCATCGCAGTGGCCAGACCCGGAGACATGTGCGCCCCACACACGATCGGGGAAACCATATGTGTTTTTCATGATGCAAATATTAACCGTGGTTCAAGCACAGTGTTCGCCGAGGGCACGCCAGTGGCCCGTGTGGGCGACAGCACGGATGCGGGTGCCATGATACAGGGCGCACCCAACGTGTTCGCGGGAGGATAACCATGACAGTGAACAAAGGACTTAAGACACTGGTGGGACTCTCACCCAACTTCTCCAACCAGGCCGTAGAGAACGCGGTCAATGATCTAAAGACGGGATGGGTCACCAAGAGCTTCGAACTGGATTCCACTATCGCCTCAAACACCGTGCTGACCACATCACAGAAGAATGACTTGAAGAACACAATCAACAACATCGCATACCTCAACCTGGGCAGGACATTGGGAGACCTCATCAGGCACACGGCCAGCATCATAGACGGGAGCATACTGCCAGTGGACACGGGCGTACCAAACCCGACCGCGGGCACATTCTCAGAGATACTGGGCAGTGTGCAGTCAGTGCAGGGAATCGTACCATTGTTCTACGGTGTCCCCGCCAGTGACATAAACAAGGGCATCAATGACCACCTAGGCACCATCAACAACATACTGCTGACCACGGAGGACAGCACACAGCCGGCGTTCACCATGCTTAAGGACGCCATCACCTTCATCAACAACGCCAACCTCGCCACAGAGACCGCACTGGAGACAGCATACGATGACCTCAAAGCATTCATACAAAGCACTCGAGATGACTCAACGGACTTCCAACAGACCTTGGACACCTTCGCCACCGCGGTGGCCACCGCACACACGAACTTCAACAACGCCCTCGCTTCAGAACCATACCTCACAAAGAGGACACAACTGCTGGATGGCAGGGAGAAGGTCAACACGCAGGTATCACTGGAGCACACCAACTTAACAGGCATCAGGACTTATCTACAGAACCTTCTGGATGTGCAGTCAAACACCGGACTGGCCAGCAACCGAGAGATGGCCACACTGCTGGCCAAGGTGGCCCAGACCCCGGAGTGGCAGGAATACTACGAGAACTACGAACAGAACTTCCGCAACCTCAACCCCATCTACACCACGCAGACGGATTCCGACCGTAGCGCGATCATCGACCAGGTTTACACAGACTCCGGACTGCCGGACGTGAGGGATTCTCTGGATCTTATAGCGGTCGCCGACAAGGCCAAGCGTGACGCGAGGATAGACACCACAGGATTTGATCCGTTGACAGCGGAACAGGTCATAACCAAAGCCTGTGAACAGTTGGGCATCACGACCGCCAACAGGACCATCTACACACAGAGTGAGACCCTGCTGAACAACATGAATCAAGAGGACCGTGACCGTATAGCCAGGGCCCTGGATCTAAACGAATCTAGTAATACTTTAAGTTAATCAGTGATCTCTTCACAGCCTATGACGATCTGTTCGTAAGGCTGTTGATAACGGGTGAATATGTCCGTGAGTCCGTAGAACCTGTACTGGGCGTCCCGCTCGCACTCCGATAAAGTCTGGTATATCTTGCCCTCGCTGTCGTCGTAGCCGGTGCACTCCACCGCGCCGTTGACCAGGAAACACATGACTGCAAACAATTTGAACATACTATTAGTTATGGCCCGTTCTGTTGCCAGGTGGGCCAGACCCCGTGATCAACGGTTATTACGCCGCTAATCTCATTTCAGTCATGCCAACTGTTAGGTCAGCAAAACCTAATGCTTTTTTGTTTGCATTTAAAAACTGGACGTAACCTCGTGCCTACAGGGCAAACTCCTGACACCTTTACACACCCGTCGATACTATGTCAGCCCCGGAAGGGTTTACATAAGCCACCTAGTAATAATTGGTGGAGCTGGTCGGTACTGCCCCGACGTCCGAAATGTTTATTCCGTGTCAATCAACATTTACATCAGTATTTAAACACACTTCTGACAAAATGTCAAACCCCGTCACCATTTGGTTGACTTTTTCGCAGAAATAGATAAAATAGTTTGTATGACAACAAAAATGAGAAAATTCACAATAATAGATGGCGGTGAGAGCAAGGACGTCGAGGCAACATCATTCAAGAAAGCAGTGAAGTCATACCAGGCTAACTCCAAGAGTCGGCAGATCACTGTGGAATGGGAGGCCAAGAAGGGCGGACACTACTCCAAGGTACAAGATCTACCATTGGGAAGAAAAAAGAAGTTAGGGAAATAAGCACAGTGAAAGTTAGCCACAACCCATTAGTGAAGATGCTGGTGAGACTGAGGATGGCCTGGGCGGATTGGCGTGGACACCACGGCAAGGTCTGGGACTACGAGCCCGGTGAGTACTACATGGGCAGACACCAAGGACATCGCAAACACGAGAAGCGTCACGGTATTAAGTAATACTAGCACTTCATTAAGCACTCCATGGTCAGTAAATAACTGCATCAAGGGAGACGCTATTGCCAATCAAACCAAGGAAGCGAACCACCTACTGGTCGCGAATACGTAAGAAAGCCCCCCGAGTTCCAGACATCACCTGTCCCGACATAGACAAGGTGTTGGACATCATCGACAAGGCACAGGAGCAATCCAGACCACTCACCCGAGCCAAGCACCGACAGGTGGAGAGGATCATGGAGAAGTTGAGGACAGCCAACGACACACTGCGTGAATCAGGGAAATACTGGCATGACGCCTGCAAGGACACCGTACGGGACCTACTGGGCAAACGGCGTATGAGGTAACTATCAGTATGTTCAAGGTAGTCGTCATAATCTGTGCCCTGGGCAACCCATGTACCGTTTTCCAGCAAGATCCCATGAAATACTACGATACCATGCACGAGTGCATGACTGTGGCGGCCCAGAAGGAAAGGGCCCTGTTGGACGGCATGCGGAATGTGGGATACATCATAGAGAAGAACGGCCACACCTGCGAACTCAAGCAAGACGTCAATTCTGCGTAGGTTGACTTTACATACAAATCTGCTATAATAATAGAGTATTTTTAGGAATCGTCCTATTGTTGGACATCGCCTATGGATACATCATATTAACCAATAGGAGATCAATATGACTACAAGAGAAAACACTAAAGTAAGAATGCTCCTTGACGTTGTTGAAGAAGTCAAGAGAGAAGCACCAGAGGACGTACCAAACTGGTCAAAGAGGTACGATGAAGCAAAAATCAATTTAAAAAACAAACTGGATCAGGGATTCACACTGCCTATGGGCGTTGAAGCACATCCGTTGGAGGACTTCGCGTTCAACTATTCGGTACAGAGAGATGTCAGGGCGGCTCACGTCATGAACATCATGAGGAAGTTTGACCCAAGGGTCTGTACTCCAGTTTCTGCCGTTAGGAGATCAGGAAGTAAGACCTTGTACATTTTCGATGGACAACACAGGGCAGTATCTTTGGCCCTGTTGGGATTCACGACAATACCCGTGACCATAGTTGAAACGGACGAACCGGCTTTCGACGCCATAGCATTCGAGATCGTCAACGACACAGGAATATTGAGAGCGGGCACGGAAGAGATTCACCGTGTGCTGTTACACAGATACAAGATGGGCGAGACTGACCCAGAGGGCAGACCATGGAAGGCACGACAGGTGCAGGACGCGTTCGACCTTGTGGGTATTGACCTTGAACCCAAGAGGGTGAGGAACTCCGCAAACAAGAGAGGACCGAACCAACACTACTTCTCACACTTCGACTACGCCTACAAGGGGTTGACCATGGCGGGCAGGGACGGATTAATCAGTGCCCTACAGGCCATACTAGAGACATTCCCCAATGAGGACGGTGGAGAGATCAACCAGGGCCTCTTCATAGGCCTGATGAAACAGTATGAACTATCAGCGGGCAGGTTACACAGGTTGCCCAATGACTGGATGAAGTGCCTGTTATCGGCGGCCAAGCAGGCCTGTGCCAGTGCCACACTGATACACACAGCCAGCAAGAGGCAGTGGCAACACGCCAACGGTACTGGTTGGGACGCACCGGTGGCCATGGCCCACGTGCTGAAGGAGATCTACGAGATCGAACAGCCTGAGGGTTTCGAGCCCAGTTTCATTCAGCAGGTAAACGTTGGCATCAAGGATGGCAACATCTCGCCTGAGTCTGAGGCACAGACCGCGTTCAACAAGTACAAGAAGTAATGGGCAAAGAGCAAGTATACAAGATGCTGGTCACCAAGTCAGGCAAGACCGAGACTTGGTGGCTGTGCCTACCATACAACATGATATTGGAATCAGTCCAGGAGAAGCACGACTGGGGAGCGGAAGCGGTCGAACTGGAATGGATGCCAAACATAACAAGGGAGCAGTTCCATGATAGACTACCAAAACCTCACTAACATACCAGAGATAACGTTCAAGTCGAAGACCAAACCAGCGCTGTCAGAACTAGCGGAATACATAGACCACATGAAGCAGGACCTGTTCGATGACCGATGGAGCCAGGGCACCAAGAAGCACATCAAGACTTCACTCGTCTTATATGTGAGATCCATGCAGAAGCAGTTGGCACCCATGGGCTACCACTACAGGGCTGACGGCATAGAGGGAAAGCAACACCTGGAACATGTGATACCACAGAACAGGATCATCAACGCATACCTACAGGGATTGATCACGGCGGAGCAGGCACTACAGATGCCCCTGTGCATGATCAGTGATGCCGACAAGCACACCCTGGAGGGCGACTGGCAACAGTCAGGTAACTGGCAGTACCCGTTCAGGAGATACGTGTCGGCAGGTTACACAAGGAGCATAAGGAGTGTAAACGGAAACATAATCGATCTAGAGTCACTTACCTTAGATCAACATTTTCAAATGCTAGGTGTTGATATCAATAAGTAGGTAAAAAAATGATCCAACAAAAAAAATATAAAGAACAATATGTTTCTTTACAGAAAGAGTACGACGCGGTTTACAAAGACATAATGCGGAATGGTCTGGACACCAACGGTCCATACACAAAAAAGTTAGAAGATAGCATAAAGGAAATCACAGGAAGGAAGTATGCCTTCGCCACTATAAGCGGGACAGGCGCCATTTGGGCGGCCATCTACGCCTTGGACCTGATTGGAAAGAAGGTTGCTATCGCAGGATACAATTACGAAGCCTGTGCCAATCCATTCATTACTTTGTGTAAACCTGTGTTCTTTGACTGTGATGAAGACATGTTGATCGACGTTGATAAAATACCAAAGAATTGTGAAGCCTTGATGCTGGTCAACTACAACGGCAATGTGGTAGACTATGACAAAGTCAGATCAAAATTCAAGGGCAAAATTATCGCGGACTGCAGTCAGAGTCTTGGTGCCAAATACAAGGGCAGGAATGACGGGTTCTTCGGTGATGTGTCGATATTCGCTTTCGGTGGTGGAAAACCGATGGGCACGAGAGGATTCGCAGGAATCATAGCCACTGACAACAAACAACTGGCACACAGAATAGACTGTGCCATAAATCTAGGAAAACCCGCAAGGTCAAGATACAGCAAGTCTGAGATGCTGGGTTTTAGAGGGGCAGGACAAGAATTGCAGTGTGGACTAGCCCATGCCGGTTTTAAACATTTGTGTAAATGGCAGAAACGCAGGCAAACCATTATAAGACGCGTGTGGGCTGAACTAGAACACCTACCCATCAGGTTCATCAAACACAGAGCCTATTGCGAGAGCTCATACCACAAGATACCATTAGAAGTAGATAAACGAGAAAAATTCATTAGATACATGAAGGACAACGGTGTCGAAGCTCGCTTCACCTACGTGACCAATTGGAGTGAGATTTTTGGCACGGGCAAGGTCCTGCCAATGTCAAAAAGGTTATCAAACAACACCTGCAATCTTCCTTTGTCGCCTTTTATGAAGGATGCCGAGGTTGGCAAAATAATCAAACTGGTCAAGCAATATTTCAACAAAGGTTGACCTTAGACCAAAAACATATATAATACAACAAAACATCGGGCGATTGTGTCGTTGTCATTCGTCAGTAACATTAGAGACCCTCTAGGTCGATGATGTATTTCAGCCCCCAGGGTAGCACCAAAGGGCGACGCGACCATGGGTTCGTCCGATGTTTAACATGAATTATGCCAAGCGAGAAAACAAAACAATTATTAGAAGGACTGGGCCGGATAACTGACTCGGCACCCAAAGTGCGTGAGACAGAGAAATTCCATTCCTACACCAACAGATTCTATCCAAACTCGTTACACCAACTGCCCAAGAGCTACGACAAGGCCCGGAGGAAGAAGGACGAGGACGGTGAGGAGTACATCATGATAGATCGTGTGTACGGTGACCTGTGGAACACCGGCAGGCTACAACAGAAGGATGGCACAACCTACTCAGGTAAACTGTACAGGAAGAGACGATTGCTGACTAGGAAGGATCCCATCACAGGTGAAAAGAGCAATTTCTACAGTGCCTGCACATCCACGGCGGACGGAAGGTGGTTCGACAATCAAGGATTGCCCATAGAGGCTCCCACGCAATTGGAACCGGAAAAGAAACCAGACCCCGAAGAACTGGAACTATTAGAAAAAAGAAGGGCGGAAAACGCCAAAGCCAAAGAGGCAGAGATACTGGCTAAACTAAAATAGTTTATGTACATTGACGTAATACTACTCGGTATATTGTCCGGTGTAATAGCTGGACTGTTGCCCGGAATTGGGATGGTGACTCTCACCATTCTTTTACTGCCACTGGCATCGATGTTTACCGTATTTGATTTGGTTTCGTTTTATACAGCCGCTTTGATAACGACACAATTCACCGGCAGTGTGGTGGCCACATACTTTGGCATACCTGGGGAACCTAGCAGTATTCCGGCCACCATGGACGGCCACGCGCTCCACAAAAAAGGCAGAACCAGCCAAGCAATCATGATCAGCGCCTATGGCAGTTTCATCGGAGGCGTTGTTAGTTTGATGTTTCTTTTCCTGTTGGGCAAGAACCTTGACGAGATATTTAGAAACTTCAACACCTATTTCAATCTGCTTTTGATGAGTTTGGTGATACTGTTGCTGTTGCTTACCAGATCCAAGAACAACTTTGATAGATTTGGGTTCCCCGCTATAGGTCTCTTCCTCGGCATTATAGGACCAATGCCTGATGATAGCTTCGCTCACTTTGCCACCTTTGGCATACAGTCGTTGGAATATGGTGTGCCGCTCATACCATTGCTGTTGGGACTCTACACCTTCCCTTTACTATTGGAACTCAGACAGCAGGATCACAAATTAAACACAGTATCTGCCTTTGATTGGTCAGGTATCAGTATAAGAATACGGCACACCGTTGTGGCGGTCGTACACAGTGTGATCGGATTCGTGTTGGGTTTCATACCCGGCGTGGGCGTGGACGTGGTCAGCAACATCACGCACAATCTACAGAAGAGATTTAATGATGACAATGAACTCAATCTGATGGCCGCGGAATCCAGCAACAACTCCGCCGCTTTCGCGATAGTACTTCCCCTGCTGTTGTTTGGTCTTCCCACCAGCTCGTCACAGGCCATACTCTACGAGATGATAGTGCAGAAAAGTTTTTTGCTTGGCCCTGTATCTTTTGATCAGTTTATAGGTGTCATGTTGCCCACAGTGGCCATCGCCAGTATTAGTGGGTTCTTCATAGCAGGACCGTTGAGCAGTGTGATATCCAACATATTCGCGCGTTGTTACCATTACATCAATTACCTGTTGATGGCGTTCTTGCTGTTTTTGATGTTTTGGTTCGCACATCTAGAGCTGAGCGTGTGGATGTACGTGACGGTGTTCTCACTGAGCACTGTGTTTGGATTGTGCTTCAAAGGGTACAACGTGCTTAAAATAGTCTACTTCTACATAATCGCAGACTTTGTGTTTGAAAATATAATAAGATTTGGTTACATGCAGGGTCTACATCAATAAATATCAGCACAGCGCCACAATCAGTGACGTCGGACTATCCGGACCTGCTGGATTGAAAGAAATCCAGGCACAGCAATAAAAGGCCCCCCGTATGGTATGTTCATACCTAGTTTCACATTGACAACAAGTAGTTTAAGATTGTAAACTTAGACTACTAACATAAGGAAAAAAAATGAAGAAGTTAATCATTATACTGCTTCTTTCCTTGCTGACCGTGTCCGCCAACGCCAAAGACAAACTGGCTATTGTGTTCGCGGGAAGTCTGGGCGGAAGCTTCAACAAGTTTAATGCCGCTCTGGCGAAAGATCTATCCCAATGGTATGACATAGAGGAAATCAGCACAGGTGGCTCCAGCACCAAAGGTGGAACAATTTTCACGGCAATCGATGACAGGGCAGTTTTCATGATGAGCAACACAGCAAAAAGGAATGTTGTCCACAAAATCAAAGGCAAAGAACCTTTTGTAAAAAATGTTTCTGCCGACACACTGGTTTGGGGAGGCAAATTTTACAAGTCTTTTTGTACACTCAAGGACGGTGAGAACACACCAGATGATCTATTTGTCAAGGGCAGATCGTTGAAGGTGGCCATCAGTGATGGACCTAAAATGGGCAAACACATGTTTGATAGGCTCAACAGCCTAGTAGGTGCGGAACATAAAATTATACCCTACTCTGGTAGTGGCAAGCAGTTGGCCGCACTACAAACGTTGGACGCGGATGTTGCCCTCATAAATGACGCCAAGGCAGTTAGGGGTATGGAATCGGGCACCTTGAACTGCAACTATTCTACCAACCCTGACGATGTCAACATGGCCCAAAGCCTACAGTCAAAACTGAGTGATGACTATCCGGGGTTCAGCTTTGGTTACATGATGACAGGTCACGTCAAGAACATGACAAAAGAGCAGGTAGCATTGTTGTACAAGAGGATCAACATGTTGTTCGAATCAGATGATTCGGCAGTCGCCCCTCTGGTGATAAAGAACGGGTGGATCGTTGAACCATACACACAGGCAGAGATCAAAGCCATGTATGACGAAAATATGGACCATCTGAGGACTTTCCTACAATGATAACTCCGCTGGACAAAAAGTTTACCCACCGATCCGACGATCCCCATTACGAGGTCGGGGGAGAAAAGTTGTTCAGCAGGTACATGGCGATGAATAGGGCACAGAAGATGTGTGCTACCCCAGACCCCGTCGAGGTCTGGGGACATATGAAATTTGTTGTGTCCGATCATCACCATGGACCTGAACCCGAAAAGAGCCTGCAAGATTTGTATAAGGAGAGAGCACGACAGATCAGAGAGGAAAATCAATACGTCAGGATCTGGGCCAGTGGCGGGACAGACAGCACACACATGATACATGCGTTCAGAGAGGCGGGCGTGAGACCAAACGAAGTGGCCACTTATAAGCAGTACCCAGGCATCATAGACGTCAGCCAAAACATAGAGGTCAACACTGGAAGCAGGGAGATCCTTCAACAGGCCAGGAAATGGTGGCCTGATGTGAAATTTACAGCCTGGGACATTCTGCCAGAACACTATTACAGTTACGCGCATGAACATCTCGAACATTGGTCCACTTTCACGGAACTCGAACCTTTCGCCTGTAACTGGCAGATGGTCTATGAAATATACCCCGAAATGCTGGAACATGATCTATCTGTCAAAACAGCGAATCTATGGGGAGGTCCTTCTTTGGTGATAGGCAAGGACGATTACGGGTGGTACTACAGACACAACGACAGGGAGTACAATGATCAACTGAATGCTCCCTATCAAACTTTTTTCTTCTGTGACAGTGATAGCAAGGACCTCACACTGAAAATCCTATACACAATGAAGAAAGCGATACCAAATGCAACTGACAAACAATTTGAGAATTATGACCTATGGTTCAACGACGCAGAGATGTTGGAATTTTGGACCACAGGACCAGACTACTTTAGATCAAAGGCAAGGAAAGGTGTGCCCAGTAACGGGGGCATAATAGGTTGCACGACGAAAGCGTTGCTGAGATTCAACAATGCTATCTCCTCCACCATGGGACACAAAACACTGATGGCCCTACATGGCAAATTCAATGACATGCAGAAGAGGAATCCCCATTGGTTCAATGACAATCACATTCTAAATGACTGGCGTGGCATGCTCTCGTCAAAATGTTACTTTACAAAAACCTAATAAAATAGCGATTTTTATGCCGGTTGACGGAAATACCATTACCATGTACAATATTGGTAACAAAGGAGAGAAAGACATGTACAAATGTTCAGTAAAAGCACAATTGGTTATGGATCAGATAAGATCTAGATGCCAGGAAGACACACAGACAAACAACAAGTGGAGAGGTAGATCAGGCAACTACATGTACATCATGGGCAGAGAGAACGCCGATGGTAAGGCAACAGGTGTAGTACACAAGATCGCTGAAGACGGATCACACAAGTTATGTGGTTCATTCAAAATCATGAGTGATGGTATCATAACGAGGTTCACAGGACTGTCTAAAGCGGACTGGAACAATGCTATGAGATCAGCGGAAGCCGAGTACAAAAGCAAGTACGAGACTGCCACCACAGAAACCACAGCAACGACGCAGAAAGTTGCGGTATAGATTGATTGATGCGGCTCAAGTAAGCGGGCTCGAGTACAGTGTAGTGCCGAAGAGGCCAATTCTAAAAAATCTCGGCCCCGCCGCGTCATAACAGGATCATACGATATGTTGAAACACACACAGAGCACTATCAAGGTTATAACCTACACGGCGTTGGCCGTGACAGCGGTGCTGGCGGTGGCGTTCCTGGCCGGTACGTTCCACCCCAACAAGTGGACTGTCAACAATATCGAGGACCGTTTCCATGAACAGGAACTGGAGCAGGTGTACTACCTGGGACTACAGGAACCCGAGTTCGAGTACAACGACAAGCAATCGTTCATAGAGGCCACGGGCAGATGCGTGGAGTACATCAACTACACCACTGACAAGATCAGCCGTGTTCCTACATCAATTATAATATCGATGGCTGGCATAGAGTCCGGCTGGGGCACGTCACGTTTCGCCACTGAGGGCAACGCACTGTTCGGTGTGAGGACCTGGGACGACAACACCCCACAGATGAAGCCACTGGAACTGCCTGACGCTGAGTTCGGGGTCAAGAAGTATCGCAACAAGTGTGATTCCGTCAGGGACATGATCCGGATACTCAACACGCACCCCGCATATGAACTGTTCCGTGAGAGGAAGGAACAGCAGATCGATGACGGAAAATGGAATTACCGAGAGTTGTTAGAGGGCATGACCGCTTGGAGCACCAACTCGGCCTATACAGATATCATACTCGCGGCCATAGTTGACAACCAACTGCCCTAGTGCTATAATCTTAGACCATGGGATTCATACAGTTGAAACTACCAAAGAGAATTAGGAAGAAGATAGAGAATTCAAAGCGGAACCGTGAGGCACAGGCCCGACACGAGGAGTGGCTACAGAGCCAGGGACTGGACACCTACACACTCAAACAGAAGACCAAAAGATTCAAAGGCTATGACATTCCCAAGTACAAGCCAGACCCCGACCATCCCAAGTGTTCGGACCAGATACCAGTGGGCACAGGCAAGAAGGAAGAGATGAGGTATTCCGGAGAACGTAAGTTGTTAGGAATCGGAATGATGCACAAATCCAATCTAGTGCCAATATGGGACGAAGAAGGTGCCAAAGAGATTTCTACCATGCGTAGGAACTGATGAAGATCAGGTATTACAAGAAGATCGACGGATGGAGATGGTTGGGTTTCATACTGGCCATGATCGGAGCATTCATACTCAGCAACGCCAACGTAGACACACAATGGATGGGTTGGGCGATAGCAACAGTGAGTTGTTCCATATGGATATACATGGGCATCAAAGATGGTGACACACCCAGGGCACTTATGGAAGGCATGTACCTGCTGTTGGCACTAAGGGCTATCTGGAACTGGCTAGTCTAAATTACATTTAAAAACATCAATAAAATCAACCATTATAGCGAGATCAACTCCAGTTGACGCATTTGGAAAATGTGCTATAATTGTTGTATGATTAGACTAATAATACTATTCGCAATCTTCCTAGCGGTGTATCCGATGATAGGTGAGGGTTGGGCCGAGTTCAGCGATGACTTCAACATCACGGCAGTGACCACTTTCATATCAGAGATGATGGCGAACTTCAAACAGTAAGGACAACATGAGAAACATAACGAAACTATTCCTATTACTTTTCGCAGGATTGTTGATGGCACAGTGTTCGACCTACAAGGTCAAGCCAGACATGAACAAGAGCGGAGTGGTAGATAAAACTCCAAAATGGTATGTGAAGTATGACAGGGAAACCCTGTTCAAATACCAAGAGTCAGGCACGGCAGTGAGTCCAGACATGGAACTGGCGGTCAAGAAAGCGGTGCTACTGGCCAAGGCCAAGCTCGTGGACAGGGTGAATGGTGAGATGAACAACAACACCATCATCAACAAGACGGAGACCGGCACCAACGAGGACCTGTCAGTGGCTGGAAATTCCACCGACACGATCAACAACGTGATAGAGGCCACAGTGGCCAAGGGCTACAAGGTGACCAAAAGTGAGATCTACATGACCCGTAACAAGAGCTACAGGGCCTACGTGATGATCGAGGTCAGCAAGAAAGACATAGAGAACATATAGAGTATGAAATTACTCGTGAAAATTATAGCTCTGGGACTGATCGTGTTCGCCATCAAGATAGCACTGTTGACCAAGTCAGAAGCGGGTGGTCCATGGTCGGACCAGTACTGCGACGTGGAGGTAACACAGATCAGAGTGGTCAACGAAGCAGGTGATGTCATAGAGAACCGAACCGAAGAAAAAGTGGTATGTAATGACGGAGCGTCAGACTTCCTGTTCGACATGGGCATAGCGGACTCGTGCAACATGTACACCTGGCAAATGCCCATAGGTGAGGAACTGGTAACACAGAGGCAGATAGCCTGTCACAAGATGAATGGAGAATATGAAATCGTTCAGGGTTATCACAGTATTGATTAGCCTGTTGCTGAGCACATCAGCACTGGCGGACAAGAATACACCCGGAGAGCACAAGGGACACATTGGCGACATGCCCGCACCCATGTGGTTGGGTGATGACATCAAGTACAGCATGCCTGCGTTCCTGTTCAGACACACACAATTCCTGAGATTCAGCCTAAACAGGGCAGAGAAGAAGATGCACGAATCAGCGGTGTTCTTCGCCCTAACAAGCACACAGAACGGCAAGATAGTCAGTTGGTACAGCAAGGAACGTCTGGCCGCAGGCAAGGTGCGTGTGATACACTCCTACCCAATATCAGGCGGTTATTGCCGTACGTATCAGGCGTATATAAAAGTAAATGGCAAGGAGAGGCATGCCACAAACAACGCCTGCAAATACATAGGCTCGCCTAGTTGGTCATTTTATAAATAATCAGCATAAATAAGTACACTAACAAAGGAATTTAAAAGATGGCAACAGTATTACCCATAGCGAACAAAGTTGTAACAGCACAACCACAAGGTGCCTACTACACAGTATCAATCGACTGCACAGGTTTCATAGACACGGAGACCAACAACGGTGGAAGGATATCACCGTGTGTTGCGGAGGACTTCGCCACACAACCTACAACACTGGCTCAGTCTAGATTGGTTTCAAGGGGAGTATTGAGATTCAAGAAGATGTTGGACATCCTACAGGTGAGATCGAACCTTAACCTGGTGAACCTAGTGACAACATATTCAAGTGACGCGGGTGACACTGCGATATCTACACTGGCATTTGGCATAGTGTATGACACGGACGAATTCGTTCCCAACGTGGGAACAGCGGTTGATGGCTCAACAACCACCACAACAAAAGTGGGCTACATCAAGGACAAGATCACTGAGGCACTGATGGGCACGTTCACAGAGAACATGCCGGTGTACAACCCAACAGCGGGTTCAAGTGACATCACCTTTGAACAGATAACTGCGGCACCGGTTCTTACAACATCAGTT
>Ga0208899_1000303_pt1 | contig 34782 bp, 48 predicted proteins | sample VirMetDEL_Nov_24_FD_184518 | JGI IMG/M metagenome (GOLD analysis project Ga0208899, IMG submission 184518) | Aqueous microbial communities from the Delaware River and Bay under freshwater to marine salinity gradient to study organic matter... | ecosystem: Environmental > Aquatic > Marine >... | reverse complement strand
ATCTTCCCATTCCCTGTGTATGAACGTCTGTCTTTCCTTATCGAACTCAAGGCTCGCTACTGGACTGATACCCTGTCGGTTCTTTTGGAACCTAGCGATAACGTGGTCGTAGCCCTTGTGGTTAATCACCTTGCCATTAATCTCCACGCCATTGTACGGCACGTTGGCTATGAACAAGATCACATCAGCGAAGTTCTCTACATCCTTTGACCACGCCACCTCGTTGTTAGCGTTGGGGTGTGCCAGTAGGATGATAGGTACTTCCAACTCGTCACGCAAGTCACGCAACTTACGGATGAAGTCATCATACATCAGCGTCTTACTGTCGTAATGTTTGCCACCATCGTTGATTGACAGTAGGTTGTCGATGAAGATTGCGTCAGCACCATCCCTAGCTTCAGAGATTGCCCAACCACGAATGTCATCGATGCTCATACCCTTGTCACGAACACACAACTCAAGCAACTTGATCTCATCATTAGCATTTCTTGAACGTGTAATCTCATCGGGTGTGGCGTGTCCTCTAGTACGCATACGATAAGTATTGACCTGCCCACAATGACCAATCAATCGTGGCATCAGTTCGGGTTTCAACATCTCGATACTTGCTAGTGGTGTACGCTTCTCTGCTCGGTGTGCGTTGACAATCCATTGCAACATTATAGCCGTCTTACCTGTCGAGCGTGGTGCGTGTAAGATCATCAGCTCACTAGACATCTTGCCTAGCTTCTGTGTCCACTCGTCACACCACCAGTCGAAGTGACCTACGTTACCCTCGATGCAGTCGTTGATGAACTGGTTGCCCAACTCAAACATCGGAAGGTCTTTTTTACGGCTGACATTGGACAGGTTTAAGGCACTTATTACCCTCTCTGAGGCACTTTCTCCACCATAGGCTAGTGCTAGCCCTTCTTGGAGTGTATCGATCTCAGAACGCAATTTTGAGGCTTTTCTGACACCCTCTGCATAGTGCTGTGAGTGGTGTGGTACAATGACGTGTGACTGTAGTTTAAGCAATCTGTCGTAGCCACCCAACTTATCGAGCCTGTCATTCTCCTTGAGCCACGCACCGATAGTCAAAGCATCCATCGGTTTGTTCTCAGCGAACATTGCTTTCAATGATTCCCATAACAACTGGTTGCGTTTATCATAGAAGTCTTTGGGTTCTAGTTCTATCTTTCCGATACGGAGTGGGTCGAGTAGGCAAGAGCCTAGCACCCCCATCTCATCTTCGGGTGAGTGTGGTAAGTTCATAGTTTCATCCTTTGCTCTTGTGGTTTGAAGTCTATCTCGTCTTCCCACATTCTGTTCGTGGGATTAATCCAACCCTGAAAGTCCTTGCGATACTGCTTCTCACGCAGTTGCACATAGGTTGGTATGTTTTCTTTTATCTTTAACCTGTCATCGTTAGATAACTTCTTCCAGTACCTAAGAGCAATACGTTTATTGCCTTTACGATCATACAGCTTCCAACACTCTTCGAACAGAGTATCTTTTTTAGTATCTTCTTTAGTATCTGGTATAGGTCTTGTACTTCTACGAGTTCCATTTTGCGGATTTACAATATCGATATTCATAGAATACCATTTCGTTCTATCGTATCCGATCTTGTTGTAGTTGCCCGACACAATCAGACCTTCATCTTCCATAGCCTTGAGTAACCTATGTAGCTTATGGGTTGACCAGTACGGATAGTGCTTGTGCATATCCTCTACGCTTTGGTACATCCACACACGACCATCGTGCGTACTGTCCTCCTTCCCTGCATTTTGGTTGCACCAGAAGCGTATGTGTTGCAGTAGTATAGCCTTCTCTACGCCATACTTAATTGCCTCCTCAACATTGAAGGCGTGACATTCCTTAGTAGTATTCATCGACATAGACATTTACACACTCCATTGCTTTCTTGATATGTTCCATCGCTTGATAGTTAGACTCTATCTGCTCACGACTCACGAAGCCCACGCTGAATCCCTGCTTGGTATCAGCACCGAACGCCACAACCAACGCACCCTCGATGGGTTGTTCATCTATAGCACAGTTCATCGAGTAGATGCTAGCCTGTATCTTGTGTTTCATACTCGGCTTCTTGCTAGACTTCCAGTCCACCACCGCACGGATGCGCTGACCCTTCCAAGTAATGTAGCCAACGAAGTCGGGTTGCCCTGTAATCATTAGGTTGTTGTCGTAGAACCGCTCCTCGCCATACACCCATTCGGGTTCGTACTTCTCGACAAAGTTATCCCAACCTTCGGGTAGCAATTCTGATCGGTAGCTATCTACATCAAAGTACTTCTCGATTGCATCGTGCATCAGCGTACCATCTTCGGCACAGGTATTCAATGCCTCTTCGTACTCTTCGAAGGTAGTACCCTGCTTGAATGCCCAACGGATTAGACCATCGCCACCGCCGTATGGGTCGAAGTATTTGAGGAACTTGGTGCATCGAAGGTATCGACCGCCAATGATGCGACCATTGTCCACCTCTACGTCACCGATCTCGAATGTCATAGACTGGAACTGACCGATGTGATTCTCATTCCACTTGATATCCGAATCCCAGTACGCATAGTCTACTACTCGTGCTGTTCCTGCCTCAAGTGCAGTCTTCTGTGCGACCTCTGACTTGGGTACATAGCCAATGTGTTGGTCTTTGTACATAACCTTGACCGCATTGGGGTCGTACTCGTTGTCGGGTTCTGCCTCGAAGCTCACGCTACCACTAGGTCGTAGCTGTTTGAGTTCGGGGTTGTGGTCTGTGGCGAATGTTACGCCTACTAATTTTAGTATCATTTTACTCCTCCTCTATAATCTATATTTGTCTTCGGTGGTACCGCTCTTTTTCTAGCTATCTTGATAGGATATCTGAAGCTATGTAGTGCGTCAACTAAATCCTGCTCCTCAAACTCAGCCTCGACTTGTGGATTCCACTTGTCTGCGTAAGATTTGAGAAGGGTAAAGTCTCTACCCTCCACAACATCGTGATGTGTGCAGTCCCATAGCATAACACACGCCACCTTAATTCGCAAGCTAGGGTTCTCGATCTCCTCGAATCTCTGCTCCCACTTGCCCTCGTTCCTGCTCCACATCTTGCGGTTCCAATGGCTCGCCTTTCTCTTTTCTTTGTATGTCATTAGTAGTCTCCCTCGTCACCGAACTTGTCTTGGTACTCAGCCAGCCCGTGTTCGTTGATATGTTCGTCTTGAAGCACGTTGACTATGAAGTCTGCAATACGCATCGCCTCCTCGTCATCGTACAGGTTGCCACTAATATTGAACTTGCCGTCTACTCTTTCTAACTCTAACATCTTACTTCTCCTTTTCTATATCTGCTAACTCTGCACCCCAATCGATCTCATCGATCAACTCGTCTTCCTCTTCCTCTTCTGGTGGGTTTAGGTATTCATCCCACCACTCGTTCCATTGCTCTTGATAATCCCAGTCTAGGAACCAAGTATGCTCGATGTCCTCGATGTTTGTGCTTATCCACATTTCGGGATTCTTCTTGCCGTCTTCCTCTTCTCTTATGACCATATTACTTGCTTGGTGCGTCCGTTGCCACACTTCTTTCATCTCTTCAAACGTGCAGTTGAAATGTTGTATCTTTACTTTTGTGTACATTATTTTTCTCCTTTGTTTATTTAAACTTATATCTTCAGGTTGTAGCGTTCAATAATTTTCTGACACTTTCTCACATAGCCGTCAGTCTTGTGTCGCTTCTTCCAAAAATGACAGCCGCCATTGTGCAAGCGGAAATAATCCTCTGCCATCGGTACGTTGCCCGTGTTGAGTTGATAACGTGAACCCCAGTAGTTGAGGTACTTAATCACCACGTCTTCAGCCTTGCTTCGGGTACGCATATCTTCGTGCGTATATTCTGTGCCATAAACCCTATTGACATCGTCAACATAGGATTGATGGATTTGATACATACCCACCGCAAGCCCACCATCACCATCTTTTACGTTGGAGTTTGCTCCGCTCTCGACCATTGCGATCACGAATAATATTGCTGACCAATTCATTACTCCACCTCTTCTTTCCATTCATCAAAGGTAAAACCATTGAATGTAATTTCACCCTTTTTCTCTATGTCTAACTCCGCACCCTCAAAGTAGATGCTATCAGTCTGTGACTCATCTTCGATGGCTACCATTTGATGCGAGCCACCATCACTTTTTCTAAGTGTGGCAACGAATCTTCCGCAATGCGGATTCTTATAACCAAGCTCTAATGCGGCTCGGATTCCTGCGTCTATTGTTTCTATCTTCATATTTTCTCCTTTGTTTAATTTAAAATCGAGCGGTTAACCTAAAGCACCGCTAGGTTTGTATCGCACGGGTAGGTAGCCTTTTTACTCCAACCGCAGATGCATCCATCAGTTGGTCGCATTGTACTTTACAGCGACATCACGCAACCCGTTTGACTCGTATCGCTTTTAAAGAATCTACATATCATCTAGCTTTGATAACACCTAGACTCTAAGGCGAAGGCGGTTAACCTATGCACCGCAAGGCAGGCTTTATCAGCCCTCAATTAAATCTATCTTCTCCACGACTACTTCATTTTGAAGCAGAAGTATATATCTACCTCCTTCTATGTGTGCCTCATCGATCTCGCTAAGATCATAATCGTGTTGCATACTTTCGGGTAGCAACTCGTTCACTACATACTCAAACTCTGACGACCCGTCTCCAAGTTTCACGAAATACTGGCGTTTTAATTCTACGTTTATCATATTGTCTCCTTTGTTTAATTCCACATTCTATCGTACAGCTCTTGAGACTCGCTTCGGTCGTGGAGTGGTATTGCTCCATAGAATCTGTGACCCATCATATGCTCGATAGCATCGCTCCATCGACTATCTGACGTGGACACAAAGCACCCTCCTGCCATCCAACCAATATGACCCTCTGGTGGATTTCCGATAGGCTTAGCTACAACAATTCCCTCATACGCACCCTCTACGATCTCGATATCTTTACCGATCTCTAGGGTTGTTTTGTATGACGATAGACCGCCATTGCTTGAGTTTCCTAGACTGTTGTCGTAAACCCAAACAGTCATACCTTGTATTTTTTCTAGTGGTGATTTTTCTTTATACATATTTTCTCCTTTGGTTTATCCTAAGACCGCATCCCTGCGGTTTCGCCGTCTACGGCTCATCAGTTAGGCTAGTCTTTCAGCTTTCCTCACAGCTTCTGCGATGTTTTTGCTCTCGTACTCGTTGTACTCGTCGAGAAGGTTGCCACCGCCCAAAAGAAACAAAATGTCTTTTGACGCATTATATCTACCCATAAACAGGGCTAGCTCTGCGTCTTTATGTCTCTCCATACCATTTATCCGAAGTGTTTCACATCTTACCAATATATTCGCTCGGTCGTTAAGTGTGGATTGCATAATATCTAAATGCTTCGATGCGTCATCCATTTGAATCTCTTCCAAGCTCACCATCTGTTCTTTAGTCATATTTTTCTCCTTTGTTTATCCTAAGACCGCAATCACTGCGGTTTCGCTGTCACTACAGCTCATCAGTTAGGCTAATTTTGCATCAGTGGTGTGAATATGCTCCCAATACAGGGTTTTTCTTCCATCTGTATTAATCCATACACATAAATCACACCTCGCACTTTCTTCGGTTTCGTCTTTAACTTTACGCTGAAGATCATAACACATATCCACAGCCTCATCATTTGAATCAGCCTCGAACCATTCATCGTAACGATAATTTTCAGTCTCTATTTTCGCATAATATTTCATCGTTTTCTCCTTTGTTTATCCTAAGACCGCTGTGCAGACTGATCGGCTTGCTCTCATTGGCGTTGGCATTGGCTCGAATCCCTGCACTTGTTGAGTCTGACGTTATCCTAACGGTTTACCGAGTGTGCATCTCGTTGGTGAGCCTTTCACCTGTCCGACCTGTTGTACCGTGTCGTGACCGTTTCGCTAATCGTTTTAAGCTCCGATGTGCGAGCTGTTGCGTTACGATGAAAAAGGTATCAGAATGGTTTCGAAGCTCGACACAATAATTTTATTAAAATCTTTAACATTACTATACTCAATGTTTATGGGGTCGAAATGGGCGAAAAAAAAATCACAAAAAAATCACACCAAATTCTATAGCCTACGATATTTTTATATCGATATGAGCTAAGTCGTTGATAATGAACAACTTAAGTGCGGTTCGATTTTACATATCTTTTGTAAGTAATTGATAGGCAACAGGTTACAGAAGCAGATAGAGAAATACACATACACAGAGAGAGGTACATACATAGGGAAAACAACGAGGGTTCAGAGCCTACAGCTGACGACTGCTAGCAACCCAACGTACGCACACACGAGCAGATGCTGTGCCAATCTGTGCAACCAGAACGAGCTACCCCTACCTGTGCGACCAGAATGCAACGCTCGTTGTAGTGCTACTATAAGGTGTGGCGGGGGCGTATGCGAAGGGGGGGCATCGGAGCGAGTTTTGAAATTTTTTTAGCGTTTAGACCTCAACCAACTTTTTAAAAATTTGACTTTACATCCAGTCTTGCAAAGAGTATTCATTACATTATGACATCACAAGAAATATTCGCTAGGTTGCAGGAGGCTGACGGGGACAACAAGAAGTTGTGGGCTTTGTCACAGGAGTTCGAGAGTTTGTACAGGAAGCTATCTAAAGCTCAAGACAAGGTGAAGGAGGCATCCGAGTCGGGATTAGACTTGGAGGACAAAGAGGGGCTACGCAAGGCTGTCCTAGAGCATCTGTTCACAGAATCCGAGCGTGGCAACGCACAGGCATCTGACAAGCTGGCGAAGCTGGCTGGGCTGGGTGAGGAGAAGCAAGACATAATCATAGAGGTGGTACAATACAAGAAGGGAGCTTCTAATGGGAAAAGGAATGGAACCAAAAAAGGGGTACAATCAAAAAAAGTACGCAAAGGGGTACGATCAAATAAAGTGGAATCAAGTTCCAAAGGAACAAACGAATGAACCCCGACCTGTTCGAAATACTAAAGATGCTAAATGAACTATCGTATATGGAATGTTACAACTGCTGTAACTATTTCTTTATACACGAGATTGGGGATGAGGGCATCAACGACCCCAGATACTGCCCGTACTGTGGAGTGGAGTTTATAAATCTTGAAGAGACTTAAAAAGAATACTAGGGTGCTGGTGTGTTGGTATGACATAGTTGCCGACCTGCACACAGAAACGGACATCGAACCCATCCTTGCCCACAGCGTTGGGTGGGTGGATAGCCACACCAAGAAGTACCTACGATTATTTACGACCAAATACATAGGAGATATTAAGACCGCAGACAAAATTGTAATACCCTGTGGGTGCATAGAAAGTATCGAGGAAATATGAGAACGTGTTATGACTGTTGTTGTATAAGCACATCGGACAACCCAGTAGTGGGAATGGAAGACGACTACGGGGTAGTGACCGAGTGGCTGTGTATCGAGTGTTTGGCTGAGAGGGAATCCTGTGCGGATACGTATACCGACGATTGAGCCTAGAGACTACCAGCTTCCTTTCTTAGAAGCTATAGACTCTGGCGTACAATACTCCGTCATATCGTGGCATAGACGGGCAGGTAAAGATGTCACATCCTTTAATGCTCTTGTTAAGAAAGCGATACAGACGGCTGGCAACTATTATTACCTATTCCCCACCAGAGCGTGGGCGCAACGGGCGTTATGGGACAACATCTGTGAGTGGGCAGGGGGTAAAAAGCTAATAGACCTCCTATGCCCACCAGAGATCGTGCGACGCAAAAACAACAGCGATTTTTTCTTAGACCTAATCAACGGAAGCCGCATCAAGATTGACGGCACGGATAACTTAAACTTCGTAGGACAGGGGGGTAGTGGCTATGTATTGTCAGAGTTTAGCTTGCATAAAGAAGAAGTGTCAGGTTTCTTGGCTCCAATTCTTACTGAAGGTTCGGCATCGGTTATTTTTAATGGCACGTTGCGTGGAAAATCAAATCACCTATGGCGACTGTACGAAAATAACAAAGACCGCAAGGATTGGTTTACTCAATGGTACACACTCGAAGATACCAAGACCGCCTATTGGGTGGGAAACGGGGTGTCGATTAACCCTGAGCTTGCTGGTAAGATTAATCCGTATGACGGAAGGGAGTTTAAGAATATTCAGGATGATGTGGACTCAGGGATTATTTCGTATGCTATGGCGAGGCAGGAATATCTCAACGAAGCTGTGTCGCAAGTCGAAAACTCCTACTACGGACACGAACTGCAAATCCTCCGCAACGAAGGGCGGTTCGGAAACGTAGCTAGCAGTAGTAGCCCCGTGTACACCTTCTGGGATTTGGGTACATCAGACGCAACCAGTATAGTATTTGCACAGGTTGTAGACGGCAAGCCCCTGATTATCGACTATCACGAATCTACAGGTAAGAAGATCGAGGACTATGCGGTGGTGGTCAACAGCAAGAACTACAAGTATGCAGGACACTTTGCACCACACGACGTATCCAAACGTATGTTATTTGGCGACCTAGTGACCAGAGCTAAAGAGGTGGGTATAGACTTTCGAAGAGTTCCAAAGACCAACTCAGTCTTGCAAGATATCGAGATATGCCGTCGTATGATGCGGAATGTGTGGATACACGAACGCTGTCAAGACTTGTTAGAACACTTAGATGCCTACCGAGAGGGTTCGGCTGGGCGACCAGTACACGATGCCCACTCACACGGGGCGGATGCTTTCCGCACTATGGTTATGGCAATACATCTTAATTTAGTGACACCATACCTCACAGGTGGGGCTGTGTTACACTTACCAACAAACGTAGGGGAGGCGGAGGCGTATGTACAACAAGCCGATACAGTTGGCGATAGACCGCTATGGGAGCGAGTTCGAGGAATTACTGATTCACTACTCGACTAATGGGGTAGTGTATAGCGACAACCGAGTCTTTGTTATGGCTATAATGCACAATAAAGATTTGTTATTTGGTAAAAAGACTGAAAAAGACCTTGACAAATTGGATTGTTGGTATGTACATTATGCGGCAGGAGACATAAAACGCTTATTCGAGATTGCTCCCTATGAAATGAAGTGGGCTGTGTTTGAGCGAGAGAACCAAAAACTTAAATGCTACGATTTAGATAGAATCAGGAGACTTATCAATGGGCAGAACAAAGACAGTCAAGCCACCAACGCCAATAGCACCGCCACCTCCAGTTGAGGAAGTAGATGCGGAGTTCATTGCACCGACAATGAGACAAATAGCCGCACGAAGAGCAAGACGGGGTGCATACATTACAGGAGCCGAGCGTAGACTTGGTGGCAAGCCTAGAGTTTCAGGCAAAGAAGCATCTGCCATAGCCGACAAAACAGTAAGAGAGCTAGACCCACTCAAAGGTTTTGAATCAGCAACAAGAAAACGAACAGGTACTCGTAGAGGTAAAGCTACCTATGAAAGTGATCTTGACTTTAAAGTAAGAGCCAGAGAAAAAGAAGCTAAGTTTTTAGAAAAAGAAGCAGATGTTGCAGGTGTAGAAAAATTAAAATCTAGAGATGAATTTATAAACCCTAAAGGTTATCCTAAATTAAAGGGCAGTATAGCGGCTCAAAAAATTCGAAACGAAAAAACAGCGTACTCTAAATATCTTTCAGATTATCTTGATTCGGCTAAAGGCAGAATAAAATCACAATACAGAACAACTCAACTTAGAAACTTAGGATTAATGTAATGGATGCTAGTTCTTTAATTGCAATGTATAAGCGTGAGAAGTCTAGCTCCGAGCGGACTAACTTCGAAAATCTGTATGAGTCTGCCGCAGAGTTTTGCAACCCAAGCTCAGACAACATCCAAAGCAAGCGGGCTAAAGGTCAGCGTGACGATGTTCAGCGTATCACAGATATAGGCATCAAGGCTCGTCGTATGTTTACGGCAGGAATGATGAGCCACCTGTTCCCACAGGGACAGAACTGGATTCGTGTTGTGGCACAAGATCGTGACCTACTCAAGAATGACAACGTGGTTCGTGCTTTATCGTCTACAACCAAAAAGTTTGTACGGGCTATCGAAGACTCAAACTTCTACGAGGAGATGGGTCAATGCGTAGACCATTGTGGCTACATCGGCACTACAGCGTTGTACTGTGAGCCATCAACCACCCGTATGCTTAACTTCCGCTCGCACTACATCAACCAGTTTTACTTCTGCGAGAACTATCTGGGCGAGATTGATACAGTCATTCGTGAGTTTAAGCTAACTGCACGTCAGGCGTTTCAACAGTTTGGCGATAGTTGCCCACAGGATATCCAAGACCTTGCGGTGAACCCAAGAACCTCTACCAAAGAGTACACGTTTATTCACATCGTGATGCCTAGAGACAGCTACAAGGTAGACTCCACAGACAAGGCTGAGAAAAAGATAGCCTCATACTACATCTCTGTGCAACACCAAGAGATTGTGATGGAGTCTGGATTTGATGAGATGCCATACAGCGTTGGTCGGTTCTACAAAACCAACTACGAGAAGTATGGTCGCTCACCAGCCTTAGAAGTGTTTTCAACTTTACCCCTGATTAATCGTATGGAAGTGTCACGGATACGAGGAGCAGAGCGTGTGAGTAACCCCCCGTGGCTGGCTCCCAACGATGGAAGCGTTAGGCGTATTTCCAACGATCAGGGTTCTATTATTTACTGGAACGCTGGTAACCCACTATCTAAGCCAGAGCAACTACGCCCAATGGATAACATTGTTGTCAATGACGCAATGATTGAAAAGAAAGAGCAGGAAATCCTAGACGCTTTCTATGTGCCTTTATTCAATCCTTTGATGAACAAGCAAAATATGACAGCGTTTGAATCTGCCGAGCGTCTTAACTTGTCGCTACAGTTTCTTACGCCAGCCGTAAATCGTTTGAACAAATACTTTGTGACACCGATTCTTGAACGTGCGTTTGGTATTATGTTGCGTAATGGTATGTTCCCAGAGCTTGAGATCGAAGAGTTGTCTGGAGCGAAGCTAGAGTTTGACTTGGTTGGTAAGGCATCTATCGCATCTCGCCAGATTGAGTTGTTCGGAACAATGACAGCTATGAGCCAGATGATGCAGATTGCACAGTACAAGCCAGAGATTTTAGACAACGTAAACGCAGACAAGACTGCTCGCTTTATACAGGAAGTTAATATGGTTCCTGTTGACCTACAGCTTTCTGAAGAAGAAGTTGCTGGCATCCGTGAAGCCCGTGAAGAGGCGGCACTAGCACAACAACAGGCGATGGCGGCTCAAGCAATGAGTGATGCCTACGTTAAGACTCAGAAGAAACCAGAGGAGGGTTCTGGTGCAGAGTTCATACAGGACTTGGTAAACGCTGAACTAGGAGGATAGTTGGATATAATTGATAAAGTAACCTACGACTTTTCGTGGGATAGTGAGAAGGATTTATCAGAAGAAACAAGACGGGCTTTCGTCGAAGTCTTTGACCCTTCCAATGATAACGCTTGCTTAGTAGCTAGATACTTAGTTTTACTATGCAAGTGGGAAGACATCTCTGAATACAATGACCCAATCATTGAAGCTAAGATGAACTCTTTGCGTAGTATTATACTTGCAATTAAAAAACAAATAAATATGAAAGAAATAGAGAGGGCAGATTATGAGTGAAGAAACAACAAACGAAGAAGTAGTAGAAGAAGTAGTAGAGGAGTCTAACACACAGCCAGCCTCATTTGTGTCATCAATGCTAGAGCAGATTGAAGATGCAGAAATTAAAGACGCTGGATTCTGGAAAAACTTGGAGGGCAAAGATGCTACAGAAGTTGGAAAATACATTAAGGAGCTTCAGAGTTTCGCAGGTAAAAAGGGCGATATCCCTAAACCTGACGCTACGGAAGAAGAGTGGGGCGAGTTTTATGGTAAACTTGGTCGCCCAGAAAATACTGACGGGTATGATTTTACCATTGGCGACGAGTTTAGAGAACTTGTTGGTGAGGATTCGGCTCCGTTTTTTGAAAAAGCTGTCGAAGGATTTAAAGACCAAGCGTTTAAAATGGGAGCGAGTGCTGATAAAGCTGAAGGGCTTGTTGACTGGTATCTGGGAATGGTTGCTCAAGAGCTAGAGGAATCAGAAGCCGCAATGAAAGAAGCTGAAGTCGAGATGGACAAAGAGCTTCGTGGTCAATGGGGCGACAGCTATGACGGAATGATGAATGGCATCGAGGCTATGTTAAAAGCTAATGGTATGCCAGAGGAAAACCTACAGTATGCTAGGGAAACTGGATTGTTAAAAGACCCAGCACTAGCTATGACTTTAGGTAACATTGCATCTAAGTTTGCGGATGACGAAGAAATCGGACATCATCAGACGGGAACAATGGCTGGACTCAAAGATCAGTTGTTTGACGTAAACGAGCAAGTCAAGGATTACATTCGTACTGGTGCGAAGATTCCAGACCACATTACTCAGAAGCGAATTGATCTTATGACAAAACTTGGAGAAAATTTATAAAAAGAGTCTTGACATATTATAAAGATATGCTAAGACTTATAAGCAATAAGGGTGGACAATCGCAAGACCCACCCCAGTTGCCGTCGACCCAGACGCTAAATGGTAGGCAAGACCTCCTTGTGGAGACAATCAGAGCCGATTAGTTGTTAATTATTAATTAATTGAGCCTAAACTTAAACAAGGAGATTATACAATGGCTTATCAAAATAGTATCGATACCGCATACGTTAATCAGTATGGCAAGACTCTTGATCTTGTTGCTGAAACTAAAGGCGGTAAATTCAATGGTCTTTCTTTGGAAGATCAGGTAACTGGTGAAGTAGCTTTCTACGATCAGTTAGATTCAGTATTCGCTGGAGCAGTAGACACATCAGCAAACTCAGGTGGAATGAACTCTCCTGATGATGCTATCACGCACCTTCGTCGTCGTGTTGAGTTGTCCAACTATGAAGTTGGTATCTTGCTTGACCGCTTCGACAAAGTGCAAACTCTTATCAACCCTGAGTCTGAGTATGTTCAGCGTCAGGTTTCTGCGTTAATGCGTAAGAAAGATATTGAGTTCATTAGCGGTGCATTAGGTACTGCATCTACTGGTAAAGCTGGTGCTGGAAGTGCAACTCTTGGTTCTGGTCAGAAGATTCTTCAGGCTAACTCTGGTCTCACAATCGCTAAGATTCGTGAAGCCCGTGCTATCCTCCAGAAGAATGGTGTTGACCTCGACGACCCAATGAACGAAGCATATCTAGCTGTTACACCTACTCAGATCGAAGATTTGTTAGGTAACACAGAAGCTACATCTGCTGACTTTATGAATGTTAAAGCCCTAGTTTCTGGTGGCATCGACACATTCTACGGATTCAAGATTGTTGTTTCTAACTTGCTTCCTTTCGTTGCAACAGACACTAACACAGCTAACCTAACTTGGTCATCATCTGACGTTCCTGCGGTATCTTCTACCGACGACAACGTTCGTGCTAACTTCGCTTGGGTTAAGTCTGGTATCCGCTCTGCTGTAGGAATGGGCATCGAAACTGACATTGCGAAACGTGCTGACAAACGCTTCAACTGGTACGCTTACTCTGCAATGCGTTGCGGGGCTGTTCGTATGGAAGAAGAGAAAGTTGTTCAGATTCAAGTTTCTGAAGCATAATTAAACTTGGGGGCATCTAGCTTTCCTTCTCGGCTAGAGTAAGCCCCCCATTTTATTTTTTGGAGGTACTATGGGTTTATCTAAAGTAGAAATATGTAATCACGCTCTCCTCAAGATTGGAGCAGATACCATTGCCTCTCTTGATATTAATCAAACTGATTCCGAAGCTGTCGTTCAAAGTGCAAAACTTTGCGGCATTTTGTTCGATCAGGCACTAGAAGAAACACTACGCACATACAAGTGGAACAGCGCATTAAAACGCTCACAGCTTTCTAGGTTGACCGAAACCCCTGCTTTTAAATTTAAGTACAAGTACCAACTACCCAATGACTGCATTCGGGTAATGAATGTGTACGACAAAGCCGATGCCTACGATGACCGCACACAATGGGTCGTAGAAGGGCGTACAATACTCTGTGACTACGAAACTGTTTATCTTTGTTATGTAAGCAAGCCAGACGATGTAAGCCAGCTAGACGCATTTTTGACAAGAGCAGTAATACAAAACCTTGCGATTAAGTTAGCAGTTCCAATGCAACTAGACCAAGTAATGCAAAACAATTTGATACAAGAGTACGAACAGATAGTTCTTCCTGCCGCCCGTAGCGTTGATACACTAGAAAACAAATATTGGGAGATGGAAGAAAGTGACTTTATTTTATCACGTTATAACGAGCAACCGATTATATAATGGCTATTAATTACACACAGGCGTTTAATGCTGGGGAACTATCTCGCAACATTGATGGTCGCTCAGACTTTGAAGTTTACAAGATTGGTTGTCGTGATCTCGACAATTTTTTTGTATTACCACAGGGCGGTGTAGAGCGTAGAGCAGGCTCAGAGTTTGTAGCACTAACTGGTACTGACGGAAGTAATCCAGCCCGTATGATTGAGTTTGATTTTTCCAGCGACATTCGTTATGTAATCGAGCTGGGTACAGACTACGCCAAAGTACATTACACAGATGCTAATGGTGTAGATCAAGTTGTTAGCGTAACCGAAACAGATAACATTGACTACACTACCGCAGAGCTTCGTACAGTACAGTTTAACAGACGCTACGATACACTTATACTTACCTGTCCTACAAAAGAAGCTATGATCTTTAAAAGAGCAACAACTGCTCCTACATTTACTATTGAAAAAATTAGTTATGTGTATCCACCATTAATGGAAATAAATGATACTACAACTAATATTGATGCGTCAGCACCTAGTAATGTTTACACAGGCACAACTACTTTAACAGCAAGCACAGCAATATTCCACAAGGGTCACGAAGGTTCTCATTGGGGTATCGAACATATACGAGCCGCAAATAAAAAAGAAGTAGCATTTAGTAGTAATGGAACAGCACAAAGTGATGCACTAGATGTTAGTTTTTCAAACTGGAGCTTTGAAACATCTGAGACTTGGAAGGGTTCAGTTATTATTGAAAGACGTATAGCTGGTGGAAGTTGGGAAAGTTATGTTGTTATTGGCGACACAACTGGAGGAACCGCAAGAAACTTTAAGTACGCTTCTACAGTACCCGAAGATGCAAATACTGAGATTAGAATATCTGTTGTAATAGCAACAAATACTATTAACGCAAGTATTGAGGCTGAAAATATTTATCATAAAGGTGTTGTAAAAATTACATCGGTAAGCACAACTGTAGGCACAGCGGTTACTACTGCTACTGCGACTATTGTTTCAATGCTTCAAGGTGGTCAAGCAAACCCAGACGCTACAGTACATTGGCTTGAGGGAGCCTACTCAGACTATCGTGGCTTTCCCCCAGCGTCAGAATTTTTTGAAAACAGACTATGGCTTGCAGGTTCTATAGACCAACCAGCAGATTTATTTGCATCAGCGTTTGGGGACATATATAACTTTTTAACTGGTAGCCTTTCTACCGATGCGATTAAGCGTACTATCGACTCGCCTGAAGAACCCAAGTGGCTAGAAGGCAAGCGTTACCTTTTCTTAGGCACAGCAGGTACAGCGGTATCTGTTCGTTCTGCGGATAGAGATGCACTAATTACACAAGATAACATCACAACACTTGTAGAAAACTCGTATGGCTCTGCCGCACTACAGGCTGAGATTGCAAACGATGTCGTGGTATATGTGCAACGTGATGGACTAAAGTTGCGTGAGTTGGTGTACGACCAAACTTCAGATACGTTTGTTGGTAATGACTTAAATGTTATTAGCGAAGATGTAACTGATTCTGGTGTAAAAGAAATGTTTATTCAAAAGCAACCTAACCAGATTGTATGGTGCATAAAGGATGACGGCAAGGCTTGTGCTATGACCTACGAGCGTGGTCAACAAATTCGTGGCTGGGCTAGAATAGAAACAGACGGAGAGTTTTATAGTGCCGCATCTATACACGACAGCGGTGAAGACACAGTCTGGGCTTGTGTTAAACGCACAACTGGTGAGGATACACCTGTTACTAAATACTGCATTGAAAAGTTTCATCCACGCAAAGACCTTAATTGGTATGTAGATTCAGGCAAAGAGTTTCAGGGTACTGGTAGCAAGTCTGGTAATGCTAAGAATGATATTAGTGAAGACTATTTAATTATCAATATTACAGGTCACGGATACTCTACAGGCGACTTTGTAAACATTGAGTCATCTACATACAGCGACTTAACAGGCAATAATTACGAAGTAGAAAAAATTGATGCTGATAATTTTTATTTAAGAATTATTGGTACAACAACTAAAGTTCCAGTAAAAGAGTTTGTAGTTAGTGGAACAGCTAGAGTTGATGGTAATTATCTTTTAGATCGTGGTTTTGGCGACTTAAATGATTTGCAAACTAGATACACAAGATCAGGCACTGAACCAGGTCCTGGATTTATTGGATTTACACCCTCTCAAAGATATATTAGTTTAAGATGGTTAATTACCCAACCTACTACAGAGTCTTCTGATGATTTTGCTGGTGCTGGCGTAGACTTTGTTTGGGATGTTAGCTGGGGTGCAGGAAGCGAAATGGCTGGAGGCTCATTTGCAGATGGCTCAGATAGAGCTATAACAGTTAAAGAAATTAGCAACAAGGTTACAGGGCTTTCGCACTTAGAAGGTAAAACAGTACAGGTACTAGTAGACGATAACTATATTGCCGACAAAGTTGTAACAAGCGGTGAGGTAAGTGTAGACGAGTATGGTGCTAAAGTAATTGCTGGACTGCCTTATGTGTCCACACTACGCCCTATGCCCATCGAGCCTAACCTAGTCAACAAGCTGTCACAAAGCAGGGTTAAAGCTATATCCAAGATTATTGTGCGATTCTTTAAAACTAAAGGTGCGGCTGTAGGCGAGCAAGGTAAACAACTAACAACATACTCTGTGCTAGACACGCAAGACTCACTAGGTCAGGCACTAGAAGTTAAGACAGGACAACAAAGATTTTTTGTAGCTTCGGACTACGAACGAGAAAAAGTAATAGAGGTGCGACAAGACTTACCCTATCCTATGACAGTATTAAGTATTGCCACACACATTAATGCGGAGGGTGCATAATGGATCCATTAACAATGGCTATAGGTGGTAAAATAATTGGTGGTCTTTTTGGTATAAAAGCGGCTAGTCAAGAAGCTAGAGCTAGAAAAGCTATGGCTCAATATAATGCAAGGGTAGCTCGTATAAATGCTAAAGCACAAGCAGATGCAGTAGAAGCTCAATCTAAACGACTTGTTAAACAACAACGTGAGTTTGCGGCACAGCAACGTATGAGTGTTTTTCAAAGAGGTGGATTGATAGCAGGAACAGACTTGCAAAGTCTTATTGATTCTGCCATAACTATGCAAATGGATTTACTAGAAGTACAACGTCAAAGAGATGTCGCAAAACTTCGTGGAGAAAGTGTAGCACAAAAAACAATATATGAAGGTCAACTTGGGGCAAATATTGCTAGAGCAAGGGGTCAACAAGAATTTATAGGCAGTGTAACAGAAGCCGCTATATTGGGAATAGGAGGCGAGGATTAATGGCTATTTCACTTAAAAGATATACACCACAAGTTAAAGTTTCTGGCGAGGGAACTGCCGTTGAGCTTAGTGCTGATTTAGCCGCAAAAGCCGCAAGTGCAGGCTCAAGGGTAATGCAAACTGCCGCTGAAGGTGCTAGTGGGCTTTTTGAAAAAATACAAGAAAAAAAAGATGAAGCCGCAATAGCAGAGTTAAATAATAGAATGGAAACAGATGCTCTTGCTTTTACAAATACAATCTCATCAATGACTGATGAAAATGAAATCAATACTTTTTACGAACAATGGAAAGAACAACAACAACAACAATTTCAGGATAGTAATTTATCAAATAGGGTAAAACGTAACGCTGAAGTTAATTTTAATACTTACTTAAGTAAAGTTGGACTTTCTGCACAAAAAAGAAATTTTGATATTGTAAAAGAAAATTCAGATAGAACATATTTAGACCTAGAAGATGCCGCACTTAACGGGCAGTTAAGAATTAATCCTTCTACTGGTGAGGCATTTACATCTATAGAAGAACAATATGATTATGCTAATAAAGGTCGTGTTGATCTTGGTACTAAAACTTATGATAGTTTTTTATCTGATAGTCGCTCATTTGAACAAAACAGATACTTTAAAGAAGTACAAAATAGAGTTGCAACAGATATAAACTTTTTTGAATTATCTCCACAAGAGGGTGGTTACGATGCTAGTAAATTAAGTATAGCACAACAAGAAGAGGTTATTAGACTTCGTGGTCAGGCTGAAAATAAAATTATATCTAAGACTATTGAAACACAAACCGAAACTGCCAATCAACTTCGTGCTAAGTATGATAATGGTTTACTAGAATTACCAGAAATACAACAAGCTAGAATACAAACTGTAAATATTAATGGACAAGAGGTTCCTCTTATTAGTGAGGCACAAGCATTATCCTTAGAAGCATTAGTTACTGGTAGACAAACCACGGAAGAAAGTACTGATTTATATACTGAAGTTGTTGGAAATATTAATAAATTAAATGAAGAATCTTTTAGAATGGATAAAGTTGATGACATCTTATCAAAACTTTATACAGTAAGTGCTAGTGGTAAGGTTAGCCCTAATTTTTCCATAAGCACTACCCGTAGTCTTTTAGATATGATAACTAAAACTATATCTGGTACAGGTGCTGTTAAAGAAGGAGCACTTGGCGAGAGTCAATTAACGCCAACTCAAAGAGAAGTAATGAAAGAAATATCTAGCGTATTTGATGATCAAACTAAAGATGCTGTAAAAGCAAAACAAATTGGTCTTGGCGTACAGCGTATGGATGGTTTACTTCAGGCTTTTTATAAAGATGTAATTGTTGAAGGTGCTGATCCTGTAAAGTGGGCTACAGAAAATTTAACACCATATAAAAAACATTTAGCCAGACAAAAAGCATTAATGACACCAGCACCACAATCTACTATGTCTGTTGCTGGCGTTTCATCAATTAGTGAATTATTAACTTATCAATCTAATTCTCAAATTGCTGAAGATTTACCAAGTGGCTCTATAATTAAAGTTGGCGATAAATTTTTTATAAAGGATTAATAATGTCTACACCAAAAGGATTTAGCGAAGTACCAGAAGGATTTAGTCCATTAAAGTCTCCAGATTTTTTAACTGCCGCAGATAATTTAATTTACGACCCTTTTCAGAATCTTGAAAAAAATGAAAGACAGTTTGTCTCAGAAAATTTTACTGATGATGAAATAGAAGAAATAAAAGCACAAAGATACTATAGCCAAAAACTTGGTGAGTTACTTAATAGCGAACAAACTCTAGGTCAAATAGAAATAGATTACGGCATAGGTACTACACCTAAAGAAGCTAATGAGAAAAATTTAAGTTGGTGGGATGAAAGAATGCTTCATTTATCAAGCAATCTTAAACGACTTAAAGGTAAAGGGCTTGGTATTCCACAAGCTATTAAAACTGCCGCAGACTTTCAGGATGAGGTAGATGCTTGGTTTTGGGAATCTGTTACAGGCTTACCAAGAGAAAAATATAAAGAACAAGCTGAAAAATTAGACGAACTTAAAGGTGTTAGCTCTACACCAGTTGATTGGCTTTTTGATCCAGTAGGTCATTCTGATAGAATTATAGATGCCGTAGAAGAGGTTAATCCAAACTTTGCTTCCGACTTAGAACAAAAGGGAAGAGAAATTGTAGATATGGCTTTTGATGATGTTAAAGATTTAATATTAGAGCCAGAGGTTACTTTTGAGGAAGCGTGGCAAAACGGCAGGTGGGATATTGTTGGTAATAGAATTGGATTTGCTATAGAACAAAACGCTTTTGATTATTTTGTCCAAATTGGTTTAGCTGTAGCAACTAGAAAACCTGCTATTTCTGCTGGATATATGGGTGTTAGTAGTGCCGCAGAAAGTTATATTACTTTACCAGAAGATAGTTCTTTAAACAGAAAAGTTATTGAGCCTATTTTAGTTGGAACTATAAACACAGCTACAGAAAAATATCTTGGTACAACTAAAATTATTGATAAATTAATTAAACAAGAAATAAAAGAACAGACATTAAAAACAATAACTGTAAATACAATAAAAGGTGCTACTGCTGGTACTGTATCTGAAGGTAGTGCTACTGGATTAGAAAACCTAATTCAAATAGGATTTGGTGACGATGTTGGCATTTTAGACAATGTGGCGTTAAGTGCTATTGTTGGTAGTATTATGGATGGCAGTGCATCCTTTGCTGGTTCTGGGTTTAGATATACTCAAGGTGAAGTAAACCGCATTGCAAACCAAAAATCTTCAGAAGAAATACAAGAACTAATTATGAGCGACCCTATGGTTGCAGAAGATTCTGTTGCCGTTAACTTAGCTTCTACTATGTTTAGTGAAAAAACAGCGGAAGCTACACAAGCATTTAATGACTATATGGATAATAAGTACGAGTCCATTATTGAGCAGTCACTAAAACAACGTGAAGAAGGTACGCTAACTAAAGAAGAAATAGATGCTGTACGCAGAGGTGAGTTTGATTCGCAACTAGAGCAGATTGCTATTGACAATAACATAAGCATTGAAACTGCCCGTGATATATTTATTAAAGCACAAACAACTCCTGATGTTGATATAGATACTCAGGTTGCAAATGTTCAAAAAGCTATTTCACAGATTACACCAGACGTAAAAGTAATAGTACACGAAACGCAAGAGGATTACGTTAAAGCGTCTGGAAAGAATCAATCGGGTGGTGTCTATGACCCAGCCACAAAAACGCTTCATATAAGCAAAGAAATGCGAAATGAGCGTACTGTAGCACACGAAGCCTTCCACGCTATATTTTTGCGTAACATTACAACAAATGCACAGGCACAAAAACTTGCTGATGATTTATACAAACGTATATCACGCACAACTAATAAAGAGTTAAAATCCAAGTTAGATGAGCATACAGCTAAGTACGGAGAAAACCTACAAAGCGAAGAAGCATTGGCTGAGCTGGCTGGTATTATTGCAACTAACTACGAAGCATTGACTACAGAAGATCGTTCTGCTGTTCGTAAGCTAATTGATTTTATAGCAAAGGGTCTACAAAACATTGGGTTAAATATTACAACCGACAAAGATGTAATAGACCTAATGAATACTGTAGCTGGTAAGCTAGCTACTGGTGATGTGATTACTGAGGCTGATGTTGAGTTGTTACAGGGTAGCGGTAAGGTAGTACAAGATATAGACAACACTACAATCCGTGAGTCTAAGTTTACTGCTGAAGATTTAAAGCGATTTAAAACAAACGAAAATACTAAAGTACGCAAAATTAAAACAGAGATTCTTGCTGGTAAATTAGTATCTGTAACTGAGTCTGACAGAATGGTTGGCGGTAAGTTTGGAAGAAATACATTCTTAGGAGGTATATTTTATCCAATTATTACTGGTCGTGTGTGGGCTAGTGACTCTAAAACTGTAGCAAACAACATTGTTAATCAGTTGCAAAAAGACCCAGATGGTTACTACTATCTTATACCTGCAATTATGTCTGATACATCTCATCTATCAAATCGCAATATGATGAAGATTATTTTTCAATACTTTGCTGATGCAGTTGAGTCTGGTGAGGTAGATATTGACTCAGTTAAAAATCGTACATCTGAAATATTAAATACTAAGAAAACAAAAAAATTACCTGACGGCACACGAAAAGTCGTAATGGATTTAACAAAGTATAAAGAGGGTGCGTTGAGTGCAATAGATACTGCAGACTCACCTAAAGATGCTGTAAACGCTTTGTTGCAATACATTTTTGATAATGAGTTTACATTTGACGAACGAAAAGAATTTGTAATTAAATTATTAGGAAAAGCAAAAAGTCAAACGAAAACAAACTTTTACGAAGCCGTAGGTACTGTAGATACTATAGGTAAAGTATTTGCAGACCCAGAGTTGGAAGATGTTAATATTCGTGAGGCAGTAACTGTTATCAGATTTAAAGACGAACCTAAAGTAGTTAAAACACCCAAACGTGGCAAGTTTTACCACCCGTCTTATGAGTACCATATTGAAGCTGGTAAAATAGAAGTTTTATTTTTAGATAAAGTTATTGATGTTACTAAGGCTATACCAGAGTTTACTACATCTGAAGGTAAAAAATATTCAGCAGAAGCTGAGTTAGCTAAAGCTAAAGAGAAAGGTAATAGCACAAGAAAAGCATTAACTAATTTATTTAGAACAATGCGTATGTCTTTATTTGCCGCACCACTTACTACTGATACAGATGCACTTACTAGCCGTGAGCAAAGAATAAATCAGGAAGTTAATTTTAGAGGAACAACATATTCTTTAGGTGCTATTAGAGATTTATTATTTGTAGATAATGAATATACTTTTACATACAAAGAACTTCAGTCTATTGCAAAACAATTACCAGAATTAGAAGGATTAGGTAATTTACCTAAACAAGATTTACAAGAAGAACTTTTAGATTTATTAATGGAAATTGAAGATGGTGTTTCACGAAGATTTCAAGTAGTAAGATCAGACAAAGATAAGTTTACTAAACCTCCAAAGAATATACTAGAACGTGTATTCAAAAGAGAAATAAAAGATTTACTTACTGGTACTATAGACTCAGAGTATTTCCGCAGACTTGTAAGAATGCGTAGACCATCATTTCCATTTGTAAACCTACCACTATTACCTACCGATAAAGCTATTGAGCAATCCCTTAAAGGTAAGCAAAAAGAATTTGTTGGCGATAAATTTAAAAACCCCAAGCAAGAAGGCGACATTGTTGAGTCAAGACTTGACATCCCAGCCTATACAGATCACGGGGTATTTGTTGTTACAATTCACGAACAACGTGGGGAACGTGCTGGTGGAGCTAGTACACCTATTAACTATCGTGCTACTGTTAGACTTAAAAATGTTAAGATGATAGCACCGCCATACGAAGCCGCAAAAATTGGCGTGGGTGAAAGAAAGTCTACTGTAGCTACAGTACAGGGTGAGCTTGTTGAATCAACTCCAGAAGATGATTATGTCTTAGCCTCAAATCTACTTAACGACCCTAACTGGACACAGGTTGGATATAACCCAGTTATGTTCTCTTACTTTTACGACAGAGCAGATATGAAGCCTGTAGTGTCTGGTAGTGAGATGGTTCAGATAGGTGGCTTGTTATTTGTTAAAGACGCTGTATTTGCAGACCCTAACGACAAACAATTTAAAATACTACCCGACGACCCACAAAAAAGAAAAGTTGCTATGAGAGCAGTTAAAACTATTTTGGGTGATGAGTTTGGTGAGTTTGATTTAGAAGCTAGATTCCAAGAAATAGACCCTGAAATTGTGCGTAGTACAACACAACGCATTAAAGAAGAAATGGCTAAGACTCCAGAGCAACGAAAAGCTGATGCAGTAGAAAGTGGAACAATTACAGGAATTAATCGTGCAAGCGTAAATAAAATTCGTGAAGCACAGGAGTTAGCAAGGTTTTCACCGCCAGAAACAAAATCGCAACTAGAGGTAATTAATGATGTATCTCAGCTGGGTGAAACAGAGATTATTAAAAAAGCAGACGCATTAATTGTAGAAATAGGTAAAAAGCCAAGACCACTATCAGACAATGAAGTTGCCACATTGCTTATATATTTAACGTCATTAGATGAATCTAAAAAACAAGCACAGATAAAACGTAACGAGATACTAGATACTGGCAACCTAGAAGAAGCTGTAATAATTACACAAGAAATAAATGGGTATGATGAAAAAATAAATATTGCACAAACTAACATTGAACGTGCAAGAACAGAGCTTGGTCGTGGTTTAGCCGCTTTAGGTATGCTGTCAACTCAAGAAAAGTTTGATGTAGACTCTGTTAAAAATAATGCACGGAATGCTACTGGTCGTGAGCTTACGGAAACAGAAAATAAAACAATCGAAAAGGGTGTTAAGATTGTTGAGAAAAAACAAGCGGCTTATGACAGAAAAGAAAACAAAGTTACTAGACTTAAAAAACAACTAGATAGACTGCGTGACCAGTACGACAAAGAATATCGTGATGTTAAAAAAGCTAAACCTATCGACACAGAAGAAGAAGCAAAACTTAAACAAGAAATTAAGTTGATGCGTAAACGCCTACGTTTGTATGACGACAAAGCATCTGTAGAACAAGACCTTAAATTATTAAAAGAAGGTAAGATAGATGAAATGGCTATCTTTAAAACAAAAACTGTAGATGTAGACCCAGAGTTAGAACAAGAACGCAACGAGTTGTATCAAGCAAAAGCTAAGTTGCGTAGAGAAATATTTAAGATGCGTGGTTGGCATTATGATTTCTTTGGTAAATCAATGGACTTTTTCCGTGCATTAAAGCTATCGTTTGATATGGGGTACTTTGGTAGGCAGGGTATGTTGCGTTTATTATCTAACCCCGTAAGTGCAGTAAAAGTGTTTGGTCAAACATTCCCTAGCTTTTTATCTGACGCTAAGTTTTTAACTATAGACTCTAAACTAAAACGTAGTGCTAACTATAAAAAAGCAGTATCTGCTGGGTTGGGTTTACTTGACTTAGACGTAGAGTTTTCAAGACAAATGGAAGGCTTTAGCTCAAGATTGGCTGAAAGAATCCCTTGGGTTCGTGCATCAAATAGACATATGATTACTGGATTAAATCTGTTGCGTATGTCTATGTTTGACGATTTTGTTAAAAAGAATCCTACAGCCACACCAGAGGTTTTACAGACCTACGCTAAATTTGTTAATGAATATACAGGTAGGGGCGACTTAGGTAAACTGGAAAATAGCGCACAAACTATAAGTAAGTGGTTTATGGCTCCTAGATGGGTAACTTCTAAATGGCAAACTATGATTTCTGCTAGACGTATGTGGACAACAGATGCGGCTGGTAACAGAACATTTAGCCCAGAGTTAGCTAAAAGTATTGCTGGTGAGTGGGCAAGAGCTTACACATCCTTTATTGGATTAGTCGGTGCATTTACGTTAATGGGTTTTGAAATAGAATTAGACCCAGAAGACCCAGATTTTATGAAATTAAGGTTAGATAACTATGTTATTGATATTACAGGCGGTAGAGCTAGTGAGCTTCGTTTAATATTTTTAGCCGCAGAAGTTGCATTAGCTTCAAGAGGAATAGGTGATTTAGAAAGAAACCAAGACTTAACTAAAGTTCTTAAAAATTACGCATCGTATAAAGTATCATCTGCCGTAAGTTTACCACTAGAATTTATAACTGGAGAAAACTTAGTTGGTGATGAAAGAACTTGGTTCGAGTCTGTATATAAAGCATTTTTACCAATTATTGTAGAAACAGTACAGCAGGATATGAAAGAAGGAATGGAGTTTAACGAGTCTGTAATAAGAACGATGCCTGAGTTCTTTGGTATTGGCTCACAATCCAGAGACAGGGAAGTACAAGGCAGAGCATTTTAATTTAAAAATGATCTTGACATTTACATAAAGACTTTAATATAACAAGAAGCGAGGTTTGGTATGGCGTTAAGTACAACAACAAATAAACAATCATTCACAGCGGTAAGTGGTCAGACAAAGTTTGACTTTACTATTCCGTATTTCGACACAACAGATATTAGTGTGGTTCGTATCGATTCAGATGGAACATACACTACGTTATCATACAACGCTAGTCCTTCTAGTGCTACACAGTTTAGCGTTACAGCGACAAACTCAGATACATCTAATGGTGCTACAATTACTTTGGGTGGTAATGCAACTACTGGTTCTACCTACATTGTAGAGCGTACAGTACCCTACACACAGCAGTATGACCTACAGGAGGGTTCGACGATTGACCCGACTGCACTTAACAAAGCACTTGATCGTGTAGTAGCACAAAACCAACAGCAGAACTTTGACGCATACTCAGGCGGTGAAAGCGTAGAGTTTCCAAACGGATTGATTATGAAGTTTGGTGCGTTGACTGCAACATCAGATCAAACATACACCATCACTTACGGCACAGCGTTCCCAACTGCAACTATATCTGCACAGGCTACGCCACAGGTAAGCGGTGACGACACAGACTTGGTAGTACAAATAGAAACAGCACCGACATCTACTCAGTTAAAAGTAAATGTTGAAGGTGCAAATAGTTTACAAAAAATTCATTGGGTGGCATTTGGTCACTAAGAAAGGTAAGGTAAGGTTATGTCCTCATTCAGAAATGTAAAGGTAGCAGAAGACGCATATCAAAATAAACTACAGTTCGCACACATTGATACAGCAAGTGCGGCTAACGTAACAACATCAACTGCGGCTTTCGCAGAGAAACACGTTGTTATTACGCCTGTATCATCAGATGCTTGGATTGTAATTGGTGCAGGTTCACAGAGTCCATCTACAAACACAGGAAAGCTAATAACATTCGGTAGCTCATACACTACAATTATTCGTGCTGGCGAACAAATTGCTTCAAGTGCTACTGTAAATGTTTGTCCTCTCGGAGAAGTGTAATGAACTTCGGCTCGTTTGGAGCAGGGTTCGGGGCGTTTGGCTCTGGTACTGGTGGGTTGTTGCCCACTATTACCAACCTTACGTCTTGGATCAGAGGGGCTACGGAGGATGGCAAAACCTTACCCAACTCTAAGGGTACAGATGCCAACCTTACTGGCGTAAACTGCATTGATTCAGATAACGATGATGCGGATAATATTGATGCTCAATTAACATCCTCGCCCACAGGTGACTGGTATATAGAAATGACTGTATATCCACAGAGCTTTGTATTTTTTCAAGAGCTTGTTTCTATTAATGCTACTAATCAATATTTAAGATTTAACGGCACTACTGGCAGGCTTGCCTCAAGAATATCTGGTACTAGCTATCAAACTTCTGCGTCAAATGCTATACCACTAAACGAGTGGAGCAAAGTTGTATGTGAAAGAAGTGGCTCTAATTTAATTTATTCTGCTTACGAGTTAGATGGTACTCAAAGATTTACTGAAACAGTATCAGCGGCATCAACAGCTTTTGGAAATGATGAGTTAGTATTTTTAGGCGTTACAAGTGGTCGTCACTTTAATGGTTTGGTCACAGATATTAAAGTAGGCAACAGCTCTACTGATTTACTATGTCACTACCCACTAGCCGAAGGTAGCGGCACTAAGGCATACGATGTAAGTGGCAAAGGTAACCACGGCACGATCACAGGTACATCTTGGTCAACGCAAAACAGCATAGCATCTTGGAATCACGAATATGGTCACATACCTAGTGTAACATTTGATGGTACAGATGACTATATAGAAAGCGGTCTTTCACCAAATGATAACTTTACTTTTGAGTTTAAAGCCAGATTGGGTTCTGATGGCGACTATATGGGTTCATTTGTTGGTGTAAGATTTTTTACTGGTAGAAATAATTCTACATCAGTACGACTTGGTTACAAATCTGCTAACCTTACTGCGACAGTAGACTCTACTATCTTTGATAAACTTACTACATACAAAATAGAAGGCGGTAAACTTTACATTGACGGAGTAGAAACTATTGACTCAAGTGTATCGCCAGCAGGTTCAAGTGTTGGTGATTTATATATTGGTGCTAGAAACTTTAGTGGGTCAGCAGATAGCTTTGTTAATGGTGATGTTGCTTATGCTAAAGTGTTTAACGCAAGTGGAGCTTTAGTAAGACACTTTGTGCCAACAACAGATGGGTTTATTGATCTTGTAAATTACACAGCCTATACTAATGATGGTACTGGAACATTAACCACTAAAAGAATCCCTGCACTTGCTACTAAGACTACACAGGTCGCTACCTTTGATGGTGTTAATGACAAGTTAGTAGCTACAGGTATTACTAGCAGTAGTGTTATTACGCACGATGGTACTGCAACATTAACAGCAGGAACTGGCGAGATTACATCCACAGCAGGAACAGCATATAACATAAAAGTAGATGGGGTGCTTACTTTCTCAATGTCGCAGGGTATTGGAACAACTACAATAACTAGCGAGAATGGAGCTATAGGAAATGCCACAGCAACAAATGTTACGCTTGCAAACTTCTGGGGGGCAAGAATTGCAGATACCGCAGGCTCATTAGTAAGTGCTGATTACGCTGTAGGTAACACATCTATAAGCAACCCATCTGGTTACACACACAACAACTCAGAGTGTGGGTTTGATATGGTTACTAATGACAAAACTACTAAAGAATTATTTACAATTAATAACTCTACAGCAACTGAAACATTTGCTCGGAAAAATAATAGTTTTATTACTCAAGTATTAGACTACTCATCAGCTTTAACTGGTGACGAATTAACAAGGACTAGAACGTATGTCGGAGATTGAGGATACAGTTGATGAAATTGTAGTACACAAGTACGATAAGTTTCGCCACATTAATGGTGATGCTTATGCTTTCTTAGAAGTGCCAGTAGCTTTTTTGGAAGAGGATATGCCTATCGATGCAAACTGGGCTACCTTTGACGATGAGGAGGGCGACCTTGTTGTTAAAGACTTGGGGGCTTATGTATTAACTAAGGTTTACTCTTTGGATAATACTACTGCTGTTATTCGTTTAGCCGCTATGGAGGATGTTACATATCGCTCACCCAATATGACCTACGATGATTTGCAGGATTGGGAAACGTGGTTGGGTGATAAGGGCTACACTATCGAAGACTTTCTTACTATTGAAGAGTACAAGGCATTGTTAGCAACAGAGGCATATAGTGATTGAGGATGGTCAGAAGGTTATCATTGAGGGCTACATTACTTCCACCGAAAGTAGCGGTGAGAATATTAAGGTGGAGAAGCCTAATGATATCTACTCTGGCAAGGAAACAGTAACCGAATCCATAGGCTCTGGTGCTATAGAAGTATCAGCCGAGATCGCAAAAGAAACTGTACTAAGCACAGCAATCGCACAGGCTCAAAGCATTGGTGCATCAGGCGTTATCGCACTTAGCTCTGCTACATACTTTCAAGCAGACGCAATCGTAGACAACTCAGTACAGATTGTAGCCGAAGCCGCACCTATGATACAGGAGCTAAACACCACAGGTACAATCACACCACCCGAAGGTTCTAAGTTCTCTAATCAAGAGATACCCAAGACCACATCGTTTATGGGCATTAAGGTGGGCGAAGGTAAGACAGAAATAAGTGAAGCGGAGCAGGCAATACGAGACGCATTTATTAATGGTGCAGTACCCAATAATCTTAACCAAGCTGAACAGGATGGGAGCAGTATATGATTTATTTAAAGATTATTATGGAGCAGATACAGGATAACTTGATTGGTGCAGGTGTAGCTACGCTTGGCATCTTAGCAACTATCTCTATGTTTCTGCCAAAGAATAACAAGTTCAGGAAGTTTATTAGATGGGTAACTAAAAGGAAGTAGGATGCGAAAATTATTATTGAGTATAGCTTTGATGTTGGGTATAGGTACTTCAGCCTATGCGGATTACGAATACGATTTGACTGCGACCTTGTCAGAAGGAAACTACTTTTTTGAGGATCAGCAGAAGTTTCACTACGATGTGTTTCGTATCTATGCAGAGGGTGAGGCTACTGTAACTTTTGATAACTACGACGCAAACCTAGTATCTTACTCAGATGAATACTCTTACGACGACCCCTACCTGTACGTTTACTCCATAGAGAATCGTGTGTTCGATGGCACATCTGGATTCGCTGAAGTCTACACACTACAAGCATCAGATGACGATGGCAACTATGAGCTAGACGACGGCTTATTCTTTTACCTAGCAGACGTTGAGTTCTCTAACGAGTTAGTGGCAGTTATCACAAGCTATGACCCTGAGTCTGTAGGCACAGTTGATTTTAAAATATATAGCGACGCTCCACTAACTGTAGTACCCGAACCAGCTACTATGCTTTTGGTTGGGTTAGCAGGCGGTATGTTACTTTTAACTAGGAAGAGATAATGAAAGCAGACGGAGACTTTAGCCAAAAAGAAAAAGAGTGGGTATCGACTGCATCTAAGTACATAGACAGCCGTCACCTTCCTGTGCTTGGGCAGATACTCAAGGTAGTAGACACAACATCATTAATGATTGGTCGTGCGTTATTTGTAGGTATTGTACTAGCAGGTATCGCTATACTCGGAGGTAAGATACTACGATGAAGAAGTCACGGGTCAACGAGGCAGGTAACTACACCAAGCCCACAATGCGTAAGCGTCTATTCCAACAGATCAAGTCTGGCACTAAGGGTGGCAAGGCAGGTCAATGGTCTGCTCGTAAAGCACAGATGTTGGCTCGTATGTATAAAGCTAAAGGTGGGGGCTACCGATGAAACCATCTCAAAGATCATTAAAGAAATGGACTAAGCAGAAATGGCGTACCAAGTCTGGCAAGAAGTCTAGCGAGACTGGTGAGCGTTATCTACCTGAAAAAGCAATCAAAGCCCTAACCTCTGCGGAGTATGCGGCTACCACTAGAGCCAAACGCAAAGGCACAAAGGCAGGCAAACAATTCGTCAAACAACCAAAGCGTATCGCTAAGAAAACAGCGAGGTATAGATAATGGCTAGAGACCCTAGACTAAAACGAGCAGGTGTATCAGGATTTAATAAGCCGAAGCGTACTCCTAATCATCCCAAGAAGTCACACGTTGTTGTGGCTAAAGTGGGTGATAAGGTTAAGACAATTCGGTTCGGGGAACAGGGTGCTTCTACTGCAGGCAAACCTAAAGCAGGTGAGTCAAAGCGTATGAAGATGAAACGTAAATCATTCAAAGCCCGTCATCGTCGCAACATTGCCAAAGGCAAAATGAGTGCGGCTTATTGGGCAGATAAGGTGAAGTGGTAATGCCAAAGGTGGGAAAGAAAAAGTTTAAATATACTAAGGCTGGTATGCAAGCGGCTAAGAAAGAAGCCAAGAAGACTGGCAAGAAGCTCAAGTCTATGAAGGGATATTGATATGTCCGTTGAATTATTAGCTATGCTTGGTGGTAGTATGAGTGGTTTTATTATGAAGCTCATTGCCGCCAATACACAGAACCAAGCGCAGATGCTTGAAGGTATGCTGAAGAAACAAGGTGCGGCTGACGACTCCGCTGATCGTGCGGCTAAACGTACTGGTGCAGGTGGCGTATGGATTCGTCGTGTCATTGCGTTGTGTACATTATTTGCTGTGATTTTTGCACCCTTCATACTTGCGTTCTTTAACGAGCCTGTTACTATCGAAGCAGGAAAAGCAGGAGGAGTATTCGGCTTCCTGTTCGGTGATATGTTCGCCAAAGGAAATGGTTGGATTGAGTTACAGGGATACGTTTTATTACCAGAGGTTCGGCAGACAATGCTTGCTCTGGTTGGGTTTTACTTCGGGTCATCTCAGGTAAAATAAGTTAGGGAGTAAGCTTGCGGTTATTCATTACCGCTCTTGCGTTGTGGGCATCAGCGTTGAAACTCCCAATGCCCCATTTATTTTTTAATCTTAACGGAGGACTTATGTCTATGTATAAAGTTGTCGATGTGTATGGTAAAGAAGCTGTGGTTCAAGTAGATGAATACAACCGAGGCGATGTATTACGAAAGGCTTGTACGCAGATGTACGGCAACTGGAATGTAGATATGATGCTACAACATTTTCGCATCACACCTGTGAGGTAGTATGGGCTTAGTATTTATATACTGGTGCTAAAAAAAAAGCCCCTTGTTACAGGGGCATCATCAGCAATTGTTTTCAGGTAAGGGATTTTTCTCCTTTCTTTAGTTTAGGTTACATTCCTTCGTGTTCTATATGATCTTTCGGTTGATCTGGCTCTATATAGATAGCCTTATCATCCTCGAACAGATCAATCTTCAATTCTATATCCTCACCCCACACGGCACTTACAGCCCGTGAGAGTAAGTCTACGCAGTCCTCAATGGAATACGCATCTGCATCCTTCATAGTGACGCTGAGTTCTTCGTTCTCTAGTGTGACGTTGAGCATACTACTGTTTTCCTCGCATATCTTATTGCACGTTTAACACTCTCGACGCTGATATCTAGGTTGAGGGCTGTGTCCTCGATGCCAAACATCTTCGTCAGCTCACATATCATTATTGCTTTACGTTTACTGTATGCCATTATTACTCCTTATTGTTTTTATTAGATTATCTGTATCATAACAATCAGATTTATGTATAACCCAATTATTTGCTTTTAGTGGGAATGTTGTCTTTGGAATGTTCTCACCCCTTTGAAGTAGCTTTCCTTTTACAAGGAACTCCTCCATACTTATACCGCAAACATATTCGCAGTACCAGTTGCTACCAGAGTTGTAAGTAGAAACCATTAACAAGTAGTCTGGCTTGCCTCTGCTTTCCCAAGACTTCATTTTATTTTCTTCGACCATAATACATTTAGCTTTTGGTGAAGATGCTTTTACATCTATCTTAAATTCATCACATATTATATCAAAGTCATCTCCAACACCCTCATCGTATATTTCGAAGTCCATAACAGATTTAATACCATTTTCTCCCAAGCCGTTGCATATAAACATCTCGGCAAGTTTACCTTTGATATTATCCTCTAATACTTTTTTATTGGTTCTTCGTTTGTTTCTGTGATCCATAAAATCTTTGTTGTCGATGTTACCAACAATCTTTTTGGAAAACTCTGTTGCTAAAAATACTTCGGATGATGTCATTTTCATTTTGTCTTATCGCACTCCCTCTGTAGGTTCGCCATTGCTCGCCAAGCGACAGCCGCCCAGTCCCCTTCTAGCATATGACGCATAAGGGCATCGAGTTCGTCGCTAGACTTGCTCTTGTCCCACCAGACTTTATCTCCGTGATGTTGCTTACTACCCTTGACGGATAGCTTAGTAACCTCAACGATTGCGTCTGGGAAATACTCTATGAACCCACGATAAATGGGTATGTCTTTACGTTCCTGTGCATCAGATGGTAGCATTACTCACCACCCCATATTGCTATGGCTATCAACATCACACAACAAGCTATCAACGCAAACTCCAATGTTACAGTCATTTTAAATACTCCCCATAGTCTCTAATCATTAGCCCGATAATAATTATCAGGAACAGTATCATACTTATATTGAGCCAGTATTCCTTATCCATTTATAACTCCTTTTATCATCTCATAGTAAGCCACCCCATAGTCCGAGCCATCAGCGAGCGTGTTGTCGTGTAGTTCAGCTAGGTCGGGCGTAGGTATCTTCCACTTCTGCTTTGCTGACATCATCAAGTAGTCATAGCGTTCGGGGAAGAGTTCTTTGTACCACTCGGTGGCGTGTAGTACATCCTTGTGCCACCAATGTAGGTGACAATAAGAACACAGAACCTTCATATTACTTGGGTCGAGTTCCATATTCTTGTGAGTGCCCACATTCAGAACGTGGCTTGCGTGACAGTTACTACCCGATACTTGTTTTTTGCACTTCTGACAGGTGTAATCATCTCGCAACTTGACACAACGCTTTGCCTTCTCAACCAGCTTCTTTGTGTACCACGATCTGTTGTGGGGAAGTTTAGACATTAGAAGGGTACGTCTGCCGTTTCAAGTTTAGCAGAGAAGTCCATCGCAACCTCATATAAGAAGTTCTCCTGTTCTTCCCAGTCCCATACCTCTTTGCCCTTCACAGTTTTCTTGGTTGGTTCTGGGCATCCGTTAGGATTGTCCTTCGTGAAAGCCATACCTACCTTATCATCGCCCTGCTTGGCATAAAGGAAGTTACGCTCACGCTCACGATCATAACCCAAGCCCAAGAATAAAGGCTTGCTCACATCTACGTTAGGCATACGCTTGGCATACTGTCCGAAGAACTGTGAGTCGAGAGGAATCTGTAGCTTGAATCGTGCGTTCTCATCATCGATTAGTTCTGTGATAAAGTTCGCACCGAACTCAGACTCATCCACATAGCATCGCTCGATAGTACCTTCGATGCCTGTGTACTGTAGTTCCTTGACTACCTTCCCTGCGTTAGCACCCTTTTCGAGTGTACGCTCTACCGCATTCGGATCATCAGCACCTTCGGGTAGCCGAATGGTGAACTTACCTTTTACGATAGTTACGATCTTGCTGTTGTTAGTTGTTCCGTTTGTTAGTCCCATTGTTGTTACTCCTTATTTAGTTTTGTTTTCTCCATAGAATGAACCTAGATAATCTACGAACTCATTCTTTATAAACTCTATACTAGCGTTTTCGGATCGTTTGTCAAGCGTCAGTCCTGATTTATTACGACTACCTTTGACATCGAAGTATTCTTCTTTCACCTCTCCGTCACGTTTGTCTCTGTATATTACTTTCTTATACATCTTCCCATTCCCTGTGTATGAACGTCTGTCTTTCCTTATCGAACTCAAGGCTCGCTACTGGACTGATACCCTGTCGGTTCTTTTGGAACCTAGCGATAACGTGGTCGTAGCCCTTGTGGTTAATGACCTTGCCGTTAATCTCCACGCCATTGTATGGCACGTTGGCTATGAACAAGATCACATCAGCGAAGTTCTCTACATCCTTTGACCACGCAACCTCGTTGTTAGCATTGGGGTGTGCTAGTAGGATGATGGGTACTTCCAACTCGTCACGCAGGTCACGCAACTTACGGATGAAGTCATCATACATCAGCGTCTTACTGTCGTAATGTTTGCCACCATCGTTGATTGACAGTAGGTTGTCGATGAAGATTGA
>Ga0208899_1000302_pt1 | contig 34895 bp, 34 predicted proteins | sample VirMetDEL_Nov_24_FD_184518 | JGI IMG/M metagenome (GOLD analysis project Ga0208899, IMG submission 184518) | Aqueous microbial communities from the Delaware River and Bay under freshwater to marine salinity gradient to study organic matter... | ecosystem: Environmental > Aquatic > Marine >... | reverse complement strand
GAGCACCTCGAGCACCTCGAGCACCTCGAGCACCTCGAGCACCTCGAGCACCTCGAGCACCTCGAGCCACCGCGGCACCCTCGAGCCACCGAAGAGCCATGGGCCACCGCGGCCGGCCTTGCGAGATAGTCGCTTTGATAGTCGCGGCAAAGATCGCGGATTAGGCTCTTGCCTAACGGGGCAGGTGCCGACTACAAGCTAGGCGTGCGGGATAGTCCCGCCTCTTCATCACTACAGGAGACACAAATGACTCAGTCGTTCTTCACCGTCGAGATCCCCCACCAGCGCCCCGCCGAGGTCACCGAGTGGCCTTCAAAGGAGGAGGCGCTTGATTACCACCTCAGCGCATGGTGGGCGGTCTCCACGAACTACCCTGAGCCGACCACCGAGGCCGAGATCTTCGACTGGGTGGCGCGCGACCTCCACGCCTTCCGTGCCTTCGAGTCGCTCGAGGATCTGCTCCAGTGGGCGATCAGCTACACGAATCACGGAGGCCACCAGCGTCACAAGGTGCTGACGCAGGTCGAGGCCCTCTGCGCGGAGGTGCAGTCGTGAGCAAGCGGAACCCGCTGACCCTGGGCGAGCTCGCGGACAAGGCGTGGACGAAGTTCTACGCCAGCACGCGGACGCCGGCTCCCCATAGGTCCAACATGAACAAGGTGCTCGAGGGCTTCGGACGGAAGCGTCTGGTCCACCGCATCACCGCCGGCATGATCGAGGATCAGGCTGATGCTTGGGTGGCCGAGGGCACCTCGGAGAAGACGGTGAACCGCCGGCTCTCCACGCTGTCACGGATGCTCACCTGGGCGCATCAGCGCGAGTGGATCGCCAAGGTCCCCCACATCCAGAAGTACCGGGAGAAGCCCGGCCGGCTCCGCTGGCAGACGCAGGACGAGGAGGCAGAGATGATCCGGCTCCTGCGTGAGGCAGGTCGCGACGACCTCGCGGACCTAGTCGCGGTGCTCGCGGACACCGGATGCCGCCGAGGCGAGCTCCTGGGGCTCGAGTGGGACGATGTGGACGAGGGCTGGATTCGCTTGTGGGAGACCAAAGGTGGCACCAGCCGCTCTGTGCCGCTGACCAAACGCGCGCGGGCGATCCTCGAGGCGCGGCGGGAGCTGGAGTCTGTCGGCCCGTTCGCCAGCATCGGCCCCCGTCAGCTCGAGGACGGCTGGAATCGCGCTCGAGCGGAGATGGGGCTCGAGGGAGACAAGGGGTTCACCCCCCACTGCCTTCGCCACGGGTGCGCCTCGAGGCTCGTCCAGGCCGGCGTCCCGATCCTGACGGTGAAGGAGCTGCTGGGGCACGCGAAGCTCGAGACCACCCTCATCTACGCGCACCTCGCCCCGCGGAACCTCGAGGAGGCCGTCAGGCTGCTGGAGCTAGGTCGATAGTCGCCCTTCGTGACTTCCCTGTGGTGCCCGTGGACTGGTAGTCTGCGGGCACCTGTCGTTAGGGGGTGTGCCCGCCCCGATGTAGTGATTGGCGACGGGAGCCGGGAGAGATGGGCACTCCTGGCGCTTCTCTCTTCCCTGACGGAATCTGAGGAAAGTCGGCAGAACAGGCCGTGGCCTCCCGATACGCTTCTCATCATGAAGCATCACCCTCCCTCTAAGGGAGGCGCTGTAGGCTCAACCGGACATACATTATCCGAAGGTCGCCTTGCGACCGGACGGACGTTCTCCGACCTCAGCGCCTCTGACGGCCCCTACCGTGCATCTGGGAAGGTTCCTGACGCGAACCGAGGCGTTCCTGCTTTGTCGCGCTGCCATGCTCCCTACTGCTGGGGATCCGCTGACTACCGGATTCCTGAGGGGGTTACACCGCGTACTGTCGCCGGTGCGCTAGATCTGTGCGTTGACTGTTTCGAGGCGTATGTGGAGCGCCTGGAGACCTCGATCTTGCTGCCGGGTGACCCCTGCGAGTGGCGCCTGACCCTCCACCACGCGGAGAACATCTTCGACGGTGGTCACGACTGGCGCCGCAATCTCCTCCGCAGCCAGTGCAAGCACAGGGCATGCGCTGATGCCCGTACTGCCCAGCAGTCGGACATTGTCTCCCCCAGCGAGGCGAGGGCATGAGGCACCGCGACTTCCACCGTGCGTGCCTGGAGTTCGACTGGGGCTGGCGGGCAAGCGTGGACCCCCAGGTCTGCGCCGAGGGAGCCCAGCGCGAGCACGAGCTGCGGACGATCGCCGCTGAGACCAAGGGGCTAAGGGAGATCCTGGCCAAGGCCGAGGCCCAGTACTGGCAGCGGGAGATCTCCAAGGTGCGGGAGGTGTACCCGTGAGCGACGAGATGCTGGTCGCTGATGCGATCGTCTACACGGCGCTGATGATCTGGTCTTGGATCAAGTGCCTCGCGATTGGGGCAGTCGTTGTGCTGCCGTTGCTGCTTGCGTGGAGCTGCCTCGTGGTGGCAAAGGCGGCAGACGAGGCACGGGAGCGCAGCAGGCGCTGATGGGTAGCCAAGCGGACCTCGAGGCGCAGATGGCGCGCCTTGGCCAAGAGCGATACGAGTCGCGCCGCAAGAAGGCCGAGGAGCACCACCTCGAAACCACTACGCCGGCGGGCCAGTGGCTGCTTCAGAACGCAGTCGGCCTTCTGTCGGACGAGTTGGAGTCTTGGATGACTCTGGCCAAGAGCCGGCCGGGGATGAACCACCGCGCGGTGCAGTACCTCGAGCTCCTCCCCTGTGACCTCACGGCTGCGCTGGTGGCGCGGACGATCCTCGACGCGGTGAGCCACCGCAAGACGTTCACCCGCTGCGCGATGCAGGTCGCCGGCATGATCGAGGACGAGGTGCGCTACATCACGCTGGCGGATACTGATCCGCAGGTGTGGTCGAGGCTGAAGGCCCGTGTGCAGGAGTACATGGGCTATCAGGTCAAGCGCCGGAACGTCGTCGCCACGATGAACCGGATGCAGCACACGTTCCAGCGGTGGCCAAACGCGGACAAGATGCAGGTGGGCACCGTGTGCATCGAGCTGCTGTGCAAGAGCACCGGCCTGGTCGAGGTTGTCAATCGGCGCACGATCTTCAACAAGACCCGGAGCGAGGTCTGCGCGACCGACAAGACCCTCCGGTGGCTGGAGGAGTCTCACGCCCGCAACCAACTGCTGACGCCGATCTACCTTCCGTGCGTCGAGCCCCCCCACGACTGGCGCACGCCCTTCCAAGGAGGCTTCCACACCAACGTGCTGCACCGGCGCGCACTGGTGAAGTCATGGGATCGTCGATACCTCGACGAGCTCGAGCACGCCGAGATGCCTCAGTTGTACGAGGCGGTGAACACGATCCAGCGCACGCCATTCCGCGTGAACGCCTGGGTCCTCGATGTCCTGAAGGACTTCTGGAACAACAGCCGCACCGTCGCCGGCCTCCCCACCAAGGAGAGCCTGGACATCCCGCCGAAGCCGGCGGACATCGACACCAACAAGGACGCACGCAAGGCGTGGCGCCGGGAGGCCGCTGGTGTCTACGACGCCAACGCTCGCACCTTGGCCACGCGCCTGATGATGACCAAGGTGCTCCAGCTTGCGGACGACTACCGCGACAAGCGGATGTACTTCGTCGCGCAGTTGGACTGGCGCTCCCGGTGCTACGCCACGAGCTTCCACCTGCACCCTCAGGGACCGGACTACGTCAAAGCGTGCCTCCGGTTCGCTGAGGGCAAGCCTCTGTCCCACCCCACGCACGTTCGGTGGCTGAAGATCCACGGTGCGAACTGCTGGGGCATGAGCAAGCAGTCGTTCGACGAGCGGGTCCAGTGGATCGACAGCAACGCCGCGATGATCTGCGGGATCGGTGCTGACCCCTACGCCAACCAAGAGTGGCAAGAGGCCGACGAGCCGTGGCAGTTCCTGGCCTTCTGCCGGGAGTACTTCGAGTGGAAGCAGCAGGGCGACAGCTTCGTCTCCACGCTCCCCATCGCGCTCGATGCCACCCAGTCGGGCGTGCAGATCCTGTCGTTGGCACTGCGGGATCCTGTAGGTGCAGAGGCTACGAACGTGGTCCCCAGCGAGCAGCCGCAGGATCTGTATCAGCGGGTGGCCGACAAGGTGACCGAGCTCCTCGAGGCCGAGGACACGGAGATCGCGCGCATGTGGCTGGAGTTCGGCATGGATAGGGCGGGAGCCAAGCGCATCTGCATGACTCGCGTCTACAACGCGCAGCTCTTCAGCGGCATGGGCTACGTCCGCGAGTGGGCGGTGAAGAAGGCGGGCACCGAGAAGTTCCTACCGGTCACCAACGACTTCCGCGCGTGCCTGTACCTGGCCAAGAAGATCTGGGAGGCGATGGACCAAGTGATCGCCGGCGCCCAACAGGCCATGGACTGGTTCGGCAAGGTCGCTCGCATCTGCGTCGATCACGAGCTGCCGGTGCGGTGGACCACGGCCATCGGCTACCCGGTGAAGCAGGACTACCGCAAGTACAGGTCGCGGTCGATCAAGACCAAGATCGGTGACACGGTGCGCCAGCACAAGATCCGCGAGGAGACCGACAAGATCGACGGTCGGAAGATGGTCAACGGCCTCGCGCCCAACTGGGTCCACAGCGTCGATGCGGCGCTGATGTTCAAGACCATCCTGAAGGCCAAGCACTGCGGGGTGAAGAGCTTCGCCGTTGTGCATGACAGCTTCGCCACGGTGGCCGCTGATGCAGAGGCGTTGAGCCTGAGCATCCGAGAGGCTGCTGCGGACATCTTCAGCCGCGACCTGCTGGCTGAGTTCAAGGCCGAGGTGGAGGCGTTCCTTCCTCCCGGCATCGTTCTTCCTGAGATCCCTGAGTACGGCGATCTCGACCCCGCGTGCGTGCGGGACTCACTCTACTTCTTCAACTAGACACTGATGGCAGACCTCCGAAGGGGCCTGGGCGACTTCGTCACAGGCCAAGGCAAACTGGTTGCTCCCCTCTACCTCAACGAGCCGGACACCAAGTTCACTCCTGAACAGGAGAAGCAAAAGTACAAGGCGGCGATCCTTCTGACTGGCGATGCAGCAGCCGAGTTCCTTTCGGCCGTCGAGGCCAAGTTCGAGGAGTGGATCAACGTCGTCAAGACGGCCACCGGCAAGAAGCCGCGCAAGGTCAAGAAGAACATCCAGTGGCTGACGGCCGACACGGAGCGGTGGGATGACATCGGGGAGAGCGCGAGCAAGATGCTCGACTCCCTCGAGCCCGGTGACGCGATCTTCAAGACGAGCACCAAGGCGTACCGCGCTCAGAGGGACGGCACCTTCCAGCCTGCTGGCCCGAAGATCTTCGACGCCCAGGGCCAGTACCTGACTGAGGTCCCGCCGATCGGCTTCGGCACCCAGGCCAAGCTGGCTGGGTCGTTCTACGGCTACACCGCGAGCGGCGTGGCGAACATGACGCTGCTCCTGAGCGCGGTGCAGATCATCGAGCTCCGTGAGCCGGGCGCCGGCGGTGGCGGTCAAGCCGCGTCGGACTTTGGCTTCGCTCCCACCGAGGGCTTCGTCGCTGAGTCGATGACGCCGGCTGCGTCGGACTACGACTTCTGATGGAGCTGATCGTCCCGGTCAACCCGATCCCTGCGCCGCGCCCCCGAGTGACGCGCAAGGGCTGGACGTACTACCCGCCTAAGTACAAGGCGTGGCGCGAGACCGTGGACGCAGTACTCCCGAATCTGCTGGTGGCGGCAGGGGTCACCTCCCCCCTCCTCGGCCCCTTGTCCGTCACCAGTAGGTTCATCTGCACCCGCCCGAAGACGACGAAGCTCACCCACCCCAAGGGTGACATCGACAACTTCGAGAAAGGTTGGTTCGACCGATGCACGTTCAACCAGCTCTGGGCGGATGACTCACAGATCGTCCACAGCCACTCCAGCAAGCTGTGGGCAGAGCCAGGCGAAGAAGGCCGCATCGAGATGGAGGTTGTCGCGTGCTGGGAGTAGAGGACCAGTCGGGCTTCGTTGCCCATGAACCGTGCCCGTCCTGTGATTCGTCCGATGCGCTCGCGCGCTATGACGACGGCCATGGCTACTGCTTCTCCTGCCAGTCGTACTTCCCTGGCGACAACGAAGCAGCGGTCGAGCACGAGCCCATGCCCGATGGGTTCCTGAAGCACCAGCCGGCACCGCTGCAAGGCCGAGGCATCAAGGCCAGCACCTGCCGCATGGCGGGCTACGGGGTGGCAGAGGTCAACGGCGCCACGGTGCAGGTGGCGGACTACCGCAACGAGAAGGGCGACCTCATCGCGCAGAAGGTGAAGACCGCCGACAAACGGTTCAGCATCATCGGCAACGGTGGGCAACTGAGCTGCTGGCAGCTTCACCGCTTCAAGCCTGGTGGCAAACGCATCGTCATCTTCGAGGGCGAGACCGACTGCCTGAAGTGGCTGGACATCTTCCCCCGCTACCCAGCGGTCTCCTTGCCCTCCGGTGCAGCCGGTGGAGCGAAGGCTGTCGCCCGCGACATCGCCTTCTTCGAGACCTTCGAGGAGGTGCTGGTGTGCATGGACCGTGACGACGCGGGCCAGAAGGCAGCGGAGGAGATCGCCAGCCTGTTCACCCCTGGCCGCTGCCGGCTGATGCTGGTGCCCGAGGGTGCGAACGATGTCTGTGACGCTTGCAACAAGGGGTTGCAGGAGGAACTGGTCCAGGCGTTCTGGGAGGCCAAGCCCTACCGGCCCGATGGCATCGTGGCTGGCGACGATCTACTGGAGGCGATCCTCGAGGACCGCGGTGCCGAGAGCCTCGCGCCTTACCCGTGGGCGGGCATGAACGACATGCTCCACGGGATCCGCGCCGGCGAGCTCGTGACCATCTGCGCCGGCACTGGCGTGGGCAAGTCCCAGTTCTGCCGCAGCCTGGCTGTCCACCTGATCCGCTCCGGCCTGCGCGTGGGCTACATCGCGCTGGAGGAGGGACTGGCGCGCACCGGGCTGTCGCTGCTGGGCCTCTTCATGGAGAAGGCGCTGCACCTCGACCGCAGCGATGTCTCCGACGAGGAGATCAAGGAGGTGTTCGACCGCGAGCTGCGTGACCGCCTCTTCGTGTACAACCACTTTGGCTCCATGAGCAGCGAGAACCTTCTGGCTCGCTGCCGCTACCTGCGGGTGGCGGAGCGGGTGGACGTTCTGTTCATCGATCACCTGTCGATCCTGGTGTCAGGCTGGGGCGACGGTGACGAGAGGCGCCTGATTGACAACGTCATGACGGCGCTCCGAAGTCAGGTCTGTGAAGCCACGGGTGTTGGGATGGTCTTGGTATCCCACTTGCGTCGCGTTGATGGCCGCAGCGCGGAAAGGGGGGGCGAGATCGAGCTATCTCATCTCCGTGGCTCACAGGCCATTTCACAGCTCAGTGATGCGTGCGTTGCACTGAGCCGCGACACCATGGGTGAGGACTCGAACCTCACGACCGTGCGAGTCCTGAAGAACAGGTTCAGCGGGGAGCTTGGTGTCGCAACCCATCTGCGGTGGGACCCGGATACAGGCCGGCACACCGAGGTGGAGCCCGAGTTTGAACCCAAGCAAGACAACGAGACCGAGGTGCCCTTCTAGTGCGTGACCCTCAGCAGATCCTCTTCTTCGATCTGGAGACCGATGGCCTGGAGCCGACCGTCATCCACTGCATCTGCACCATCGATGGCGAAGGCGAGCAGAGGCGCTACAGCCACGAGGCTGGGAACCTCCGCAACGGCCTCGATGCGCTGTCGAAGGCCAAGGTGCTCGTCGGGCACAACATCATTGCCTACGACCTCCAGGCCTTGTTCGCGTGCCACCCTGAGTTCGAGACCAATGCCGAACTGCGGGACACTCTGATCTGCGCTCGCCTCGCATGGCCGCACATTCGCGACATCGACTGGAAGCGGCAGAAGCTCCCGCGTGAGCTGATCGGATCGCACTCCCTGAAGGCATGGGGTCTGCGCCTTGGGTTCCCGAAGTACGACTACGGGGACGACATGGAGAACCCCTGGGCCAAGTGGAGCCAGGAGATGGAGGACTACTGCATGCGAGATGTCGAGGTGACGTACCGCCTGTATCAGGAGTTCGAGAAGCAGGAGGTGCCTGAGGAAGCCATCGAGCTTGAGCACCAGACGCACGACATGATGCTCGCTGCGACTGACCGTGGCTGGTACTTCGATCGCAAGGAGGCCGACAAGCTCTACTGCCGGCTGCTGGCCTCGAAGGATCAACTGGAGGCAGAGCTCCAAGACCTGTTCCCGCCGAAGGAGATCCAGCTCAAGACCAAGACCAAGCTGGTGCCGTTCAACCCCGGCAGCCGCACGCAGATCGCAGAGCGGTTCCAGGCTCGCGGATGGGAGCCGAAGGAGTTCACCAGCGAAGGTCGCCCGAAGATCAGCGAGACGATCCTCGAGGAACTCCAGACCGAGTACGCCGAGGCCGGTGCGCTGAAGGACTTCCTGCTGGTGCAGAAGCGTCTGGGCCAACTGGCCGAGGGGCAGAACTCGTGGCTGGGCCTGGTGCAGGACGACGACCGCATCCACGGCAAGTTCATCACCTGCGGCGCCACCATCAGCCACCGCATGGCGCACCACTCCCCCAACATCAGCCAGTGCCCGAACCTCGGCAGCACCTACGGCAAGGAGATGCGGGCGCTGTGGACGGTCCCGACGGGGTACAAGCTGGTGGGCACCGACCTCGCCGGCGCGGAGCTCAGGCTCCTGGCGCACGCGATGGCCTACTGGGACAACGGTCGCTTCGCTCGCATGTGCGAGGATGGGGACCCGCATCAGGACAACGCGGACAAGCTGGGCATCAGCCGGCCTCAAGCCAAGGTTGTGCAGTTCGCACTGATCTACGGCGGTGGAGACCAGATGCTGGGCGAGGCCGTTGGCGGCTCACGGCGCGACGGTGCCGAGGTGCGCTACCGCTTCTACAAGGCGCACCCTGCGTTCCAGAAGCTGGTCGAGACCATGCAGGAGCGGGCCAAGACGAAGAAGTACTTGGTCGCCCTGGACGGTCGGAAGCTGTACCCGCGCTCGCAGCACTCGGTGCTCAACCTGTGGATCCAGAACGCAACGGTGACTGTGGCGAAGAAGGCTGCGCTCCTGCACTGCGAGATGCTGAACAGCGAGGGCGTGACTCATCAGCTTGACTACCACCTGCTCGCGCACCTGCACGACGAGTGGCAGATCGAGGTCGTTGAGAAGCACGCGGACACAGTTGCAGAGCTGGCACCTTCTGCGATCCGGGCGGCGGGTCAGTCTTACTCCCTGAACGTCCGTCTGGACGGGGACACCAGCATTGGGCGGAACTGGGCAGAAACGCACTGAGGCACTACGCATCTACCTAGCGGGGTACATCGACGGAGAGGGGTGCCTGATCTTCAAGAACGGGCGACTCGCGGTCTCTGTCGATTCGATCTACCCCTACACGATCCGGGTCTTCAAGAGCTTGTACGGAGGCCACATCCAGAAGCGATCTGACCGCCGCAAGCCCAACAACCGCACCTGCTACAAGTGGCGCGTCCACGGAGACAACGCGGCTGTGCTGCTTGAGGACGTTCTGCCCTTCCTAAGAGAGAAGAAGCTCCAGGCCATCCTGTGCTTGGCGCTGCGAGGAACACCCCCCGGACCTACGCGACAGGGTCTGGAGGCTCAACTCAAGTCGCTGAAGTACGTCGAGTATGATGAGGAAGAGGAAGAAGAAGAACACCCTGCTGATTGACGCGGACATCCTTGTCCACCGTGCATCTGTCCGATCCGAGCAGGAGATCTGCTGGGATCCAGACGATGAGATCTGGTCGCTGCACGCTGACCTCAAGGAGGCCAAGGCAGATCTCCAACGGGACATCGAGCACCTTGAGGAGCTCCTCGGCAGCGTCCGCACCATCCTCGCCTTCAGTGCGCGCAAGACCTTTCGGCACGCGCTGAACAGCAGCTACAAGGCTGCGAGGAAGAAGGGGCGCAAGCCGGTGGTATTCCGCCAGCTCCGCTCTTGGGCCAAGACCAAGTGGGAGACGATCGAGTGGCCAGCCCTCGAGGCCGACGATGTGCTGGGGATCCTGGCCAAGAGCCACAGCGTGCCTTCGCCCAAGATCGTGGTCTCCGACGACAAGGATCTGGAGACCATCCCCTGCAAGCTGTTCAAGCCGGGCAAGCCTGATCTGGGGGTGCAGACGATCACCTACAAGTCAGCCCGTCGGAAGCACCTGCTTCAGACGCTGACCGGGGACAGCACCGATGGCTACCCCGGACTGCCGGGGTGCGGACCCAAGACCGCCGAGAAGCTGCTGGACGCCGGCACCTGGGACGAGGTGGTCAGCGCCTACGAGGCCAAGGGGCTCAACGAGACCGAGGCGCTGCTCCAGGCCCGCATGGCCAAGATCCTGACCCCTGCCCTCTACGACCAGAACACACACGAGGTGACCCTGTGGGACCCGAAGAAGCACAAGTAGAGAAGACGCCGGTCGATGAGCTGCTGGAGTTCCATTTGGCCTTCTGCTACCGGGCGTACCAGATCTGCGCCAAGAAGAACCACGACTACGCCGGCGCCGAGGGCATGAGCCCCTGGAGGAACTTCGAGACCTGTGAGCAGCTAGGGCTGGCGCGCACTGAGACTGGCTTCCTGATCCGCATGAGCGACAAGCTCAACCGCTTGGTGACCTTTGTGCGCGACGGCCGTCTGGCGGTGGACAACGAGGGTGCCATGGACGCCCTGCTGGACATCATCAACTACAGCATCCTGCTGGCTGCCTACATGCAGAAGCGGGAGGTGACCAATGGCGAGTGAGGGCCTTGGCGTCAAAGTGACCACGAAGCCCGTGGTCGATTCCCCTACGGAGTCCAAGTTCCCTGCCGTACCAAAACCCCTACTGGAGCGGTTGGACGAGCTGTTTCCCGACGAATGCCCCAGCTTGGATTCTGGAGAGCGCCAGATCTGGTTCGCGGTCGGGCAACGAAGCGTTGTCGCGCTCCTCAAAGCTGAGTACGAGCAGCAGACCAAAGAGTCCCAGACCTAGTGTCCTCATCCCAGGGGGTCGCCTTTACGCACGGAGGTGACCCCCACCTTCTTCCCCACAGACCATGTGTGTATCGAGCCCGAAGATGCCGAATGTGCCGGGTCCTCCCGCTGCACCGCCGCCGGCCCCTCAGCCGACAGCCACGCAGCTTCAGCCCTCTGATGCACTGAAGTCCCGCATGCCTTCCTTCGGGGGCGACAGCCGCTCGATGATGAGCCGCCTCCGCATCCCGCTGAAATACTGATGCACTTCTACGGATCAGCGGCCAGCACCTACGAAAGGTACGCAGCGGAGCGCGAGAGCTTCCTTGACCGCGCTCGTGCGGTGGCTGCGCTGACGATCCCCCACCTCCTGGTGGAGCAGGGCTACCGAGGCACCACTGATCTGCCTACGCCCTACCAGGGCATCGGTGCCCAGGCTGTGGCCTCCCTGAGCTCGAAGCTACTGATGGCGCTGTTCCCGCCGAACACGCCGTTCTTCAAGCTCCAGGTCGATCCGTACAAGCTCGACGAGGTGACCGGCGATCCCGCTGTTCGCACCGAGGTCGAGACCACGCTGAACAAGATCGAGCAAGCCGTCATGGCGGAAGTCGAGGCTGAGGGCTACAGGCCGGCGCTGTTCGAGGCCATCAAGCAGCTCGTCATCGCCGGCAACGCCCTCGTCTACCTTCCGCCTGACGGCGGCATGCGGGTCTACAAGCTGGACCGCTACGTCCTCAAGCGTGACCCCAGCGGGCGCATGATGAAGATCCTGCTCAAGGAGCAGATCGCGCCGGCGGCTCTGCCTGACGAGCTCCGGGCTCTCATCCCTGACGCCAAGGGGCCTGAGGACACCGTGGATGTGTACACCTGCATCCACCGGATCGACGACAAGCGGTTCGAGGTGTACCAAGAGGTGGCTGGCGAAGTGGTCGATTCGACCATGGGCGAGTACACCGAGGACACCCTGCCCTACCTCGCGCTCCGCATGGACGAGGTGACCGGGGAGAGCTACGCCTACGGCTACGCCACCCAGTACCTGGGCGACCTCAAGTCCCTCGAGGGCCTTTCGCAGGGCCTCGTGGAGGCGGCTGCCATGGCCTCCAAGTGCCTCTGGCTCGTTGACCCTGCGTCCCCCACCAGGGCGCGCACGCTGGCCGACAGCCCCAACGGAGCCATCCGCGAGGGGCGTGAGCAGGATGTCTCCATGGTGACCATGGGCAACAAGGCAGCCGACATGCGGATCGCCTTCGAGGCAGCCGGCCAGATCCGTGACCGCCTCGGCATGGCGTTCCTCATGTCCACTGGGCTCCAGCGCAAAGGTGAGCGCGTGACGGCGACTGAGTGGCGGGTGCTGTCCGAGGAGCTCGAGAGCGTCCTCAGCGGCTCCTACGCGGCCCTCAGCGCCAGCATGCAGCTCCCGCTCGTGACGCTGATCATGGACCGCATGACCCGTGAGCGGCGGCTGCCCAAGCTGCCGAAGGACATCGTTCACCCCAGCATCGTGACAGGAGTCGAGGCGCTGGGGAGAGGGGCTGACCTGATGAGGCTGGACCAGTTCATCGCTGGAGCCATGCAGCAGGTCGGACCCGAAGTACTGGCGCAGTTCATGAACATGGGTGACTACCTCGCCCGCCGCGCCACTGCTCTGGGCCTGGTCACCGATGGGTTGATCAAGTCGCAGGAGCAGATCGAGGCCGAGCGCCAGCAGATGATGCAGGCGCAGATGGTCAACCAACTCGGCCCGGACGCCATGAAGCTCGCGGCCCAAGCATCACAACAGGAGCAGCAAACCGATGGGTGAAACCCACAGCGTCAGCATCAGCAGCGACGGTCCCTCTGGACCCGAAGCCCCCAACGCGCCGGCCACCGAGGCCACCAGCAACAGCGAGGGCTTCGTCAACCTGCCGACCGACCCGCAACCGAAAGAAGAGCAGGTCGCGCCTGAGCGCCCTGGATGGCTGGATGACAAGTTCGAGTCGCCTGAGGACCTCGCGCGTGCCTACGCGGAGCTCCAGTCCCACATGGGTCAGCAGGAGGCAGAGGCCCCTGAGGTTGAGGACAGCGCCCCTGAAGTTGGCGTCGGCACTCAAGCCCTCGAGCCCTTCGCTGAGGAGTACTACTCGACCGGCGCACTCTCTGAGGAGAGCTTCACGCAGCTTGAGGGCATGGGTCTCAGCCGGGATCTGGTCCAAGCCTTCATGGAAGGGCAGCAGGCTGTCCAGGCAGCAGAGGTCAACCAGATCTTCGCTCAGGTCGGTGGTGAAGAAGCGTATGGCGAGGCTCTGGCCTGGGCGGCGCAGAACATGAGCCCCGAGGAGATCGTGGCCTACAACGAGCAGGTGGAGAGCGGAGACCTCACCACGGCGACCGTTGCCGTTCGCGGCCTCATGGCTCAGTACCGCCAAGGCTCCCCCGCCGGCACTCGCGCCAACCTGCTGCCCAGCGAGCCCGTTGGCCCTGGTGGCCTCGCGCCCTACGAGTCCGTTGCTCAACTCATGACCGACATGAGGAGCAAGGAGTACAAGACCGACCCCGCCTTCCGCGCCCGCGTGCAGGACAGGCTCTCCCGTTCCAACGTAATGTGATGCACGCTGCCCGCCTCTGGCCCGTTCTCCTCGTCCTCCTTCCTTCCTGCATCGGCGCCCAGCTCGCTGAGACCGAGGGGCGCATCGTTGAGGCGCTTCAGGACTCGCAGGTGGCCACCTTGGATGCCTACGCTGACCACAGCGACGGCACCATCACCGCAGAGGAGCTCGACGAGGAGCTTGAGGACATCCGCGAGGAGCGGGACCAGACGGTGGCAGATGCGTGGGGTGAGCTGGAGGACCATGTGAAGACCGAGGTCGAGCGTGTGCAGATGACCGCGAAGGCTGCCGCTGGTGGGATCCTTGGCGGTGGTCACCTTGTGGACCTGCTGGCTGCCGTTGGCGCATCGATCGCCGGCGGTGCCTACACGACCAACCGCATGCGCGACAGCAAGCGCCGCATGCGCGGTGAGCCTGTAGGCCAACAGACGAACGCCTGACATCGAGCATCGATGTCTGTCCCGGCCCGCTTCGGCGGACAACCGGCTGCTCCAGGCGATGGAGTAGGTGTCAGGAGTGACGGGACCCTTCAGGGTCAAACCTTCTTTCACTGACAAACGAACACAGGAGCAATCCAATGGTCGATGTTTCGAGGCTGGGTCAGGACCTGGCCGATGGCGATGCCAACGTCAACTTCCTCAAGGTCTGGGCCGGCGAGATTCTCGCCACCTTCCAAGAGGCCAACAAGTTCATGCCTCTCACCATGTCGCGCACGATCTCGACTGGTAAGAGCGCCACCTTCCCCGTCATCGGGACCGCAGCGGCTCACTGGCACACGCCGGGTGAGTCCGTGATCACTGATCAGGACGCGGACGGCCCCGCTAACTACCTCAGCAAGATCAAGGTCACCGAGCGGGAGATCTTCATCGATGACTGCCTCGTGTCGAGCGTCCTTGTTGACGACCTCGATGCGATGAAGTCGCACTGGGACTACCGCAGCGAGTACTCGTCCGCCGTCGGGCGTGCGCTTGCCAAGGAGGCCGATGAGCACATCCTTGCGACGATCTACGCTGGAGCCACGGCTTCGGCCAACATCTCTGGCGTCACCGCTGCTGGCAAGCAGATCACGGACGCTGATGCGGACACCAACGTGGACAGCCTGATCGACTCGGCCTTCACGATCGCTCAGACGTTCGACGAGAACGACGTGCCCTCTGACGAGCGGTACTTCGCTGTCAAGCCGGAGCAGTACTACCTGCTGGCCGACAAGACGGACCTCGTCAACCGCGACTTCACCTCTGGTAACGGCGACTTCGCTGACGGCAGCGTGATGAAGGTCGCAGGTATGCAGATCGTCAAGACCAACAACTTCGGTACTGGCGATCTGTCGGCGGCTGCGGACGGTGGCGCCAAGAACGATGTCTTCGGCGGTTCTGGCGTTGGCTACAACGGCAACTGGTCGAACATCGTCGCTCTCGGCTTCCACCGCAGCGCCGTTGGCACCGTGAAGATGGCGGACCTGTCCGTGGCGACCGAGTACCAGCTCGAGCGCCTGAGCACGCTGATGCTCGCCAAGTACGCGATGGGGCACAACTACCTCCGCCCGGAGGCGTGCGCGCTCATCAAGACCGCCTGACGTTCATGGGGTGGCCTCTGGCCACTCTGTGTGATGCTTCTGGCCGGGGGTCCATTCGTGGGCTCCCGGCCTTTCCCCACCACTAGAGCATGAGCAACTTCACGACCGAGCTTGAGGCCGTCAACACGATGCTGTCGGCAGTCGGCAGCCAGCCAGTCAGCAGCCTGGACGCTGGAGCTGAAGTCGCCATCGCCAAGAACATCCTGCGGGAGACGCGCCGAGAGGTGCTCTCGCGGGGCTGGTCCTTCAACTACGAGACCGAGGTCAAGCTGACCCCCGTGGGCGACCAAGTCGTGCTCGCGGAGACGGTGCTGCGGATCGATGGATCCACTGGCCACAACAGCAACCTCGACCTGGTCCAGAGAGGCACGCTCCTCTACGACCGCAAGGGCCACACCTACTCGATCACCAACACGGTGACCGTGGACATCATCTACAACCTTGAGTGGACCCAGCTCCCCGAGGTGGCTCGTCGCTACATCATGATCCGCTCTGCGCGGGTCTTCGCTGACCGTGTGGTGGGCTACGGCCCCCAGCACAACTTCACGCTGGCGGACGAGTACCAAGCTCTCACGGACCTCAAGGACGCCGAGGGCGACACGGCTGATCACAACTACCTCACCGGGAACAACGATGTGTACCGCGTGGTGGCCCGACAGAGCGTGAGCCGCAAGATCCGCTACTGATGGGGCTGATCACACACTCCACCGACAGCATGGTCGGGGGTGTCAGCCAGCAACCGCCGACGCGGCGCTTCGCCTCCCAGGCTGAGGTGCAGGAGAACGCCCTTGGCACCATCATCGAGGGGCTCCGAAAGAGGCCCCCTACGGAGCATGTGGGTGAGCTCGCAGCAGCCTTCACTGGCGCTGTCGCCTACCACACGATCAACCGTGACGCTACGGAGCGGTACGTCGTGGCGGCCCAGGACAAGAGGCTGAAGGTCTATGACCTCGCTGATGGATCCGTCAACACCGTCTACGACATCAACGGCGATGTGGCCACCTTCGGGGCCGGCGGTGACTTCGACTACTTGGCGACCTCTGACCCCGTCAACGACCTCGAGTTCCTGACGATTGCCGATGCCACCATCATCGTCAACAAGGCCATCCAACCGAAGATGGACGCGGCCACCACGACCGACCGTGGCTTCGAGGCGCTGGCATTCGTCAAGCAGGGTAACTACAGCACCGACTACGAGCTGACGGTGGACACACGCACTGTCACGGTCACGACAGGAGACAGCAGCAGCGCAGCCAATGAGCCAGGGATCCAGACGAACTACATCGCGTCCCTTCTGGCTGATGCACTCACCTCCGGTTCGGTTGTGGGTGCAAATGGTGTCACTGTTGCTACTAGCGGCGCTGCTCTGGGTACTGCGGACTACGACATCGCCCGCGAAGGCAGCACCATCTGGATCAAACGGGACAACGGCGCGGACTTCGACATCAGCACCGATGACTCCGTTGCCAGCTCAGTCCTCGCGGTGATCAAGGACTCGGTCCAGACCTTCTCCGTACTGCCCACGGTTGCCCCCAACGGGTTCACAATCAAGATCGACGGAGTGCCCGATCAGGGCACCGTGGGCGCCACCGCCTACTACGTCCAGTTCGAGACCACGGACACCGATGCTGCTGCGTTCGGTGACGGCGTCTGGGAGGAGGCCGTGGCGGGAGGCATTGAGTTCAAGCCGAACTACGCCTTCATGCCGCACTTGCTGGTGCGCTTGGCCAACGGCGACTTCCTGTTCACTCAGGTGAGCGGGGCAGACCTCGGTGGCTCCATTGGCTCCACTGCGCCCTACACCGCACCAAAGTGGGGCGAGGTGGGCGCTGGTGACCTCGACAGCAACCCGCTGCCCGTCTTCATGGACACCAGCAGCGGCTCCGAGGCTGACGCCATCAGGGGCATCGCGTTCCACAAGGACCGTCTGGTCATCATGGCCGGCGAGACCGTGGTGATGTCCGAGGTCGGGCAGTACTTCAACTTCTTCCGAACCACGGTCACCACGCTGCTGGACTCCGCACGCATCTCCGTTGCGGCCTCGAGCACCAGGGTCAACCTGCTGAACTACGCGGTGCCGCTGCGTGGCAACCTCGTGCTGTTCTCGTCTGCTGCACAGTTCCTGCTCCAAGGTGGACAGGACGGCACCATGACGCCCACCAACGTGTCCATCGCAGAGGTGAGCGCCTTCGAGAGCACCGAGGGTGTGCTGCCGGCGCTGTCCGAGCAGAGCATCTTCGCCGTGGGCACCAGGGGCGCCAATACGCAGGTGCGCGAGCTGTACGACGCGAGCTCCAACCGCCCCTCGCTGGATGCCGTTGACATCACGGGGCAGGTGCCCAGCTACATCGTCGGCGCTACGGAGCAAATGGTGGCCTCCCCCACCGAGGACTGCCTTGTGCTGCGAGCGGCTGCCTCGGACACGCTGTACATCTACAAGTGGTTCATCAACGGCGGCGAGCGTGCTCAGTCGGCCTGGTCGAAGTTCATCATCGGCGGCACTGGTGTCGAGGTGCTCAACGTGGACTGGGTGGACCAGTACCTCTACCTCGTGACCCGACGCGGCTCCGAGACTTGCTTGGAGCGCATGGACTTCGAGCCGTTCCTGACGGACACCGGAGAGACCTACAGGGTGCATCTGGACCGCAGGGTCACCGAGGGCAGCACTGGCGTGTCCTCCAGCTACGACGCCGGCACCAACGCCACCACGTTCACCCTGCCCTACGACCTGGGTACGGCCGTGACAATGCAGGTGGTCACCCGCACCTCCGGGGGGACCCTTGGTGGCCAGAACCTGCCGGTGACGGCGACTGGCACTGACACGGTGACCGTCAGCGGCGACAAGACCAGCACCCCGGTCTACATCGGGGAGCAGTACACGCTGAAGTACGAGTTCTCCGAGCTGCACCTTCAACGAGGCAAGAACAGCTACAACGCCGAGCCGATCACTGCTGCGAGCCACAGGGTCCGCTATGGGCGTCTGAACTACGGCGAGACCGCGTTCTTCAGCGTCAAGGTCACGGCCAAGGGTGGCACCCCGGACACCTACGTCTTCAACGGCAACCTGCTGAACGAGCCTGAGACGCAGTTGGGTGTCATTGGCCTGTACGACGGGCACTTCCAGTTCCCGGTGATGGCTGACCACGACAGGGTCACCATCGAGCTGGAGAACGACAGCCCGCTGCCCTCGAGGTTCCTCTCCTGCGAATGGGAGTCCTTCTACCACTCCCGTGTGGGCATGAGGTCGCGCTTCTGATGGCGCTGGTCCGACTGTCACAGGAGTCGGACATCGAGGATCTTGAGGGGCGGATGCGTACCGCTGACCTCGTGGAGCTCAAGGCCCACGGCGTCCAAGCGCGCTCCGCTCTCCGTGTGGGGCTGGTGATGTCGAAGCCCTGCTTCAGCATCGAGCACAAGGGTCGCTGCATCGGCATGTTCGGTGTCACCCCTGAGCCCGTTGATCCGCAGACGGGCCTGGTGTGGCTACTGGGCTCCGACGAGATCCAAGACATCAGCCGTCAGTTCCTGCGTGAGAGCAGGGAGTGGCTTGAGCGCATCGGCAGCCAGTACGAGCTGCTGACCAACGTCGTCCACGAGGACAACCACTTGCACCACAAGTGGCTCCGGTTCCTTGGCTTTACCTTCATTCGTAGGGAGAAGCCGTTCATCGAGTTCGCGAGGATTCCCTGATGTGTCTACCCCAGGCAATTGCCACCGCTGCCGGCATGAAGCTGTCGGGTGCGGCCTTGGCCATGGCGAACGCGCAGTTCGCGATGAGCGCCCTGACCATCGGAGCGCAGTTCCTAGGTCAGCAAAAGCAAGCCGATGCGCTCTATGAGCACCAAGAGCGTCAGGGCGAGCGCCAGCGGCAGATCGCGGCGGACGCAGCGCGGCACCAGTACATGGGGCTGCTGAAGCGCCAGAGCCAAGCCAAGGAGGCTGCTGCTCAGGATGTGCAGTCGGCCCTCAGCAAGACCATGCAAGCCAACGCCGCTGGGCGTGTGGCTGCTGCTGCCGGTGGTGTCTCTGGTGCTTCAGTGGACGAAGGGGTCTCTGAGTTCGGGCGCCAGTTCGAGCAGTACACCGCGAACCGCATGACCAACCTGAGCTGGGAGGAAGACCAGATCTTGGCCTCCATGGCCGGCGTTGAGGCGCAACAGGCCGGGCGCTTCGAAGCGTCCATCGGCAACCCGATCGCACAGCCGAACGTCTTCGGCGCTCTGACCCAGATGGGTGCGTCTGCATTCGATGCTGCTGGCTTCTGGGGTACGCAGTTCTGATGAGGCCCCAAGTTCAACTCAACCTAGGTGTGCCGGGGCTCCGACCCACGGCGAGTCCGGTGGACACCTACTATCAGCCCAACGAGGTGCCTGATGGTGATGCCATTGACAACGGGTGGCTCCAGGGCGCCAAGATGCTCGAGGCGCTGTCGCCCTCGATCGCCAAGTTCCTACAGGATCGCGAGAAGGCTGATCGCGAGCGCATGCCCCAAGAGGCAGAGGCTGCCGTTGGTGCCTTCAAGGGTGACCTGAGCATCCTCAAGCAACTGCCGAGCATGACGCCTGAACAGGCAGATGCTTGGTTCGAGACGAACAAGGGTGCCTTCGGTAACTACCCGCTGGACTACCAGAGCCGGCCGGACTTCATCCTCAACTTCCAGACCTTCGCTGGGCGCCGCTGGGCACGCGAGGGCAAGGTGGCAACGGATCGCGCCGGCAACCCTGCGACCTACCGCGAGGCTCTGTACAGCCGCATGGACGAGTTCGCGGACCCGGACACCGATATCGAGGGTCAGCTCGCGGCTCTACGCAACTCGGTGTTCGAAGGCATCGAGATGAACGAGCGGGGCCAGCAGTGGCGCCTCGGCGTCCTGGATGCGCTGACGCCTGTGGAGCGCGAGTTCAGGCAGGTGGTCTCCCACCAGCAGCAGAAGCACCGTGGCGAGCGCATGGCTGAGTCTGTGGTTGGCGAGCTGTACCAAGGGTTCAACCAGTGGAACCGCAGCCGCGTCGGATCTGGCGACGAGCCGGCGGTCGAAGGTGAGACCAATGCGGAGCGTAAGGATCGCGAAGCCCGCAACGAGGCCCGCCGGGCCATCGAGGCAGATGCGGAGCAGTCTTTCGAGGAGCTCATCAAGAACGTCGTCGGTGGCTACACCAGCGTCGGTGGCAAGGACCGCAACAAGCTGATCACCGAGGCGATCGAGATGATGGCCCGTGACGTTCAGGACGACGAGAACGACGGCCTCGAGGTCACCGACTTCATCGCTTGGGTTGGCGAGCTCCAGTTCGAGGACGGCAAGTCGCTCGAGGCAGATCCGTTCTGGAGGGAGCGGCTGCGGGAGATTGAGGACGACATGTACATGCGTGGCAAGCGCATGGACAAAGAGGGCGACCAGCTCACCCTCAGCGAGGTGACCTTCAAGGTCAGAGGCCCGCTGCTGGAAATGCTGCGCGACAGCGATGCCAGCACGGTCGAAGAGGCGCTGAATGCCCTCAACGGAGGCGAGGGCGAGAAGATGGTTGCCGAGGAGCTGGAGAAGGCGGGGCTCGATGCCGGCTTCCTGTCCACGATCATCTCCGACCAAGCTCAGAGCTACGTCGATGGGCGCAGCCAAAGGTCGGGCCGGTTGAACAGCACCAACCAAGCGATGCTCGACGACTTCTACAAGCGTCTGGCCACCGAAGGACCCACGGCTGCACTTGAGTCAGCACTGAAGGACGCTACGGTCATCGAGGCCCTGGGAGGCGCTGGACCCAACGGCCAGTGGGGTGCTCTGTGGGATGCGTTCACCGCCGACAAGGCCAAGGGACGGCGGGACAGCTCGTACACCGATGCTGTCCAGATGGCCATGGACTCCGTCATGCCGGAGGCAGATCTACGGCTCTTCCCTGATGCGGAAGCGAACGAAATCCGACAGGCTCGTATGCTCGCCCGCGAGCGGCTTGACGCAGCGTTGGCTGCCGAGACGGACCCGGAAAAGCGGGAAGCCTTGAGGCGCACCCTTGGGCAGCAGATTGGCGCTCAGATCAGGAGCAGCGAGGACTTCCAATATCTCCTGGATCAGTCTTACGACCGCCAGCCTGAGCTCCTTGTTGATGCCTCCAAAGCCGTCACCTCTCGCCTTGATTCGATGGTGGAGGCTTTCCTTCCGAGGGTCCTCACGCAAGACGATGGGGTTGGCGGGCTAATTCGCGTCCCGGCTCCTCCCGAGAACGAAGGGCGGCGCCAGATTGCTCGAGCCCAGCTCCGCAGCGAACTTGTGGAAAACACAAGTAGGCTTCTCGACTTCTACGCGGGCGAGAGAGACTCACGCACGCGCAACGCCATGATCCAGCGGGACCTTGAGCTGGGCAACCGCGAAGCCGGCGTGCGGCCCATGCACATGCTGGTCAAGGACTACTTCCGACCGCAGGAAGACCCTCAGCCCGAGGCACCCCCGGACACCCGAGACACCAACGCCATCCGCGTCAGCCGTGCGGAGGATCGACTGGAGGGGCTTCGAGCAAGTCGCAACGCCGTCGATGGCACACGCCTCGAAAGCCTAGGAGGCACCGTGCCCTCTGACATGGAGTCTGAGGTGATCGACGCCATCAGCGGTGGCCGTATGGCGCTTCAGCTTCTTGGGTCACCCAAGCTCGATGCCTTTGGCGAAGGGCTGAAGAGCGTCCACGGGACGCGCATGGCTCCGCGCCAAGCCATGCGGCTTGACTCTTACGGGCGACCTTACTACGAAACTACGCTGCATCAGATCGGCGCGCACTACCCGTCGAACAACCGAGTGACCCGCATCTACGCCTCGGCTCTCCTGGCTGACCCTTCGGCCAACAAGCAGCCAACGCACTGGCGCGACAACGGTGACTACGTCTCCGATGTCGGCGTTGACTTCAACGAGATGGCGGCGATGCCCGCGTCGTTGCTGGGGCACCTCAAGTTCGCTGTGGTGCAGGACGGCATCAGCTTCCGCGAGCTCGAGAAGGGCCAGATCCGCGAAGGCACGAAGCTAGAGAAGATCTTTGGCGCCAAGAGCGAGTGGCCCATTGATGTCATGCACATCGGCCCTCAGGCGCCCAAGGAGTTTGAGGCCGCGTTTGCCGAATGGGCGAACGAGAGCACCCGAGCCAACAGTGCCTACCAGAAGGCGATGCTCGCGTTGGGCATCTTGCCTGACGAGAAGCTCAGTGACGGCAGCGGTGCGACCCAGGGCGACAAGTTCATGAAGATCCTCAAGTCGAACTACGACACCCGACGAGAGGCCATGGACGACCAGATGCTGCTGAACATCCAGCGTCCGTACAGCTCGTTCAGCCGCATGACCACGGGTGAGCGCATCTACAGAGACGTTCGCGAGGGCGTCACCCTGACGAACAAGAAGGCCGCTGATGGCGACTACGATTCCCTGATCCACAGCCCTGCTGTGCGATACGTCCTTGAGCAAGAGAAAGCGTTCCTGAGCGACGACTGATGGCTGAACCTATCTGGGAAGACCCGTTTGACGACGGGTTCTTCGATGTACCGGGGCAAGCCGCTGCCTCGATGGGTCCAGGCATTCAGGAAGAGGACGACGACGGCTGGTTCCTCGACACGCTCGCCGCTGTGCCTCGAGGTCTGGCGGGGGCTGCTGAGTCTGTGCTGGAGCTGGGCAACCTTGTCGGCTTCGACTACGACCTCCCAGACAACTTCGGCCTGGGCCACAGCACCTCGCTGCCCGGCAGCATGCTGGAGGGCACCACGCAGTTCCTCGCTGGCTTCATCCCCATCGGTGGGCAACTGAGCCGTCTGGGTACTGTTGCCAAGGCGAGCTCCGCAGCCGGAAAGGCCAACCGGCTCATGCAGCTCACGGCGAAGGTCGCGGGCAAGGAAGGGAAGCTAGCGCACTACGGCAAGACCATGGCGCAAGGTGCCATGGCGGACTTCCTTGTCTTCGCAGAGGACGAGGCCAGGCTGTCCAATGCGCTGCTGGAGATCCCCGGCCTCGAAGAGAACGACATCCTCCAGTTCCTCGCTCAGGACGATGAGGACGGTGCGCTCGAATCCAGGCTCAAGAACGTCCTCGAGGGAGCGGGAGCGGGCCTTGTCGTTGACAGCTTCATCAAGGTGCTCAAGGGCATCGGGCGTCGCTCGAAGATCCTCAAGAGCAATGAGGCTGCTGCGACCAAGCGCAAGCTGCTGGAAGAGAACGAAGCCTACATCGAGGTCGCAGCGCGAGAAGGCATTGCCGACCGTGCCCCCAGCGACTTCGAGATTGACCGTGAGGCCGGGGAGATCTCTCAGGAGACGGGCGTTGCGAACTTTGGGCCTGAGGCTCGAATGATCCGCCAGGATGGTGAGGCGGCAATCGACCTGCTCGCGGAGGCTGAGGCCCTTGTGCCAAACCCGCTGAGGAAGCGTGGTGCGGACAACCTGTTCCGGCGTCTGGAGCTTGAGGCCAATAAGGCTGGAGGGGATGCGCGCTCAGACCTGAGCGGCGTGCGGAAGTTCGTCGAGCTCATGGGAGACGAGTACTTCGACGACATCGGCATCTCGATCCACCGCAACCTAAGCGCCGCTGGCAGGTACGAGTTCGCCTCGCGCATCATGCGGCTTGCTACCCGCACGGTCAGTAATGGCAACCTCGAGCGGACGACCATCCATGAACTGTGGCACCACCTGAGCGACAACCTTCCTGCACGAGACGTAGATGCTGTTTTCACGGCATACGGCAAGGCTCTCGACGCGGAACCTGCCTTCAAAGAGATCCAAGGTCTCCAGTCTCGAGAGCTGACCCAAGAGAAGTACCTCGAACTCGTCGAGAAGTACGGGGAGAAGGAAGTGCGCCGCTTCCTTCAACGGCGCTCAGACGTTATCGGCATGTACGAGGTCTACTACACAGATGAGACCTACCGCCTTAGCAACACTGACGAGTGGTTCGCGGAGACGCTGACCGACGTAAGTCAAAACCGCCTAGACCGCCTTGAGGGCATGAGCCCGACTGGCACCGTCCGCCGAATCTTCCAAGATCTGGCCGTCGTCATGGCGGACCTCTTCGTCTACGCGAAGGAGAAGCTGGGATTCGCGGGACCTCAGCAGAGGATCTTCAACGACTTCCTCAAGGGCAAGCGCCTCAAGCGACAGGGCGTTGGCGGCCTGTACGGCTCGGACCTTGCCGAAATGGCCGATGACGCACTCGGCGGCGCAGGGCGAAGTGCCGACGAGGTGGCCAGTGGTGCCGCTAGAGCCGATGAGCCCACCGCTCCCGGTGTGGCTCCTGAGCCTGAGATCCCCACTGCGCCGCAGACGCTCGAGCAGGAGTTCCCCGAGCTCGTCGCTGCTGACTACAGGTCACTTCAGCGCGAAGCCAAGCAGCGGGGCATCAAGGCCACTCAGAAGGCAGAGGCGCTGCGTGAGCAGCTTGCGGAGGCTAGGCGCACTGAGGCCCAACGTGGCCCTGAGACGAAGGCCGACGTTCTTGAGCGCGAGGCTGTCGAGAAGGAAGCAGAGCTCGTCGCTAAGTACGGTTCTGTCGAGGCAGCGCCGAAGGGCAAGCGAAGCAACCTAAGGGGCCTTCAGAACAAGGCGCGGCGAAGGCGGACAGCAGAGCGCATCGCTGGTGTCGCCAGCCCTGAGGCTGTCGGTGGCTTGAGCCCTTTCCAGGTCCGCGTCCGCGACCTCGCTGAGGAGACCGTTGAGCACGGGAGTCTGACGCGCGAGGAATCGATCCAGATGGTCGAGCTGCTGGACGAGGCAGCCGAGAACGGTGAGGACTTCCTCGAGAAGATCAGCGGGGTCATCAACACTGCGACCTTGAGCTCCAAGGCGAACCGGATGATGGCCATCCTGTACAGCCAGCAGAAGACCATCAACAACGCCGTGGACCACCTCGGTAACCCGATCAAGAAGGGTGAGTTCGATGAGGCCACTGCACAAGAAGCCGGTCTGCGGATGTGGGCTGACATGTGGGGACGCCGGCCTGAGGAGGTCGCGCAGTGGATGGAGCGCACTGCGATGTCGATTGGCGAGGACAGCCTCAACGTCCAAGGCTTCCTGAAGTACCTCGATGTCCACCTCGACAACCTCGAGGCGCTGCACCGCGCAGCCAAGGGCAACACGCAGGAGATGAGCCGCCTTGGCCTGACGCAGGACCAGGCGCTCGAAGCCTTTGGCAACGCCTACCGCCAGTCGTCTGCGCTCTTCAAGGGCTTCGGTGCCATGCGCCGCGAGACAGGCCGTGCGCTGCGTAGGTTCCACACCAAGGCCAGCCGGATCATGACGCCTGAGATGCTCGACGCGAGCATCAAGGACATGGGTGGCCGCGATCTGCTGCTCGAGCAAGGCGACAAGCTGTTCGAGATGCGGAACATGGCGGGCAAGAACAACATGGCTGCCATCCGCAGGCTCGAGCGGTTCGACAAGCGAGCTCGCGCGACCTTCATGTTGAACGAGTACTTCGTCAACATGGTGCTGTCGGCGTTCAGGACCCTGAGCACCAACACCATCGGCAACTTCGCCACCACGGTCTACGGCCCCATCGAGGCGCTGATGGGCGCACGGCTCAAGCAGGGCATCGGCACCCTTCGCGGCGAGAACACCGATGTGATGGCGGAGCAAGCCAAGCGTGCCTTGGACGAGATCCAGCAACTGTTCGTCCAGTTCACCGATGCGGGCAAGTGGAGCCTCAAGGCGCTGAAGAAGGGCGACTACATTCTCGATGGTGGTCAGTCGGCCGTCATGGATCTGCCCAAGCACATGAAGGACGCCTGGGGAGCCGAGAACCTGGGCTTCATCATGGGGCGCGAGCTGGACCCGGCGAAGGGCGTGGGGCTAGCCGTCGAACGCTTCGGCAAGATCCTCCGCATGCCCAGCCAGGGGCTGATGTTCACCGACGAGTTCTTCAAGCAGTGGAACTACCGCGCCTCGGTGGCGTCTGACCTGCTGCTCGAGGGGCGTAAGAAGCTCAAGGCAGAGGAGATCGACAACCTCGACGAGTTCGTGGACAAGGAGCTGTCGGCTCTTACGCGGCGCGGTCAGGCGCTGACGGAGCGCAACCTCCAGGCTGAGGCTGCCAAGCGATACCGGCCGGACGATCCGAAGTACCAGCACACCCTCGGCTTCGAGGAGATGCAGATCGACCAGGAGCAGTGGATCAAGAAGCAGTACGGCGACCCCGAGGTGCTCAACCGTGGAGCCATTGCTGACCGTGCGCTCCGCAAGGCTAGGGAGCGGACGTTCACCAACGACCTTGACCCGGACAACGGGTTCCTGTCGAGCCTAGGCACGACCATGCAGACCTTCGGAACCAAGCACCCGCTGTTCCGTCTGTTCGTGCCGTTCATCCGTACCCCGATGAACATCTTCATCTACGCGGGCCGGCGCACGGCTCTTCCCGTGGTCAACCGCGACCTGATCGCTGCCGGCGAGTACCTCTTCAAGGTGAGCTTCGGCAACAAGAAGGCGGACCAACTGCGCTCCAAGCTGGCTCAGGAGCTCACCTCGCAGGACGACTCCGTGAGGGCCGAGGCTGCTGGGCGCATGATGTCTGCGATCGGCTTCAGCACCGCGTTCTTCGGTGCGGCTGCTGCTGGCAACCTCACGGGCGCTGGCCCCAAGGACAAGGACCAGCGGAGCCTGATGCAGCAAGCAGGGTGGCAGCCCTACTCCATCAAGGTGGGCGACACCTACGTCAGCTACTCCAAGCTGGACCCGTTCGCCACCATCGCCGGCATCTTCGCGGACATGTTCGATGCTGCGAAGTACGCCGACAGGTCGCGCCAGAGCGAGCTGGAGATCGTGATGACGGCGGCTGCGGTGTCTCTGGCGCACAACGTGCAGTCGAAGTCCTACCTCCAGGGACTGGTGCAAGCCACAGGCATCATCAGCGACCCGGAGGTCAACATCCCGAAGACCGGTGGGCGCCTGGTATCGGCTCTGACTGTGCCGGCTCTGGTGGCGTCCTTCCGTGACGCAACGGACCCGAACATGCTCGAGGTCCGAGGCATGGCTGACCAGATGATCGCTCGTATCCCTCTGCTGGGTTCGGCAATGCTGGATCCGCAGCGAACGGTCCTTGGCGAGCCGGTGGACAAGAAGACCTTCGGTGGCGTCGAGCGGGAGTTCGCAGATGTCGGCGGTGCCTTCCTGCCCATGGTGATCAACCGCTCCACGGATGACGTTGTCTCTGCGGAGCTGGCGGCACTGGCCTACCCCTTCAGCAACCCTGGCGAGCAGAAGTACGGGACGCTGCTGACGGACCATGTGAACGCCAAGGGCCAGACGGCCTACGACAGGTGGATGGAGCTCGTCGGTGAGGTGAAGCTGGGCTACGGCACCAAGCGCAACGTCCGCCAGACCCTGCGCCGACTGATCCAGTCTTCTGCCTACCAAGGTCTGCCCAAGGACGGCGTCGATGAGCTGGACGAGGATTCGCCGCGAGTCATCCAAATCAACCGCGTCCTACGCCGCTACAGGGCCGCTGCCCTCAGGCAGATGCTCCAAGAGTTCCCTGACGTTCGCGCTCAGGCACGCAACAAGACTGTCGCAAACCAAGCCCTGCGCCGAGGTGTGGGCACCGATGTTGTCCGCAACCAACTGTTCCCCCTGGAGTGACCCATGCCCCTGAGCTACTCGACCTACACAGGTGACGCGAGCACGACGAGCTTCGCGATCACCTTTGACTACCTACCGGAGACGGTAGTGGTCAGCGCCACGCCCGCGGGCATCCTCGTCTACCTAGACGATGTGAAGCAGACGAGCGGCTACAGCCTCGTCGGCACCAACATCGTCTTCGGTGCGGCCCCTGGATCCGGTGTGGACATCCGCATCGTCCGCTCCACTCCGCGAGGCAAGGGCGACCGCCTGGTGGACTACGAGGACAGCACCACGCTCACCAGTGCCCTGCTGGACACCTCGGCCCTCCAGCTCCTGTACATCGCTCAGGAGGCGTTCGAGCAATCGACCAGCGGTGGTGGCGCTACGCCCACCTACCTCCCCTACTCGCTCGCGCTGCGTGCGTGGGATGCACAGAGCCAGAAGGTGTCGAGGGTGGCCACGCCTGTTGCGGGCACCGATGCGGTCAACAAGACCTACGCGGACGACGGCTTCCTGCCCTACGACACCAGCGCCGGCACCTACGACGCAGCGCGCTCCGGGGCGAACAAGAAGATCGACGGCGTCGAGGATCCTCAGGGCAACCAACAGGCCGCCACCAAGAAGTACGTCGATGACATCGCGCAGTTTGGTGTCGCTGGTGTGCCTCAGTCGTTCAAGTTCACCGCGAATGGGTCTACGAACAGCTTCACGCTCACCAATGCACCCTACGCGGAAGCTGAGATGCTGGTCGTGGGACTGGACGGCGTGCTCCAGCTCCCTGTGGACGACTACACGGTGACGGGTGGAGCGGTGAACTCAGAGCTGGTGTTTGACGTTAACCCGTTGAACGGCCAGGTCATCAACGTGCTGAACTTCGGCAGGGCTCGCTTCATCGACAGCGCCCTGCTCGAGGACGACAGCATCGCGACCGCGATGATCCAAGACTCGGCTGTCACGACCGCCAAGATCGCTGACACCGCTGTCACCACTGCGAAGCTGGCGGACACCGGGGTGACCACAGCCAAGCTCGCGGATGCCAACGTCACGACTGCGAAGATCGCAGATGCGAACGTGACGACGGCGAAGCTGGCCACCGATGCGGTCACCGAGGCCAAGATCGCAGACGACTCCGTGGACTTCGCGCGGCTGAAGGACACCGACTTCCTCGCAGCAGCGAACGCCGGCGCAACGGCCCAGGTGCTGCGGGTGAACGATGGCAGCGCGGACCTGAGCCTGGGCACGCTGGCTTCAACGGACATCACGGACTTCAACCTCGCTGTTACGTCGAGAGCGCTCTCAGACTTTGCTCCTGCAACGAGCGACGTGAGCATGGGCAACGCCAAGCTGACGAACCTTGGGGAGCCCACGGCCGATCAGCACGCTGCGACGAAGGCATACGTCGATGTCAACACGCAGTCGGCCATGAAGGGCACGCTGATCACAGATGTGACCCTTGGAGGGGCTGCCACCTCCTTCACCGTTGAAGGCTGGCTTGATGACAGCAAGTACCTCTATTACGAGATGCACTGCATCGGCTTCCGCGTTGCTGGCAACGGTGCCGCCATCGGCTTCCGAACGAAGAACTCAGGAGGCTCCTACCCTAACGGATCGGGTAACTATGCTGTTAACGGACGGGGGTTTGCCGCTTCACAGTCCGCTGTCGCGAGGAACTGTCTCGCCACCACTGCGTTAAGCAGTTCCACAGCAACCGGAAGCGGTTATGTGAACTTCGTTCTTAGGCTGCCCGATAACAACTCGCTCGTGCCGTCCAACAAAACGATCGAGTCGAGAGGCTCTTCAAAGACGGCGCTGAGTGGCACCTTTGGCGTGTTTGGGGACGGTACCAAATCCTGGGACATCGCCAACATTGCGCTGCACAGCACAGGACTTATTTCGGGGATCCGATTCGTACCAATCGACTCGGTAACGGACACATCCGCCTTAGGCACCATTCGCCAAGGTGCCCGTGTTCTTGTCTACGGCTACGAGGGCCTCTCCTGATGGTTACGAAGATGCGAGTGGCTGGGGTTGAGTTCCCCGGCATGTTGGTCCCGATCGGTGCCATCCTGGCCTACAGCGGCGCCTCTGCGCCTTCTGGCTGGGTGCTGTGCGACGGGGCCGCGATCAGCCGAACGACCTACGCCACGTTGTTCGCCAACATCGGCACCAACTTCGGCGCAGGTGACGGCTCAACGACCTTCAACGTGCCCGACCTCCGTGGCCGCGTCATCGTGGGCAAGGACGACATGGGCGGAGCTGCGGCCTCGCGTGTCACCACTGGAGGCGAGGGTCTCAACGGTGCCAGCTTGGCTGCTGCGGGCCAACGGATCGTCGAGTCCGACGCCAGCAAGGATCACGGTGTGGTCTTCAACTTCATCATCCGCGCGACCGCGACTGACTGATGACTACACAGGACGACCTCTTGCTCGCCATCGGCCGGCTCGAGGGAAAGGTGGACAGCATCCTCGCGACCATGAGGGTCCACCAGGATCAGCTCGACAAGCTAGACAGGCGAGTGCGCTCGCTGGAGGGCGGTCGAGCTTGGGCGATGGGCATGGCTGCCGCCGTGTCCGTCATCACTACCTTCGGCATCAAACTCTTCAGCATGTGACATGGCTCTCGTAACAGGCAACATCACCGCCGTCAGGGGTCTAACGACAGACACCGCCGGTCCCCCTATCATCGCGCAACGCAAGCGTGACGAGACTGGAGCCATGCAAGCCAAGTGCATTGTCGGCTCAGGCACGGTGGCACTCCAAGGCCGACTGTCGGACCAGTTCAGCTTCATGGACCTGACCGATGGTGGCGCAGAGTTCGTGCTCACCGCAGGAGACGAGAAGATCTTCGCGGACCTCCCGATCCTTCCCCAAGTAAGAGCCAGGGTCACAAGCGTTGACGCCAGCGGCTTGGGTACAGGCTTCTACATCTACGTCATGCAGTGAACCATGAGCAAAGTCCACATCCTCCTAGATACGACCGCGTCACCAGTGACCGAAGCTGGTGACACCGCTGGTGACGCAGTGTTCTGCCAGCACCTCTACGACGAAGCCGGCGCAGTCCAGTACCGAATCACGGCTGGATCCTGCACCGAGATCGAGCTCCAGGGGCGACTGCACCCGGACCTCGACTTCGTCGAGATCGCCACCTCTGGTGCCCTCAACGTCTCGACCACCGCTGAGGTGCTCCAGACCGGGGTCGCCGTCATGCCGCAGATGCGAGCTGTGATGAAAGGCGCCACTGGTGCATCGGTCATCGTGGGCTTCATGGAGTGAACCATGGCGAAGAAAGGTCTCTACGCGAACATCCACGCCAAGCGCAAGCGCATCGCAGCCGGCAGCGGCGAGCGCATGCGGAAACCCGGTGCCGCTGGTGCCCCCACTGCCGAAGCCTTCCGTGACTCGGAGAAGACCGTGAAGAAGAAGCGCAAGAAGAAGAAGGGCAAGAAGTCCGCCATGAAGCGTCGGGGCCTTGCCATCGCCAACGAGCAGATGCGCCGAGGCCGCACCGGGTACTGATGGACCTCAACAAGATCCTCGAGTCCCTGCACGGGGCTCTTGCCCAAGACCTCTTGGAGAAGGTCCAGAGCGGCGAGGCGACCGCTGCTGACCTGTCGGTGGCGCGTCAGTTTCTGAAGGACAACGGCATCGACAGCCTGGCCTTCGCTGACGCCCCCATCACCAACCTCGCCGCTGTCCTTCCGTTCGAAACCCCCGATGAGCCTGTGGCTCAGGCTGAGTAGCCATGCCCAAAAGCACACCCTCCCGACCCGTCGCCAAGACGCCCAGCGTCTCCAAGACGCCCCGCAAGGACCAGAAGAACCGACGCTCTCGGACGCGCACCGCGAGCACCAAGGCTCGCCGGCCCTCGACGAAGCCCAAGCGTGGCAAGCGATCTGAGCTGAAGATCAAGATCAAAGAGATCAAGTGACCCAGGTAGACCAGCGCCTCCACGGTCCTTCGGGGTTCAAGAACTTCCTGTACCTCGCCTGGGCGGCGCTGGGGCTGCCTGAGCCCACCAAGGTCCAATACGACATCGCGGAGTACCTCGCCGGCGGACCTCGGCGCACCGTGATCCAGGCGTTCCGTGGGGTGGGCAAGAGCTACATCACGAGCGCCTATGTGGTCTGGCGGCTGCTGCTGGACCCCTCGCTGAACTTCCTCGTCATCAGCGCCTCGAAGAACCGCTCTGACGACTTCAGCACCTTCACCCTCAGGCTCATCGAGGAGATGGGTGTCCTGACGGCGCACATGCGCCCCAGGGAGAACCAGCGGAACTCGAAGGTGGCGTTCGATGTCGGGCCGGCACCTCCGTCCCACAGCCCCTCGGTGACCTCCAAGGGCGTCTACTCCAGCATCACCGGAGCTCGCGCCTCGGAGATCATCTGCGACGACGTGGCTTCCTGGGCCAACAGCCAGACCCAGATGATGAGGGACAAGCTGGCGGCTGCAACGCAGGAGTACGAGGCGATCCTGAAGCCGGGCGGACGGATCATCTACCTCGGCACCCCACAGACGGAGCAGGACATCCTGCGCGAGCTGCCGGCCCGTGGATTCGAGACGCGCATCTGGCCCGCTAGGATGCCCTCTGAGCGACAGAAGGTCGGATACGGGCCAATGCTCGCGCCGATGATAAAGTCCAGCACAGAGGCTCCTGGGGCCCCTACAGACCCAGCTAGGTTCGATGCAGAGGATCTGATGGAGCGGGAGCTCGCCTACGGGCGCTCCATGTTCAACCTCCAGTTCATGCTCGACCAGAGCATGTCGGATCTGGACCGCTACCCGCTGCGGATCAACGACCTCCAGGTGGCTGACCTCGACAGCGACAAGTGCTTCGAGAAGTACATCTGGTGCAACGACCCGGACAAGGTCATCAACGACCTGCCCTGCGTCGGCTTCAACGGCGACCGCTACCACAGGCCCATGGCCACCGATGGCGAGCTGGTGCCCTACGAGACCAAGGTCATGGCCGTGGACCCGTCGGGCAAAGGCTCCGACGAGACCGCAGTGGCCGTCACGGCCTCCTATGCGGGACAGGCGTTCGTCCTGTGCTGCAAGGGGATCAAGGGTGGCTTCGGTGACGAGGTGCTCGAGGAGATCGCCCGCACAGCCAAGCAGTACAAGGTCAACCGGATCATCGTCGAGGAGAACCTCGGACAGGGGATGTTCAAAAGCCTGCTCCAGCCCGTGCTGGCCAAGGTGGGCTACCCCTGCTCAGTGGATCTGGTGCGGCACCACATCCAGAAAGAGAGACGCATCTGCGACACGATCGAGCCCCTGAGCTCCTCCCGCCGGCTGCTGATCGACAGGTCAGTCATCCAGAACGACTACGACAGCGTCCAGAGCATGCCAGCGGACCAGCAGCGGTCCTACATGCTGATGCACCAGTTCTCTCGCATCACCAGAGACCGAGGTGCCCTGAGGCACGACGACCGCCTAGACGCCCTTGCCATGGCCCTTGGGTTCCATGCCGACGCCATGGCCAGAGACAGAGACAAGGAGATGGCCGAGGTCCGTGCTGAAAGACACGCCAAGGTCCTCGAGGAGTTCCTGAACCCTGGTGCCAAGGGGTACACCCTCGGACACCGACCAAGACAACCCACATGGCTTACCTGAGCTGCCCTTGCCCCTTCTGTGGCCATGGGCGCACTGAGGTCCATGAGGCCCTCTGGGACGACCACTACAAGACCGTCAGAAGGATCCGTTTGTGCCCAAACTGCCACTACCGATGGTCCACCGTAGAGATCGACCACGACCAAGCTCAGGCCCTTGAACGGAAGTCTCTTCCCTCATGGAGGGAGGATAACCCAGAGGGTGAACAAAAGCCCCTTAGGTGACCTGAGCCTCTCTTATGCCACCAATGGATGAATGATGCCCCTACTGCCATTCTCGGGAGAGGTGATGGTGGCGGTATCGGTCACCATTGCCACTTAAGTACCCCAGCCCCAAAAGACCCATGCACATCGACACCGAGGCTCTCGCAGCCTTGGCCGGCCTGGAGCCGATGCCGAGACAGCCTCTCGCCATCAACCCTTGCCCGGAGGGCTACCAGCTCAAGGTCGTAGGCGGAAGCCTCATGTGTGTGCTTGAGGGTGCAGACGAGCTCGACCTCAGCCAAGCATCTGCCCTCCGTAGGCGCAGAAGCGTCATGAGGGCCATCCAGTCCATCAGGCAGCCCTCGGAAGCTGGGCCTCCCTCCCAGTCACCCGGAGGTACACCCTGATGGGCGACTGGCTCGTGGTGTACTGGTGCGACATCGTTGGCGTCGAGGACCCTTGGATCACTGGTGCCGAGGCCGCTGCCCTTGAGCCGGCCCGGATGATCACCGCAGGGTGGCTGGTGAAGGACACCGAGGACTTCTTGGTGATCGCAAGCACCCTCGAGGACGCAGAGGACGGGCATCTGGGCAACGTGAACTGCATTCCCAAAGGGGTCATCCGCAAGATCGAGACCGCACAGGGAGCCAACTGATGGCCGTGGAGTACAGAGGCGAGAAGTTCAGCGGCTACAACAAGCCCAAGCGCACCCCTGGCCACAAGACCAAGAGCCACGCGGTGCTCGCCAAGGTGGGAACGACGGTGAAGCTGATTCGCTTCGGCCAGCAGGGGGTCAGTGGTGCCGGCAAGAACCCCAAGAGCGCAAAGGACAAGGCGAGGCGCAAGAGCTACTACGCAAGGCACAACGCTCAGGACAGCAAGCCCAGCAAGCTCTCGGCTCGCTACTGGTCACACAAGACCAAGTGGTGACCTGCGGGTACTTGGTGCAAAAATGTGAGCGCCAGTACGTTACCCGTAGTCGCCCCGTCCCCCCGGGCCCCCCATGGGCGCCTCGAGGCCCTGCGGGCGCGCCCAGATTCGAGGCCACCCCGCCCCCTATCGTCGCCCGATCGGCCTCGAGCGCGGGCCACCGCCCCACCGATCGGCCCGGGCGCCACCGCTAGCGCGGATTCGGGCGCGCCGGGGGTTGGATTGACAGTGTAACCGGGCCCCCTGGCTCCATCGGGCGGGGCTCCATCGGGCCACGGTGGCCGCTGGCTCGAGGTGATCGGCACCTGCCGAATATCACCTGTGGCTTTTGCAGCACCGTCGGCGCACCGATGGAGCTCCACGGGCCACCGCTGGCCACCGTCGCCCTCGAGGCGCACCGATGGAGCTCCACGGGCCACCATCGGCGCACCGTTGCCCTCGAGGCGCTCCACTGGCCACCGCCGGCCCCACGGGCCAAGAAGAAGCGCCCCGCCGGCCG